>Ga0070668_100003088_pt1 | contig 12308 bp, 15 predicted proteins | sample KBSS43metaG_FD_64661 | JGI IMG/M metagenome (GOLD analysis project Ga0070668, IMG submission 64661) | Switchgrass rhizosphere microbial communities from Kellogg Biological Station, Michigan, USA - KBS S4-3 metaG | ecosystem: Host-associated > Plants > Roots > Rhizosphere > Soil ... | reverse complement strand
GCAGGCGGAGTTGCTCAACGCGTTCCACGACCTGGGCGCCGAGGACGAGACCGGGCACGCCCTCGCCGTCGACCACGTGGCGCTGTCGAACCTCGACGAGGACGACCACAACGACGTCGTCGAGCTGGCGACGGCCTACCGCGAGCACTTCGGCTTCCCGTTGATCATCTGCGCGAAGGAGACCGAACGCTTCGACCGGGTGCTGCGAAACGGGTGGTCGCGCATGGACAACTCGACCGCGGCCGAGAAGGCGTTCGCGCTCATCGAGATCGCGAAGATCGCCAACTACCGGTTCACCGACCTGGTCGCCGACGCCAACCCGATCGCCGCGGCGCGCTTCGGCCGACTCGACGAGTTGCAGTAGATGCCCGTTCCGGCACTGGGCCTCGACGGGTTCAACCGCAGCAGCGAGCGGCAACGCATGCACCTGCTGTTCGGGGTCTGCTCGTCGCCGATCTGGGCCCGCCGGGTGCTGGCCGGTGGACCGTTCTCCGGCGTCGACGCGCTGCTGGACCGCGCCGACCGGGTACTCGCCGAACTGCCCGACGCCGAGCTCGACGCCGCGCTGGACGGTCATCCCCGCATCGGCGGCAAGGTCGACAACGCGTCGTCGGCGCGCGAGCAGGCCGGCGTGGCCACCGCCGCCGACGACGTCCGAGCGGAGTTGGCCGCGCGCAACCGCGAGTACGAGGACCGGTTCGGCTACGTGTACCTGGTGTGCGCCAGCGGACGATCCGCCGAGGAACTACTTGGCATTCTCACCGAGCGCTTGGGCAACGATCCCGAGACCGAACGCCGGGTCATGCGCAACGAATTGGCCAAGATCAACCGATTGCGCCTCGAACGCCTACTGAGCGAGCCGCCCAGCGAGGCAGGATCGGGCACATGAGCATCTCGACGCACGTCCTCGACGCCTCGACCGGCCGACCCGCCACCGGCGTGCCCGTCACGCTGCTAGCTGCCGACGATACCGCGCTGGACCGCGCAGCCACCGATGCCGACGGCCGCGTCGGCGGCCTTGGCGGCGAATCCGCGCCCGGCGTCTACCGGCTGCGGTTCGACACCGGGGCCTACTTCCGGGAGCGGGGCGTCGCGACGTTCTATCCGGAGGTCTCCATCACGTTCGAAATCACCGACGCCGCAGCCAAATACCACGTTCCGCTGCTGCTGTCGCCGTACGCGTATTCCACCTACCGAGGGAGCTGAATGTCGGACATCATCCTTGGCAAGAACCAGTACGGCAAGGCCGAGAACCGGGTGGTGCGCATCTACCGCGACACACCCAGGCACGAGATCCACGACGTCAACGTATCCACTTGTCTGCGTGGGGATTTCATTGCAGCGCACCTCACCGGCGACCAGTCCGACGTGTTGCCCACGGATACGCAGAAGCAGACGGCCTACGCGTACGCCAAGGAGAAGGGCCTGACGTCGATCGAGGAGTACGGCCTGGCGCTGGCGCGGCACTTCGTACACGACGTCGAACCCGTGCAGGGTGCGCGCATCGAGCTCGACGAATACGCCTGGGAGCGAGCGGTTGTCGACGGCGCCGAGCACGACCACACCTTCATCCGCAAGGGCCAGGAAGTGCGTACCGCCGCAGTCACCGTCGATGACGACGGCGAGTGGGTGGTCGGCGGGCTCAAAGACCTCGTCATCCTGAAGTCGACGGGCTCGGAGTTCGCGGGTTTCCTGAGTGACCCGTACACAATCCTCGAGCCCACCCACGACCGGGTGATGGCGACGTCGCTGGTGGCGCAGTGGCGTTTCACCACCACGGACACGGATTGGGACGAGGTGTACGCAGGTGTGAAAACCCAACTGGTGAAACAGTTCGCCGTCGTTCAGTCCCTCGCTCTACAGCAGACGCTCTACCACATGGGCAAGGCGGTGCTGGAGCAGTTTCCGCAGCTCGCGGAGGTCAGGCTGTCGGCACCCAACAAGCACCACTTCGTCTACGACTTGTCGCCGTTCGGGTTGGACAACCCCGGCGAGGTGTTCCATGCCGACGACCGGCCGTACGGACTCATCCAGGCCACCGTGACCCGCAGCGACGCCCCTCCCGCGGGTCCGGCCTGGGACCTGCAGCAGGGCTGGCTGGCCTAGGCGGCCGTCACCTTGGCGGTTGGTCGATGTAGGTGAAAGCGCGTAGGGTAGCGCTCAGGTTGAGTCACCAGCCGTTTGGAAGCGTCATCACGGCTTTGAGACGCAGGGCCCATCTCTTGTTGACGTGAACCACAGTGCGAACTTCTTGCGACTGATGGAGTCACAATGTCCAACACCCATCGTTCCATCCCCAGTTCATCGAGACCCGCCGCCCACTTCGCCACTCGGTGGCTCCCGCCGTCGACGGCGATAGTGACGGCGCACGGCGAAGTGGACGCCGCCAACGCGGACGAGCTCTCTGCGTACACCGCAAACCACTCGGGTCGGATGACCCAGCTAGTGCTGGATCTCACCGGCGTCGAATTCTTTGGCACGGCTGGCTTTTCGGCGCTGCACACGCTGAATGCGCGCTGTGCGGCCGACGCCGTCGAGTGGGTCTTGGTGCCCAGCCCGGCTGTCAACCGACTGCTACACATCTGCGATCCCGAGTCCGCGCTGCCGGTGCACCCCACCATCGAGGCCGCGCTCGGCGAGCCACCTCGGCTACTCAAGCTGGTCGCGGAGTTGCGCTAGCGACTTCGCCAACAGCCGGGAGACGTGCATCTGGGAGATGCCGACGCGTTCGGCGATCTGGGTCTGCGTCATCGACTCGAAGAACCTGAGCAGCAACACCGTACGTTCGCGTTCGGGAAGGCTGGCCAACAATGGGCGTAGCGTCTCGCGATTTTCGATCTGGTCGAGGTTCGCGTCGAGGTCACCGAGCGTGTCAGCGATCGCGGGCGCCTCCTCGGTGCCGCTGCTGCTGCCTCCGTCGATGGACAGCGTGTTGTAGGAGCTGCCCGCGATGAGGCCCTCGACGATTTCCTCGCGGTCCATCTCGAGATCGGCGGCCAGCTCCGATGGCGTGGGTGCCCGGCCGAGCCGCTGCGACAGCTCCGCGGTGGCGGCACCGAGCCGCAGGTGCAGCTCCTTGAGCCGCCGCGGCACCTTGACCGACCAGCTGTTGTCGCGGAAGTGCCTGCGAACCTCGCCCATGATGGTCGGCACCGCAAACGACACGAAGTCCGAGCCCGCATCGACGTCGAACCGGATCACGGCGTTCACCAGTCCGACGCGCGCCACCTGCACGAGGTCGTCACGCGCTTCGCCGCGGCCGTCGAACCGCCGCGCGATGTGATCGGCCAGCGGCAGGCAACGCTCCACGATGCGGTCGCGCTGGCGCTGGAACTCGGGCGCGCCCTCGGGCATTTCCCGAAGCGCCTGGAACATCTCGACGACATCGGCGTATTCAGAGTTCGACCGTGCAGACGAACCCTTGGAGGACGTCGGACTCACCGCAGCGAGCCCACTCGTCTCGTCGTCATGGAAATACCGAATACGCCGCCCTCGCCGGGCGCCTGACCGTCCTGAAAGGTGGTCACCTCGTCGGTCAGCGAACTCAGTACGTGCCAGCTGAAGCTTCCCGGGACCATGATGTCGGACGTCGTACACGTGGTCGACGCCTGGATCTTGAGATCGTGTTCCGACGGTTGGACGGCCACCACCAAGGTCGCGCCGTCCGCAGCCGACCGGATCAACCGAGTGCACGCCTCGTCGACGGCGAGCCGGAGGTCGGCAACCGAATCCATGTCGAGGTCTTCGAAGGTGGCCACCGCAGCGATCAGCGTGCGCAGCACCGCCAGGTTCTCCAACTTGGCAGCAACCCGGAACTCGACCTCGTTCTCCACGCGTCCTCCTGGTGATTCCGGGGCGACATTACTCCCGGTGGAATCCCAGCTAACCACGGACATTCCGTTCACTAGCGGCTCCAGACGGCTGATTGGTGTCGACTGTCGTCGGACAGCACTCATCGACGGCGCCCGTGGGCGTGAGATCGCCGGATGTCCGGCCGAGACGCACTGTGCGCAAGTGACAACCTCCTCGGGTCGTGGCAAGAATGCCCAAAGAACCCGGTTTCGAAACCGCTGGCGGCGATGAAGGGCGCGGCCATTTCGCTGCTGCCGGGTGGCGCTGATCGCCAGCCCGCAAGTGACGCATCAAAACCATTGGCAATCAACGTGTTTGAGCCGACAGCGAGCTGCACGTTTGGCGTTCGTGTCAGCCGGGAATGCCGTTGTTGCGTGTGGAACACAGGCCCACGCCGGCCCCAAGCGGGCCGTCGAGCTCCAGAACCGGGCTCACGACGAACCGTCCAACGATCGAAGGGTTCATCATGACCGAGAAGGATACTGGTCCGGAAGCTGCCGCCAAGGGCGTCGTCGAAGACGTCAAGGGCAAGGCGAAGGAAGCCGTCGGCACGGTACTGGGCAATGACGACCTCAAGCACGAGGGTCAGGCCCAGCAGGACAAGGCCGACGCCGAGCGCGACGTGGCCAAGAAGGAGGCCGAAGCCGAGGCTGCCCGTGCCGCCGCGTCGGCCGCGGAGACGCGCGAAGAGGCGCATCGCCGCGCGTAGCTCCCGCTGACGAAGGCCCGGCCGGATCGCTCCGGTCGGGCCTTCGCTCGTCGGCCTCAGCCAGCGAACCCGGCGATGGGAATCAGACTCATCGTCAGCACGACGAGCATCAGCGTCATCAGGAACCAGCCCGCACCCTGCCAGGCCCACCACGTCTGCTCGCTGCGCCACGTCTGATACGTGCGCACGAACGCGCGCAGTCCGCCGACCATCAGAATTGCCGGCGCTCCCAGAGCCAGCAGGGTGCGCTGCGGCGCCCCGCACGACACGGTGTCGACAGTCGCGCCGTCACACGTACTGACCCAAAGCGCGGCGACGACCAGGAACGCGACACCCGCGACGGCCACACCCGCAGCGAACCGCACGGCGGCGCGCACGTTCGCATCGTCCGGCCGGAAATCGCCTGGACGTCGGAGATCATGGGGATTTCGATACACCGTGCACCTGTTCGCGTTCTGGGTATGTCAGTGTTCCCCTTCGGCGACCAGTGCAAACGCTGGATCACTTGATGCGCAGGTGCGCTGTCAGCAGCACCCGGTCGTAATCGGACCGCGGTGGAAGAGCCTCTTCGTACTGCAGTCCGAGGAAGTCGTCGACGATCTGTTCGGCCAGCACCCGGAGCTTGACGTTGGTCTCCTGGGAGCGCCACTTCAGCAACTCGAACGCCGATTCAGCGGTGATCCGGTAGATCAGCATCAACATGCCCTTGGCCTGTTCGATACCGCTCCTGGCCTCGGCGATCTCGGCGACGGCCGCGGTGACGCGCTCCTCGCGGGCCTCGGTGATCGACGGCGTGACGTCGACGTAGAAGCCGTCGGTGCCGATCACGACGCCGGCGTCGTCGACCATCTGGTCACCGACGACGACCACGTAGTGGACGTCCCCGTGGGTGTCGACGATGCGGTGGCGGGTGCTGAAGGCGCCGGCCGTGCGCTTGATCTCGTCGAGCGTCGCGGCGACCTGGCCGTAGTCGTCGGGATGCTTGTGCGACAGCACCAGGCGGGTAGTCGGCGCTACCGTGCCCGGCTCGTAGCCGTGCATCCGCTCGACCTGGGGCGACCACTCCCAGCGCTCGTCTGCGAAGTAGAACCGGAACCAGCCGACGCGTTGAGGCTCGCCTCCGGCGAGGGCGTGTTCGACGGGCGCCGTGTGGTGCGCGCCGTCCGGAGTCCGCGCCTCGCATTCGGAGGCCTCATCCGTCATGAAGAGCAGATTAGCCGCTAATCCGCCCGTTCCGCGATGGTCTTGATCGCCTCGAGCCGCTGGTCCCAGCGCCGACCGAGCGCGTCGAGCTGGTCGGCCAACTCACTGAGCCGCGCACCCAACGCGCGGTAGCGCAGCTCGCGGCCGGCCTTGACGGATTCGACGAGGCCGGCCGCGGACAATACGGCCAAATGCTTGGCGATGGCCTGCCTGCTGACGGGCAGCCGTGCGGCAAGCGCGCTGGCCGACAGGTCGGAGCGCCCGAGCTCGGACAGGATGCGCCAGCGGGTCTCGTCCGCGAGCACCGCGCACACCGCAGGCACGTCCATCCCCTGATCGCTCACGAAGCTTCGACGAACTCCACGAGCTCGCCCAGTTCGGCCTTCCAGCCACCGGTGTTGTCGTCGTGCTTGCCCTGAGGGTCTGCCAGCTCCTCGAACCCCGTCTCCACCAGTGTGAGCCGGGTTCCGTCCGCGAGCTCGGCGAGATCGAAGCGCACCACTGTCGAGTTGCCCGGCACCGGGTCGACGTCGGATTCGTGCGCCCAGCGGTACACCAGCGTCTTGGGCTTGTCGACGTGTTCGACGACGACCCGGTGGCGGCCGTGCTCCGTCCAGCCGAAGTAGCCGGTGCCGCCCGGGGTGGCGTCGAATTCGCAGCTGTCGCCGAACCATTGGGCAATGAGGTCGGCTTCGGTCAACGCCGTCCACACCTTCTCGGGGCTGGCCTTGATGTCGATGGTTCGGGTGATGTCGAGTGTTGCCATGATCGGCTCCTGTCGAGGGTCGTGGTGTTGATGTGCAACTCCACGATTGCACATTGCTCCCCGTTAGTGCAACCCCCAAGTTGCAGATGATGCGCGCCACACGTGTTCTGCCATGCACACGGCGCGGGCCTTGACTACCGTCGATGGGTGGACCTGAACACGGTGGAGGCGATCCTCACGCCACGCACGAGAGCCGAAGTGTGGCCGCTGGGGGCAGGCGACGCGGTGTTGGCCGGTGGCACGTGGTTGTTCTCCGAACCGCAACCCCACCTGCGCCGCCTGGTGGACCTCACCTCGCTCGGCTGGCCACCGATCACGCTGAGCGACAACGGCCTCGAGCTCGCCGCGACGTGCCCCCTGGCTCAGGTCTCGGAGCTGTCGACCACGCTGCCCGCGCTCAGGCCGCAATGGCAGGCCGCACCCCTGTTCCACCAGTGCTGTACCGCACTGCTGGCCTCGTTCAAGATCTGGCGCACCGCGACGGTCGGCGGCAACGTCTGCCTGTCGTTCACCGCCGGGTCGATGATCTCGCTGGCCTCGGCGCTTGGCGGCGAGCTCGAGGTATGGCGGCCAGACGGTGACGACTACCGCGTGGCGATCACCGACTTCGTCACCGGCGCGGGTACCAACGTGCTGGCCGCCGACGACGTGCTGCGGTCGGTTCGCCTTCCCGCCGCGTCATTGCGCGCACGCACCGCGTACCGCAAGTTGGCCCCCTCCCCGCTGGGCCGCTCCGGAATCGTCGTGATCGCGCGGCGCGACACCCCCACCGACGGAGGCGGATTCACGTTGTCGGTCACAGCGGCCACCGTGCGGCCTGCAGTGTTCACGTTTCCGTCCGTCCCCGACGCCGACGCGGTCAGGGCAGCGCACGCGAGCATCCCGGACGACGAGTGGACCGACGATCCGCACGGCGACCCGGACTGGCGCCGCGCGATGGCGCTGTTGCTCGCCGAGCAGGTGCGGGCGGAGTTGGCATGATCATCAATGGTCAACCCGCGGCGGGCGAACCGCGGCCCGGGCAGTGCCTGCGCACGTTCCTGCGCGAGCGCGGACAGTTCGAGGTCAAGAAGGGTTGCGACGCAGGCGATTGCGGTGCGTGCTCGGTCCTGGTCGACGGAGCCGCCGTGCATTCGTGCGTGTTTCCCGCGTACCGCGCGGCAGATCGGGAGGTCACGACGGTCGCCGGACTGGGCACGCCCGACGACCTGCACCCGATGCAACGCCGCTTCGTCGAGGCGGCGGGTTTCCAGTGCGGCTTCTGCACCGCGGGCATGGTGACCACGGCGTCGACGTTGACTCCCGCCCAGCTGGACGAGCTTCCCCAGCAGCTCAAGGGCAACCTGTGCCGCTGCACGGGCTACCGGGCGATCACCGACGCCCTTGGCGGCGCGGTCAACACCAAGAAGGCCGGTGTTGCGGGCGACTCGGTCGGCGCTCCCGCCGGTATCCGCGTCGTCACCGGCACCGAGCCATACACGATGGACCACACCCCCGCCGGGCTATTGCACATGGCCGTGCTGCGCAGCCCGGTGCCGCACGCGAGGATCGCGTCGATCGACACTGCTGCGGCGCAACGCATTCCAGGTGTACACCTGGTACTCACCCACCGCGACAGCCCACCGGTCGCCTTCTCGACCGCGCGGCACGACAGCAGGCTCGACGACCCCGACGACTCGTACGTCCTCGACGACACCGTGCGGTTCGTCGGGCAACGCGTCGCGGCGGTCGTGGCCGACGACATGGCCACCGCCGAAGCGGCCTGCCGAGCCATCCGGGTCGAGTACACGCCACTGCCCGCCGTCTTCGACCCCGACGTCGCACGCTCTGCCGGTGCCCCGCTGGTCCACGGCGACAAGGGCACCGACGCACGCATCTGCGACGCCAGCCGCAACATCGTCGCCGAATTGCACGGGGGTGTAGGCGATCTCGACGCGGGAATCGCAGCGGCCGAAGCGGCGGGAGGTGCGGTGATCCGCGGACGGTGGAGTACGCAACGCGTGCAACACGCCCACCTTGAGACACACGGCTGCACGGGCTGGCGAGACGAGCGGGGCCGCCTGGTGATCCGCACGAGTTCGCAGGTGCCGTTCCTGGTGCGCGACGAGTTGTGCCACGTGTTCGGCCTCGACCGCAAGCAGGTGCACGTGTTCACCCGGCGGGTCGGTGGCGGCTTCGGCGGCAAGCAAGAGATGCTCGCCGAGGACCTGGTCGCGCTCGCGGTGCTGAGGCTGAATCAGCCGGTGCGATACGAATTCAGCCGCAGCGACGAGTTCGTCGCCGCGCCGTGTCGACACCCGTTCCGCGTCGACGCGATCGTCGCGGCGGGACCGGACGGCGTGCTGACCGCGCTGGCCGTCGACGTCCTGACGGATGCGGGGGCCTACGGCAACCACAGCCCTGGGGTGATGTTTCACGGCTGCGGCGAATCGGTGTCGGTGTATCGATGTCCGAACAAGCGGGTCGACGCACAGTCCGTGTACACCAACAACATTCCGTCGGGCGCGTTCCGCGGCTACGGCCTCGGCCAGGTCATCTTCGCCGTCGAGTCGGCGCTCGACGATCTGGCGCTCGAGCTCGGCATCGACCCGTTCGAACTGCGGCGCCGCAACGTCGTCGTACCCGGCGACGTCTTCACCGACGCCCACGTGGCCGACGACGACCTGACGTTCGGCAGCTACGGCCTCGATCAATGCCTCGACCTAGCCGAGCGTGCGTTGGCAGCGGGCAACGGCGTCGGGGCGCCGGACGGGCCGCAGTGGCGCGTCGGGGAGGGCATGGCGGTCGCCATGATCGCGACCATCCCGCCCCGCGGGCACTACGCCGACGCGTCGGTCTCGCTCGACGCCGACGGCGGGTACACGCTGTCGGTCGGCACTGCGGAGTTCGGCAACGGTACGTCGACGGTGCACGCGCAGCTGGTCGCCACCGAGTTCAACGTCACCACGGACCGCGTCCGCTTGCGCCAATCCGACACCGACGCAACGGAGTACGACACGGGTGCGTTCGGCTCGGCGGGCACCGTCGTCGCCGGGCTTGCGGTGCAGGCCGCCTGTCGGGACCTGCGGGACCAGTTGGCGGCGGGAGGCTCCGCGCCGCTGGTCGGCCGTGGCCGCCACGACGGGACACCCCGGTCGGTGGCGTTCAACGTGCAGGCCTTCCGCGTGGCGGTCGACGTCGAGACCGGTGAGGTGCGCATCCTGCAGTCGGTTCAAGCGGCCGACGCGGGCGTGGTGATGAACCCCGAGCAGTGCCGCGGCCAAGTCGAGGGTGGCGTCGCCCAGGCGATCGGTTCGGCGCTGTACGAGGAGATGCGGGTGGGCACAGACGGGGCGGTCACGACCAAGGACCTACGCAACTACCACATTCCGCAGCTCGCCGACGTTCCGGTGACCGAGGTGTACTTCGCCGACACCTACGACGCGCTGGGCCCGCATGGCGCCAAGTCGATGAGCGAATCGCCGTACAACCCGGTCGCCCCCGCACTGGCCAACGCGATCGCCCGGGCGTGCGGCGCGCGGATGCGTCAGCTCCCGATGACGCCGGCCCGGGTGTGGCGCGCCCTCCAGTAATCCTTCGACTCCCCTTCTCCCGCGAGCGCGCGTGTTTGCGGGCGACACGCCGCGCCGAAGTCGGAGTTTGCGCGCGCTCGCGGGAGAAGGACGGGACTCGGTGTCGGTGCGGCGGCATAGCATTCGGGCCGTGTGGAAGGTGTACGCCGTAGTCGCCGTCGCGGCGGGCGTGGGCGCGCATCTGCTCGGCCTGAGCCTGCCCTGGAGCATCGCGGTCGCGGTACTCGTGCCCGCGCTGCCGGCCTTCCTGCTGGGCGTGCTCCGCGGCGCGGGCACCCCCGGCGTCGGCGAGCAGGCGGCCAGCGACCAGATGTCTGGGATCGAGTTCGAGGACCACGTCGCACGCATCGCCCGTGCCAGCGGCGCACCGGTCATCATGACGCCGGTGACGGGCGACTTCGGTGTCGACCTCGTCGTCGGACGGCGACCGGATCGGCTCGCGATCCAGTGCAAGCGGCAGTCCCGACCGGTCGGCGCTGGCGCGGTGCAGGAGGTGGTGGCCGGCGCGGCGATGCACGACTGCGCGCACACCATGGTGGTGACGAATCACGACTTCACGCCCGCCGCACGCAAACTCGCCGAGCAACACGGATGCGTACTGGTTGGCCGCGACGACCTGACCCGGCTCGGGTCGATGATCCGCCGGCTGGTGACGCCCCGCGTCAGCTGAGCGCGGCGCGCACCGCGTCGACGGCGGCGTCGAGCTCCTGGCGCGACGCGGTCAGCGCGGGCCGGAACCGCACGCTGTCGGGCCCGCTGGCCAGCATGATCACGTGCTGGTCCCACAGCCGGCGCACCAGTGCGTCGCGCTGCTCGGCGGTCGGCATGCTGAACGCGCACATCAACCCCCGCCCGCGCGGGTCGAGCACCAGGGTCGGGAACTCGTCGGCCAGGTCCTGGAGCCGGTTGAGCAGGTAGCGGCCCGCGTCGGCGACGTGGTCGAGCAGCCCGTCGGACTCGATGACCTCGAGGATGCGCCGGGAGCGGACCATGTCGGTCAGGTTCCCGCCCCAGGTGGAATTTATCCGGGAGCTGACGTGGAACACGTTGTCGCCGACCTCGTCGACGCGCCCGCCGGCCATCACGCCGCACACCTGGGTCTTCTTGCCGAACGCGACGACGTCCGGCGTCACGCCCAATTGCTGGTAGGCCCAAGGGGTTCCGGTCATGCCGCAGCCGGTCTGAACTTCGTCGAAGATCAGCAGCGCGTCGAACTCGTCGCACAAATCGCGCATCCCGGCGAAGAACTCTCCGCGGATGTGCCTGTCCCCGCCCTCGCCCTGGATGGGCTCGGCGATGAAGCAGGCGATGTCGTGCGGGTGCGCCTCGAAGGCCACCCGTGCCTGTCGCAGCGACTCGGCCTCGAGCGCGTCGATGGCCTCAGCGTCCAGGCCAGGCCGGGTAAACGGCGCGTCGATGCGTGGCCAGTCGAACTTGGGGAAGCGGGCCACCTTGTTGGGGTCGGTGTTGGTCAGCGACAGCGTGTATCCACTGCGGCCGTGGAACGCGCCGCGCAGGTGCAGCACCTTGGTACCCAGCGCAGCATCGATCCCGCGGGACTCGTTGAGCCGACTCTTCCAGTCGAACGCGACCTTCAGCGCGTTCTCCACCGCGAGCGCGCCGCCGTCGACGAAGAACAAGTGTGGCAGCGCGGGGTCGCCGAGCACCCGGGAGAAGGCGTCGACGAAGCGTGCCATCGGGACGCTGTAGACGTCGGAGTTGCTCGGCTTGTTGACGGCTGCCGCGGCGAGTTCGGCGCGGAAGTCGGGATCGTCGGCCAGCGCGGGGTGGTTCATGCCCAGCGCGGACGACGCGAAGAACGTGAACATGTCGAGATACCGCTCGCCGGTACGGGCGTCGACCAGGTACGAACCGGACGAGCGCTCGACGTCGAGCACGAAGTCGAGGCCGTCGGCCAGGATGCTGCGGCGCAGCACCTCGTGTACGTCGTCGGGACCGAGGGCGGCGTCGGCTACGCGGAGCGGGAGGACAGCGGTCATGCCGCCATCCTAACGTATTATTTACGGCCTATCGACACATATGCAGGAACTATTACGGTATGAAGTCGCGTCCATCGTAAAAAGTCTGTAAGATTATGGTGCTTCGGGTGCGGACGTTGGCTGTCGTCCGGATCTGCTGCAGAAGTTCTTCAAGCGCTCGGCCCGAGCGAACGCGGACCAGGAGCACGTAGCTCTCCTCCCCCGCC
>Ga0070668_100003086_pt1 | contig 12309 bp, 12 predicted proteins | sample KBSS43metaG_FD_64661 | JGI IMG/M metagenome (GOLD analysis project Ga0070668, IMG submission 64661) | Switchgrass rhizosphere microbial communities from Kellogg Biological Station, Michigan, USA - KBS S4-3 metaG | ecosystem: Host-associated > Plants > Roots > Rhizosphere > Soil ... | reverse complement strand
GAGTGCGCCCGTGAAGATCAGCAGTGTGTAGGAGCAGGACCGGTCAGGTGGCCGGAGCCGATCAGTGCACGGGGCTCCGGGCAGTGACCAGCGGCGTCAGCGTGCTGGGACCGATCAGTGAAAGGGTCCCGGCAGTGGCGTTCGCAGCAAGTGAAGTAGCAGTGCCCAGTAAGTGGAAAACACCGGAGAGAAGGGAACGGGAACATCATTGGATCGCCCGCAGCGGCCTGGTAGCGCCGCGCGGGTACCGCAGTCCCATCGAGTTCGGAGGTGGTTCTCGGTTACGAGTGAGCGATCCCCGCATTTCCCGGCCCATGGCCGGACGCGGGTGCAGGACGCCGGCTTCTTCGCCGGTTGACAATGGTGAAACCCAACCCTTGAGGACCCCGGGTGCCGCAGTGGCACCCGGGGTCCTTTGTGATGCGGAGGTGGAATGATTCCTGACCAAGAAGGACCGGCCACGCCCGGCGGGGCCGGCAAGTTCGACGACGAGAACTACCCCGGCTACACCATGGGCCGGGCCGCGGACATGCTGGGCACGACCCAGGGTTTCCTGCGCAGCCTGGACGAGGCCGGCCTGATCACCCCGCAACGGTCCACCGGCGGGCATCGCCGCTACTCCCGGCACCAGCTGCGCCTGGCCGCCCGCGTGCGGGAACTGGTCGACCAGGGCACGGCCGTCGACGCCGCGTGCCGCATCGTCTCGCTCGAAGACCAGCTGCACGAAGCGCAGCGCCTCAACACCGAACTCCGCGCCGGCGACTGACAGCGCACCCGACCGATTCGGCACGCGGCACCGCAAGCCACAAACCGCAAGCCGCGTGCCGATCCGCTCGGCGGCGTCAGCTCTGGCCGTGGATCTCCGTCGCCCGCTCCCAGCCCGACGGCAGCCGGCTGACGTTCAGTGCGTGGTCGAGGCCGCTGGCCGAGAGGGCCCGGCGCACCACCCGGTTGTCGCCCGTGACGATGCGCAGAGTGGCGTTTTCCCGGACGGACCGGGCCTGGATCCCGCCGAGGGCGGCGAGCCCGGCCGCGTCGAGGAAGTCGACCTCGGACAGGTCGAGCACGAGGACCGGGAACCGGCGGTGCGCCCAGGTGCTCAGCTCGGAGCGAAGCCCGGGTGCGCTGTCCTCGTCGAGGGCGCCGCGGATCCGGACCATGACCGCGCCGAAGTACGGACGGACCACCTGGATCTCGGACGCGGTGCGTCGTACGCGTGCCGACGGCGTTACGGGGATCGCCGTCGCGGGGGGCTGGACGACTAACATATCCACACGCCTTCATTAGCGGATGGCATGCCGAACGGGTCTCACCCGGCCCGCTCGAACGCCGGAAAGTCGGAGGGGGAACGGCTTTGCTGGCTGTACCGCACTTAGCAGCGTAACCCTTGATCCGAACGGCGCAACCCCGCCAACGGCCGAACCCGGCGCGCCCGCACGCGACCCGCCTCTGTGCAGCTCAAACCCGCCGAACGGGTGACGGTCGCCCGTTTTCGGTGTTCGGCGCGCTGCCGCGAGATCTTCGCCGCCCGACCCTCTTGACAGCGAGACGTCCTCCACGCATTCTCAGGGTCCCTTATATCAGTAACCCTGACATCCGCTTCGCTCAGTGAGGAGTCGAATCGATGACCGCAGTCGAGGAGCGGCCGGGCACCCGGCTACAGCGGCCGGACGTCGAGCCGGGACAGCTGTTCATCGGTGGCCGGTGGCGGGAGCCCGTTGCCGGGGAACGCTTCGCCGCCGTCGACCCGGGCACCGGGAAGACCCTCACCTCGGTCGCCCGCGCGTCCGCCGCCGACGTCGACGCCGCGGTGGCCGCGGCCCAGGATGCCGCCCCTGCCTGGGCCGCGACGCCGGGCCGGAAGCGGGCGCGGATCCTGCACCGGGTCGCGGACCTCGTGCGGGCCCGCGCGGACGAGATCGTCGCGGTGGAGAGCGCCGACGTCGGCAAGCCGGTCTCGCTGTGCCGGGCCGTCGACGTCGAGACCGTCGCCGAGCAGTACGAGTACTACTCGGCCTTGGCGCAGAGCGTGGACGGCGCGACGCGCCAGATCCCGATCCCTTCGCACGCCTACACCCGCCGCGAGCCGCTCGGGGTGGTCGCGGCGATCACGCCGTTCAACTTCCCGCTGATCCTGTCCACCTCGAAGATCGCGCCCGCGCTGGCCGCCGGGAACACCGTGGTGCACAAGCCGGCCGAGGACACCTCCCTCAGCGCGCTGCTGATGGCCGGGATCCTCGCCGAGGCCGGCGTGCCCGCCGGCGCGGTCAACGTCGTCACCGGGTTCGGCGCGGAGATCGGGGACCACCTGCTGACCCACCCCGGGATCGACAAGATCGCGTTCACCGGCTCCACCGCGGTCGGCAGGCACGCGGCGAGCCTCGCCGGCGAGCGGCTCAAGCCCGTCACCCTCGAACTCGGCGGCAACGCCGCGCACATCGTGTTCGAGGACGCCGACGTCGAGCAGGCGATCGGCGCGGCGATCAAGGCGTTCGTGTTCAACACCGGCCAGTTCTGCATGGGCGGGCCCCGGCTGCTCGTCGCCGACGCGCTGTACGACACGGTGCTGGGCGCGCTCGCCGAAGCCGTGCCGCACGTGCCGGTCGGCGACCCGTTCGACCCGGCCACGGTGGTCGGCCCGATGGCGGGCGAGCGGCACCGGGTGAAGGTCGAGCAGTACGTCGAGCAGGCCCGCGCCGACGGCGGCCGGATCGTCGCCGGCGGCGGGCGGCCGGCGCTCGACGGCGACGCCGCGGGCGGATTCTTCTTCCAGCCCACGGTGATCGCGGACCTGCCGGGCACTTCGCGGGTCGTGCAGGAGGAGATCTTCGGTCCCGTGCTGACCGTTCAGCGCTTCGCCACCGAGGACGAAGCCGTCGCCCTCGCCAACGGCACGCCCTACGGCCTGGCCGCCGGGCTCCAGACCACGAACCTCGCCCGCGCGCACCGCGTCGCCGCGCGGCTGGACGCCGGCATCGTCTGGGTCAACGACTGGGCGATGCTCGACCCCGCGATCCCCTTCGGCGGCGTCAAGGACTCCGGCTTCGGCCGCGAGTACGGCCCCGAAGCCCTCGACGCCTACACCCGCACCAAGTCCGTCGTCATCTCCCTCGCCTGACCCCACCAGGAGAAACCCATGCCCATCACGAGAACCAGAGCGGCCGTCGTGGAGTCCGCCGGCGCCGGGTTCAGCCTCGGCGAGGTGTCGCTCGACGAACTGCGGCCCGACGAGATCCGCGTGCGGATCGTCGCCGCCGGCATCTGCCACACCGATCTCGGCGTCGCCGCCGGTGCCCTGCCGTTCCCGCTGCCCGGGGTGCTGGGCCACGAAGGCGCCGGCGTCGTCGAAGAGGTCGGCGCCGCGGTCACCCGGGTCGCGGCCGGCGACCGGGTGCTGCTCAGCTACACCTCCTGCGGCCGCTGCGCGCACTGCCGCGACGGCCACCCCGCCTACTGCGAAACCTGGCTGCCGGACAACCTGACCGGCGGCCGGCGCCCGGACGGCACCTCCCCGATCTCCCGCGACGGCACCCCGCTCGGCGGCCACTTCTTCGGCCAGTCCAGCTTCGCCGGGCACGCCGTCGTCGACGAACGCAGCGTCGTCAAGGTCGCCGCGGACGCGCCGCTCGACCTCCTGGCGCCGCTCGGCTGCGGCGTGATGACCGGCGCCGGCGCGGTGTGGCACGTCCTGGCCCCGCGCCCGGGCGCCACGCTGCTGGTCACCGGCGCCGGCGCGGTCGGCCTGTCGGCGGTGATGGCCGCCCGGCTGACCCCGGCGTCCCGGATCATCGCCGTGGACCGCGTCCCCGCCCGGCTCGACCTCGCCAGGGAACTCGGCGCCACCGACACCGTCGACGCGGGAAGCGAGGACCTCGCCGAGACGGTCACGAAGCTCACCGGCGGCCGCGGCGTCGACGGCGTCGTCGAAACCACCGGCAACGTCGACGTCCTGCGGACGGCGATCGGCACGCTCGCCGCGTGCGGCACCGCGGTCGTCGTCGGCGCGCCGGCGTTCGGCACCGAGGTGCCCGTCGACGTCAACTTCCTGCTCCGGGGCCGGCACGTCGTCGGGCTCACCATGGGCGACGCGGAAACCCAGGCGCTGGTGCCGACCCTCGCCGAGCTGGTCGCCGCCGGCCGGTTCCCGCTCGAAAAGCTGGTCACCCACTACGAGTTCGGGCAGATTGGGCAGGCGGTCGAGGACATGGTGAGTGGCAAGACGATCAAACCTGTGCTCCGCTTGTGAAGGAGGCAGCAGTGAACTTTCCTGATTTCGGCTTGGGCAGCTGGCCCGCGCGGCGGGCGCGGATCTCCCCGGACCGCACCGCCTTGGTGCAGCCGGACCGGGCCCTGACCTACGCCGCGCTCGCCGACCGCGTCGGCCGCCTCGCCGGCGCGCTGACGCGGCTCGGCGTGCGCCCGGGCGACCGGGTGGCCTACCTCGGCGTCAACGACATCACCGTGTTCGAGACGCTGTTCGCCACCGCCCGGTGCGGCGCGATCTTCGTGCCGCTCAACTACCGGCTCTCCCCCGTGGAAATCCGGTACATGCTCGGCGACAGCGGCGCCTCGGTCCTCGTGCACAGCCCGGACACCGACGAGCTGCTGAAGGATCCGCTGCCGGACACCCTGCGCCACGTCCTGGCGACGGACCCGGCGTCCTGTCCGGCCGGGGGCCTGGACTTCGAGACGGAGCTGGCCACCTCCGGGGCCCTGCCGGCCACCGAGGTCCGGCTCGAAGACCCCTGCCTGCTGCTCTACACCTCCGGCACCACCGGCCGGCCGAAGGCGGCGGTCCTCACCCACGCGAACCTCACCTGGAACACCGTCAACCAGCTCGCCCACCTCGACGTCCTGAGCTCCGACAAGGCGTTGTGCATCGCTCCGCTGTTCCACTGCGTCGGGCTGGGCCAGATCACGCTGCCGACGCTGTTCAAGGGCGGCAGCGTGGAACCGGTGGCCAGGGTCGATCCGGGCACCATCCTCGCCCGGATCGGCGAGGCCGGGATCACGAGCTTCTCCGCCGTCCCCACGATGCTGGAAATGCTGTGGCGCCACGAAGCCTGGGACCGCACCGACCTCTCCTCGCTGACCTGCGTGGTCTACGGCGGGTCGCCGGTGGCCGAGCGCGTCGCCCGCGCGTGGCTCGACCGCGGGGTCCGGCTGCTGCAGGGCTACGGCATGACCGAGGCCTCCCCTGGCGTGTCGATGGGCACCCACGAGGGCACGCTCGACCACCCCGTCGCGGCCGGCGTGCCGCACTTCTTCACCGACGTGGCCGCCCTCGGGCCGGGCGACGCGCCGGAACCGCTCGGCGACGTCCCCGCCGAGCTGCTGGTGCGCGGCCCGCACGTCTTCGACGGCTACTGGAACCGGCCCGAGGAGTCCAAGGCGAGCTTCGTCGACGGGGAGTGGTTCCGGACCGGTGACGTCGTGCGCGTCGACGAAGACGGCTGGGCCCACATCGTCGACCGGGTCAAGGACATGATCATCTCGGGCGGCGAGAACGTCTACCCCGCCGAGATCGAAGCGGTCGCCACCCAGCTCGACGCGGTCGACGCGTGCGCCGTGGTCGGCGTCCCCGACGAACGGTGGGGTGAGGCCGGCGCCGCCTTCGTCGTCCGCCGGCCCGGTGCCCAGCTCGACGAGGCCGCGTTCCGCGCGCACCTCGAACAGCACCTCGCCCGCTACAAGATCCCCAAGCACGTCCGGTTCACCGACGCCTTGCCGCGCAACGCCACCGGCAAGATCCGCCGCGTCGAACTCCGCGCCGTCGCCGCCGAAACCTTCACGAACGGATCCGCATGACCACCGCTCTTCTGCCCCCTTCGCTGCGCTTGGAGCTGCAGGACGACGTCGCCGTGCTGCGGCTTTCCCGCCCGGAGAAGCGCAACGCGCTCGACGACGCCACGGTCCTCGGCCTCGAAGCGTTCTTCGGCGCGCCGCCGCGCGGGGTCAAGGCGGTCGTGCTCGACGCCGAGGGTGACCACTTCTCCGCCGGGCTGGACCTTTCCGAACTCACCGGGCGCGACGCGTTCGAAGGCCTCGAGCACTCGATGATGTGGCACCGCGCCTTCGAGCGGCTCGAACTCGGGCGGGTCCCGATCGTCGCCGTGCTCAAGGGCGCGGTCATCGGCGGCGGCCTGGAACTGGCCGCCGCCACGCACATCCGGGTCGCCGAGCCGTCGGCGTTCTACGCGCTGCCGGAGGGCCAGCGCGGCCTGTTCGTCGGCGGCGGCGGGTCGGTGCGGCTGCCCCGGCTGATCGGCGCGCACCGGATGGCCGACATGATGCTCACCGGCCGTGTGCTCGACGCCGACGAAGGCCACGCCGCCGGGCTGTCGCAGTACCGCGTCGAGGCCGGCGAGGGCCTCGGCCACGCGCTCGACCTGGCCCGCAAGATCGCGGGGAACTCCCCCGTCACCAATTTCGCCGTCCTGCAGGCTCTCCCCCGCATCGCCGAGGCCAACCCGGCGGAGGGCTACCTGCTGGAGTCGCTGATGGCCGCGGTGGCCGGCGGCAGCGCCGAGGCGAAGGAGCGGATGCAGGCGTTCCTCGAGAAGCGCGCCGGGAAGGTCGGCCGATGACCCCGGTGCTGCGCCCGGTCGCGCCCGACGTCCGCGAAACCACCGAGATCGGGCGCTACCTGGACTGGCTGGCCACGAACCGCGGCCACTCGTTCGACGACTACGCCGCGCTGCACCGCTGGTCGGTGACCGACCTCGACGGCTTCTGGTCGTCGATCAAGGACTTCTTCGGCGTCCGCTTCCACTCCCCCGCCGACGCGGTCGTGCCCGACCCGCGGATGCCCGGCACCGAGTGGTTCCCCGGCGCGACCCTCAACTACGCCGAGCACGCCCTCGGCGGCCCCGCGGACGAAGCCGCCGTCATCGCCTACTCCCAGACGCGGGCGCGCACCGAGCTGACCTGGGGCGAGCTGCGCGACCAGGTCGCCCGGGCCCGCGCGGGCCTGGCCCGGCTCGGCGTCGGGCGCGGCGACCGCGTCGTGGCGTACCTGCCGAACATCCCCGAAACCGTGGTCGCCTACCTGGCGGCCGCGAGCCTCGGCGCGGTCTGGGCGTCCTGCGCGCCCGAGTTCGGCGCCCGCTCGGTGGTCGACCGGTTCGGCCAGATCGAACCGCGGGTGCTGCTGACCGTGTCCGGCTACCGCTACGGCGCCAAGGACGTCGACCGCCGCGCCGAAGCCGCCGAGATCCGCGCCGGCCTGCCGACCGTCGAGCACGTCGTCCACGTGCCCTACGGCGACCACGACCTTTCGGACACGCTCTCCTGGAGCGACCTGCTCACCGAAAGTGCACCCGGGTTCGAGCCGGTCGGCTTCGCGCACCCGCTGTGCGTGCTGTTCTCCTCCGGCACCACGGGAAAGCCGAAGGCGATCGTGCACGGCCACGGCGGGCTGCTGCTGGAGCACCTCAAGAACCACGGCCTCAGCTGGGACCTGCGCCCCGGCGACCGGCTGCTGTGGTTCTCCACCACCGCCTGGATGATGTGGAACGCGCTGGTGTCGGGGTTGCTCACCGGCGCGTCGATCGTGCTGATCGACGGCAACCCGCTGCACCCGGACCTGGCCTGGCAGTGGCGGCTCGCGCACGAGACCCGCGCGACGCTGATGGGCGCGAGCCCCGGTTTCCTGATGGCGTGCCGGAAAGCCGGGCTCGACCCGGCCGCCGAGTTCGACCTGTCCGCGCTCCGGCAGATCGGCGCGGCCGGCAGCCCGCTGCCCGCCGAGGGCTTCCACTGGGTGCGAGACGTCTTCGGGCCCGACGTCCTGTTGAACGTCGGCAGCGGCGGCACCGACGTGTGCAGCGGGATCGTCCAGGGCAGCCCGCTGCAGCCGGTGCGCGCCGGCGAGATCTCGGGGCCCTGTCTCGGGGTCGACGCCAAGGCGTTCGACGAGCACGGCGCTACGGTGATCGGCGAACTCGGCGAGCTGGTCATCACCGCCCCGATGCCGTCCATGCCGGTCGGCTTCTGGGGCGACGACACGGGTTCGCGCTACCGGGAGACGTACTTCGCCACGTATCCCGGCGTCTGGCGGCACGGCGACTGGATCCGGTTCACCCCCAAGGGCAGCTGCGTCATCGCCGGGCGTTCGGACGCCACCCTCAACCGCGGCGGCGTCCGGCTGGGCACCGCCGAGTTCTACGCCGTCGTCGAAGAACTGCCGGAAATCGACGACTCCCTCGTCGTGCACCTCGAAGACCCGGCGGGCGGCAACGGCGATCTCCGCCTCTACGTCGTTCTCCGAGACAGCGCCTTGGACGCGCCGCTGCGCGAGAAGATCGCGACGGCGTTGAAGAGCGCGCTGTCGCCGCGGCACGTGCCGGACACGATCACCGCCGTCCCGGTGATCCCGCGCAACCGCACCGGGAAGAAACTGGAGCTGCCCGTGAAGAAACTCCTGCTCGGCGCCCGGGCCGAGGACGTCGTCGGCCGGGACGTGCTGGCCGATCCCACTGCCCTGGACCACTTCGGGACGCTCGCATGAGCACCGTCGCGGTCGTCGGCACCGGCGTGATCGGCGCGAGCTGGGCCGCCCACTTCCTCGCCAACGGCCTCGACGTCGTCGCGACCGATCCGGCACCCGGTGCCGAGGAGAAGCTCCGCGACGACGTCACCGCCATCCTGCCGCCGGACGGCGCGGCGATCGCTCGGCTGCGGTTCGTCGCCGACGCCGGCGAAGCGGCCGCGGCGGCGGATTTCGTGCAGGAGAACGGTCCCGAGCGCGAGGACGTCAAGCACGCGGTGTTCGCCGTCCTCGACGAGGCCGCGCGGCCGGACGTGATCCTGGCGAGCAGCTCGTCCGGGCTGCTGCCCAGCGTCATCGCCCGCGGGTGCCCGCGCCATCCCGAGCGGGTCGTCATCGGGCACCCGTTCAACCCGCCGCACCTGATCCCGCTCGTCGAGGTCGTGCCCGGCCGCGACACCGCGCCCGAGGTCGTCGACCGGGCCGTGGCGTTCTACGCCTCGGTCGGGAAGCGGCCGATCCGGTTGTCGCGCGAGCTGCCGGGGCACGTCGCGAACCGGCTCCAGGCCGCACTGTGGCAGGAGGCGTATTCGCTGGTCGAACGCGGTGTCGCGACGGTCGCCGACATCGACACGGCGATCGCGTACGGGCCCGGGCTGCGGTGGGCGGTGCTCGGCCCGTTCCTCAACCAGCACCTCTCCGGTGGCGCCGGCGGGCTCGCGCACGTCCTGGCGCACCTCGGCCCGCCCACCGAAGAGTGGTGGCGGGACCTCGGCCGCGTCCACCTGACCCCGGAGCTCACCGAAAAGCTCGTCGCCGGGGTCGACGCCGAACGGGCCGGCACCGACGACCGTGCCCTCGTCGCCGCCCGCGACGCCGTCCTCGACCGCCTGCTGGCCGCCAAGGCCGCGCAGCCCGACCTGCCCTGACCCAGGAGTTCCGGTGGATCTTTCCGCGCTGACCGCCATCGACGTCCACACCCACGTCGAACAGGACGGCCACGGCTGTTTCTCGCTCGACCAGGAGCTCCTGGACGCGTCCGCGAAGTACTTCCGCGCCGATCAGGACCGCACCCCGACGGTGACCGCGATCGCGGAGCACTACCGGGCCAGGAAGATGGCCGCCGTCGTCTTCACGGTCGAGGCGCCCGCCGCGACCGGGCACCCCGGTTTGTCGAGCGAGGAGATCGCCGACGCCGCCGCCGAGCACCCGGACGTGCTCATCCCGTTCGGCTCGGTCGACCCGCACGCCGGCAAGGCCGCCGTGCGGCGGGCGCGCCGGCTGGTCACCGAGCACGGGGTGCGCGGCTTCAAGTTCCACCCGAGCCTGCAGGGGTTCGAGCCCAACGACGTCCGGTACTACCCGTTGTACGAGGCGATTTCCGAGCTGGGCGTGCCCACCCTGTTCCACACCGGGCAGACGGGGATCGGGGCCGGCCTGCCGGGCGGGCGCGGCATCAAGCTGCGCTACTCGAACCCGATGCTGCTCGACGACGTCGCCGCCGATTTCCCGGACCTGACGGTGATCCTGGCGCACCCGTCGGTGCCGTGGCAGGACGAGGCGATCTCGGTCGCGACGCACAAGGCGAACGTGTACATCGACCTGTCCGGCTGGTCACCGAAGTACTTCCCGCCGCAACTGGTCCGCGCGGCGAACACGATGCTGAAGCGGAAGGTCCTGTTCGGCTCGGACTTCCCGGTGATCACCCCGGACCGCTGGCTCGCCGACTTCGCGGAACTCGACCTGAAGGACGAGGTGCGGCCGCTGATCCTCAAGGACAACGCCGCCAAGGTACTCGGCCTCACCTGACGTTTGTCCGCTCCGTCCCCGGGCATCCGCAGCCTTCGAGGGTTCGCGATCGGGAGGCGGCGTCGTGGCGCAGGGTGATGTGCACACCTACTACGAAGACGGCCTGTGGAAGAACCGTGTCGAGGGCGGCCGCCGGGCGTCCAACACCTCGCCCCGCCGCACCGACGCCGTGCTGGCCGGCCGGCTGATCGCGAAGAAGCGGCGGGTCGGGCACGTGGTCCACACCCCGGACGGCGACGTCGAGACCGAACGCGACTACCGGCAGCGTCCGCCGCGCTGAACCGCCACTCTGTCCACAGTAGACGAAGACCCGCTCCCGCTCGGCGAAGGCTGGGGGTACCTGCGAGCGGAAGCGGGAGCCGGTGAAAGGTACGGCCCCTCCGTACCTGCATTCGTTCCAACGCACCGGAAACCGTGGTGTTCCCGCACGTGACGCACGTCGCCACGCCGCGGACGTCAGCGGGCCAGCACTGCCCACACGGTCTTGCCGCCGGTCCCGGACCGGCTGCTCCCCCAGAGCTTCGCGACCTTGGTGACCATGCGCAGGCCGAGTCCCGCCTCGATCCGGTCGAGCCCCTCCCGCAGCACGGCGGGGCGCGAACTCTCGTCGGCGACCTCGACGGTCAGCACCCGGCGGCGCAGTTCGAGCCGCAGCCGGGGCATCGAATCCGTGTGCCGGAGCGCGTTTTCGACGAGTTCGGTGGCGACCAGCTGAGCGTCCTCGGCGAGTTCGGGCACCATCCACTCCGCGCAGACCCCCCGGACGAACCCGCGAGCACTCGCGGAAGCCAGCGGCGAGCGGGCCAGCCACCGGCCCGCGCGACGGCGTGCCGGGCAGGCCAGCGCGGCTTCCGCCGCATCGTGGTCGGGGTACACGGGCACGTGCCGGCCCACCAGCACCGCCCGTTGCTCGGGCCGGCCGGTCACGAGGGCGAAGGGAAGCGCCGGCCAGTCGCCGACCCGCCGGGCGACGAAGGTGAACACCCTGGCCAGCGTCCGGTCGCGGAGCTCGAGACGTTCGATGTCGACCACCACGCCGTCGTCGGAATCCGCCGCGAACTCGAGCAACCGGTCACGCAGCCGCGGATAGGTCGTCCGGTCGAGCACGCCGGCGACCGACACCCTCGCCGGCGCACCGTGCCGGACAAGCAAGGGGACCACCTCCTCCGGGGTCGAGGTTCGGATAGCCGGTCCCGAACCCGTCAAACGCGGCGGTTCAAGGTCCTCGGACCTGGTCGAGGCGTGCACCCCATCCGGACGTCATGAACGACTCGTTCAGGTCGTCCGACGCGGTGAAAGGGTCGTTCATGACGTTCGGGCCGCCGCCACGGCTTCCTCCGATCGGGCGAAACCGGGGCATACCCGGCGGGCCGGCGGCCGAAACGCGTTTGTCGGCCGCTCCGCCGGGCATGCCGGCCCCGGCGGGCCCCGGCCGGGGGTTCCGTCCCATCCGAATCGGAGGAAGCGACCATGTCATCGACGGAGACCGCAGTCCGGCGGACCCCCCGCCAGCTTCTGGCCGCGATCGTGGGAGTGGTTTTCCTGCTGGTCGGCGTGCTGGGCTTCATCCCCGGCGTGACGACCCACTACGACATGCTCACCTGGGCCGGGCACCACTCCGGGGCCATGCTGCTGGGCGTCTTCACCGTGTCGATCCTGCACAACATCGTCCACCTGGCGTTCGGCGTCGCCGGGCTCGCCATGGCGAGGACACCGGGCGGCGCCAAGGCCTTCCTCGTCGGCGGCGGCGTGCTCTACCTCGTCCTGTGGCTCTACGGCCTGCTGATCGACCAGGGCAGCGCGGCCAACTTCGTCCCGGTCAACACCGCCGACAACTGGCTGCACCTCGTGCTGGGCGTCGGGATGCTCGCGCTCGGCCTGATCCCGCTCGGCGCCACGCGGAGCCCGGTCGCCGACTCGCGGTGAGCCCGCCGGATCGGGCGGCCGGTCACCTCGGCCGCCCGGTCCGGCTTCCCGCGTAAGCCCGTTCCCTCAGCCGCACCAGCCATTCC
>Ga0070668_100003084_pt1 | contig 12315 bp, 14 predicted proteins | sample KBSS43metaG_FD_64661 | JGI IMG/M metagenome (GOLD analysis project Ga0070668, IMG submission 64661) | Switchgrass rhizosphere microbial communities from Kellogg Biological Station, Michigan, USA - KBS S4-3 metaG | ecosystem: Host-associated > Plants > Roots > Rhizosphere > Soil ... | reverse complement strand
CTCGCCCGTACTGCTGGGGACCGCGGCCGTTCTGCTCGGGCAGCCGCGCCCAGGACGGGCGCTGGGTGACGGCGGGCACCACGGTGGTCGGGTCCGCGGCGGCGTGCCGCGAGCTCGGGACCTGGCGCAGCAGCGCGGTCTCGACGTTTGCCGCGCCCAGATCGTCGTGCACGGTCTGCACCTCGGCGAGCAGCGCGCCGGCGTCGGTGGGCCGGGCGCCGGGGTCGCGCCGGGTGGACCGGGCGACCAGGTCGTCGAGCACCGACGGCAGGCCCTTCACCAGGGTCGACGGGGCCGGGACGTCGTTGTCGACGTGCTGCCAGGCCACCTGCACCGGGTCGTCGCCGTCGAACGGCACCTGCCCGGTGAGCATCTCGAAGAGCACGATGCCGGCCGAGTAGACGTCGGTGCGGGCGTCCGCCTGGCCGTCGGTGACCAGCTCGGGAGCCACATATGCCACCGTCGCCATGAGCTGGCCGGACTCGTCGGCGGTGCTGGCCTCGACGGCGCGGGCCAGGCCGAAGTCGGCGACCTTGACCACCGCGTCGACCAGGTTGGCCACCCCGCCGCTGGGCGCCTCGGCGACCAGCACGTTTTCCGGCTTCACGTCGCGGTGCACCAGGCCGGCCCGGTGGGCGGCGGCGATCGCCGCGAGCATCTGCTCGAGGATCGCGCACGCCTCGACCGGGTTGAGCCGGCGGCGCTGGGTCAGCAGGTCGCGCAGGGTGCGACCCTGCACATACTCCATGACCAGGTAGGGCAGGCCCTGATGGCGGCCCTGGTCATAAACTGCCACCACGTTGGGGTGGGTGAGCCGGGCGATCGTCTTGGCCTCGTCGGTGAACCGGTCGACGAAGTGGACGTTCGTGGCCTGCGACGGGTGAATGATCTTCAGCGCGACGGTTCGCTCGAGGCGTTCGTCGGTGGCCGTGTAGACAGTTGCCATGCCACCACGGGCCACGCGACCGGTGATCCGGTAGCGGCCGTCAATCGTCGTGCCGATCAACGTGTCGGCGACTGTGGTGTCCATCGGCGTGAAGTGTATGTGTCTTTCGCGTCGGGGCAGACCAGGATGTCATAGCTGAGTCCAAACGGGTACGCGGCCCGGCGCGTACCCGTGGCCCGAAGGGCTCGCCCACGCGGTTCGTTATGCCCTGACATGGACTGATTAGTGGGAGCGGCGCCAGCGGCGGCGCCAGGGGCTCTCGCTCGGTTCGACTGATTCGTCCGGTGTGGCGGACGACTCGCCGGGCGCCGGGGTCTCGCTCGGGTCGGCCGGGTCGCCCGACGGCGTCGGCGACGGCGAGGAGGTCGGCGCGGTGGGTGTCGGCACCGGCGGGTTGCATTGACATTCCGTATTTGTCGGTTTTGTGGTCCGAACCGGACTGATCGGGGACGTCCGGCCCGGAGGCTGCGGAAGCGGTGCCGGCCGCTCCGCCTCGGCTTGCGTGGCCGCGGTCGTGGCGGCCACGGTGCCGGTCGCCGCCGGGCGAGGCGCCCGCCGGGCCGGTCCCGGGCCGATCTCGGCCTTCGCGGACACCGCGGGCCGCACCGCGAAGGTGTCCGCGGCCGCCGGCGTCTCCGCCGCGATCGGCCCCAGCCCGTTCACCACGGCCAGGTACGCGCCGGCCGCACCCACCACGGTGAGCAGCCCGAGCGCGCTCACCGCCAACGCACGGCGCGGCGGACGCTGCTGCTCGTACCCGGTCGGCGGCTCCTCGACCAGCAGGTGACCGGCGAAGGTGTTCATCCCCGTCGAGGTCACGTCGGGCCCGCCCGCGGGCGGCTCGGCCGGGCGCCGGCCCAGGTCGTAGCGCAGCGACCGCCAGGCGCCGGCCAACTCCCCGCGGGTCCTCCGCAGCAGGCTCATCGGGTTGGTTCTCCGCTCTGGTCGGACCGGGGCTCTCCCGGTGCGGACGTGCTCTGGCACGCTGTAGGAGTGAGCGATTCCGTTACCGCCGGGCCGGCCGAGTGGATCAACCTGCCGGACGTGTCCGAGAAGCTCGGCGTATCGATCAGCAAGGTGCACCAGATGATCCGCGACGGGCACCTGCTCGCCGTCAGACGCGACGGGATCCGGGTGGTCCCCGCGGAACTCGTGGCCAACAGCACCGTGCTCAAGCACCTCCCTGGCGTCCTCACCCTGCTGCGCGATGCCGGGTATAACGACGAAGAGGCCCTCCGGTGGCTGTACGAACCGGACAAAGCGCTCGACGGGAACGCCGCGCTCGGTCTCGGCGGGCACCGCGCCCGGGAGGTCAAGCGGCGGGCCCAGGCGCTCGGTTTCTGACCCGATGCGGCACCTCGCCTACCTGGCCGTGCTCGCCGGCTGCCTGGCGGCGGCGGTGTGGCTGGAGCCGATCCTCCGGGTGCACGTGTTCCGCCGGTGGCGGCGCCTGCTGCTGACGCTGCTGCCGGTGGCGGTGGTCTTCGTGCTGTGGGACCTCGCCGCGATCGCGGCCGGGCACTGGACCTTCGACCCGGCCCAGATCACCGGCGTCCTGCTGCCCGGCGGCCTGCCGCTGGACGAGGTGCTGTTCTTTGTGGTCGTGCCGGTCTGCGCGATCCTCGGCTTCGAGGCGGTCCGGGCCGTACTCGGCAAACCGGCGGGCGACGAGTGACCTACACCACGGCCGCCCTGCTCGGCGTGGCCGCCGCGGCCGCGATCGACCTGTTCGTCTGCCGGACGAGGCTGCTGACCCGCGCGGTGTTCTGGGCCACGTACCCGATCATCATCGCGTTCCAGCTGCTGTCCAACGGCATCCTGACCGGCCGCGGGATCGTGCGCTACGACCCGGACGCGATCATCGGGTGGCGGATCGCCTACGCCCCGGTCGAGGACCTGCTCTTCGGCTTCGCCCTGGTGCTGCTCACCCTGTCGGTCTGGGTGTGGCTGGGCCGGCGCGGCGTGCAACGCACGCCGGCCGCCGGGGAAGGCAGCGGGCTGCTGCGCCGGCTGCGGCGACGACGCAAGCCGGGACGGGGCTAGACGGTACGGCGGGTGGCCGCGTCCGCGAGCCGGTGCAGCACCTCCCGCGCCTCGTCCTCGATGCCGGCCGCGGTCAGCGCGGTCAGCGCCGCCGTCATCAGCTCGTCGATGCGCCGCTCGGTGGCGGCCAGCGCGCCGCTGTCCCGGATCACCGCTCGCAGCCGGGCCACGCCCGCGTCGTCCAGGCCCTGGTTGCCGAGGCCCGCGTCCAGCTCGGCGCGGGCGCCGCCGTCCAGCGCCGCAAAGGCCGCCGCCACCAGATAGGTCCGCTTGCCCTCGCGCAGGTCGTCGCCGGCCGGCTTGCCGGTCTGCGCCGGATCGCCGAACACGCCGAGCACGTCGTCGCGCAGCTGGAACGCCTCGCCGAGCGGCAGCCCGAACGCCGAATAGGCGGCCCGCACGGCCGGGCCGGCACCGGCCAGCGCCGCGCCCAGCAGCAGCGGGCGCTCGACGGTGTATTTGGCCGACTTGAACCGGGCCACCTTGCCGGCCCGCTCGACCGACGTGTCCGCGGTCGCCTGGGTCAGCACGTCCAGATACTGGCCGACGGTCACCTCGGTGCGCATCTCGTCGAAGACCGGCCGGGCCCGGGCCAGGTCGGCCGGACCCAACCCGGACGTGTTCAGCAGCTCGTCCGACCAGACCAGGGCCAGGTCGCCGAGAAGCACCGCCGCGCTGTCGCCGAAGCCGGCGGCGCCGCCCCGCCAGCGGGCCTCGCTGTGCCGCCGCTCGAACCGGCGATGCACCGACGGCACCCCGCGCCGGGTGTCCGAGCGGTCCATCAGATCGTCGTGGATCAGCGCGCTGGCCTGCACCAGCTCAAGCGCCGAGACGGCCGCCACGACCTGGTCGGAGTCGGCGCCGCCGGCACCGCGAAAGCCCCAGTAGGCGAACGCCGGGCGCAGCCGCTTGCCGCCGCCGAGCACGAACTCCTCGAGTGCGTCGGAGACCTCGGCCAGCGCCGGATCGATGCCGGTGAGCCGGTCGCGTTGCTCGGCGAGGAAGGCGGCCAGCGCCTTGTCGACCCGGGGCCGCAGCCCGGCCGCTTCGAGAGGAGAGGGCACCCCACGACGCTAGCGGAAGGGCCCGACGGCCTCGACGGTAGAGTCATGGCGTGGCTCTCGGACTTCCATCTCGTCTTCCTGGCACACCGGCGATCGGTGAGCTGATCCGCGCGGCCGCGCCCACGTTCTCGTTCGAGTTCTTCCCGCCCAAGACCATCGAGGGCGAACGCCTGCTCTGGCGGGCCATCCGCGAGCTGGAGCCGTTGCGGCCCAGCTTCGTCTCGATCACGTACGGCGCCGGCGGCACCACGCGAGACACCACCGTCGCGGTCACCGAGCGGGTCGCCACCGAGACCACCCTGCTGCCGATGGCGCACCTCACCGCGGTCAACCACTCGGTCGCCGAACTGCGCAACGTGATCGGCCGGCTGGCCGGCGCCGGCATCCGCAACGTGCTCGCGGTCCGCGGCGACCCGCCCGGCGACCCGATGGGCGAGTGGGTGCGGCATCCCGAGGGCGTGCTCTACGCCGAAGACCTGGTGCGCCTGGTCAAGGAGTCCGGCGACTTCAACGTCGGGGTCGCCGCGTTCCCGTACAAACACCCCCGCTCGCCCGATGTGGCGAGCGACACCGCCAACTTCATCCGCAAGTGCCGGGCCGGCGCCGACTTCGCGATCACCCAGATGTTCTTCGACGCCGAGGAATACCTGCGGCTGCGCGACCGGGTGTCCGCCGCGGGCTGCGACACGCCGATCGTGCCGGGCGTCATGCCGGTCACCCGGATGGCCACCATCGAACGGTCCTCCCAGCTCTCCGGCGCGCCCTTCCCGCCCGCGCTGCTGGCCCGCTTCGAGCGGCTGGCCGGCGACGACGCGGCCGTGCGCGAGCTGGGCATCGAGGTGTGCGCCGAGATGTGCGCGCGGCTGCTCGACGAGGGTGTGCCGGGCATCCACTTCATCACCCTGAACAGGTCGACCGCCACCCGCGAGGTCTGGCAGGCCCTGGCCCCCTCGGACGTCGCCGCCTCCGCCGCCTGACGGTGACCTGGGAGGAGTACACGGCGGCCTGGTCGAGGCTGCACGGCGGGTTCGACCCGGCGCAGGCCGCGCCGCCGGTACGCGGGTGGGTGCGCCTCGCCTACCGGATCGGCTCCTGGCTCGGCCGCCGGCGGGTCGGCCCGGCGGCGGTGACCACGGCCGGGTTGGTCCTCTGCCTGGCCGTGCCGGCGGTGGTGCCGCTCGGCCGCGGCGGCCTGCTGCTCGCCACCCTGCTGGTGCTGGCCGCGGCGGTGGCGGACGGGCTGGACGGGGCGGTCGCGGTGATCACCGGGCGGGCCAGCCGGCTCGGTTACGTCTACGACTCGGTCGCCGACCGGCTGGGGGAACTCGCCTGGCTCGCCGCCCTCCGGCTGGCCGGGGCGCCGGGTTGGTTGGTGGCCGCGGCGGGCGCGGCGAGCTGGCTGCACGAGTACGCCCGGGCGCGCGCCACCGCCGCCGGGATGAACGAGATCGGCGTGGTGACGGTCGCCGAGCGGCCCACCCGGGTACTGGTCACCATCTTCGGCCTGCTGGCCGCCGCGGTCGCCCCGGTCGCCGTCCCGCTTTCGGTCACCGTGGCCGCGGCGCTGTGGCTGACCCTCGCGCTGGTGGGCCTGTGCCAGCTGGCCCTGGCGATCCGCCGCGCCCTGGCGCCACCCCCGACCGGCTGAGCCCGCCGGGTATCGGGCGCGCCGGCGGGGGCTGGGCGGTGCTGCGACCTACGCCTTGGCGGGTGAGGGCGGCTTGGGCCCGTTCGGTAGCGACGATCTTTAATCGGTTGTCCGGGGTCCTGGCCACTTCTACGGTTATGCCATAGCACGGCCGCTCCGCCCCAGCCCAGCGGGGGTGGTGCCGGCTGTCCATTGTCGACATGACTGCTGAGGAGGTGAGCCACGATGAGCGCGGTTCTGGTACTCAACGCCGACTGCGGGCCGCTGCACCGGGTCAGCCTCCGGCACGCCATCCGGATGTTGTTCCGCGAGGTCGCGGTGGTGCACGAGGCCGAGCCGGACAGCCGGATCGGGGTCTATCCGATCCCGACCGTCGTGCGTCTGGTCAGCTATGTGGTGACCCGCTGGCGGCACAGCCGGGGGCCGGTCTGGTCCCGGGCCGGCGTGCTCGCCCGTGACCGGCGCACCTGCGGCTACTGCGGCGGCGCGGCGTCCACGATCGACCACGTGCTGCCGCGGTCGCGCGGCGGCGCGAACGAATGGACGAACACCGTCGCCGCCTGCGGTCGCTGCAACAACCGCAAAGGCAACCGCACGCCCGCGGAAGCGCGAATGCCGCTGCTGGTCAAGCCGCATTCGCCCAACTGGACCGAGCTTGCCGGCCTTACCTCCCGAGTGATCGCTGCGTAGCCGCTGAGCCGGCACTTGTTTCGCCGTCCGTAGTACCGCTCGGCGGCCGGAACGAGTGCCGGCTCACCGGCATCGATTGCCGGAGCGATGGCGCGGCGGGCCGGCGGCGGAGGTCGGAGCGGCGGGCTGCGGTGGAGGTCGGAGCGGCGGGGCGGCGGGCTGCGGCGGAAGCCGGAGCGACGGGGCGGCGGGCTGGCTGCGGAGGCCGGTGCGAGACGCCGGAAGGTGGCTGGGCGCGGTGGCGGTGGAGGCGCGGTCGGTGGGCCGGCACGGGGGCAGGCCCGCCGACCGTCCCGCCCGCGAATCATCCAAAAGCAGATGATCCGCGGGTAGGATTCGTCGCATGGCTGCCCCGGAACGCACCGTGCGGGACATCACCGGCCTGCTCAACATGGCCGGCCACGTCCTCTCCAACCGGCTGGCCGTCGCGCTGGCCGACGTCGACCTCACCCCGCGGATGCAGTGCGTGCTGGTGCACGCGCTCGAGGCGGAACGCACCCAGATCCAGCTCGCGGCGCTCGCCGACCTGGACAAGACGACCATGGTCAGCACGGTCGACGAGCTGGAGAAGCGGGGTCTTGCCGAGCGTCGGCAGTCGGCCACGGACCGGCGTGCGCGGATCATCGCGGTCACCGAGAAGGGCCGGCTCGTCGCCGAGGAGGGCCAGCGGATCGTCGACCGGGTGCACGCCGAGGCGCTCGACGCGCTCACCGGGGACCGGGCCGCTTTTGTCGAGGCGCTCGGCGTACTGGCGGAGACGCCCAAGGATCCGGGGCCGCAACAGGTCCGCCGGGCGCGAGGTAGGTGACTAAAAGATAGTCCGCTAGTGGATTATCTGTTACGGTCGGGCCATGAGCCCTTCCGTGAACCGTCGCGGCGCCGCCCTCGCGGTGCTGTGCGCGATGTCCCTGATGATTGTTCTGGACAGCACGATCGTCGCCGTTGCGATTCCCGACATTCAGCGTGACCTCGGCTTCTCCGCGGCCGGAGTGTCCTGGGTGGTCAACGCCTATCTCGTCGCCTTCGCCGGTCTGCTGCTGCTCGCCGGGCGGCTCGGCGACCTGCTCGGAGCGCGCCGCGTCTTCCTCGCCGGGCTGGCCCTCTTCACCGCGGCCAGCCTGCTGTGCGGCTTCGCGTCCTCGGCCGGCCTGCTCGTCGCCGGCCGGTTCGTCCAGGGTGCCGGCGGGGCGCTCGCCGCGGCGCTGGTGCTCGGCATGATCGTCCGGCTGTTCCCGGAGCCGGCGGCCCAGGCCCGGGCCATGGGGATCTACAGCTTCACCCAGGCGGGCGGGGCGGCGGCCGGCTTCGTGGCCGGCGGCGTGCTCACCGACGCGGTCGGCTGGCCCGCGATCTTCCTGATCAATGTGCCGATCGGAGCGGCGGTGTGGGTGTTCGGGCGGCGGCTGCTGCCCACCGAGCGCGGTCTCGGCCTGGGCCACGGGCTGGACGTCCCCGGGGCGCTGCTCATCACGGCCGGTCTTTCCCTCGGCGTGTACGCGATTGTGCGTACCGGATCGCCGCAGGCCGGACCCGTCGCGGCCGGTACCGGATTCGCCGCGTTGGTGCTGATCGCCGGCTTCCTGATCAGGCAGCGGTTCGCGAGCCGCCCGCTGATCCCGCTGCGGCTGCTCGGCCGCGGCTGGCTGCTCCGCACGAACGCGGCGGTCGTGCTGGTCTTCGCCACCGGCATGGGTTTCCAGTTCCTGAACGCGCTGTTCGTGCAGCGGGTCATGGGGTACGACGCGCTCGGCACCGGCCTGGCGTTCCTGCCCACCCCGGTGGTGATCGGGTTGGTCTCGCTCTTCGCGGCGCCCCGGCTGACCGGCCGGTACGGGCCGCGGCCCGTGCTGATCGGCGGGCTGGTGCTGCTTCTGGCCGGGCTGCTGCTGCTCGGGCGGGTGCCGGCCACGCCGTCGTACCTGATCGACATGCTCGCCCCGCTGATCATCATGGGCCTCGGGGTGGGCGTGACGATCCCGGCGATCGTGATGCTGGCGATGGCCGGCGCCGCACCGGCCGAGACCGGGATGGTGTCCGGCTTCAGCAACACGGCGCAGCAGGCGGGCGGGGCGCTCGGCCTGTCGGTGCTGGCCGCCGTGGCGGCGACGCGGACCGGCGCGGCCACCGACGCGGCGGCCCTGCGCGATGGCTACAGCCTGGCGTTCCTGGTGGCGGCGGGGTTTGTCGTGGCGGCGATCGCGGTGACCACCGTTCTGCTGCGCCGGCTGCCCGCGGCTCCGGAGCCGCAGCCCGCCGCCGACGCGGTCGCGTCACCCGCCCTGGTCTGACGTCGCCATCCAACGGGGCCAGCACTTGTCAATGATTCATTGACAAGTGCTAGCCTGTTGGCATGGCTGATCTGAGTGATCTGCGGGCGATCCCGGCGGCCCGTGCCCGCCTCGACGCGGCCGAGCTGGCGCTGATCGATCAGGCTCGGCGCGACGGCGTGACCTGGGCAGACATTGCCGAGGCGCTCGGCCTGACCAGCCGTCAGGCGGCCGAGCAGCGCCGGCTGCGGCTGGCGACGGCGGCGCTGCGCACGCCGGCCGGGGTGGACGAGGGGTATGGCGAGCGGATCGCCGCCCTGCGTGCCGCCGCGGTCGACCTGCATCGCCGGATCGGTGCCGACCGGCGGTGGGATCGGCGATTCACCCGGGCGGCGCTGGTGCGAGAAACCTTGGTGGCGGCGCACGATGCTCCGGGAGGGTCGCTGTTTGCGCTGGTCACAGAGGTGGTGAGGGATCTCGGGGAGGGCGCCGGCCTGCCCGGGCCGACTCGGTCGGCGGTGGATCGGCTCCGGTCGGCGCTCGCCGCCGCGTCACCCAAGACTTGACACATTGCCGCTCAACTATTGAGGATGGGGTCCCGAACCTCGGAGGCGGCATGCGGCGCAACGCGATCCTCTTCGTCCTGATTTCCTTGTTGTCCGGTTTCGGCAGCATGGCGATGATGCTGGCGGCCGGCGTCTGGATCCTCGATCTCACCGGCTCGGTCGGTCTCGCCGCGCTGATCGGCATCTGCGTCTACGCGCCGACCCTCGCCGCGCCGTGGCTGGGCGCGCTGGTCGACCGGGTGCCCCGCCGGCCGCTGCTGATCACCGTGGACCTGGCCCTCGGCGCGGCACTGCTCACCCTGCTGACCGTGCGTTCGGCCGGCGGCGTCTGGCTGATCTTCGCGGTGATGCTGGCCCGCGGGGTCAGCTATGTCCTGCTCGACGCGGGCGAGACCGCGATCCTGCCCGCCGCCGTGCCGCCGTCGAGGCTCGGCGACGTCAACGGCTGGCGCTCCAGCGCGCAGGAGGGCATGAAGCTGGTGGCGCCGCTCGCCGGCGCGGGCCTGTACGCCTGGCGCGGCCCGATCCCGGTCATCCTGCTGAGCGCCGCGATGCCGCTGCTGACCGCCGGGTGCTACACCCTGGTTCGGCTGCGCCCGGCGACGGTGGGCGAGACGGCGGGAGCCGGGAAGGGGCGGACTGGTGGCCTCCGGGAGGGGCTGCGGATCTTGCTCGGCGAGCCGGCGGTACGGGTGCCGGTCCTCGTGGCGGCCGTGGCGATCCCGTTGTCCGGGGTGACCAACGCGGCCGTGCTCGCCCGGCTCGTCCACGGGTTGCACCTGCCCGCCACCCATCTGGGCTTCCTCGCCACCGCGCAGGGAGCCGGGTCGATCGCCGGCGGACTGCTGGTGGGCCGCCTGCTCGCCCGGGCCGCGCCGGCCCGGGTGGCCGCCGTCGGTGTCGTGGTCTTCGCCGCCGGGTGCGCCGCCTGGTGCCTGCCCTGGTGGCCCGCGATGGTCGCGGGCAGCGTGCTGGTCGGGCTCGGTCTGCCGTGGACGCTGATCGCGGCGATCACCGCGGTCCAGACCGGCACCCCGGAGCACCTGCTCGGCCGGGTGGCGGCCACCTCGAACATGCTGATGTTCGGGCCGGTCGCGCTGGCCATCCCGCTCGGCTCGGCGCTGATCGGGCTGGGCAGCCGGCCGCCGCTGCTGGCCGCGGCCGCGCTCGCCCTGGCGACCGGCGGCCTGGCACTGCGTGGCCGCCTGCCCCGGCCGGCCCCCGCACCAGAGCCGGCCCCCGCACCGGAGCCGGATGCCGCACCGGAGCCGGATGCCGCATCCGAGCTGGACGCCGCACGGGAGCCGACTGCCGCACGGGAGCCGACTGCCGCACGGGAGCCGGCTGCCGCACCGGAGCCGGCTGCCGGCCGGGCCCGGCTTCCCGGCGAGGATCTCAGCGCGCGCCGGTCAGGATGACCACGCCGATGGCGATGAACACCAGCGGGACCAGCCAATGCCCCCAGCGCGACACGACGTCGATCACCCGCCGGTGCGAGCCGAGCCAGGAGGCGGCCGCGCACCACACCGCGACCAGCACCGCGAAGACCGCCACCAGCACGACCACGCCGAAGGTGTCCATCGTGCGGAAGACCGGCGTGTAGACCGCGATGTTGTCGGCGCCGTTCGCGATCGTGATCCCGGCGACCGGGAGGGCGCCGGCCGCGTTCACCGGCGGCTCGTCGTCCTCGCCGCCGCGGATCGCGCCGATCAGGCCCCACAGGCCGAGACCGAGCGGCACCAGGCCGAGCAGCGGCACCCACCGGTCCGGGACCAGGGTGAGGCCGAGGGCCGCGAGCAGTGAGACGCCGACCAGCACGCCGATGCCGAGGTACTGGCCGGCCCAGATGTGCCGGGTCGGCCGGGCCGCCGCGCGGGCCGACAGGAACAGGACGGTCAGGACGATGAGGTCGTCGACGTTCGTACCGATGAAGATGCCCGCCGCGGCGATGATCGCTTGCACCCGCCCAGAATGCCTTGTGGAGACCGGTACCGGGCACGCCGTTGTGCCCGGTCCGGAGTCCGGCGGTCAGCCCTTGGTGACGGCCTTGCGGTAGTCGCTGTTGAGCCGGCCGATCAGGGTGAGCGGGATGCCCTTCGGGCAGACCGTGGTGCACTCGCCCATGTTGGTGCAGCCGCCGAAGCCGGCGTCGTCCTGCGCCTGGAGCATGTCGATCACCCGGGTGTCGCGTTCCGGCTGGCCCTGCGGCACCAGGCCGAGGTGGGCCACCTTGGCGGCGGTGAACAACATCGCCGAGCCGTTCGGGCAGGCCGCCACGCAGGCGCCGCAGCCGATGCAGGTGGCCGCCTCGAAGGCCGCGTCGGCGTCCTTCTTGGGCACCGGAGTGGCGTGCGCGTCGGGGGCGGTGCCGGTGGGGGCGGTGATGTAGCCGCCGGCCTGGATGATCACGTCGAAGGCGGTGCGGTCGACGACCAGGTCCTTGATGACCGGGAAGGCCGCGGCGCGCCACGGCTCGACGTCGATCGTGTCGCCGTTCGAGAAGTGCCGCATGTGCAGCTGGCAGGTCGTGGTGGCCCGTTGCGGGCCGTGCGCGGTGCCGTCGATGACCATGCTGCACGCGCCGCAGATGCCTTCGCGGCAGTCGTGGTCGAACGCGATCGGGTCGTCACCGTCGAGGATCAGCTTCTCGTTCAGGACGTCGAGCATCTCCAGGAACGACGCGTCGGGCGAGATGTCCTTGACGTCGTACGTGACCATCTTGCCGGGATCGGTGGCGGAACTCTGCCGCCACACCCGTACCTTGATGTCCATTACTTGTAGCTCCGGGTGCTCGGGTGGACGTACTCGAATTCGAGCTGTTCCTTGTGCAGGGTCGGCTTGCCGGAGCCGGCGTATTCCCAGGCCGCGACATAGCCGAACTCGTCGTCGTGGCGCAGCGCCTCGCCGTCGGGGGTCTGCGACTCGGCCCGGAAGTGACCGCCGCAGGACTCCCGCCGGTGCAGGGCGTCGATGCACATCAGTTCGCCCAGCTCGAAGAAGTCGGCGACCCGGCCGGCCTTCTCCAGGTTCTGGTTGAGCTGCTCGCCGGTGCCGGGCACCTTGACCCGCTGCCAGAACTCGTCGCGCAGGC
>Ga0070668_100003081_pt1 | contig 12319 bp, 14 predicted proteins | sample KBSS43metaG_FD_64661 | JGI IMG/M metagenome (GOLD analysis project Ga0070668, IMG submission 64661) | Switchgrass rhizosphere microbial communities from Kellogg Biological Station, Michigan, USA - KBS S4-3 metaG | ecosystem: Host-associated > Plants > Roots > Rhizosphere > Soil ... | reverse complement strand
TCAGCCGTGCCCGTTGATCCGCTCGGGCTCGCGCGCCTTGCTGAGCATGCGCTCGGTGAAGTCGAGCCTCTCTTCCAGCTCCATCACCCGTCCCCGCAGGTCGTCCATGTCCGCCATGAATTCCGGCGAGGGCTCGAGCGGTGCCCCGTTCTCTAGCCGACGGCCCAGCGCCTTGCCGATGGGGCCCTTGAAGATCACGGCGCCAATGACACCGAGCGCGATGAGCGCGGGGATGGCAAAGTCTTCGCCGATCGTCATGGCCATCGTAGTGAAGGCGCCGATGGCTGCCAGGCCCAGGATGGTGGCAACGACGAGGTACCTGTTATCGATCCGTCCGTGGCTCATGCGCCCTTTCCTCCCGCCGGTAATTGCTCGGCCTCGCGCTGCTGCGACAGCATGCGCTCCGCGAAATCCACGCGCTCCTCGAGTTCCGCCACGCGCTGGGCACACGCTTCCAGGTCGGCCACCCGCTGAGCCAGTTCCTCCGAGTGCGGTCCGCCACCGCTGATCTTCGCCTCGATGCGGCGTCCCCAGGCCTGTCCGATCGGCCCGAGCGTGGCACCCAGCAGGCCGGCCCCAAGAGCCAGCATCGACGCGAACTCGCCGCCCTCAGTCATGTGACCTCAGTTCCTGGGAAGCTCGACGTCGCGCCGCTGCGCGAGGAGCCGTTCAGTGAAGTCGAGTCGTTCCTCCAGTTCAGCCACCCGGTGCTGCGATGCCTCGAGGTCCCGGACCCGCTCACGCAGCTCGTCCACCTGCTGGAGCAGGTCCTGGCTCACGCCCCGTCCCTCCAGCCGGCGCGCGAGCGCCTTCGCGATCGGATAGAGCACCAGAGCGATGCCCGCGACCGCCGCGATCGCGATGATCGCCAGGACCTGTGGCGGCATCACCATCCATGGCGGCAGCACCTGGATCTCGGGGATGGGCGGGATTGGCGGAATGGGTGGTATCTCCGGCACCTGCACCGTCACCGTCGTTCCCTGAAGCAGCGACATCATGGCCGCCGGCCCTCCGGCAGACGCGGCACCTCATCCCGCTGCGACAGCAGCCGCTCGGCGAAGTCGAGGCGTTCCTCGAGTTCGGCGACTCGACTGTGCAGCATGTCGGCATCGGCGAGTTGCGCCTGCAGCTCGTTCACCCGCTGCTCCAGCGCCGGGTTGCCGCCGCGCCCCTCGATGCGTGCCGCGAACGCACGGGCCAGCGGCACCAGCATCTTGTAGGCGACGAACGCGAACGACACGGCCATGACACAGATCGCCACCGTCTCGAGAATGCTCGGCCCGCCGCCCATGCTGGAGATGATGACGGCTTCAGGGCTCGGGGGCGCCGGCGGCGCCGGCAACGGTGTCTGCAACATCAATAGTCCCTCCCGCGGGGCAGGCGATCGGTCTCGCGCTGCTGGGTAAGCATTCTCTCCGCGAAGTCCAGGCGTTCCTCCAGCTCCGAGATCCGCGGAGGGAGGCCGCGCAGCTCATCGACCTCGGCGCGCAGGTTATTCACTTCCGCGTTCACTGTCGCGTCCGACCGCTCGGGGCCATTGAACATCCGCATCGCCGCCCGGATCAGGATGAAGGCGAGGGCCGGGGCACCGAGTACCACGACGATGCCGAGCGCAAATCGCAGGGCGTCCGCCACGTCAGTCAGCCCTGGCCATCGCGTAACTGCTCCGACGCGGCACGGTTGCTCAGGAGCCGCTCGGCGAAGTCGACGCGTTCCTCCAGTTCTGCCATGCGCGGCGCGAGGCCCCGCAGTTCGTCGACTTCTGCACGCAGTGCTTCGATTTCCCCGCCAGTTTCCCTGCCTACCATGCTGGCCTTCCGGTAGTTCCGCAGGAAAATCGGGATCATGAACAGGACGAACGTCCCCACCGCCAGCAGCATGGTGAGTACGAGGCCGAACCTGATGATGTCGTCCCCCACCTAACCCTGGCCTCCGGGCAACTGCTCGTGAGCTTCACGTTTCGACGCCAGCAGTCGCTCGGCGAAGTCGAGCCGCTCAGCCAGTTCAGCGACGTCATGCCGCAGCCCGTCGACTTCTGCGAGCAGTTCAGGATCCATCGCCGGTCCCGGTCCAGAATTGCGGATGCGCTCGGCGATCGCCTTGCCGATCGGGCTGGTGGCAAGCAGGAAGAGCGTGCCGCCCCCGAAAATGAAAATGATGGCGAGAATGCCTTCCATCGGTCCGCCTTGCTCGGCTTCAGGGTTTGCGGGACAGGACCCGAAATCTGCCCGCCCCCGCCGTACGGGGGCGATGTTTCAAATGTTTCAGTCCGCTACATACCCGGGCGCTTCAGCTGGACCAGCGCTCCTTCGCAAACTTCCGTCCGGTTGGCGTCGCCGCCAGCCCACCTCGACGGTTGCCTCGGTCTGCTGGCCCCCGGCGAGGGCACGGGCAATGAGGCCGAGGCGACAGGCACCGGCCGTACGCGAGGATGACGGCCCCACCATCACGGGGCCGATGATGTCGAGCAGGGAGACCATGGGGGAAGCTACAACAGCTGCACATCCCGTATGACACTGAGCGAGATGGCGATCTCGGTATCATCGGTGCCCGCTGGGCGGAGGTAGACCTCGTGCGCCGTGATGTGATCATCCACGCTGGTCGGTATGCCGATGACCTCGGCCGCGCCGTCCGTTGTTACACGCACGGCCTGGCCGTGATCACCGGCATACGACAGGAGCGCCAGTATCTCCTGGTACTGCATGCGACACCCCCGGTCAGAAGGTGTAGTTCTTCGGCGTCGGTGCCAGCAGGTTCTCCTGCAGGTAGCGGGTCATCAGGTCGAAGAGGTGCTGACGCGTATTGCCGCCGAAGATGCCGTGGTTGCGGTTCGGGTACTCCATCATGGAGAACTGCTTGTTCGCCGCCACCAGCTTGTTGACCAGCGCCTCGGTGTTCTGGTAATGGACATTGTCGTCACCGCTGCCGTGGATGACGAGGAGATTGCCCTTGAGCCCGTCCACATGGGACAGCGGTGACCCGGCGTCGTATCCCTTCTGGTTGTCCTTCGGCAATCCGTTATACCGTTCAGTATAGATGTTGTCGTAGTACTTCCAGTGCGTCACGGGCGCCACCGCCACCGCGGTGCGATACACCTCCGGATGCCGGAACAGTGCGTTGAGGCTCATGAATCCGCCGTAACTCCAGCCCCAGATTCCGATGCGGGTGGAATCGACATAGCTCCAGCGCCCGATCGCCTTCGCCGCCGCGGCCTGGTCCTCGGTCTCGACCACGCCAAGCTGCCCGTAGATCACGTCGCGCCACGCCTTGCCCCGCGCACCCGTGCCGCGATTGTCGACGCTCGCGACGATATATCCCTGCTGCGTCAGCATCGTGTGCCACAAATACTGGGCGCCACCCCAGGAGTCGACGACCGTCTGGGAGCCGGGCCCGCCGTACACCTGGAAGAGGATGGGATACTTCTTCGCCGGGTCGAAATCGGCCGGCTTCATGATATAGCCATTCAGGACGATGCCGCTGTCGATCGGCACCTTCACGAACTCGGTATTGCCGCGCTTCAGGGTTGCCAGCTTCGCCTTCAGCTGCTCGTTGGTCACGACGGTCCGGACCGACGCGTGGGCCGGGAGGCGCACGAGGTCGATCGTGGGCGGCGTGCTGATATTCGAGTACGTGTGCCACGCATGGGTCGCGTCGGGAGCGATGTTGTAGGTGTTGACGCCCGTGAGCGATGCCGGCGTCAGCCGCTCGGCCTTCCCCTTCCCGTCGAGCCGCGTGCGCCACAGGTAGCGCTGTGTCGGGGTGTCGGGCGACGCGATGTAGTAGGCCCATCCGCCCTTGTCGTCGATGGAGACGACATCGAGGACGTCGAAGGCGCCCGGCGTCAGCAGCTTCACTGACGGGCCGTTTCGCGAGACCAGGTACACGTGGTTCCAGCCGTCGCGCTCGCTGAGCCAGATGAAGCTCTGCCCGTTGTTGAGCCACGTGAGGTCGTTCACCACCGGCACCCAGGTGTTGTTGTGCTCGGTGAGGATCGTGCGCAGCTGCCCCGTCGACGCGTCGGCCAGGAACAGTTCCAGCGTGTTCTGCAGCCGGTTCAGGCGCTGTACCATGAGCTCGCTGGAACCGGCTGCCCACTCCATGCGGGCGGGGTAGTGCTCGCGCGGATCGCCCTCGAACGGCAGCCACACCGTCGAGCCGCCGGTGGCGCTCACCACGCCCACGCGGGCGGCGGAGTTCGCCTCGCCGGCCTTGGGGTACTGCACCGGCGTCACGAAGGAGTAGAGCGAGTCGGTGTCATTGATCAGGTCGAAGTTCAGCACGCCGTCGGTATTCAGCTGCCAGTAGGCGATTCGCTGGCCGTCCGGGCTCCAGCGCCAGCCATCGCGCAGGTCGAGCTCCTCTTCGTAGACCCAGTCAAAGGTGCCGTTGATCAGCATCTTCGCGCCGTCGGTGGTCACTTGCGTGATCGCTCCGGTCGCGAGGTTCTCGACGTAGAGGTTGTTCTCGCGCACGTAGCCGATGCGGCCGCCGTCCGGGGAGAACTTGGCGAACAGCAGCGTCGACGGCTTGGCCTCGGGGCCGCCCAGCTTCTGGAGCTTGCCCGAGTTGCGGTCGAGGACCCAGTAGTCGCCCCGGTTGTTCTGCCGCCACACCGGCTGCGAGTTCGTGAAGATCAGGAGCTTGGTACCGTCGGGCGACCAGCTGTAGTCCTCGACGTCGAGCGCCGCCGTGTCGCCGGGCGCCGTGATCGCCGCGGCCGGCACCAGCACCGTGCGCGCCGCCGATTCGGTGACGTAGCGCACGATGTCCTTGCCCTTGCCCTGCTCCGACTTCTCGAGCGTGGTGTAGGCCGCGCCGTTCTCGAGCCAGCGGGTGGGACCGAACCGCTCCCCGGCGAAGTCGGGCGAGGCGTAGATGCTGCGAACGCTGAGCAGCGACGGGTCCGTCTGTGCGGCAAGCGGAGCGGCGACGACGGCAAGCGTGCAGGCGACGCGGAGGATGTGCTGGAGTCGAGTCACGGGCTGTAGCTCACTGGGTTGAGAAAGGGAACGGCTCGGCGGGGAAGGCTAACGCGAGGAGCCCTAGCGCGCGAGGATGCGCCGCAGGTACTGGCCGGTGAAGCTTCCTGGAACATTCGCCACCTCTTCGGGCGTCCCCGCCGCCACGATCTGGCCACCCCCCTCGCCGCCCTCGGGGCCAAGGTCCACCACCCAATCCGCCGTCTTGATGACGTCGAGGTTGTGCTCGATCACGATGACGCTGTTGCCCTTGTCCACGAGCCGGTGCAGCACCTCGAGCAGGAGGCGCACGTCCTCGAAATGGAGGCCGGTGGTGGGCTCGTCGAGGATGTACAGCGTGCGGCCCGAATCGCGCTTGGCCAGTTCGGTGGCGAGCTTCACCCGCTGCGCCTCACCCCCCGATAGCGTGGTCGCGGCCTGTCCGAGGTGGATGTACCCAAGTCCCACGTCGTTGAGCAGCTCGAGCCGTTCCGCGATGCGCCGCTGCGCGCTGAAGAAATCGAGCGCATCGGACACGGTGAGGTCCAGCACGTCGGCGATGCTCTTGCCCTTGTAGCGCACCTCGAGGGTTTCCCGGTTGTAGCGCCGGCCCTTGCACACCTCGCAGGGCACGTACACGTCCGGCAGGAAGTGCATCTCGATCTTGACGAGGCCATCGCCCTCGCACGCTTCGCACCGGCCGCCCTTCACGTTGAAGGAGAAGCGGCCCGGGCCGTAGCCCCGGAGCTTGGCCTCGGGAAGCCCGGTGAACACCTCACGGATCGGCGTGAACAGCCCGGTATAGGTCGCCGGGTTGCTGCGCGGCGTCCGGCCGATCGGGCTCTGGTCGACATCGATGACCTTGTCGAGCAGGTGCAACCCGTCGATGCGCGAATGCTCGCCCGGGATGACGCGTGCGCGGTAGAAATGCCGCGCCAGTGACTGGTAGAGGATGTCCGTGACGAGTGTCGACTTGCCCGAGCCCGACACGCCGGTGACCGCGACGAACATGGCCAGCGGAAACTCCGCCGTGACGTCCTTCAGGTTGTTGGCCCTGGCACCCACGACGCGAAGCGCGCGATCGGCATCGCGTGCCCGGCGTCCCGCCGGCACCTTGATCCGGAGTTCATCCCGCAGGTACCGCGCGGTGAGCGACGTCGGGTGCTCCAGGATCCGTTCGATGGTTCCTTCCGCGACCACCTCACCACCGAAGCGCCCGGCACGCGGACCGAGGTCGATGACGTGATCGGCGGCGCGGATCGTGTCCTCGTCGTGCTCCACCACGATCACCGAGTTGCCGAGGTCCCGGAGGCCCTTGAGCGTGCCCAGCAGCCGTTCGTTGTCGCGCTGGTGCAGGCCGATGCTCGGCTCGTCGAGGATGTAGAGCACGCCCACCAGTCGCGACCCGATCTGGGTCGCGAGCCGGATGCGCTGCATCTCGCCACCGGAGAGCGAGGAGGCGCCGCGTCCCAGCGTGAGGTAGTCGAGGCCGACGTCACAGAGAAAGCGAAGCCGGTCGCAGACTTCCTTGAGGATTGGGCCGGCGATGTCCGCATCGAGCCCCGGACCGCTCGCCCCCTGCTCGCGCAGTGGAATCGATGCGAAGAAGTCCGCGGCGCGCCCCACCGACAAGTCCACCACGTCGCCGATGCTCTTGCCCGCGACCATGACGGCGAGGCTTTCCTGCTTGAGGCGCCGGCCGCCGCAGGTGTGACAGGGTTGCGCCGTCAGGAACTGTTCCAGCTGCCCCCGGATCGCATCGCTGGACGACTCGCGGTACCGGCGTTCGACGTTCTTGAGGATGCCCTCCCACTCCGCCTCGTGCTCGGTGCGACTGCGTCCCGTCTCGGGCGCGAACTTGAACTTGCCCGGCATGCCATGCAGGAGGGCCTTCTGGGCCGACGTCGGGATCTCCCCCCAGGGTGAGTCGAGGTCGAACTTCAGCGCCTTCGCCAGGGTCGGAAGGACCGCCTTGCGCAGGTAGCCGGACGGCTCGCCCCAGGGCAGCACCACCCCCTCCAGGATCGCGATGGTCGGGTCGCCGAGGATGAGGTCCGGGTTGACCTCCTTCCGCGTGCCGAGCCCGTTGCAGTCGGGGCAGACACCGAAGGGGCTGTTGAAGGAGAACTGGCGCGGCTCCAGTTCGGGGAATGACAGTCCGCACACGGGACAGGCAAAACGCTCGGAAAAAAGCTGGGACCGGGGCGGTCCCTTGCCGTCGTGCCGCACCACTTCCACGACGCCATCGGCCAGCTTCAGAGCCGTTTCGATCGAGTCGGCGAGGCGGCCGCGGTCCTCCGCCCGCACCACCAGCCGGTCGACCACCACGGCGATGTCGTGGTTCTGCCGGCGGTTCAGCGCGGGGACTGAACCGAGATCATAGGTTTCGCCGTCCACCCGCACCCGCACGAAACCACGCTTCTGCACATCCTCGAAGAGGTCGCGGAACTCGCCCTTCCGGCCGCGTACCAGCGGCGCCATGACCTCGATGCGGGTGCCCTCAGGCCAGGCCACCACGGCGTCGGTGATCTGGCTGGCGCTGGACCGGCTGACCGGACTGCCGTCGTTGGGGCAATGAGGTACGCCCGCCCGGGCCCAGAGGAGGCGGAGGTAGTCGTAGATCTCCGTGACGGTACCGACCGTGGACCGCGGGTTCTGGCCGGTGGTCTTCTGCTCGATGGAGATGGCCGGCGAAAGACCCTCGATGGAGTCGACGTCGGGCTTCTCCATGAGGCCCAAGAATTGCCGAGCATAGGCCGAAAGTGACTCGACGTAGCGCCGCTGGCCCTCGGCGTAGATGGTGTCGAACGCCAGCGAGGACTTCCCGGAACCTGAGAGTCCGGTGATGACGGTCAGCTCGTTCCGGGGAATGCTGACGGAGATGTTCTTGAGGTTGTGCTCGCGGGCACCACGGACGACGAGGAATTCACGGGCCATAAGCCCCGAAAGCTACCCGAACCCGGGAACCGCTTCAAGCGGCTAAGATTCCGGAGACTACCTACCCAGCAGTTGGAGCAAGCAACAGCGAATGCGCCGGACCCGTCATAGCCGCAGCAGTGGTCGCGAGAATGCCCTCGATGAGTTCTTCGGCACGGATGGCCTGGAGGCCGACCCGCTTCCGCGCCAGCCGGATGCCAGCTTTCCCCTCCGGCCCTTCGCCGCGAGCGCGACGCCAGACGCCCGGGTGGAAGCCCCCAGCAGCGAGCCGGTCGATCCCGAGCGGGTGTACCAGCGCGCGCTCGAAGCGGTCGGGCAATCGCGCGCCGGCGAAGCCGATGCCCTGTTCCGGGAACTCCTGGCCCTGGAGCCGGCGCACGTGGGCGGCGCGCTCGGGCTGGCCGCCCTGCTCGAGGCGCAGCAGGACGTGCCCGGCGCCCTGGACGCACTCGCGGCGGGGCTCAAGCTGCATCCCGACCATCCCCAGATCCTGCTCGCGCGTGCCGGCGTGCGCCGGCGCCGGAAGGACCTGGCTGACGCCGAGGCCGATGTGCGCCGGGTGCTGAAGGCGAGCCCGTCCAACCCCGACGCGCTGATGGAACTGGGACTGGTGCTCCTCCGGAAGGGACTCGCGGCGGAAGCGGGCCAGGTGCTGATGCGACGTGTCGAGCAGCGTCCGGATGACGCCGAGACCTGGCTCTATGTCGGCGAGGCGCGAAACCAGGCGGGGAACCTGCCGGCGGCGCTCGAGGCCCTGCGGAAGTCGGCGGAGCTGGATGACCGCAATGATCGCGTCTACTACCTGATGGGCCGCGTGCTCGACCGGATGGGACGGCCGGACGAGGCGATGCCGATGTATCGCCGAAGCAAGGAACTCAGCGCACCATGATCGAGGTGGTGGTCGACGACCTCGCCTTCGTGGAGGCCGATGCCATCCTCCGCCCCGCCGACGACACGCTCGCTCCGCTCACCCCGGCGATGAAGCGGCTCGACCTCCAGGCGGGCGCCCGCTTCGCCACGCTCTGCCAGGTGCAGTCCCCGCTCGATGCGGGTGCCGCCGTGGTGACCGGTGGAGGCGATCTGTCGGCCCCACTGGTCGTGCACCTCGTGCTCCAGGATGCCGATGGCTCGGGCGGCCGCGAGGTGATCCGTCGGGCCCTCCGCTCGGCGTGGCAGCAGGCGGCCGCCTGGCAGCTGGAGCGGATCGCGGCGCCACTGATCGGCGTCGGTCCTGGGCGCCTCTCCATCGAGGACGCCGCCGAGCTGCTGGGTGAAAGCTTTCCGCGCCAGAACGAGTCTGGTGCGCCCCACCTCCTCCGCATCATTGTTGACACGGACGAGGAGCGCGAGACGGTCGACGCGGCCATTCGAAAGTACCGCTCCTGAATCGTCGCGCCGTTGGCATCATCATCTTCACGGCCTGGATCGGATCGCTGGTGTGGCTGGCTCAGCGCACGTGGTTCCCGAGCGCCCGCCGTCGCGCCACCCCGGTGGTCGCGCGTGTCTCTCCTGCCGCTGCGTACTACACCCTGAGCATCGACGGCCACACGGTCGGGTTCGCGTCACTCACGCTCGACACCACGTTCGCGACGGTCGACGTGACCGAACAGCTCGACCTCCGGCTCCCGGACGGCGACAGCGTCCTGAGGATCGTCCAGCGATCACGAACGACCTTCGATCGCAGCCTCGTGTTCCTCGGCACGACCTCCTCGCGGTCGCAGTCGGGCGAGCGGACGGAGGTACGCGCCACCGCCATTGGCGATTCCGCGGTATCGTGGCAGTCCGGGCCCGAGGGACGGCCCGGCCGCGCGGACACGGTAGAGGCGGTGCGCGGAAGTGCCGCGCCTCCATCCGCCCTGCCCCTGCTCGTGGTTGCCCTCCGGAAACCGGCACCCGGAATGTTGCGGAAGGTCGTCCTGGTCGATCCGCTGCGGCGCACCATGACACAGGTGGAAGTGGCTGTCCTGGCCGAGTCGACGCTGGTCGCCGCCGACAGCGCGGCGATGAATCCGGTCACCTCGCAGTGGGAGCCTGCCCGCAACGACACCCTTCTCGCCTGGCGGATCAGTCGCCGCGGCGACGGAGGTCCCGTGACGCTCTGGGTCGATGAGGATGGCCTTCCCATCCGCGGTGAGCTGCTGCCCGGGCTCCATGCCGAGCGGCAGCCTTTTGAGATCGCGACCAGCGCCTATCGGCAGCAGTTTGCCGGCGGCGCTCGCGGTGATGCACGGAGCCCCGCCAGTCCGACGCTCTCGGCGTTGCCGGCGTCGCTGCAGTCGATGCTCGTGAGACTGTCGGCAGTCGATCAGGATACCGCGGGCTGGGCACGCGCGGGATTGTCGGGCGGCAGCCAGTTGCTCTCGTTCGATACGCTTTCGCTGTCTTTCGACACCGCGAGCACCGGTCGGAGCATCGCGAGCAGCGGCGCATTCGAGACCCTGGTGCCCAACAACGACAAGGCCGTGCGGATCCAGGCCGAGCGCGTGGTGAACGGCGAGACGGACCAGCGCCGCATCGCCCAGCGGCTGCTCACCTGGGTCTCGACCGAGGTGACCACCGCAACGAACCCGGGCATCCCCAACGCCCGCCGCGCTCTCCGCACCAGGAAGGGCGACGCCTCCGATCGTGCGATATTGTTCGTGGCCCTGGCCCGGTCCGCCGGACTGGAGGCGCGACCTGTTGCGGGGATCGTAGCACAGGAGCGGGGCTGGGCCCGTCACGCGTGGGCGGAAGTGAAGCTGGGAGGCTGGGTTCCGGTCGACCCGACCTTCGGCACGTTCCCTGCCGGGGCGGGATATGTCAGGTTGGCCGCCGGCGCCCCCGCCGATCCCCTTTACCTCGTGCCGCTTGCGGCTGCCCTCGAGCCCGAACGGCTGAAGCAGAAGACCCGATGATCCGTCTCACGAACCTGACCAAGCGCTACGGCAGCTTCACCGCCGTCGATGGCATCGATCTCCAGGTGCCTTCTGGCGAGCTGTTCGGATTTCTCGGCCCCAATGGTGCGGGCAAGACCACGACGCTGCGCATGATCGCCGGCATCCTCAAGCCGACCAGTGGCATTGTCGAAATCGGTGGCGACGACCTCGAACGGAAGCCGCGCAAGGCCAAGACCCGGATGGGCTTCATTCCCGATCGCCCGTTCGTCTACGACAAGCTCACCGGCGCGGAGTTCCTGCGCTTCGTCGCGGCGCTCTACGGGCAGGAAGGCCCGGTCATCGAGCGGCGCATGGACGAGCTGCTCAAGCTCTTCGACCTCGCGCCCTGGAAGGACGAGCTCACCGAGTCGTACAGCCACGGCATGCGGCAGAAGCTCATCATTTCGAGCGCGCTGATTCACCAGCCCGAGGTCATCGTCGTCGACGAGCCGATGGTGGGCCTCGACCCGAAGAGCGCGCGCCTCCTGAAGGACCTCTTCAAGGAGTTCACCCACCGCGGCGGCACGATCCTCATGAGCACGCACACGCTCGAGGTGGCCGAGGACATGTGCGACCGCATCGGGATCATCCAGGGCGGCAAGATCGTCGCCTGCGGCACCATGACGGAGCTTCGGCACCAGTTCGCCGCGGGCGACGCCAGCCTCGAGGACCTTTTCCTGCGCCTCACCGGCGGCGTGTCGGCGCTCGAGCTGGGTCATGTCTTCGACCGCTGAAGCGGTGGTGGCACCGGTCCCCGATCCCGGGGTCCGAACGGTCCTGCTGCCGAAGTGGCGCACGGCGCTGGCGCGCGCGCGCGAGGAACGCTCGGGCACGCCGTTCAAGCTGCTCCTGCTCGCCCTGGTCGCCGCGGGGTTCTGGTCGGCGGTCTTCACCGTCGCCTACCGCGTGCTGCTCTACGCCCGGAGCGCGCCCGAAATCGGCAGCTTCCTCCCGCAGAAGATGCTGGGAGTCATCCTCCTCGCATTCGCGTCGATCCTTCTCCTGTCGAACCTGGTCACCGCCCTGTCGACGTTCTTCCTCGCGAAGGACCTCGACATGCTCATCGCGGCCCCGGTCGACTGGCTCCGTCTCTATCTCGCGAAGCTCGGCGAGACCGTCGCGCACTCGTCGTGGATGGTGGCGCTGCTCGCCGTGCCGATCTTCACGGCATACGGCATCGTGTACGACGGTGGTCCCTGGTTCTGGCTCGTGGCGCTGGGCGCCTTCGTGCCGTTCCTGCTGCTGCCCGCCGTCATCGGGGCCGTAATCACCCTGGTGCTCGTGAACGTGTTCCCCGCGCGGCGCACCCGTGATCTCCTGAGCCTGGTCGCCATCGGGGCCATGGCGATCGTGGTGGTGTCGCTCCGCGTGCTGCAGCCCGAGCGGCTGGCGCGTCCCGAGGGCTTCCGCAACCTGGTGGACTTCCTCGGCGCGCTGCAGAGCCCGACCAGCCCGTTCCTGCCGACCGAGTGGACGGCGGACATCATCATGAACTGGCTCAATCGTGTC
>Ga0070668_100003078_pt1 | contig 12330 bp, 9 predicted proteins | sample KBSS43metaG_FD_64661 | JGI IMG/M metagenome (GOLD analysis project Ga0070668, IMG submission 64661) | Switchgrass rhizosphere microbial communities from Kellogg Biological Station, Michigan, USA - KBS S4-3 metaG | ecosystem: Host-associated > Plants > Roots > Rhizosphere > Soil ... | reverse complement strand
GGGGGCAAAGTCAGCTTTCGCTCGGCGTCAGCCCGAGAGCAGTGACGATCCGTTGGAGATCGTCGTCTCCATAATATTCGATCTCGATCCGTCCGCGCTTCTCTCCGTGATGAATCGTCACGTGCGTCGCGAGATGCTCTTGTAACCGATTCTGTAACTCCTCGACTGCCGCCGAGCTAACTGCTTGTTCACTCCCGGCGCGGCGGGACCGTCGCCGGGAACGGCCGATTCCGAGCTGGCGTGCTACCAGCCGTTCGGTGGAACGAACCGTGGCATTGCGGCGCAACACAGTTTCCGCAGCTAACAGCTGTTCCTCCGGCACTTTTAATGCCAGCAACACTTTTGCGTGACCAACCGACAGCAAATCCTGTGCGAGCCAGATTTGCACTTGTGGATGCAAATCAAGCAATCGCATTGCGTTGGCTACCGCCGCGCGGCTCCGCCCCACCTTCAGCGCGATGTCTTCCTGCCGCATCCGGAACTCACTGGCTAACCTGGCGTAGCCCTGCGCCTCTTCGATCGGGTTCAGGTCGGCCCGCTGCAAATTTTCGATCAGGGACAGTTCGAGGACTTCCATGTCGCCCGCACTCCGAATAATTACCGGCGCTTGAGTCAAACCAGCTTCCTGCGCGGCGCGCCACCGCCGCTCACCGGCAATAAGCTCAAATCGCGCTCCAACCTGCCTGACGATGAGCGGTTGAATAATGCCGTGCTGCCGAATTGAATCGACCAATTCCTGCAATGCTTCCCGGGCAAAATCCTTGCGCGGTTGCAACGCGCTTGGGACAATATTCGCGAGATCAATCTGGTGAACCCTTTCCCCCGACTCGGCAGCATCTGCTTGCGCCGGGGTCTTGGGAGTTCCAATGAGCGCGCCAAGACCTTTGCCGAGACCGGACCTCGCCATGCGCCTGAGGCTACCGGAACAGCCTAGCGAACGCAAACTGCAACTGTGGCCGGCGCGCGCTGTACCTGCTGGGTGAACTCGGCCGCTGGCCTTTTTTGCGAAGACCTACCCAAAGAGAAATGCTTGACAGATCATTAATGGTTTTGCTAAGAGCAGCAACCCAAGCCATGAAAAAACACTTCACGCTCCTGACATCCGCCGCATGCTTCTTTGCGTTTCTGACTTTGGCGCCCGCTGCGCCCGGCCAGACCACTGATCCGGCGGCGAAATTACAAATGTTGTCGCAACAACTCAAACTAACGCCACAACAAAAGATGCAGATGCTACCGATCCTCAAGGACGAGGGTCCCAAGATCGAGGCGCTCAAGAAGAATACTTCGCTTTCGGGAATGCAGAAGATGAGGCAGCTCCGGGCCATCCACAGCGAAACCGCGCCGCAATTGCAGAAAATTCTTAGTCCCGCGCAGTATCAGCAGCTGCAGACCATCCGCCAGCAGGAGATCGAGCAAGCGATCGCGAAGAAGCGCGCCGCCGGAAGATCCTAGACTCGCGCGTCGCACCCCGCCAGATACGCCGCGTTGCACAGGCAAGCGACGCGGATAGCGTTCGGCCATGGGCCCGGAGCGCGATGTATTTACGTTAGGTCATTCATCTGATCCGGATGACGCGTTCATGTTCTACGCGATTGCGGAAAACAAAATCGATCTGCGCGGTTATCGATTCGAACATCGCCTGGAAGATATTCAAACGCTGAATGAGCGTGCGCTCCGAGGGGAGCTTCATATCTCTGCCATCTCAATCCACGCGTATCCGTATGTCGCGAACAAATATGCGCTGCTGCCGTGTGGCGCGAGCATGGGGGATGGATATGGGCCGGTTGTCATAAGGAAGCGCTCAACGCTGAATGCGGATTCGACCCACGACGCCGAGGCGCGGGAATTCCTGAGCGGCAAGAAAATTGCGGTGCCGGGCAAGATGACGAGTGCGTTTCTTGCACTGGAGCTTTTTCTTGGGGGATTTGATTACGTCGTTGTGCCGTTCGATCAGATTTTTGAGGCCGTGAGGAGCGGGCGCGCCGACGTCGGTCTAATCATTCACGAAGGTCAGCTCACCTACGAGCGGTCGGGTTTCGAAAAAGTCATCGATCTTGGCGAATGGTGGAAACGCGAAACGGGCTTGCCGCTTCCGCTTGGCGGCAATGTGCTGCGCAAGGATATTCCGCATCCAATCCAGCGCGATTTAGTCGAAATTATCCGGGAAAGCATCGAGTTCGGTCTGGCGCATCGGGATGAGGCCGTGCGCCATGCTCTCCCTTATGCACGTGAGATGAATGCAGACCTCGCCAGCAAGTTCATCGGCATGTACGTGAACGAATTTACGCTCGATTACGGGGAGATTGGACGGACCGCCATTCGCAAATTGCTGGGCGACGCACGCGACAAAGGTTACATCGCTGCTCCAATCGAAGTAGAATTCGTCGAGTAAAAAATCAGTGCTGTTTTCTGGATTTCTGGACTTTCTCTGTCTGCTTCACGACGAACGTTTTCACGCGGGCAAATTCCTTTTGAAAACCGTTCGCAAAGTTATGCGGCCCGTACTCGAACAGAACGACAAAGGAAAAAGCCAGAACAACGAATAGAACAAGCCAGAAAAGCCCGCGTAATAAGGCCATGAATGACAGGCTATCCTGCTCGACGTGCAGGGTCAACGCTGCGTGATTTCGGCAAAGTTGGCATTGAACGGCAGACTGAAACTGCCATGCTTTGGAAGCACATGCGCGTCCCGTTGCTCGATCTTAGCGAACAATATCGCACGCTCGCCGAGCCAATCCGCGAGGCCATCGACGACGTCCTAACGAGTCAACGTTTCATCCTCGGCCCGCATGTGGAAGCTTTCGAGAAAGCGATCTGCGGTTATTGCAAGGCATCGCACGCCATCGGTGTTTCGTCTGGCACAGACGCGTTACTAGCCATTTTGATGGCGCTTGGAATTGGACAGGGGGACGCCGTCATCACGACGCCTTACACTTTTTTTGCCACGGCTGGATGCATAGCACGCACGGGGGCGACGCCGTTGTTCGTGGATATCGATCCGGTGACTTACAACATTTCAGCAGCAGCGCTTGAAAGGTTTCTTGAGAACGAATGTGAGAACATAGGGGAAGAGCTGGTTTTTCCACAGGCCAAACGGCGGAAGCTAACCCGCCTTCGCCACGCTACGGCGCGGCAAGCAGTTTCCCCTATCGAGACAGGCGATGGACGTTTGCGTATCCGTGCGATTGTTCCAGCTCATTTGTTTGGTTTGTGCTGCGAAATGGATGCGATCCATAAAATCTCCGAGCGCTACAGGCTTGATGTGATCGAAGACGCGGCCCAGGCAATCGGCGCAGAATATTCATTTGCCGGCAAAACAGCAAAGGCGGGAGCGATGGGAAAGGCAGGTTTTTTCAGCTTCTATCCGTCAAAAAACCTGGGAGCTGCCGGTGACGCCGGAATGATCATTTGCCGGGATAACCAACTAGCCGGGGAATTGCGCATCCTCAGAGAGCACGGGATGCAGCCTCACTACCATCATCATGTGATCGGCGGCAATTTCCGTCTCGACGAAATCCAGGCGGCAATTCTTGCTGTTAAACTCCCGCATCTCGATGATTGGTCAGCAGCGCGACGTGGCGCTGCGGATTTTTACGGTGCGGAATTCGCGCGGGTCGGGTTGGCGGGAACGATTGCTCTGCCAGCCGAACCTTATCGTGATCGTGGTCCGACGAACCACCACATTTATCATCAATACGTTGTCCGCGCGCCGAAGCGCGATGCCTTGCGAGAACACCTGGCCAAGCGTGAGATCCAGACGGCGATTTATTACCCAGTGGGATTGCACGAGCAAAAATCTTTTGCCTATCTCGGGTACCAGGGGGGAGATTTCCCGGAAACGGAGCGTGCCGCGCGCGCGACGCTGGCACTTCCCATTTATCCGGAGATATCCCGCGAAGCGCAGCGATACGTGATTGGCGCGATTGCGGAGTTCTACAGCTGATAATGTGTTTGTGATTGCGACTGTGGTCGCCCGCCAAGCCTAAGCTGCCGTCTTTGAGTTAATGACGAGTGACCAAATCCAAAGGTCACCGGTGTATTTTTGAAAGCCACCCCTGATCCTACTTATCATTCGAGCTTCGTCATTTCAGATACCCAAACTTCACTCGGCGCGAAGCCGGGTATACGTCGCGAATAGGAGCGCCCAAATTACTTGCGAGCCGCACCCTGCGCGCCTATATCAACGCTCACACTGGCGGGTAGGTACCGAAGTGGCCAAACGGGGCAGACTGTAAATCTGCTGGCTTTACGCCTTCGCTGGTTCGAATCCAGCCCTGCCCAATTTTTCGTTTGGTGCGTTCGAAAAGTTGCACCGTTAAACCGCTGAAGCGTGGCGTTGCAACGCTTTCGATCTCCTCTAGTGGCCTCTTCGCTGGCCACCCTCGCGGCGGCCATAGCCTCCGCCTCCACCATAGCCTCCACCACCGTAACCGCGTCCGCCACCCCCGGGTGGCCGCGGCTCCCGCGGACGAGCCTCATTCACGGTCAGTGCCCGCCCTTCAACGGTTTGGCCGTTGAATTTGGAAATGGCATTTTGAGCATCCTGCTCGGAGCCCATCGTGACAAAAGCAAAGCCACGCGATTTGCCGGTGAATTTATCTTGCATGAGAGTAACTTCCTGCACGGCGCCCGCCTGTGAGAAAAGTTCCTGCAGTTCGTTTTCCGTCGTGTTGAAGGAAAGATTGCCTACGTATAGTTTGGTTCCCATTGAGTTTATTCTGGAAACGCAGCCAGGTCACTGTTCCCGCTTATCGGATTTCAAATCGCCACTGAATAAACTCAACTGACAATCCACCAACTTCCAAGCTTCCGTTTCCGTTTCGGCCCACTAGTAAAATGCTTCCAATAAGAAAGCAATAGAAATCACGGACCAACTTTTTGCCCCAAAATGCCCAAAACTAGTGCTGGAAATGGAGAAAGCGTCAGTTGCCGTGTTGCCGTAACAGCTGCGGGAATCGTGAGCCCCCTCGGGTTTGGATTGAGCGAGACCCTCGATTCGCTGCGAGAAGCGCGGGACTGCATCACGCGAGTGACCCGGTTCTCAGTAGCCGAATGTCGATGCAAAACTGCAGGTCAAGTGCCGGACGATCGCCTGCTCGAAGGGCGACACAGGACGAATCGCACACAACGATTACATCGCGCATCGCACATGATGATCCGCGCCCTTCGAGAAGGGCTGGCACAAAGACCCGGGTTCGAACCGGAATTGACGGTTATTGGAACAACCAGCGGGGGCATGTCTTATGGCGAAGATTATTACCGTTCGCTCTGTCGAAATGGGAGTTTGCGGCACTCGCCGACCTGGGTCGCCAATTATACCGCGCAAAAGCCGGTGATCGACGCGCAGGAAGCATTCGAAATCTCCGCTCCCTGTCAGATAATCGCGAATGCCTGCGCCTCCGGCACGAACGCGATCGGTCATGCATACGAGTGTGTGCGATCGGGTCGTTACGAGCGCGTGTTGACTGGCGGGTATGACGCGCTCTCGGAACTGGTCTTCGTCGGCTTTGATTCGCTTCAGGCCTCGACAGCAGAAAAATGCCGCCCATTCGACCGAGATCGCACCGGCATGGCCCTCGGAGAGGGGGCAGCGGTTCTGGCGTTGGAAAATCTAGATGTCGCTCGGGAATCCGGCACGGCCATTCTCGCGGAAATAATCGGCTATGGTATTTCCACGGATAATTTTCACATGACGCAACCGAATCCCTCGGGTATTGGCCCCCACCAGGCGATGGAGCGCGCTCTTCAAAGCGCCCGGATTTCAGCCGATAAAATCGATTATATCAATGCGCACGGAACGGCCACGCCATTTAACGATGCAGCGGAAGGAAAGGCAGTGAGCGAATTATTTGATCGTGTACCGATCAGTTCGACCAAGGGCATGATGGGCCATTCATTGGGCGCCGCCGGGGCCATCGAGGCCGTCATCTGTCTCCTCGCGCTCAAGCATCAGTTTGTTCCTCCCAACATCAATTTTCGCGTTCCGGATCATGGTGTGGATCTAAACATCGTTGCAAATGCCGCGCGACACATGGCTCTGGGCACCGTCCTGTCGAACTCGTTCGGATTCGGTGGAACGAATGCGTCGATTGTGATCCAGAATTTCGAAGCATGAGTCTGGCCATCGCCGGCATGGGGTGGGTAACACCCCTCGGAAACGGCGTTGATCCGGTATGGGAGCGGCTGCTTCAGGGCTGCGAGGCGGCCGAAGTAAAAATCTCGGAACAGTTTAGCGATCGATCTTATAGCGCCTTTCGGGTACCTGAGTCCGTCTTGGCCAATTTGGGGCCTCACCCGCGCCTCCGCCGCGCCAGCGTGATTTCGCGCTACGCCGCAGCCGCGGGCTTGGCGGCGTTGCAAGCGGCCAAGGTAAAGCTGGACCCGCAGAGTGCGGAACGAATCGCTCTCGTTTTCGCGATTTCGAATGGTGGGGTTATCTACACGAAACGCTTTTACCGCGACATCGTTGAAGCGGGCGCGCAGTCAGCCAGTCCGCTTCTTTTTCCCGAAACAGTCTTCAACGCTCCGGCGAGCCATCTCGCGGCCATTCTCGGCATTACCGGCACCACCTACACTCTCGTGGGTGATAGCGCGGTGGGTCTCCTTGCGATAAAAATGGCGGACGACCTGATGGCAAATGAGGCATTTGACTATTGCCTGGTCGTCGGAGCAGAAGAAGCTGATTGGATATTGTGCGATGCATATCGACGATGGCGGCTGCTTCGGTTGGCGCCTCCGATAGAGCCATTCAACAAGAAACAGCGGGGGATGATCTTGAGCGAAGGAGCAGGAGCGGTCCTGCTGGCGCGAGATGGCCCGGTAGTAATCGAACGCACCCATCCAGGCATGTGTTACCACAGACGGTCAGAAGCAGAGCAAGTATTGAAGCGGATCCTGTGCGATCTGGATCAAATGGAGATCGATTTCGTCATCTCGAGCGCAAATGGCACGTTTATCGACCAGGCAGAATGCAAAGCGCTAAGGCAGGCTATCCCGGATGCGTTCGTTTACACTGCCAAGCCAGCGATGGGCGAAAGCGTTGGCGCCGCGGGACTGTGGCAGGTGATCGTAGGTACACAGGCTTTGCACAGCGGGGAACTTCCGCCGTTGCTTCATGGAGAGTCGACAATTCCGCTACGGACTTCGGCTTCGCGCGTACCCGTGGCAGGTGCGCAATGCGCAATCGTTTTGAGTTGTGGAGTCAATCAGCAAGTAGCAGGTTTGCTACTTCGAAAAGTTCGCGACCGCCGATGATTTCAGAGTCGATCCAATGATTGGCGTGGCAATTCATCGAATTTACCAGCGTTCCAGCCATCAGCGCGCAGTGCTTTTGGCTTTGCAGGAAGCTGTTCGTACGGTACCTTCGGCGTCCGCCATGCGAAAGCCGCTTTTGCTGCTCGCCACTCTACTCGCGAGCGCCGGTTTGATTAACGGAGAGATCAAGACGCCGGAGAATGCTCCGATTGAAATTACCTCCACTGGGGAAACGACATATGAAAACGGGTTGGCAACAGCGCGGGATAATGTCGCGATCCATATCGGCGACACCGACATTTACGCCGATTACGCGCAATACAATTCCAATACGCACGACGTGGAACTGAAAGGCCACGTTCGAATCTATCGTGATGCCAGTTTCTACATCGCCGAGAGCGCTGTCTTTAATACCGAGACAAAAAGGATTCGGGCGACAAAAACGCGAACAGCATCGCAGCCGTATTTTCTGAGTGGCGAAAATGTCAGCGAAATTTCCGAGAACGGCTACTTAATCAATCACGGAAGTTTTACGACGCATGATACACCGAAGCCCGATTTTCATCTGCGGGCGAAAACCATTCGGGTTTACGAAAACGATAGGGTGATTCTCCGGGACGTCACGGCATACGTAGGAAAAGTGCCGGTCTTTTGGTTCCCCTACATCTACCAATCTCTGGATCAAGCATTCAGTTTTGCGATCGCCCCGGCCTTCTTGAGTTCATGGGGGCCATCGCTTCTTACTCAGGTGACCTTCCCGATCACAGAAAATGTCCAGGGGCGGGTTCGCCTCGATTATCGGGGGCGCCGCGGCTTGGCGGTTGGGTTTGATTCCAGCGCCGAGTATGGGAAGGACAAAGAAAGCTGGGCGAAGCTTAAGACCTATTACCTGCAGGATCAAAATCCGCAGCTGAATCAAACGGCCATCCCACGACAAGGTGTTCCTACGGCACGATATCGGCTAAGCCTGGAAGACCGGACGAACTTTACCGAGAGCATCTACGGTATCGCTAACCTCACCAAATTAAGCGATCAATACGTGATGGAGGACTTCTACCAGGGGGAATTTCGCGTCAATCCCGTTCCCGACAACGTGGTAGCGCTCACAAAAACAGATCCACGTTATACGCTGACCGGCATTGCGCGTTTCCAGGCGAACGAGTTTTTCGAGCAAACGGAACGTTTGCCGGAGGTAGTGCTGGACATCAAGCGTCAATCGCTTTTTGGCGGACCGATTTTCTACGAAGGCGAAACTGGCGTTGCTAATTTGCAGCTACAATTTCCTCAAGGCTCCGGTTTTGAGAATTATGGCACTGTTCGTTTCGACACGTTCCATCAACTAACTTATCCAAACACGTATTTTGGATGGCTTTCCGTCGTGCCACGGGTTGGTTTTCGCGGCACCTACTATGGTAAGACATGGGATCTTGGGACGACAACCTTCGTACCGCCCTCAAATCCACTCGTACCTGACTTTATTCTTCCGCCACCGACGTTAGCTAACCCGGTTGAGTTCGATGGAGATACGTTTCGCACAGTTTTTGACACAGGTGCAGAAGCCTCTTTCAAGATATCGCGGAAATGGGAGAACGTCCAAAGCCGCGCGTTTGGGCTAGATGGACTTATGCACGTTATCCAACCGTTCACAGATTTCTCGTACGTTAAAGAAAACGGACCTAACCCGACATCAATTTTGGGATTCGACCGGTTTGAGCCTTCGACCCAGCTACGGGCGATTGACTTTCCACAGTTCACCCCTATCGATTCGATCGACAGTTGGACAGTCTGGCGACTCGGCGTTCGCAACAAACTGGAAACGCGGCGCGACGACAAAACGATGACCTGGTTTGAGCTCGATACCTTTTTCGACGTGAACTTCGACAACCCATACAACCGGACGGACTACTCAAATCTTTTCAATAATATCCGCTTTACCCCGCTGCCGTGGATGTCGTTTTCGGTCAACTCTCAAGTGCCGGCTTTTGCCAAGGGTTTTACCGAAGTCAACACCTTCGCAACGGTCCAACCCCTGGCTAATCTGCAAGTGACTTTTGGGCATCGCTATTTGAACAACAATCCCTTTTTTCTCGATAGCAGCTTGTTTGTCGTGGGTGGATATTATCGTTTAGATGACAATTGGGGAATTGGTGTCCAAGAGCAATACGAAGCATCCACGGGGGTTCTTGAGCAGCAGCGCTATGCGATTTATCGTGATCTGACCAGCTGGGTAGCCTCGTTCGGGGGAGTGATACGTGACAATCTGGGTGTCAAAGATTACGGCGTCATATTTACCGTAACGCTTAAAGCGTTCCCGAAATTTGGATTTGATTTAAACGTCGATCCGACTTCTGAAGGGGAATGAACGAAACTGCAAGCGCAATGCTAATCTCCTTGAGCGCCTTCGGCCGGTAGCGCTGCTAATTTCCCTGCGCCTCTTTCGCTTATGGATCTTGCAATCATCGGTTCAGGTTACGTTGGTCTGGTTACCGGCGCCTGTTTCGCTGATGTCGGTCACAATGTAATTTGTGTCGATAATGACCCTCAGAAGATCAAACTTTTGCAAGTCGGCAAAGTGCCGATATATGAGCCCGGCCTTGATGAAGTCATTCATCGTAACGTCTCAGCGCAGCGATTGCGTTTCAGCGGGAGCATTCAGGACGGAGTGGACAACGCACAAGTCATTTTTATCGCTGTTCCCACTCCCCAGCAGGCTACCGGCGATGTCGATCTGAGTTTTCTCGAGAAAGTCGCGCGCGAAATCGCGGGCGTGCTCACCAGTTATCGGGTCATTGTCGACAAAAGCACGGTGCCGGTGAAAACAGGCGAAAAAGTAGCTGAATCGATCAAGAGATACAATCGCCACGGCGCAAACTTCGACGTCGTCAGCAATCCCGAATTTCTGCGCGAAGGTTGTGCCGTTGCCGATCTAATGAATCCGGATCGCATCGTGATTGGAGCGCAAAGCGAGCACGCCATCGACCTGATGAAGAAGCTCTACGAACCATTCATGGCGCCGATCCTCGTTACCGATATTAACAGCGCCGAGCTCATCAAACATTGTGCGAACTCATTTCTCGCCCTCAAAATCTCATACATCAACGCGGTCTCGGCTATTTGCGAAGCGAGCGGCGCCGATGTGGAGAAAGTTGCGGATGGGATCGGGATGGATCACCGCATTGGCCGGGATTTTTTGAATGCCGGGATTGGATACGGGGGTTCGTGTTTTCCCAAAGACATTGCCGCGTTCATCACCATCAGCGAACGGCTCGGTGTCCCTTTCGATTTGCTCAAGGAAGTGCAACGAATTAATACGGTGCAAAAAGAGCGTTTTCTGAAGACGATTCGAGAAACGCTCTGGGTTTTGCGAGAAAAACGAATTGCAGTCTGGGGACTCACATTCAAGCCCGATACCGACGATGTTCGTTCGTCCGTCGCGATCGCGCTGGTCGCAGACTTGCTACGCGAAGGCGCGCATGTGGTTGCCTATGACCCGAAAGGAATGGAAAAGGCCCGGGCCGAAAAAACAATCGCCGCTGCCAAGTTTGCTCCATCCGCTCTCGACGCGGTGAACAATGCCGAGGCACTCATCCTCGCGACCGAATGGAATGAATTTGCGAATGTCGATCTGGCTGTGGTGAAGGAAAAAATGAGGACGCCAATTGTCTTTGACGGGCGAAACCTGTTGGATCCTGAAACGATGAGACACCTGGGCTTTCATTACCATTCGATTGGGCGGCCAGGGTGAAGCCGGGACAAACTTTCCGAGCATTCATGGCGAACCCTCCGCAGAATTGCGCTGACGGTGCCGGCTAGAAAAGGCGCTTTGCCGATTCCATCGTCTCGGAATTTCTTGCGAAGGCAGAGCTTACTTATGCAGACCGCGAGTTCGCTCTCCAGCTTTTCTTACGGAAGAAAATGAGCATCAGGCAGAGCGCGTGGTAGACGAATTTCCACAGAGGCGACTTACGAACCAGGAGTTTTGCCTGTCGTTTCGAGACCATTCCGACGGTGCTTTTGCCGCGCGCCTCGTCAACGCTGGCTGGGCCGGGCGCTCAGAAAGACGCACAGTTGCATCTGGCCGGGCCGATGGAATCATAAGGCTTTTATGCACGATATTCGTTTCGATAAGCTCGCGAAAGTTCTTGTGGAATATTCCATCCGACTCAAACGAAACGAAAACGTGTTGATAGAAGTATTCGACACGCCGGATGAAATGACGATCGCCCTCATCCGAGCGGCGCGGAAGGTGGGAGGCGTTCCTTTTGTGCAGACTTATCACGCCCAAGTTAATCGCGCACTTGCGCTCGAAGCCTCCGATCGGCAGCTCAATCTCCTGGCGAGCCATGAACTGGCACGAATGAAAAAAATGGGCGCGTACGTCGCCGTTCGCGGCAGCAACAACATCACGGAATTATCCGATGTCCCGGCGGAGAAAATGAAATTGCTTGCCAAGAAAATGCGCCCAGTGCAGGACCACCGAGTAAAAAAAACCAAGTGGGTCGTGTTACGCTGGCCGACCCAATCGATGGCACAACTTGCTGGAATGAGCACAGAGGCCTTTGAAGACTTTTATTTCGATGTTTGCACACTCGATTATCGCACGCTGCAGCCCGGCATGAAAGCGCTCAAGCGGTTGATGGAAAAGACAGATCGCATCGAAATCAAAGGCCCCGGGACCGATCTACGTTTCAGTATCGAAGGAATTCCGGCAGTGATCTGCGGCGGCGATCGCAATATTCCGGACGGCGAAGTATTTAGCTGCCCGGTGAAAGATTCGGTACAGGGTAATGTGACCTTCAACGCTCCAAGCATTTATCAGGGGATCGGCTTCGATGGCATTCGTCTCGCGTTCAAGGACGGAAAAATTGTCGATGCGACATGCAACGAAACGAAGAAGTTGAACAAGATTCTCGACTCCGATCCAGGGGCGCGTTACATCGGCGAATTTTCGCTCGGGTTTAATCCCCGCGTCTTACAACCAATGCGAGATATATTGTTCGACGAGAAAATTGCCGGATCGTTTCATTTTACTCCTGGGCAAGCCTATGACGAAGCGGACAACGGGAATCGCAGCCA
>Ga0070668_100003076_pt1 | contig 12335 bp, 10 predicted proteins | sample KBSS43metaG_FD_64661 | JGI IMG/M metagenome (GOLD analysis project Ga0070668, IMG submission 64661) | Switchgrass rhizosphere microbial communities from Kellogg Biological Station, Michigan, USA - KBS S4-3 metaG | ecosystem: Host-associated > Plants > Roots > Rhizosphere > Soil ... | reverse complement strand
AGTACCGTGACCACGAACGCGGCGAACAGCGCCGCCGGCACGACGTCCTTGTAGGCCGCCAGTACCAGCCACAGCAGACCGATGATCACGAGAATCTTGCAGCCCTCCGCCCGCAGCAGCGTGACCACGGTCGCACCAGCCGTCGTGGTCGCCCCGATTCCCAGGACGAACGCGTAAACGACCGTCGAGGCCAGCGTGACCACGCCGCCCAGCACGGCCGACAGCGCCCCGTTCGACCCGGCCCACACCGCGGCGGCGGCGGCAATCGCGACGGTCGCGAGCGCCTGCCACTTGAGAACGGTGCGGATCGGCTTGGACTTTAGCGGGGGTGTCACGCCGGCGCCGTGCATGATCGTCAGCAATGGCGCGCTGGCAAGCGAAGCAAACGTGCGATTTTACCTGTTGTTGTACGACGACAGCAACCGGATGTTGCGATGCAGCGCTGGACAACCCCGAAATGATGCGAGCGCCCACTATCGCGGACGCACCTCCGCAGCTACCCGCCCGACAACGCGGCGACGATCATCACGTCGGTTCCTGCCTGAACCTTCGTGCGCAGGTTGCGGGCCAGCACGCCGCCGACGAACAACTTGATATGTGGGCGCACAGCGCCCTGTTCGTCGATCATCCGAAACCGGATTCCCGGGAACGCACCGTCGAGCGCGGCGAGCACCGACTGCAGCGTCGGCGGCGATTCGGGTGCCAGGAGCGGGACCGCGACGGCGACCGTGGCGGCGCCTTCGGTATACGAGCGCAGCGGCGACGGGATCTGCACCCGTACCCGCACAGCGACTTCGTGTGAAATCTGTCCACTCATCGCAGGTCAGCTGGTCTCGATGGCAAAAATATGGGGGAGATGCCGCGCCAGGCAACGCCACGTACGGCCTTCGTCGCGGCTTCCCCAGACCTCGCCCGACGTCGTGCCGAAGTAGAGTCCCGCGGGATCGCGCGTGTCGGACGTCATCGCCTGTCGCTTGACCGTCCACCACGCCTGCGACTTGGGCAATCCCTGATCCTGCCGCTTCCATGTCTTGCCCGCGTCGCGCGACCGATACACGGCGGGCCGGCCACCGGGAGACACACGCGGCCAGACGTCGGAGCCGTCCATCGGGAACACCCACACCGTGTCGGGGTCGCGCGGATGAACGACGATTGGGAAACCGATGGCGCCGGTCGCCTTGGGCATGCCGACGCCGATGTCCTGCCACGTCGTCTGCGGCCGATCGAGCCGATAGAGGCCGCAATGATTCTGCTGGTACAGCCGGTCGGGCTGTCCGGCCGCCAGGCGCACGCAATGAGGGTCGTGTCCGAACTCGGGCGTCGGCTGCGGCAGGAAGTCGGCGCGCACGCCGTGGTTCAGCGGGTTCCAGTCGCCGCCGCCGTCGACCGATTCGAACACGCCACCGCTCGACATCGCGATGTACAAATGCTTCGGGTCGCGCGGGTCGACGAGGATCGAATGCAGCTTCGGGCCGTCGGGCGTGCCGTCCTGGTCGCCGCCGCACCACGCCTTGCGGTCACGATGCTCGTTGAAGCCGTCGACACCGCGCCACGTCGCGCCGTCGTCGTCGGAGCGGAACAGTCCTTGCGGCGACGTTCCCGCGTACCACGCGTGCGGCTCGCTGGGGTGGGCCGGCGAAAGCCAGAACGTGTGGTCGACGACGCGGCCACTGCCTTCGCGGAACGCGGGCGGCTTTGTCGCCTCCTTCCACGTCTTGCCGCGATCCGTCGAGCGGAAAACGGTCGGGCCCAGGTGGCCGGTGCGCGCGGCGGCCAGCATCGTCTTGCCTCCGCGCGGATCGGCGACGACCTGGTGAACGATATGGCCGAGGAACGTCGGACCCGCGAGTTTCCATCCGCGGCGAGCGGTGTCGCTCACCAGCGTCCAGAGTCCTTTGCGCGTCGCGATCAGCAGCGTCACGCGGCGCGCGGGCGCGCGGAGAGTGGTCTTGCGGGCGCGGGGCATGGGGGGCCTCAATCGGACAGCGGAACCGCGAACGCTACTCCTTCGCGCGCCGCACAAGCAAGCGGCGCGGGGAGCCCGGGCGTCGGGTCGCGCGCGCTACAATTGTCGCGCTACCGCCGCTGGCCTTCGCCGGCGGTCCGCTTTTTTCCACGGAGGCTCCCATGACGATCAAGGTCGGCGATAAGGTACCTGCCGGTACGTTGCAGGAATTCTACGAAGTCGAAAAGGACGGCTGCTCGGTTGGTCCCAACCCGGTCAAGGTCGAGGACCTGACCAAAGGCAAGAAGGTCGTGTTGTTCGGCCTGCCGGGCGCATTCACGCCGACCTGTTCGGCAAAACACGTTCCGAGCTACCTCGCGAACTACGACAAGCTGAAGGCCAAGGGCGTGAGCACGATCGGCTGCGTGTCGGTCAACGACGCGTTCGTCATGGGCGCCTGGGCGCGCGACCAGAAAGTGGGCGACAAGGTCCGGATGCTCGCCGACGGAAGCGCCGATTACACGAAGGCGCTCGGGCTCGAGTTCGACCTCACGGCGCGCGGGATGGGCATACGGTCCCAGCGCTTTTCGATGCTGATCGACGATGGCGTCGTGAAGGTGCTCAACATCGAAGCGCCGGGCAAGTACGAGGTGTCGGATGCGGAGACGATGTTGAAGCAGCTCGGCTGATGCCCAAAGACAGGGGTTAGGGACTAGGGGTTAGGGGTTAGCTCGCCCATTCGTGCGTCCAGAGACATTCGCGACTCAAAGATTGCGTTGATCGCCACCCCTTCTGCGATCGTGCGTAGATGCAAGCTAATCCCTAACCCCCTAGTCCCTAACCCCTGATCTTAAGAATGATCCCATCGAGCTGTTCCAGGCTCGCATAACTGATCGTCAGCCGGCCCTTGCCATCGCGGCCGGGCTCGATCCTGACCTTCGCGCCGAGTGCGTCGGCCAACTCGGTTTCGAGCCGCGTGGTGTCCGCGTCTCGGCCCTTGCGCGCACGCCGCATCGCGCGTTTCGCCGGATTCTGCAGGTCGTGGACGAGGCGCTCGGCCTCGCGCACCGACATTTGTTCGTCGACGACGCGCGACGCGGCGCCACCTTGCTGCGCCGTCGGCAGTGCCAGCAACGCACGCGCGTGGCCCATCTCCAGCTTGCCCGCCTGCAAGTAGTCCTGCACCGGCTGCGCGAGTTGCGTCAAACGCAACAGGTTCGAAACAGCGCTGCGCGAGCGGCCGACGGCTTTCGCCGCGGCGTCATGCGTGAGCCCGAACTCGGCAATCAATCGCGTGAGACCCTGCGCTTCCTCCAGCGGATTGAGGTCCTCGCGCTGGATGTTCTCGATCAGCGACAGCGCGAGCGCAGCCTGGTCCGGCACCGGTTTCACCAGCGCCGGCACTTCGCGCAACCCGGCGCGCTGCGCCGCGCGCCACCGCCGTTCGCCGGCGACGATTTCGAAGCGGCCACCTTCGACCGGCCGCACGAGGATCGGCTGCATCACGCCCTGCTCGCGGATCGAATCGGCGAGCTCGGCCAGCGCCGCATCGTCCATCCGCGTGCGTGGCTGGTACTTGCCGGGTCGCAATCGGTCCAACGCGATCATCTGCAGTGTCTCCTTCGACGACGCTGCGTCGTCGGAACCGGCGAGCAGCGCGTCGAGCCCGCGGCCCAGTCCCTTTGGTCGGATCATCGCTTGGCTCCCAGGCGGTTTGTGGCCGGCGGCGCTCACGAGGCTTTCTCGGCAGCCGGCGCCGATTCCATCCGGCGCAGGATCTCGCCGGCCAGCGCGAGATAAGCGAGCGCACCCTTCGATTGCGGCTCGAGTTGCAGCGCGGGAATCCCATGCGACGGCGCCTCGGCCAGCCGCACGTTGCGCGGCACGATGGTCCGGTACAGCTTGTCGCCGAAATGGCGCTCGAGCTCGGCCGCGACGTTCTGCGCAAGCGTGTTGCGCGGATCGTACATCGTGCGCAGCAGGCCTTCGATCTCCAGCGTCGGATTGAGGTGCGCGCGCACTTTCTTGATGGTCTGCACGAGATCCGACAAGCCTTCGAGCGCGTAGTACTCGCACTGCATCGGGATCAGCACGCTGTCGGCCGCGCACAGGCCGTTGAGCGTGAGCAGCGACAGCGACGGCGGACAATCGAGGAGGATGAAGTCGTAGTCGGGCGCGACCTCGGTAATCGCCGCGCGCATTTGCGACAGCGCTTCGGCCAGCGCGTCCTTCAGTCGCGTTTCGCGCTCGGGCAGGTCGACCAACTCGATTTCCGCCCCGGCGAGCTCGCGATTCGAGGGCACGAGGTCGAAGCCGCCGGTCGGAGACACGACGCGCACGTCGGCGATCTTCTTTTCACCCAGCAGCACTTGGTAAACGGTATTCGTGAACGATCGCTTGTCGGCGCCGGCGCCGGTGGTCGCGTTCCCCTGCGGATCGAGATCGATCAACAGCACGCGACGCTTCATCGCGGACAGGCTCGCGGCGAGGTTGACGGCGGTCGTCGTCTTGCCAACGCCGCCCTTCTGGTTCGCGATCGCGATGATGCGCGGAACGGCCGGGCGTGCGCGTCCCGAGCTCGCGGACTTATCGGTCAAATCCGCCGCTTCGTTGCTCCCCACGGAGGTGCTATTCGCACCTTGCGGTTGCTCGACAGCGAGATGTCGTCCCCCCAAGCTCGCGGCCTCATTCGCCAATTCGGCCGCTTCGCTATTGCCCAAGGGGATGCTATTCGCGCCTTGGGGCGGCCCTGCGGCGCTCATTGCAGTTCCATCACGATCAGGTGACGCGCTGCATGCAGTCCGGGCACCTGCAATGACGGCGCCGAGACGACGCGTACCGTCGCGGGCAATTCCGCGAGTTCCTCGTCCGGATGCACACCCTTCATCGCCACCAGCCGGCCGCCCGGCGCGAGATGCCGCGCGCTGGCGTCGACAAATGTCGCGAGATCGGAGAATGCGCGCGAGATCACGATGTCGTACGGCACCTCCGGGATGAAGTCCTCGACGCGGCTGACGGCAACATCGACGTTGGTCAGCTTGAGCTCGATCGCGGCCTGCGTGAGGAACGCACCCTTCTTGTGATTCGGATCGAGTAACGTCACGTGCCACGCGGGCCGCGCGATCGCCAGCGGAATGCCGGGAACACCGCCGCCGGTGCCGACATCCAGCACGCGGACATCCTTCATCCCGAGTTCGCGCAGCACCGCCAACGCGTCCAGCGCGTGGTGCGTGACCATGCGCTCGGGCTCGCGGATCGCCGTCAGGTTGTACGTGCGATTCCACTTCTCGAGCAGCGTCAGATACGCGGTCAGCTGCGCGCGGGCGTCGACCGGCAGCGCGATGCCGAGTGCTGCCAGCCCGTCGCTCAGTGTGGCGCCGGATGTCGCGAGGACCGGTGTCATGCCGACCGTTGGCGCGCGGCGGCGGCGAAGCCGCGCTTCAGATGCACGAGCAGCAGCGAAATCGCAGCCGGGGTTACGCCCTGGATTCGCGCCGCCTGACCGATGGTTTCGGGACGGTGCGCATTGAGCTTCTGCTGCACCTCGGACGACAACCCCCGCACCGCGCGGTAGTCGATGTCCATCGGCAGCGGTTCGGACTCCTGGCCCAGATTGCGCTCGATGTCGGCCCGTTGCCGGTCGATGTAGCCGGCGTACTTGGTTGCGATTTCCACTTGGTCGGCCACGGCTGGATCGGCGACCGGCTCGCCGGCACCGGGCAGTGATAACAGGCTCGTGTACGTCACACCGGGGCGACGCAGTAAGTCAGTGAGCGCATACTCTCTGTCTATGGCGCTGCCCATCACGCGCTCGGCCTCAGCTGCGGTAACGATCGAGGGGTTTACAAACGTCGATTTCAGCCGCTCGAGCTCACGGGCGATGGCATCGCGCTTGCGGCAGAAGGCATCCCAGCGCACGTCGTCGACGACACCCAGCCGGCGACCGGCTTCGGTCAGGCGCAGATCGGCGTTGTCCTCGCGCAGCTGCAGTCGGTACTCGGCGCGCGACGTGAACATCCGGTACGGCTCGGCCACACCGCGGGTGATCAGGTCGTCGACGAGCACGCCGGCATAGGCCTCGTCGCGGCGCGGGCACCACCCTTCGTCGCCGCGAACGAAGCGCGCGGCGTTGATGCCGGCCAGCAGACCCTGCGCCGCCGCCTCCTCGTAGCCGGTGGTGCCGTTGATTTGCCCGGCGAAAAACAGCCCACCGATCGCCTTGGTCTCGAGAGTGGACTTGAGTGCGCGCGGGTCGAAATAGTCGTACTCGATCGAGTAGCCGGGGCGCAGGATGTGCGCGCGCTCGCAGCCCTGCATCGTGCGCACCAGGGCGAGTTGCACATCGAAGGGCAGCGACGTCGAGATGCCGTTCGGATAGATCTCGGTCGTGTCCAGACCCTCGGGCTCGAGATAGATCTGATGACTGTCGCGCTCCGCAAAGCGGACGACCTTGTCCTCGATCGACGGGCAGTAGCGGGGGCCGACGCCCTTGATGACGCCGGTGTAGAGCGGCGAGCGGTCGAGACCGCCGCGAATGACGTCGTGCGTGCGGGCGTTGGTGTGCGTGATCCAGCACGGCAGTTGCCGCGGATGCATGTCCCGCGTCCCCAGGAACGAAAACACCGGCACCGGGTCATCGCCGGGTTGCACGGCCAGCACCGAAAAATCGATCGTCCGGCCATCGAGTCGTGGCGGCGTGCCGGTCTTCAGCCGCCCGGCCGGCAGATTGAGATCTCGCAGGCGCGCCCCGAGCCGCTTGGCCGGCGGCTCGCCGGCGCGGCCGGCCTCGTAGTTCTGCAGACCGACGTGGATCAGTCCGGACAGGAAGGTTCCGGTCGTCAGCACGACGGCGTCGCCTTCGAACGTGATCCCGACCTGCGTGACGACACCGGTGACGCGGTCGCCGTCGAGCGTTAGGTCGTCGACTGGCTGCTGGAACAGCGTCAGGTTCGGCTGTGTTTCGAGCCGCCCCCGGATCGCGGCCTTGTAGAGAATGCGGTCGGCCTGCGCGCGGGTCGCCCGTACCGCCGGTCCCTTGCTCGAATTGAGAATCCGGAACTGGATGCCCGCCTCGTCGGTGGCGATGGCCATCGCCCCGCCGAGCGCGTCGATCTCCTTGACGAGGTGTCCCTTGCCGATCCCGCCGATCGACGGGTTGCACGACATCTGGCCGAGCGTCTCGATACTGTGCGTCAGCAACAGCGTCTTGCGACCCATCCGTGCGGACGCCAGCGCGGCCTCGGTACCGGCGTGACCGCCGCCAACGACGATCACTTCGAAACGTTCGGGGAATATCATTGATTTATAACGTAAAAATTGCGGTTTAGCCGGTCAGGAAAGGGCGACAGGTTAGTCCGCAATTTTACGTTATTGCGCGCGCCGCCGGTAGCGATTCCCGGCGTTTCACGTGGAACACGGACATTTCGGCGCGCACGGGGGTTACTCGCCGAATCGTCTCGTGGGCCAATGATCGTCGCCGGGGCTAGATCGCCTTTCCGCGCGGTCGAGATCGGCATCGCGAAGTTTCGCCGCTAGGAATGCGGCTAGCTTCAGGTGGGCACGCTAAACCCAAACCCCGGCCCTTCTTCCCACCGCCGCCCTCGAACCGGCACGTGACCCCTACCCCGGCGCGCAGCCCGTAGTTCCACGTGAAACGTCCGGTCGCGCTACCGCTAAACTGCGGCGATGTCCGCTCCGCGCATCCTCTGTCTGGGCCACGCCGCCCACGACGTGATCTACCGGGTGACGGCCGTCCCTTCGCGGCCCTCCAAGGTCGTCGCACACGACGTCTACGAATGCGGCGGAGGCATGGCCGCCAATGCCGCCGTGGCGATCAGCCGGTTGGGTGGCCGACCCAGCTACTGGGGCCGGGTCGCCGACGATCCGCTCGGCGCTCGCATCCTGGCCGAACTCGCGCAGGAGGGCGTCGATGTCGCCACGGCCCGAAAAATACCCGGCGCGCGATCGGCGCCGACGGCCATCCTGATCGGCGAAGACGGCGAACGGCTCATTTGCAGCTTTCCGAACCCGGCGCTCGACCGGGACGCCACTTGGCTGCCGTTGGCCCGGATCGCCGAGTTCGCCGCTGTGCTCACCGATGTCCGCTGGCCCGAAGGCGCCGCATTGGTGCTGGACGCAGCCCGCGCAGCGCGGCGTCCCGCCGTTCTCGACGCCGACGTCGGCGATCCCGAGCAGGTGCTGCGGCTCATGGCCTGCGCCGACATCGTGGCGTTTTCCGAGCCCGGGCTGGCCGTGGTTGGCGGCCCCGGCACGCCGGGCGAGCAGTTGGCGCGGATGGCCGTCACCACGCCCGCGATCGTCGGCGTGACGCTCGGCGAAGCCGGATTCCTATGGCGCGAGGGCGGGCGCGAGCGCCGGGCCCCGGCCCCTGTCGTCACCAGCGTCGATACGCTCGCGGCGGGGGATGTTTGGCATGGCGCGTTTACGCTGCGACTCGCGGAAGGCAGCGATCTGGAGACCGCAGCTGTCTTTGCAAATGTCGCTGCCGCGCTCAAATGCACGAGACCCGGCGGTCGCAGCGGTGCGCCTACGCGCGCCGAGGTCGAGCAGTACGACGCTCGTTAAACGCTTAGAATCAGTGTGTTAGGGAGACGCTGCTTGATGGTCGCCTGCTCGAAGTGTGCGCACACTTCAGAAAGCAATGCTCCGCCGTCGATTGTTGCCCGCGGGCGATCGACCTCCGCCCGCGGCAGGCACCTACCGCGAGTGCCCCAGCCGTTGCGCAAGGCGCTCGCGCTCGGCCGCCAGTTCCGCCGGGCCCTTGTCGCCGAGCTTCTCGAACAGTTGATCGTGGGCGGCGAGCTCGCGCTGCCATTGCTCGCGCTCGACGCTCATCACGCGCGCGAAACGGTCGGCGCCGAACTCGGCGCCCGTCCAGTCGAGATCACCGTAGGCCGGCGCCAGTCCGACCGGCGTTTCGTCGGCACGGGCGTCACCGCGGCAACGTTCGATCACCCACTTCAGCACGCGCATGTTTTCGCCGAAGCCCGGCCAGGCGAAGCGCCCGTCCGCATCCTTGCGGAACCAGTTGACGCTGAAGATCCGCGGCGGTTTGGCAACGCTCTGCCCCATGGCCAGCCAGTGCCGGAAGTAGTCGCCGACGTGATAGCCACAGAACGGCAGCATGGCGAATGGATCGCGACGCACTTCGCCGACGGCGCCGACCGATGCGGCGGTGGTCTCCGAGCCCATCGTCGCGGCCTTGTAAACGCCCTCTTCCCACGTGCGCGCTTCGGTGACCAGCGGTACGGTGTCCGAGCGTCGCGCGCCGAAGATGAACGCCGAAATCGGAACGCCGTCGGGATCGTCCCAGGCCGCGTCGAGCGACGGACATTGCGTGGCTGACACCGTGAAGCGCGCGTTCGGATGCGCGGCCTTGCGGCCACACCCGGGCGTCCACGACTGACCCTGCCAATCGATCAGGTGCGCCGGCGGCGACGGCGTCATGCCTTCCCACCACACGTCTCCGTCGTCGGTCAGCGCAACGTTGGTGAAGATCGTGTTGGACTTCAGTGTTTCCATCGCATTGGGGTTCGACGCGTACGACGTACCGGGCGCGACGCCGAAATAACCGGCTTCGGGGTTGATCGCGTGAAAGCGGCCATCGCGATGCGGCTTGATCCATGCGATGTCGTCGCCGATCGTCGTCACCTTCCAGCCGTCGAACGCCGGCGGCGGGATCAGCATCGCGAAATTGGTCTTGCCGCACGCGCTGGGAAACGCGGCGGCAACGTAGTGCTTGTCGCCGGCGGGCGAGGTCACGCCGAGAATCAGCATGTGCTCGGCGAGCCAGCCCTCGTCGCGGCCCATCACCGAGGCGATCCGCAGCGCGAAACATTTCTTGCCGAGCAGCGCGTTGCCGCCGTACCCGGAACCGTATGACCAGATCTCGCGCGTCTCGGGGAAATGGGTGATGTACTTGACGGAATTGCACGGCCACGCGACGTCGCGCTGCCCCGCGGCCAACGGCGCGCCGACCGAGTGAACGCACGGCACGAATTCGCCGTCGGCACCGAGCACGTCGTAGACGGCGCGGCCCATTCGCGTCATGACCCGCATGCTGACGACGACGTAGGGGCTGTCGGTGAGCTCGATGCCGACATGCGCGATCGGGCTGCCGAGCGGGCCCATCGAAAACGGCACTACGTACAGCGTGCGTCCGCGCATGCAACCGTCGAACAACGCATCGAGCGTCGCGCGCATCTCGGCGGGCGCGACCCAGTTGTTGGTCGGGCCTGCATCCGCTTCGTCGCGGCTGCAGATGAACGTGCGGTCCTCGACCCGGGCAACGTCGGAAGGGTCGGAGCGCGCGAGATAACTGTTGGGCCGCTTCGCCGCATCGAGCCGAAGCAGCGTGCCGGATTCGACCATCCGCGCGCACAACGCGTCGTATTCGTCCCGCGAGCCATCGCACCAGACGACGCGTTCGGGTTTCGTCAGTGCGGCTACTTCGCGGACCCAGCCGATCAGGCGCGGGTGACGGACATGATCGGGAGCGCCGACCGAGGCGGCCAGCATCGCGAGCGATTCAGGTTGGTTCATCATGACTTCCGTAGCAATGGCTTGAAGCGACGCGGCACGGCATCCGACATCGCGACGATGAACCAATGACTCTAGCACGCATGGAGCATGCGGCGGGAGCGCAACGTCACGTGGTCAAGTGGCCTGACCTTTGCGCGACGATGAAGATTCGCGAGAACGGAAACAACGTCGTTCCGTCATCGCCGCGCGGATACGCCGGCGCGACGCGCGATGCGTAATCGGCGACGAACGCGTCTTGCTCTGCCGCCGGCAACACCGCGAGAAATGGCGTGAGCGCCGCGCCGCGAAGCCACGCGACGACCGGGTGCTCGCCGTCGTCGCGGTCGCTGAGCAGTTGTACATACGTCGTACGCCACAAGTCGAGCGTCACAGCGTGCGGGGCCAGCCACGCGTGGTAGTCAGCGAGCGGCGACACCGGGTGCGCGCGGACCAGCGTCGACAGCCGCGGCGCCCAGCGCGCGCTTTGCGCGGTTTGGAACAGCGCCACATGCGACGGCGCCTCGAAGTTGTCCGGCATCTGCACGGCGAGAACGCCGCCGGGCGCGACGCTCTCCATCAGCCGTGGAAACAGCCGCCGATGATCGTCGAGCCAATGCAATGCGGCATTGCTGAACACGACGTCCGGTGCCGCGTCCAGCCGCCACGCACCGATGTCGGCGCGCGTCCACGTGTACCGCGGATCGCTCGCGGTGGCGGCACGCGCCCGTGCAAGCATCGCCTCATCGCCATCGATGCCCGCAATCCGCGCCGTTGGCCAGCGCGCCGCGAGAATCCGGGCGACATTGCCGGCGCCACAGCCCAAGTCGACGACGGATCGCGGCGCGTCCAGCGGAATGCGCGCGACGAGATCGAGCGCAGGCCGCAGCCGTTCACCCTCGTACTGAAGGTATTGCGCAGGATTCCACGTCATTGCTGGACACTCCTCGAGTTATCGGTCGCGCCGCCACGCCTGAAGACGCGCGAAGATCGGGGCGGTCGCCAGCAACAGCACGACGATTCGCGTGACGTGGAACGCGGTGACGATCGGCACGCCAAGCTGCAGGACTTTCGCCGTGATGCACATCTCGGCGATGCCCCCGGGCGCGGTGCCGAGCACCAGCGCGGCGGCGGGCCGGGCCGCGAAGAACGCCAACGCCACGGCAAATGCCGCGGAGAGCGCGATCGCGATCAGCACCGTCAGCGTCACCGCCGCCACGAACCGGTGGGCACCGCGGAGAAAGTCGCGCTCGAAGCGGGAGCCCAGTGCACAGCCGAGCAGATATTGACCGGCGTTGGACACGACGGTGGGCATCGCCGAGAGATCGATCTGCGCCGCCGTCAGCGGAATCGCCACCGCCAGCGACCCGAGCACGAATGCGTTGGGCGCATCGAGCCGCTGGAACACGAAGCTGCCGATCAACGTCGCCCCCATCAGCTTCGCGAAGCCCTCGGCATCGAAAAACTTCGCGCCCTGCACGTAGACCTCCGTTCCGTGCACGCCGAGCCACGCGTACGCGAACGGGATCACCACGACGACGATCAGGATGCGCAGGCTTTGCGCGGCGACCACGCGGTCGACGCGGGCGCCGAAGCGCTGGCCGAGCACGGCCATCTCCGCGGCTCCGCCGGGTACGCTGGCGAAGATCGCCGTCGTGCGGTCGATCCCGGCGAGCCGCGACAGCGCGAGGCCGGACAGGTATCCGATGGCAATCGCGAACAGCGCACCCGCGGCGAGCAGATACCAGGTGGCCAGTACTTCGCGGACCACCTGCGGAGTGAAATACAGGCCGAGCGACGTGCCGATGATCCATTGGCCGATGTACCGGGACGGCTTCGGCGCGACCACATT
>Ga0070668_100003072_pt1 | contig 12342 bp, 10 predicted proteins | sample KBSS43metaG_FD_64661 | JGI IMG/M metagenome (GOLD analysis project Ga0070668, IMG submission 64661) | Switchgrass rhizosphere microbial communities from Kellogg Biological Station, Michigan, USA - KBS S4-3 metaG | ecosystem: Host-associated > Plants > Roots > Rhizosphere > Soil ... | reverse complement strand
GTCCAGTGGGCATTGATCAGGTCGGGACGATCGACCCCGAGACACACGATCACGACATCGGTGCAGGCCAGTGCCTCGGCTGCGCGCAACACATCCGGCGGCGCTCCCTTGATCATCGGAATCAGCTCGGGCAATGGGATCGAAGACACGATGTGCTCGTGATTCGCGGTCGCGCCGTTGGCAAACGACACCGTGCGCGCCTGCGGATCGATCTGCACGACCTCGTGCTGCAGTTTCAGCTGCGTGCGCTTCACGAACGGCCCGAGGTAGCTGACGAAACCGCCGTGCGTCGGGTAGCGGAAGCCGCTGATGTAGTGCACATCCGCGGTACTGGGCTCGAGCGCGCCGCGCAACACTTCCTCGAGCTTCCCGCGATACAGCCGCGGGCCGATCCAGTCGGTGTTCATGTTCGCCGCCGTCGTCGTGTGGTACTTGACGGTGTACTCCATCGGGAACGTCTCGGCGAAGGTGTCGCCATAGCTGGCGCGCAACCAATCCTCGTAGTTGTTCACCTTGACGTCGGTGCGATTCTGCGCCGCGATGAAATCCCGCAGGATCCGCACGATCAGGTCGGTCGGCAGCCCGTGCAGGTTGACCTGCGCCGGGTGCTTGATCCAGTGCCCGCGCCAATGATTGTTGACGTACGTCGCCAGCGTCTGGAACTGACCGCCGATGTTCTCCGCGAGCAGGTCCTGCACGCGCTTGTCGGCGGTGAACGAGACGTGCGGACCTTCGTCGAACAGCCAGCCGCCAGGGAAAGCGTGCGTCGAAGTGTGGCCGCCGTAGTAACCGTGCTTGTCGTACATCACCGAGGGCGCGCTGTTTTCGAACAGCCGCTGCGCGGCGCCGCAGCCCGCCATGCCGGATCCGAGAATCGCTATTGGAGTCGAGGTGGTCACTTGGTTACCTGAGATTCGTTGCGCCACCAGTCGATGGTGTTTTTCAATCCCGTCTCCAGGTCGATGCTCGAGCGCCAGCCGATCTCGCGATGCGTCTTCTCCGGATCGCCGAGCACGAGCGCGACGTCGTTGGCGCGCGCAGGCAGTGCGCCGATCTGCAGCAGCTCAGGGCGGCCGATGATGTGCCCGATGCGCTCCACGATCGTGCGAATCGAGGTCGCGTTGCCGGAAGCAATGTTGAAAGCGCCGGTCGCCGGCGACTTGAGCAACGCGACCAGGCCGTCCGCGACATCCTGCACGTGCATGTAGTCCCGCACCTGCTTGCCATGCGAGGACTTGGCCGGTTCGCCGCGCAACAGCGACAGGATGACCGACGGCACCAGGCGCCGCGGATTCTCGAACGGCCCGTACATGAAGAACATTCGCGCCCAGGCGCCCGACAGTCCCACGGAGCGGCAGTACCCCAGCATCGCTCCCGAGAGTGCGTTCTTTGCCGCGCCGTACAGCGTGTCCGGCCGCGTCGGCGTCAACTCTTCGGTGCAATATCCGTAGCGCCAATCGTATTCGTAGCCCGATCCACCGAAGACGCAGCGCTCACCGCCGTGTGCCCGAAACTGCCGCAGCAGCTCGAGACTCGCCGCGGTCCAGCGCAGATTCTCTTCGCTTTCGATCATCTTGCCGGGCTCGACATACCACGCCAGGTGCAGCAGGAGCTGCGGCCGGAAGCGAGCCATGAGCTCGGCGTGCCCGCTGGCCTGCAGCAGATCCGCTTCGACCCACGTTACGCCTTCGACGGCGCGCGCGCGCGTCGAATTGCGGGTGGCAATCACCTCGTAGCCGGCTGCGAGCAACGGCTTGAGGCAATGCATCCCGATGAACCCGGATGCGCCAGTGACGAGAACGCGAGCGGCCACTACCTGCCCCTCGATGAGTCGAACGCCGGATGGCCGGGCCCGAAGTCCGGCCAGCCGCGATCCTGATCGGAGATCGTGCTGACCGGCAGCGGCCAGCTGATCTTGAACCGCGGATCGTCGAAGCGCACGCCGTGCGCGCTCTTCGCCGCATAGACAGCCGAGGTGGAATATTGCAGCTCGCTGTCCGGCACCAGGGTCTGATAGCCGTGCGCAAAGCCCTTCGGAACGTAGAGCATGTGACCGTTGTCGGCCGTCAGCTCGGTCGCGTACGCCTGGCAGAAGGTCGGGGAGTCGCTGCGCAGGTCGACCATGACGTCGAACACCGCGCCGCGCGTGCAGCGCGCGACTTTGACTTCCGCGTGCTCACCGATCTGCAGGTGCATCCCGCGCAGCGTGCCAGCCGCGGGGCTGAACCCGGTGTTTATCTGCTCGATGTGGGTGTCGAGCCCCGCTCGGGCGAATTCGGCAGCACACCAGACGCGCGCGAAATACCCACGGTGGTCGCTGCGGCGCTCCTGCGCGATGAGGAAAGCGCCGCCCAGCCCGAGGGGCGTGAAGATCATTCAGGCTCCTCGGCGCCTGCAGGCAGCGAACCGTTCCACACGGCCCACGGACAATCGCCGCGCGCCTCCCGGCGATCGAAGGCGATCTTGTCCTTGAACGTATCCATCGCCTGCCAGAAGCCGTTGTGCCGGTAGGTACCGAGCAGGTTGCGATCGATGAGCCGGTGAAACGGCTGCTCGACCAGCTCCTCGCCCTCGTTGACGTAGTTGAAGACCTCGGGCCGCAGCACGAAGAAGCCGCCGTTGATCCAGGTGTCCTGGTTCAGCGGGCCCATGGCTGTCACCAGTCCGTCGGGCGAGGACTGCACGAAGTGGAAGCTCTGCAGCGAGCGCACGGCCGCGAAGCTCGCGACCAGCTTCTTCGCGCGAAACTCGTCGACCATCGTGTCGAGCGGCACATCCGAGAGGCCGTCCGAATAATTCGCCAGGAACATCTCTTCGCGCTCGACGTACTTGCGGACGCGAAGCAGACGCTGGCCGATGTTCGAGTGCATGCCGGTATCGACGAACGTGATGCGCCAATCCTGGATGTCGCTCGAATGCAGGTCGATCTGCTTGCCGCCCTTGCTCAGGGTGAAGTCGTTCGACATCGCTTCGCTGTAGTTGAGGAAGTACTCGCGGATCTGGTGGCCGCGGTAGCCGAGCGCGAGGATGAAATCCTTGTGGCCGTAGTGCGCGTAGTAGCGCATCAGGTGCCAGATGATCGGCCGGTAGCCGACATTCACGAGCGGCTTCGGGATGGTGTCGGAGTGCTCCCTCAGTCGCGTGCCGAGACCGCCACAAAAAAGCACTACCTTCATGATTGCGACGCCGTCGATTGGGTGGGCCGCCAGCCGATCCCTTCGTAGGCGGAGAATTGATCGCGCTTGAGCACGCGGCGTCCGTCCACGACCAGCGGCTTGCTGCCGAGCCGGTCGAGGACCTGCGACAGGCGCTCGAACTCGCGCCAGCGCGTGACGAGCGCCACGACTTTCGCTCCCTTGACCGCGTCGTCGAGCGAATCCGCAAGCCGCACGTCTTTCATGTCCTCGTGGCTCGTGGGCCGCGCGATCGGGTCATAGGCGGTGACTTTGGCACCGGCACGCTTGAGCAGGCGGATGATCCGGAACGCCGGCGACTCGCGCACGTCGTCGGTGTCGGGCTTGAAAGCCAGGCCGAGCACCGTCACCGGCACGCCGCTCAGATCGGCGACGTGACGCTTCACGAGCGCCACCATCTCGTCCGCCTGCCCTGCGTTCACGTCGAGTACGGCCCGAAGAAGCGGCATCTGCACGCCGAGCTCCTTGCCCTGCGCCGTCAGTGCGGTCACGTCCTTCGGCAGGCAACTGCCGCCGAAGCCGCAGCCCGCTTCGAGGAACGACGAAATCGAGGCAGTGACCGGCTCGCTCTCAGGCGAGCGCGTCGTCAGATACAGCGACTGATGCACGCCGCGCATGACATCCGCGATGTCGACGTCGCCAACAGCAGTGCACAGCCTCGCCAGCTCGTTGCTGAACGAGATCATGGTCGCCAGCAGCGAGTTGGAGGCGTACTTGATCATCTCGGCAGTCGCGTTGTTGGTCAGGACCCGCGGCACGCCGGCGAAGCTCTCGTACACCGTAGCGATTGCCGCGTGCGTGCGCGAGTCGATGCCGCCGATGACGATGCGATCGGGATTCGCGAAATCCTCGATGGCCCGACCTTCGGTGAGAAATTCCGGATTCATGCCGAGGCCGAAATCCACGCCCGCCCGCTTCCCCGATGCGCGCTCGGCGACCTGGCGCACGACGCGATCGGTGGTGCCGGGAATGACGGTGCTCTTCACGACCAGCGTGTGGTAGCCACGCTTGGCGCGCAGCGCCTGGCCGACATCGGCAGCAGCCTTCTCGACGAAGTGCAGATCGATGCGCCCATCGGTCGCAGGCGTCCCGACGGCGATGAACGTGATGTCCGACGCGACCACGGCTGCCGCGAGGTCAGTCGTTGCGCTCAAGCGCTTGCCGATGTTTCGCGCCAGCAGCTCGGGCAGACCGATCTCGTAGATCGGCGCCTCGCCGGCGTTGATGCGCGCGACCTTGGCTGCATCGACATCGATACACACGACGCGATGACCGCAGTCTGCCAGGCACGCACCGGTGACGAGCCCGACGTAGCCGGTACCGACGATGGAGATGTTCATTACGCGGCTTCCGCGACCTGATTGTGGTAGTACCAGACCAGCGAGCGGTACACGCCTTCGTCGACGAGCACCTTCGGGTCGTAACCCAGGTCCTGGCGCGCCTTGGTGATGATCGGGCAGCGGCGATTCGGATTGTCGACCAGATAGTCGGCTTCCTGGGCCTGGCCGAGCACGACCTTGCCGCGGTAGCCGAACAGCTCGCCGGCGGCCTTCACGACCATCTGCGCGAGCTGAGCCATGGTGATCTCCGGCTTTTCGATGCCGATGTTGTAGGCCTCGGCCGCGCCGCCGCGCACGAGCACTTTGTAGTAGCCGACGATTGCATCGGTCGCGTAGCAGAAGGTGCGGCTCGGGCTGCCGTCGGACAGCATCACGATGTCGCGCCCGGCCAGCACGTCGGCGGCAAAGTCGGGCAACACGCGCCGGTCAGTGATCTTCAGGCCCGGGCCATAGTTGTTGAACGGCCGCGCCATCGTCGTCTGGATGCCTTCCTGCTTCGCGAATGTCACGCACAAGGTCTCGCCGAAGCGCTTCGACTCGTCGTAGCACGCGCGCGGACCGGTACACGACACGTTACCGCGGTAGGTCTCGGGCGTGGGAATGGCGCTCGCCAGCGGATCGCCGTAGATCTCGCTCGACGAATAGAACAGAAAGCCCTTGAGCGCACGGCCGGCATCGCGCTCGGCCACGGCGTAGTCGAACAGATTGCGCAGGCCGATGATGTTGGCATCGATGCACTTGAGCGGATTCTTCCGATAGAAGATCGGCGAGGCGATGCCCGCGGCGTGAATGATCCAATCGAAATGGCCCATGTCGCGCGGCAACGGCAGCGTCATGTCGTGACGGACCAGCTGCAGGTCCGGATCGCCACGCAACGCCTCCAGCCACGTCGGCACGCCGCGCGCGTAGTTGTCGTACACGGTGACGTTGATGCGCGCCCCGCCGGCCTTCGTCTTGTTCCAGTGCAACGCGCTCTGCACGAGGTAGTAGCCGAGGAAGCCGCCGCCGCCGGTGATCAACAGGCGGCCGCCGCCCATCGTCCGGAACTCGCTCGCAAGGTCGGTGCAGATGGAGTCGAGGTCCTCGCGCAGCAGCTCTTCAAGCGGGATGATCTTGCTCAGGCGATGCATAGGTTCTTGTCGTAATTCGGAAGGATGTCAGTTTAGCCGACACTCGCAGTCGGATAGGACTGGCCTGAAGGCCCAGCGTCCAACTCGTATCGTAGCCAACCGTGCCGCAGCACAGTGGGAGCCAAATCACAGGGTCAGCTTCCGGGCGTGGAAAGCCTCGGCAAATCCAGACTCGGCGTTGCACTCGATGCCGCGCAGGCGCAGATGGGCGAGGAACAAGTCGCGGCTGAACCACGAGCGCTGGTGCTGTGACGGAAAACTTTCCATCAGCATGTCGACCTTGCGCTCCACCACGGCTTTCGCCAGGGGCACGTACACGTTCGGATGCCCGAGGTCGCCCTCGTACTTCGGGATTTCGTATTCGAGGATCAGGTGGCGGCGGAAGGTATTCCAGGTCAGCTCGGCCAGCAGGCGATGGTCCTGATGGCGGTCTTCCAGGTAATGGGTGAAGACCACGTCGGGCTTGACCCGGGCGGCGATCGTTTCGAAGTAGTCCTTCACCGCGGCACCCTCGAACGGCAGGTAACTGCCCCGGAAACGCTGCACGTCGACAGTGCAGGCGGGCGCCGACCCCAGCATGCGCTCGGCCGCATCGCGCGATTCCTGCTCGCGCTCGCCGTCGCTCGAGAAGATGACCCAGTGGAAAGCGAGGCCGGGGGTGCGTTGCTGCAGTTCGAGCAACGCTCCCGAGCACCCTATCTCGATGTCGTCACAATGCGCCCCGATGCACAGGACGGTGGCTGCCGGCGTGAGGTCCAGTTTCAGCTTGCGCATGGCGCCGCACTTTACTGCACCTTCGAGCGGCTCGCTCATGTGACACATGTCACACGCACACGAGCCGGCAAAAGTCGCGCCTTTTGACGGCCTCGTCGAAAGGGCCTTGGCCGCTTTCGACCAGAAGACTATGACGTCCAGTACATGGCTCCGAAGGCGCCCGTAGGTTAGCCTTCGCGCCGGACGTATTTCGGGAACCAGGCATCGATGTCGCAGCTCCTCCACCAGCTCCCGCTCCGCGCGGCCGAACGCACTCCGGACGCAATCGCTTTGCGCTACAAGGACACGTCGCTGTCCTACGCGGCGCTCGCGCAGGCCATCGATGCGTTCGCCGACGCGATGCTGGGCTTCGGCCTCGCCCGCCACGATCGGGTTGCGGTGTACCTGCCGAAGCAGCACGAAACGGTCATCGCGTTCTTCGGCGCCGCGGCCGCCGGGTGCACGTTCGTGCCTGTGAATCCGATCCTCAAGCCCGACCAGGTCGCGCACATCCTGCGCGACTGCAACGTGCGCGCGCTGGTGACCTCGCCGGAGCGCGCGAGCGGGCTGTCGGAGATTCTCGCGCACTGCCCCGACCTGCGTGCGCTCGTCTGCGTCGGTAGCGCCGCGTACGAAGCCAAGGGCACTGCACTCGCCTCGCACACGTGGGACGCGCTGCTGAAGGCGGCGGGCAAGACGGCGCGGCACCGCGTGATCGACACCGATATCGTTTCGATCTTCTATACGTCCGGCAGCACCGGCAAGCCGAAAGGCGTCGTGCTCAGTCATCGCAACATGGTGACCGGCGCGCTCAGCGTCGCCGAGTATCTGCGCAATGTGCCTGAGGACCGGCTGCTGGCCGTTCTGCCCTTCAGCTTCGACTACGGCTTCAGTCAGCTGTCGACCTCGATGAGCGTTGGCGCGAGCGTCGTGTTGATGGACTACCTGTTCCCGAAGGACGTCGTGAACATGGCGGCGCGCGAGCGCGTCACCGGCCTCGCCGGGGTTCCGCCGCTGTGGGCTCAGCTCGCGGATCTCGAGTGGCCGCAGGCGGCACGCGACTCGCTGCGTTACTTCACCAACTCCGGCGGCGCCATGCCGGTCGCAACCTTGCGCAAGCTACGCGCAGCGCTGCCGCGCACCCTCCCCTATCTGATGTACGGCCTCACCGAGGCATTCCGTTCGACCTATCTGCCGCCCGAGGAAGCGGACCGTCGGCCCGAGTCGATGGGCAAGGCGATCCCGAACGCCGAGATCCTGGTCGTGCGTCCGAACGGCGAGTCGTGCGCGCCGAACGAGCCGGGCGAGCTCGTGCATCGCGGCTCCCTGGTTTCGCTCGGCTACTGGAACGACCCGGCGAAGACGGCGGAACGATTCAAGCCCGCGCCGGGCACGCTTTCAGGATTGGTGCTCACCGAGATGGCGGTCTGGTCCGGCGACACAGTGCGGATGGACGAGGACGGATTCCTGTACTTCGTCGGCCGTCGCGACGAGATGATCAAGACTTCCGGTTACCGCGTCAGTCCGACCGAGGTGGAAGAAGTCGTGTTCGCGACGGGCCTGGTCGCGGACGCCGCGGCGATGGGCGTGCCGCATCCGACGCTCGGCCACGCGATCGTCGTCGTAGTAACGCCTGCTCCCGGCGCCAGCTCCGATGCAGACGCACTGCTGCTCGCCTGCAAGCGCACGCTGCCGCAGTTCATGGTCCCGCATCACATCGCCTTCCGTGAATCGTTGCCGCGCAATCCCAACGGCAAATACGACCGCGCGAAGCTCGCCGCGGAATTCAAGGACCTCTTCCGGGAAGCAAAGCCTTGAGCCTGGAACTGCCGCAACACTCTGCTCATCCCTTTTTCGAGGTGGCAGCTGACACGTTGCTGGTCGACGGCCGACCGCTTACCGACATCGTCAGCGCGGCGGGACAGACACCGCTGTATATCTACAGCCGGCGCTACATGAGCGATCGCGTCGCTGCCTTGCGTGCCGCGCTTCCCCGCGAGCTGCATCTTCACTACGCGATGAAGGCGAATCCGATGCCCGACGTCGTGCGTCATTTCGCACAGCTCGTCGACGGCATCGACGTCGCCTCCGGACGCGAGCTCGATGTCGCGCTCGCCGCAGGCGCCGCGCCCGCAACCATCAGCTTCGCCGGTCCCGGCAAATCACTGGCCGAGCTGCGGCAGGCAGTCCGCGCGGGCATCGTGATCAACGTCGAGTCGGAAACGGAGCTGGCGCGCCTCGCGACGATCGCAACCGAGACCGGCGCGCGGCCGCGAATTGCGATTCGCGTGAACCCGGACTTCGAGCTGAAAACCTCCGGCATGAAGATGAGCGGCGGCCCGAAGCAGTTCGGCATCGATGCCGAGCGCGTTCCGGACGTGCTCGCGAGTCTGCGCGGCGGCAACCTCGAGTTCGTCGGCTTTCACATCTTCAGCGGCTCGCAGAACCTGCGCGCCGAAGCGATCATCGAGGCGCAGCAGAAGGCGGTGCAGCTCGCGAGCGAGCTCGCGCAGTCCGCGGCGGCGCCGGTCCGCATCCTGAACATCGGCGGCGGCTTCGGCATCCCCTACTTTCCCGGCGAGCGTCCACTCGACATCGCGCCGATCGCGACGCATCTCGCTGCACTCGTGCCGCGCGCGCGGGCCCTGCTGCCCGAGGCGCAACTCGTGATCGAGCTCGGTCGCTATCTGGTCGGCGAGGCCGGTTTGTACGTGTGCCGCGTCACCGACCGCAAGATCTCGCGCGGCAGCGTGTTCCTGATCACGGACGGCGGTCTGCATCATCACCTGTCCGCGTCCGGCAATTTCGGGCAGGTGCTGCGCAAGAACTATCCCGTCGTCGTCGGCAACCGGGTGCGCGGCACAGCGCGCGAGACAGCGTCGGTCGTGGGGCCGCTGTGCACGCCGCTCGATCTGCTCGCGGATCGCGCCGATCTGGCGCGCGCAGACATCGGCGATCTCATCGTCGTCCTACAGAGCGGCGCCTACGGACGCTCCGCGAGCCCGCTCGGCTTCCTGAGCCATCCCGAGCCCGGCGAGGTCCTGGTCTAGCCGGCGAGCGCTCAAGCGCAAATTTACAGAATGAGCCGCGTTTACGCGGCGACGCCGCAGTGTGACGTTCGTCACAGTCTCGGCCGTCAAGCTGTATGGACGCAGCGACAGTGGCACACGCCGACTCGATGATTCATCCTTCATCCTAACTATTGCGAAACAGCTCTCAGGCACACTTCGTGCGCCTGTACGAGGAACCTCGATAAATGAAGCGCAGAGATTTTCTCATCACGTCCGCGGGTCTGACGGGCTCGCTGTTGCCGGTACTCGCTTACGGTCGCCCGTGCCCGCCGTCGACTCTGTCGGTCGAGGGCGGCACGACGGCGAACACCACCTGCACCAGCGGGAATATGGAAGCCGATTGGCGCCTGCGAAGCGGCCAGGATCCGGGCAATCCGCAGCCCGGCGTGGTGTGGTTCCATGACTTTCGCAGCGACGCGGAAGTGAACGCCTTCCGCTGGTCCGCGGGCATCGGCAATGATCCGAACGCCACGGGCGGCGAAGCCCCGCGCCTGCGTCGGAACACTACCGACGGCTTGGCGAGCGGCTCGTGTCTGGAAGTGCTCGTTGGCCCAGGTGGGTCCGGGCAGAGCTCGTACTGGTGGCGTCCGTTCTCGCCGTTCGTCGCTCCTGGCAACGGCAAGAGCGCGAACGACCCGGGAGCAGGCGGCACGATTGGGGCGCGCCCCTGGAACTCGTCCGATCGCAATCAGCTCGGCAACACCAACACGGGGTGGTATGGGCATCCGAGCTATGCCGCCGCCGATCCGTCGCACTTCGACGGCACGGACTTCTATCTGCAGGTCGTCTGCAAAATGGACCCCCGCCGCATCACCGGCGGCAATTCCGCGTTCATCACCGGCAAGTTCATCTGGTTCACCACCGCCGAAGGCGAACAGTCGCTGTCGAACGCAGAACACGTGTTCATGTCGTACGGCCCGAGCGGTAATGACGGCAACAAGAACTACCTGCGCGCGTATTCGCTCGGAGTCAACGGTATCGGCTCATTCGACGCGCTCGACCAGGAAGAGCCTGGCGACCGCATTCAACCGGGAAGCTCGTCAGCTACCGACTGGTCGTATAGCGGCGGATGGGATGTGCTGTTGTTCCATCTTCGTCTCGGCCAGAAGAACGTCACGAGCGGTGCCAACGCCACGCTGCTGGAGGTGTGGGCCGCGCACCCAGGCCAGACCAGTTACACCAAGATCTGGAATCAGGAATACGGCAACAGCGCCTATGAGGCGCGCAACGGTTTGCAGGCGCTGATCCTGGGTGGCTACAACAACAACGCCAACTTCCCGCAACAGTTCTATCACCGCTACGCGCAGGTCATCTTCTCGAAGCAGTTCATCCCCTGCCCGCAGGTTTAATACGGTAATAGTCATGCAGAAACTCCCGAACATGTTCCGCAAGTCGCTCGCCCAGCTCCCGCTGCTGCTCCTCCTCGGTGTGCTCGCAGTGCAGGGCGCACACGCGCAAAGCATGGGTGCCGCGCCAGCGTGGGCACAGAGCATGACGCCCGGCACCTGGGCGGCGATCAGTCAGAACACGATGGCGGATGTCGATCCGGCGAACGACGCGTCGACGAATTCACGCTATCCGAGCGCTCCGGCCTACAACGGCAACACGGGTCAGGCCGGTGTGGTAGGGGCTTGGAGCGGCGGCGCACTCGCCACTGGTCTTGGCACGAAGGGGTCGCTGATCACGTGGGGCGGCGGCCACCAGGACTATTACGGCAACGAGGTGTACGCATTCGATCTCGCCACGCAGCGCTGGCGGCGCCTGTCGAATCCGTACCAGAACATCAGCTTTCCCGCGAACAGCAGCGGCCTGTGGCCGGACGGCTCGCCTTCAGTGCCGCACAGCTACGGCTTCGCCGGCTACCACCCGGGCTCGAACAGCTTCGTCTCGCTGATGACACAAGTCAGCAACTCGCCGTCGAACGCGACGACCCCGGTCCTGTTCGATCTCAGCACCGGCAAGTGGCGCTCGGGTCCGAAGGACAGCGGCGGCTTCCTGGTCTATGGCGGCTGGGCCGTTTATGACCGGTCGCGCGATGCGTGGTGGGGCGAAGGCGGCGACTCCGGCGGCAACTTCGTCAAATACACGATGAACGGCAACGGCACGGCCGGCTCCTGGACCAACTTCTCGGCGAAATTCTCCGCGCTCGACAGCCGCGCTGCGATCGATCCGGTGCACGACATGCTGGCGGTGACGCTGTTCAATCACGACGACAGCATCCGCGGCATCGACCTGAAGAATCCGGGCAACGACGCGGTCACTCTGCGGCAAGGCGGCTCGATCCCCTCGCGCTCCGGCGCGGCCGGTTGGGAATGGTCAGATGCACGCCAGGCGTTCATCTACTGGCGTCAGGGCACGGGCGTGTACGAGGTCAAGCTCAGCGGCAGCGACTGGCGCACCGGGACCTGGAACTGGTCGAACCTGAGCGTCGGCGGCGGCGCCACGCCGCAGGATCAGGGCACGGGCGTCTACAACCGCTTCCGTCTGGCGCGCTACGACGACATGGAAATCGCCGTCGTCGTCAATCAGGTAAACGGGCCGGTGTACGCCTACCGCATTCCGGGCGGCGGGCCAGTCAAGCACCCGAACCCGCCGACGGACGTCTCTGCGAATTAATTAGGCGAATTAAGTCGCAAACGTAGCAACTCGCAGCCGTGTCCTGCCGCCAGCGGCGGTAAGGACACTGGCCAAGGCGGTACAGTCGCGCTAGATTCGGGGTCGATCCTGCGCGGCCCCGCACATCCATGGCGCGACTCAGATTACTCACGCGATTGACCCTGCTCCTCGCTGCTTTCTTTTGCGCGAGCGCGCATGCCTACGAGTTCGTGCCGACCACCAGTGAGTTCGCGGCATG
>Ga0070668_100003071_pt1 | contig 12343 bp, 9 predicted proteins | sample KBSS43metaG_FD_64661 | JGI IMG/M metagenome (GOLD analysis project Ga0070668, IMG submission 64661) | Switchgrass rhizosphere microbial communities from Kellogg Biological Station, Michigan, USA - KBS S4-3 metaG | ecosystem: Host-associated > Plants > Roots > Rhizosphere > Soil ... | reverse complement strand
GTGGCCAAGATTTGCCTGCAACTCCGGCTCTCGCGAAGATCTCACGAACAGGAGAGCCGCCAATGCAATGGCTGCCAACGCTCCAACCGGAACCCACAGCCGAATGGAAGGCCGTGTGAACAGACGGTCCCACCATGAAATCGCAGACCGGGTGCTGGTTTGCGCTAACTTTCTTTGGGCCTTCCCGGACGGATGTTTGATCTCATCGAGGTTGCGCTCAAGATGTGAGCTGATCCATGCAACCGCGGCGCCCTCGCCCGGGAGAGGATCACTCGATTCGAATTCACGCAGCAATGCAAGCTCAGTCTGGCAACGCATGCACTTCGAGATGTGAGGGTGGGCTCGCGCTTGTTCCGGCGACAATTCGCCTAGCGCCTCTATCGAAAGACATTCGGGAGTACGCACCAACGCCGACTTGAGTGCTTGCCGATCCATCAGGGGATCCTCGTTCCGCTCGTAAGTCACGGACGTTGTACTTTCTTTTGCGAAATCCACCGCGCCAATTTACGTTTGGCACTCACGATATACGCCTTCGCTCCGCTAGCATTTTCGAGCCCCAACATTCGTGTGATTGAGTCCAGCGGCATCTCATCGCCGTAATGCAACGTGAAAACTATTTTCTCAGTGTCATCGAGCGCGCTGTTCAACACTTGTGCAAGATGCTTAGCCGTTCCTTCGCGATCAAGTCCCGCATCTGGGCCTTCCCGAGAATCTGGGATTTCGCCGAAGAATTCTTCTTCAACATCTGCTTTCAACTCTGTCGCTTGGCGACTGTTCACTCGAATGACATTGAGACAGTGATTTCTTGCGATTGTGAACAACCAGCTTGAAAACTTAGACTGCCCCTGAAATGAATCCAGGCTTTGGTAGGCGCGCACGAATACTTCCTGGGCGAGGTCCGCGGCGCTTTCACGATTGGAAGTGAACCGCAAGCACCAGCGTGCCACGCGAGCGTAGTTGCGGCGGAATAGCTCGTTTACACAAAGCTCGCGCTCTTGAGACTGTGCAATTTCCCGGTATCGTGCAACCAGGTCCTCGTCCGATAGATCTTGGAGGGCCATTGCCGCGATTATATCCGGGCGCATCCGATCGCAACCCGCCGTTTGGCCAAGACTTGAATGCAGCAGGCGCGGCGCGATCGCCTCAAACATCGATTCGAATGTCTCGCAAGCTGTGCTCATGTTCTTAGATCGGAGCCGCAAAGGGCCTCACACTGCTTGAGACAGTGAGGAAAAGACCCGCGGAACAACTTTTTTCGTGCCCCGAAATCCACCAGCGGCAACCCTGGCGTCTCCAAATTCAACCAATCGACGGACCAAAGCGTCACTCGACCAGTATTGTGTATCGGTGTAAGCAGTCATTATCCGTTGGCTTTTCTTATGGAGGGTTCGTCAGAATGTTCACTACCAAACAGGTAACAGCTTTGCTTTTGGCTCTAGGATTGTCGAGCGTTTCCTTCGCGTTACCGCAACAAGACCAGTCCGCGAAGCAGGACATGAAAGATGCCGGACAAGCCACCAAGCAGGCTGCTAAAGACACCGGCCGCGCCACCAAGAAAGCGGCCAAAACCACTGGGCACGAGGTAAAGAAAACCACCAAGAAAGCTACCCACAAGACCGCCGAGAAAACTAAGGAAGGCGCGCAGAAGGTGGAGGACAAGACGAAGCCGAATTGAGTTGTCGGCTGAGTATGTCATTGCAAAGGCTAGCTGTGGCAGATGCATCCTGTGGCAAGTGTTTATGGGTCGGCCCAATGACCCAACCGCGGAGCGCTGCACCAACGGTGCGGCGCTCTCGTATTTTCACCGTGTTAGTTGCATTGCTGATGCTTACCGCCGCGGCGAGAGATGCAACCGCGTATTCAGTTCTGACCCACGAACAAGTCGTGGATCTGCTCTGGAAAGATCAAATCTCTCCCATGCTGCGGAAGCGCTTTCCGCAAGCGACCGAGGAGGATCTTCGGAAGGCACACGCTTACGCCTACGGCGGATCCATGATTCAGGACATGGGCTATTATCCGTTCGGCAATAAATTCTTCAGCGATCTTCTGCACTATGTTCGGTCAGGCGACTTCGTTCTTGCGCTTATTCGCGACTCCTCGGACCTGAACGATTACGCCTTTGCACTCGGTGCCTTGGCGCACTATGTCTCGGATAACAGCGGCCATCCCACGATTAATCGAGTCGTTGCCATCGAATTTCCCAAGCTTCGCAAGAAATTTGGAGATTCGGTCACATACGACGACGATAAAAAAGCGCACATCCGCACTGAATTCGGTTTTGACATGGTCCAGGTTGCGAAAAATCGCTATACCAGCGACCGCTATCATGACTTCATCGGGTTCGAAGTGGCCAAGCCCTTGATGGACCGCGCGTTTCTCGAGACTTACGGGCTCAAGGCGGAAGACGTCTTTGGTGACGAAGACCTTGCGATCGGAACTTTCCGTCACGGTGTGAGTATCATCATTCCGGAAATGACGCGTGTTGCTTTGTTGTCCCGCAAAGACCAGTTGATCAAGGAAGATCCCACCTTTGACCGCAAGAAATTTCTTTTTTACTTATCGCGAACCGACTATCAAAAGAAATGGGGCGAGGGATATCGCCGGCCAGGCGCAGGCACGCGCGTGCTGGCATGGATTCTGAAAGTCATCCCCAAGGTGGGACCATTTTCTGCGTTGGAATTCAAGATCCCCACCACTCAGACTGAAGATTTGTACATCAAGAGCGTGACCCAGACGGTTGAGGACTACCACGCGCTGTTGCGCAAGACAGACGCGGATGCCTTACAGCTCGAGAACCGAGATTGCGATACAGGAAAACTCACGGCTGCTGGGGAATACCGTTTAACTGACGTGACTTTTGCGGCCCTCCTGGACAAGTTGGCAAGCCACGACTTCGAACATACGTCGCCGGAACTGAAAGCAAACATTGTTCAATACTTCGGCGACCCGAGGTCGAAAACCGCGCTGGGAAAAGACAAGAAGTCCTGGACAAAGATCGAAAAGCAGTTAGGAGAACTGAAGGCGTCGACCGAATCAGCTTCGATCGCGCCCAAAAACCTACCCTGACGCAACTGACTCGCTTCAAATCCACCGCTATCGCATTTCGTTCCCAGTTCGAAACCCTTACTTTGTGGGTTGTGATTTGCTTTCAGGTATTCCTTGTGGCTCGACGCCATCCCGTAGAGGAAAGGATTTCGCGATTAGAGGCGATCTAAGACATCCGTGAGCTCCGGATAGCCCTTAGAGTCATCGAGCCTTCATCTGCCCTTCTATGGCCATTGCTACGCAGAGAAAAGGCATTCCAGGGAGCAACCGGGATCCTATTTCACCTACCTATCGAACTCCGCGTGCAGCAAGAAAAAGCGGGCCATCCGCATCTTTATGAAATCACTGAGAATATAAATAGAAATAATATATATCTATTAGTTTGGCGACTTGTTGCGGATTTCGAGAGGAAATTTGGCTCGGCCAACTTCTCGCACAGGAGGGGTAAAATAAACCCTCCCGCCCCCAGCGACCGCCGATTGGAGAAGACTGTTTGCCGGGACCACCATTACCACCAGACGCGAATTCAAAAACCACAGTGATGAATACCGGGCCAGCGTCAACAGTGGTCATTGGCCCTTACCATCTGCTCGAACGTATTGGGCAAGGCGGCATGGGTGAAGTGTGGCTGGCGGAGCAGAAACATCCTGTACGTCGGCGCGTTGCTTTGAAATTAATCAAAGCAGGCATGAACACGCGCGAGATCGTGACGCGCTTCGAGTCGGAGCGCCAGGCACTCGCGTTGATGGATCATCCGGCCATCGCAAAAGTATTCGACGCAGGTTCTACCCCGCAGGGCATGCCGTACGTGGTAATGGAGTACGTCGCCGGCGTACCCATCACCGAGTATTGCGACAAGCATCGGCTAGCCATGAATGAGCGGCTGGAGCTATTTGTTCAAGTGTGCAGTGGAGTTCAGCATGCTCACCAAAAAGCAATCATCCACCGCGATCTGAAACCTTCGAACATCCTGGTAACCCAGGTCGACGGCAAGCCCGTTCCCAAGATTATTGATTTTGGTGTGGCTAAGGCTATTTCGCAGCGGCTGACGGCGGAGACGATGTTCACACACGCGGGCGCCCTGATTGGCACGCCCGAGTACATGAGTCCCGAACAAGCGAATTCGGGCAGCGAAGACATCGACACGCGTTCGGACGTCTATTCGCTGGGAGTCGTTTTGTATGAGTTGCTGGTAGGCGCTCTACCGCTGGACCTGACCGAGATTCGCGATCAGGCGTTTTTTGAATTGCTTCGCCGAATTCGGGAGGAAGATGCCCCGCGGCCCAGCACAAAACTTCGAACGTCAAGCGAGCACTCCTCTGTTGCCGCCCGTAACCGAGGCACCGAGCCCGCTGAATTAGACAAGCAGCTGAAAGGCGACTTGGACTCGATCGCTCTGAAAGCGCTCGAGAAAGAACGATCGCGACGATACAGCTCGCCTTCTGACCTGGCGGGAGATATTGAACGATATCTGCACAATGAACCGGTCTTAGCCGTACCGCCCTCGCTTGCTTATCGCAGTGGGAAGTTTGTTCGCCGCCATCGTCTGGCAGTTGCCGCATCAGCAATAGTGGCGTTGGCGGTGTTCGGGCTGATCGCGTCGCTTGTTATTGGGTCCGCGCGGGTTGCGCGAGAGCGCGACCGGGCCAACCGAGAAGCGCAGGCGGCCGAACGTGTCTCTGATTTCCTGGTCGGCGCGTTCGCAATTTCAGATCCCGATGAATCGCGAGGCAATAAGATCACTGCCCGCGAAGTTCTGGACAAGGGTGCCCGACAGATAGAAACCGATCTGGCCGGCCAACCTGCGCTCCAGGCAAGACTTATGTCGACGATGGGCAAGGTCTACGAAGGGCTTGGCCTCTATGAACCTGCGAGACAATTGCTGGATAAGGCAATTGGTCTTCAGAAAAAAACGCTTGGACCCGATCATCAGGAAACGCTCGCATCGCAGCGGATGCTGGCTCGAATCCTGCAATACCAAGCCCAATATCCCGCTGCCGAAAAACTCTATTCGGAAACCTTGCAGAAACAAGAGCGCTTCCTGGGTTCCGACGCCATGGACGCACTTCGGACCAAGGCCAATCTCGGCAGCCTCTACAACGAGCAGGGACGCTACGCGGATGCAGAAAAACTTCTTAGTGAGACAGTGAAAGCAACGACTCAGGCTTCCGGACAGAACAGTCCTGAGACCATGAGCGCCCTGCATTCATTGGCGATCGCATACGATGGCGAGCGGCAATACGCGAAGGAAGCTGATATTTGGGAAGAGCTATATCGCCTTCGATCGCAAACACTTGGGCCTGATCATCCCGATACGGTCAATTCCATGCAAAACCTCGCCTACGTTTACTACAAGGTGGGTAAGGCCGCCGAAGCTGAGAAGTTGCAGCGTCAAGGCCTCGAAATCGGACGGCGCGTGCTGGGGAACGATCATCCGAGCGTGCTACTTGCCACCGGCAATCTCGCGAACACCCTCTTAAGCGAAGGAAAGCCGGCAGAAGCAGAACCTCTACAGCGCGAAGCACTCGAAGGGCGCCGACGGATACTCGGGCCAAACCATCCAGAAACACAATATGCAATCGCGAACCTCGCGAACATCCTGTCTGCGCAAAAGCGATACCGCGAGGCCGAAGCTCTTTATCGTGAAGCGCTGCAAGGTGAAATCCGCGTTTTAGGCGACAATCACCCTGAGATCGCATTCGCTTGGTACAACCTCGCGACGGTAGAGGCCGTTCAGGGAAAGCGCAACGATGCGTTGGGAGACCTGCAGAAAGCGATCGACCACGGCTACAACGATCCGGATGAGATCGGGCAAGACCCGGGATGGAATGGACTGCGCAACGACCCGGGTTACCGGGACGCAATTGCATTGATCCAGAAACGCAGCGCCAAGAAATAACTCAGTCACGCGGCACGCGGAATTCCCAACACCTGCAGAGCGTAGGCCAACCAGTTTCACGAGGCACGTTGAACGACCCCACCTTCCGGAGGGGCTTGACCTGCCGTACCGCGAACGTGAAAGGCTTGGACCACAGCGTTAAGCGCGGCGCCTGAGAGGACCGCGACTCCACTCAAATAAAAGAAAAGCAGCAGGACAATGACCGCGCCTAGCGATCCGTACGTGCTGTTATAGGTTGGGAAGTAGTAGAGATAAATTCGCAACCCGCGCGAGATCGCGATCAGCAACAGAATGCCGGTCACTGCGCCGGGTGTGATCCAATGCCACTCGCGTTTCTCCAGATTGGGAGCAAAATAGTAGGTCAGCGCAAACGCCAGCAGCAGCACGGCAAACACTAGTGGCCATCGGAGGCAGCTCCAAACAAAACCCTCGACGCCGCTATCCAAATCAATGCCCGCAATGCGCCGCACGAACAAAACAAAGGCGATCGACACGACCAAGACGATTCCCAGCCCCAATGTGAGTCCGATCGCAACGGCGTACTGCTTCACCAGCGAGCGCGTTTCACTGACGCGGTAGGCCGCATTCAAAGTGTCCATGACGGCGCCCATCCCGAGAGAGGCTGACCATAACGAAGCAATGACGCCGAATGACATTTTTACAGGACCGCTTGCCTGAATCACTTCGTCAACGGTGGTGCTGATCAATTGAAATGCTGGCAACGGTAAGAAGCGGGCGAGGAAATCGAGAAGCAGTACGCGTCCTCGATCAGCCGTGCCGAAAACACTCAAGCTGGCAATCACGCAGATTAGGAACGGAAACAACGCGAGGAAAAAGTAGTAAGCCAACTGCGCCGATCGGCCGAAGACATCATCGATCCTGATTTCCGCCCAGGTACGGACCGCAACTTCCCACAATCCTCGAGCGGAAGTAATCGACACTCTTGCCATGTGTGTGAGCGTGGATGCGTGAAATCAAAGGAAGGTTTGTTTATCGGCCTCAGGCGGGGCTGCCCGTCCACGCCGACGCGACCGCGCAACCGGTGCCACTGTTTCTACTCAGAACTTAGTCCGCGGTATCCTCCCCGACTCTCGAAGACAGCGGTCAGCCTGGTAATCTCGAAAAGATCCTTGATGCGCGGCTGAAGGTTCACGAGTTCCAACTCACACTGAGCTTTAGCTGCGGTCATGTACACACTGACCAACGCACCGATGCCGGAACTATCGATGTAGCTTACTGCTTTCAGATCAAGCACAATGCGCTTGGTCCCCGGAATGAGCGCGCGGACAGTATTCTGCAACAGGCTCGACGACGAGGACGTGATCCTGCCCGCAGTGCGTACGACGGTCTCTCCGGGATTCTTTTCCGTTGTGAGCTGCAATTCGGGTGTTGGAACAACTGGGTTTGCTGCCATGGCGACCCTCTGTCTTGCTTGCGAAGAAGTACGTTAATGATTGCGTTCAAACGCGGAGAATGCAATTTTAGCGGCTCGAGCCTCGTTTCGGAGAGGCGTGAAAGATGTCCCCACAATACAACCGTTCAAAACGAAGTCAAGTAAAAGCTGACGAGGCAGTCGAGCTTGCGCGAGCGCTAGAACGTAAAAGCTACGCCTGCTGTGAAGCGCTGTTCCCGATATTTCTGGTCCGTGGTGAAGCGAAATGTTTGCAGGTTGTAGTCCACGTCGGCGAAATATTCCTTTGTGTAGCTGTCGCTCAAGAAATTTGGCGACTTGCTGAGCGTTTCGCGGAAATCAAGACTCAAGGTAATTCTGGGATGCACGCGGTACTTGACGCCGCCACCGTACACGATGCCCGGAGAAAATACTCCGCCTCCATCCAGCGGAGCCTTTCGTCCAAAGTTATAGGCCGCGAGCAGCAGTCCCACGTTCTGCAAGCCTAGCTTGAAGGGTCCAGCCGCTTTGGTGATCGGCGAGTCGGAAAGACTAGTGAGCAGCAATGCCGGCCCAACAGCGGCATAAGGACGCCACCGTGACTTGGGTGGGCGGAAATTCCATAACAGATTGTATTCAAACTGTCGGGTTACCAGACCGGTCGTTCCGTTGTCCGCCATGCGCCAGCGACCGGCTGGAGTTCATCTCTCTTGGCAAAGTAATTCTTGAGCCAGAACGCGCCTGAGATGCCCGTATAGATCAGGTTGCCGCGATAGAGGTCGTCGCGGATATACAGCGCGGTATTTTCTCGTCAAGCCTTCGTAGAAGCGAACGCGAAACTCCTTGCCCGATGGCTTCTTGTTGGCCTCAACAAGCACCAGTGCGTTTTCGTTGTCCATGACGGGCCAAGCCTGCAGCGCGTGGTGTGCGAGGACTTTATTTTTCCCGTTGATCGTCACCATCGCCGAGCCGGTTTGCTGGCCTGGTTTTTTAACAACTCGTAAATCGGGAAACGGGTTCTTCTCAGCAGCAGCGATCGAGGTGTAGAAGAGCGAGAAAAGAATGAGAAAAAAACAAGGGCGGCATCGCCGCAGTCGATTCGGCCAGTTCAACATTCAGGCGGGTCCGCGGCTCTAGGCGCGCTACTTTCTTAAAAATACGAGCCGATCAGGCCCGATATAGATCGGTGCGGATACCGCGGACCGAATGGCATCAGAGTTTGAAGTATGGGGCGTGGAGTTGTCTATCAAAAAAGCGCGGCGCAACGTCGTCAAGAATGTGTAGTGTCAATCATCGTCGCCGAGCGCACGTGGTTGCGAGGAGATCGAGCAATCTCCGGCAAAGGCGGTCACGGCCGTAAGGGTTTCCCCTATTGACCTAGATTACAGTTCCCTTACTAATAGCGAACGCGTCTCGGTACGAGATTTTTGTCCTCCCCCGTAAAAGCGTGTTTGCGCGAAAAAATAGTCGTAAGCGTAGTGTTCGGATTCACCAACCACGTCTTGTTTTCACGATTGCTCATTTAGTATGGCTGCAGTCCTGTGTGGCGCTTAAATTTCGGAGGAAAATTCGCTATGAAGTTGTCCCCGCTTGGGAAGATATGTCTAGTTTTCGTCGTGCTCCTGTTGGGCTCAGCACTTGCCATGGCTCAGTACGGCGGTGGGCAGTACGAGATTCTGTCTGCACGGTACGGCACTGCAAATCACAATGTCGATGTGACGCAACGCCTGAAAGAAATCGCAAGCCAGGGAAACAGCTTTCGCATGGGCAACTCCACCTTCGGGGTGGATCCAGATCAGGGTCACGTTAAGACTTTGCGGATTTACGCTCGCGGAAGTAATGGCCAGACACGGACGTTCGAATATCGGGAAGGCAGCACCGTCGACGGATCTCAGTTCAGCGGTTGGAGCGGCGGCAACTGGGGCAATGGTGGGTGGAATGGCGGTTGGGGCAACGGTGGAAACAGTGGCGGATGGAATGGGGGAAATAACGGCGGGAATAATGGCGGATGGAACGGTGGCAACGGACAGTATCAGATTTTGTCTGCGCGTTATGGCACCGCAAATCACAATGTCGATGTGACGCAACGCTTGAAAGAAATTGCGAGCCAGGGAAACAGCTTTCGCATGGGCAACTCGACCTTCGGGGTCGATCCAGACCAGGGCCATGTCAAGACTCTGCGGATTTACGCTCGCGGAAGCAATGGCCAAACACGCACGTTCGAATATCGGGAAGGCAGCACCGTTGACGGTTCTCAGTTCAGTGGTTGGGGCGGCGGGAACTGGGGCAACGGTGGATGGAATGGCGGATGGGGCAACAGTGGAAATAACGGTGGCAATTGGAACAATTCAGGTTCGTTGAATATCAATCGAGCGACTTACGGCGACGGCAATCGATCCAAAGACGTCACCGGACGTTTGCAATCCTACGCGCGCGACGGATACGTCGACGTTAATGTGGATAACGATTCCATGGGCGGCGATCCTGCGCCTGGCTCGCGCAAGAGTTTGTGGGTCAGCTTTACGGTCAACGGACGTCAACAGCAAGCTCGTGTAAATGAGGGCGACCGTCTCCGCATTCCTTAAAACAGCAATCAGCCGTATTTTGCAGCAACAAAGAGAACGGGGCACGCGAGTGCCCCGGCTTGTTTACATCCCATTTCAGAAGTGAAATCCCACTTCGGCGGTGTAAGTTCTCGGTGTCACGAAATGAGTCCCGCTAAACGTTGACAGAAAGTTGTACAGCCCAACTTTATTTGTAATGTTGATGGCGGTCAGCCGAAGACTCACCTTGTACTTGTCGCCGCGAAAAATGTTGTCGTCCCCCACCGCAAGATCGAAAAGGTTGCGCGGGGCAATACGTGGCGGATTGTGGTCGTCATTTTCGGTGCCCGGACCAGGAATCGAAACCAGCGTCGAACCGTATTGCGATGGCGCGCAGCTGGTCAAAGGCGATGTCAACGTTGGGAATACGCTTCCACAGTGGAGACCCGCCTGCATTTGCTGGTCTGCGGTAAGTACGGTCAAATCCACCGGCGTAGTCGCGTCGGTGGCAAACGGCACTGCGCCCGCCACCATTCCGCTGTCGTATCGCCAGTTAAATCCTAACCACGGTCCTCGTTGCCAAGGTTGATATTGCAGATGGGTCGTCTGATTGAACTTTTCGTCATGATCGATTCGAAAAACGCCTCCCGGGGCTGAAGGAGTCGCTCCCGCTCCGCTGACTTGGGGCAAGAAGAATCGCGCTGCCACGGTTGAGAAAACCATCAGCGCGGAAAATCCGTGTACATTCGGCACGCTCACTCGTCCCGCGAAGCCAGGGATCTTCGACCGGTCCCACGCGATCGGAAAAAAGATGGGAGTGTTGCCGAGAATGCTGAAGTCGTACGCGTTGTGTGTGTATTTCCAGATGTACTCGCCAGAGAACACAAGATACTTCCCGATGGCTTGTTGAACCCCCACGTGAAATTCGTTTCGCCACCCAGGGCTCAAGGGCGTCGCGCCGGAAGCGGCGCAGCCGAGAAGCGGGTTCAGGACGGGGTCATTGCAGCCGACACTCGCGACGATCAGATTCTCGTTGAATGGAGTTTCGAGCACTCTCGCATACGATGCCCGCAGGACGGTATTGCTGCCTTTAATGTTGTATGCGACGCCCAGGCGTGGCTCGGCTTCCTTGTGCGTGGTCAATCCGTTGTAAAAATCTCCGCGTAGTCCAACATTGAACGACCAGTTCCCTTTCGTGATCTGATCCTGAATATAGAGCGCGAGTTGTTTCACGTCAGTGTGGCCGCGAAAATCGAACAAGCCTCCCCCGCGCGTCAGGTCAAACGGCAGCAGGTTCGAGCAGGGCGCTCCCAAGGCAACGCCGTTCACGAAGCAGGGGTTGCCATTGGGATCCGTGAGAGAAGGAAGTAGACCAGTGTCCACGATCCCGAGGCGATCGTTCTCATCGAGTAATGTCTGCTGATATGTAGCACCAACTTTCAGGTTGTGCATTCCCTTTACGTACGAGAAAGCTGCGCGTAGACCGGCATTTGTGAGAGAGCGATCCTGCGCAATCGTTTCCTGTTGAATGGGAGAAAGATCGTCGAACGCATTGGGACTGGGGTAGTAGTTGTACTGATCTTTGCGGACGAATCCGCCCAAGGTGAAAACCGAGTTGGCGCTGAGCAACCGAGTCCACGACGGCGCAATGTTGAAGGTCTTGATTTGTGACCGCTGATCGGTTGGTCCAAGCGGATCGCCGGACGGATCGGTCTGGCCAGTGTGAAGGACGTTGTCGAAGCTGTTCGGATTCTGGAACCAGGAACGCGTGAAGCCCAGATTCAACTGAATCGAATCTGCTTTTGAGACTTGATAGTCGATCCTATCGAACAGGTTTTCCTCGTTGCCCTTGGCGTGGATGACCGTGAACTCAGGCGGATCCAGGAATCGACCGGTATTGAGTCCACTCACTGAAATGAAGTTGCCCCACTTCTGCCCTCCGTAACCAAGATTAAATCCGGCGGTGGATGTGCCAAAACTTCCGTAGCTGGCTGTGACACTGCCGGTGGGTTTGGTCAAGCCTTGACCAGAGCGTGTTGTGGCATTGATGACGACGCTTGTCTTCTCGCCAAATTCAGCCGGGGGTGCACCTGAGATCACTTCCATTGAGGCAATCGAATCGAGAGGGATCTGGTTGGAGAAGACTTTGCTTTGCTGATCCGTAATCGGCTGCCCGTCCACAGAAAACGAGTTTTCCGCATGATCTCCCATTCCGTGAAAGAGACCATTGGAATCCGCCGCGATGCCTGGCGAAGATAGGGTGACAAGAGAACTCAATGAGGACGACTGGCTCTCAAGGGGAAGTTTGTCGAACAAGCCGCGGTCAATGTCGGTGTGAAACGTAGAGGATTTTTCCAGAAGGTCCTCTCCGTTTGCCTCGACCGTGACGCTCTCCGAGGAACCTTCCACTTTCAGCGCGATGCTGAGGTCGACCGGGACTGTGGACCGAACATCAACGTCCTGGGC
>Ga0070668_100003066_pt1 | contig 12354 bp, 10 predicted proteins | sample KBSS43metaG_FD_64661 | JGI IMG/M metagenome (GOLD analysis project Ga0070668, IMG submission 64661) | Switchgrass rhizosphere microbial communities from Kellogg Biological Station, Michigan, USA - KBS S4-3 metaG | ecosystem: Host-associated > Plants > Roots > Rhizosphere > Soil ... | reverse complement strand
GACGATCCAGTCCTGCCGGCGCCGCAGCAATCGCACGCCGCCGTGCAGATAGTTGAGGCTGAATAGCAGCGTCAGCGCGATCAGCAACAGGTGCCAGCGCCCAGCGAGCATCGCCTGCGGATACGCGTGCACCAGCCACCACGACAATCCCTGGAACGCGACCGCCATCGGCATCAGCCAGCGGATGTTCGCCTGCTGGTCGCGCACGATGTCGTCCAGCAGCGCGCGTTCGCCCGCCGACGCGAAGTCGTCGGCATGCCGTCGCACGACGTGCAGATCGTAGGCGTACAGGCCCCAGACCGCGGCGGCATACAACGCATTGAGCGCGAACCAGCGCTCGGGATTCGCGGCCTGGCTCAACGCGACGGCTTCGATGAGCGTCGCGCCGAAGTAGATGAAGGTATGCCCGAACTCCAGCGGCCAGCCGATGAACGACAGCGTGTGGATCAGCGAGCGCGACCAGAAGATCAGGATCACCAGCAAACCGGTGGCGAGGTACGGCCAGACCTGCCACTGCAGCTCGACCAGCGGCGTCATCGCCGCCGCGACGAGCACGCCCAGCGCCAAGCCCTGGATGATGCTGATCAGGGTCAGCTCGATGCCGACGATCGTGGTATCGAGTCTGGATTTGGCGGCTTGGCGATGGTTTGCGGGGTCGGTCATGGCATCGGATCCAGTGACTTTGCCTTCCGTAGGAGCGGCTTTAGCCGCGAACTTTTCCAAATGCGCAGCAGCTTGGAGCAAGCGCTCGCGGCTAAAGTCGCTCCTACGAAAAGCGGAGCCAAGTCACTGGGTTCCCGCATTCGCGGGGACGACCAGCACTAAACGATCGACAACGATTTTTCCTTCCGTTCGGCCAGCCGCTTCTCGAGATAGTGGATATTCTGCCCGCCCTGCTGGAAGCCGCCGTCGGCGAGGATGCGCTGCTGCAGCTGGATGTTGGTCTTGATGCCGTCGACGACCATCTCGCTGAGCGCCACGCGCATGCGCGCGATCGCGGTCTCGCGGTCGCAGCCGTGCACGATCAGCTTGCCGATCATCGAGTCGTAGTTCGCCGGCACGCGATAGCCCTCGTAGATGTGCGAATCCACGCGCACGCCGGGGCCGCCGGGCGCATGGAAATGCTGGATCAGGCCGGGCGACGGCATGAACGTGTCCGGGTCTTCGGCATTGATGCGGCATTCGATGGCGTGGCCGTCGAGCACGATGTCTTCCTGCTTCAGCGACAGCTTGTGGCCGGCGGCGATCATCAGCTGCTCGCGCACCAGGTCGATGCCGGTGACCATCTCGGTGACGGGGTGCTCGACCTGGATGCGGGTGTTCATTTCGATGAAGTAGAAGCGGCCGCCCTCGTACAGGAACTCGAACGTGCCGGCGCCGCGATAGCCGATGCGGATGCACGCCTCCACGCAGACCTTGCCGATGTCGGCGCGCTGCTGCGGGGTGATGCCCGGCGCGGGCGCTTCCTCGACGACCTTCTGATGGCGACGCTGCATCGAGCAGTCGCGCTCGCCGAGATGGATCGCGTTGCCCTGCCCGTCGGCGAGCACCTGGATCTCGACGTGGCGCGGGTTTTCCAGGAACTTCTCCATGTAGACCATGTCGTTGCCGAACGCGGCCTTGGCTTCCTGCTTGGTCGTGGCGATCGCGTTGCCCAGGTGCGCCTCGGTGTGCACCACGCGCATGCCGCGGCCGCCGCCGCCGCCGGCCGCCTTGACGATGACCGGATAACCGATCTCGCGCGCGATCGCGATGTTGGTGGGCGTGTCGTCGTCGAGCGGTCCGCCGCTGCCGGGCACGCACGGCACGCCGGCCTCCTTCATCGCGCGGATGGCTTCGACCTTGTCGCCCATCAGGCGGATGGTGTCGGGCTTGGGCCCGATGAAGATGAAGCCGGATTGCTCGACGCGTTCTGCGAAATCGGCGTTCTCGCTGAGGAAACCGTAGCCGGGATGGATCGCCTGCGCGTCGGTGACTTCCGCCGCGGCGATCAGCGAGGCCATGTTGAGATAGCTGTCGGCCGACGGCGCCGGTCCGATGCACACCGACTCGTCGGCCATCGCGACGTGCTTGAGGTTGCGGTCGACGGTCGAATGCACCGCGACCGTGCGGATGCCTAGCGCATGGCATGCGCGCAGGATGCGCAGCGCGATCTCGCCGCGGTTGGCGATGACGACTTTGTCCAAGGGCATGTCGTCTTCGCCTCAGCCGATCACGAACAGCGGCTGGTCGAACTCGACCGGCTGGCCGCTCTCGCACAAGATCGCCAGCACCGTGCCCGAGATGTCGGCCTCGATCGGGTTGAACATCTTCATCGCCTCGATGATGCCGAGCGTCTCGCCGGCCTTGACCGCCTGGCCGACGTTGACGAACGCCGGCTTGTCCGGACTGGGCGAGGTGTAGAACGTGCCGACCATCGGCGAAGGCACGACGTGGCCCTCGGGCAACGCCGATCCCGCGCCCTGGCCCGCATCGGCGCCCGATCTACCGCCGGTGGCGGCGTCGACCGGCGACTGCATCGGCATCGCAGCCGACGGCCGTGCGGGCGCTTCGCTGTGGGCCGGTGCGTACTGCACCGGGGCGGGCGCGTACGCGCCGCGCGGCGTGCGCGCGAGCCGCACCGATTCCTCGCCTTCCTTGATCTCGATCTCGGCAAGGTTCGATTCTTCGAGCAGGTCGATGAGCTTCTTGATTTTTCTCAGGTCCATCTCGGGGTCTCGGCTTGGCTGGCGCCCGTGGCGCAGGCTGGGTTGATGGGGAAATGTCGAAAGTTGGCGCAGCTGCGTCAGGTGCGGCCGTCGAGCCGCTGGATCGCCGCCGTCAGGGCCAGGCCGTAGCTGAGCGGACCGAATCCGGCAACCACGCCGACCGCGAGATCACTGAAATAGCTGGTATGGCGGAACGGCTCGCGGGCGTGCGGATTCGACAGGTGCACTTCGATGAAGGGGATTGCGACGGCAGCCAGCGCATCGCGCAGGGCCACCGAGGTATGCGTGAAGCCGGCCGGGTTGATCAGCATGAAACCGGTGCCGTCGCCACGCGCCGCCTGCACCCGGTCGATCAGCACGTGCTCGGCGTTCGACTGGAAGGATTCGAGACGATGGCCTGCGGCGGCAGCTCGCTCGGCCAAGTCGGCGTCGATCTCGACGAGCGTGGTGACGCCATAGACGTCGGGCTCGCGCGTGCCGAGCAGGTTGAGGTTGGGGCCGTGGAGGACCAGCAGCTTGGCCATGCGGACGACGCGCGAAACGGGGTGCTAGTCTGGCTCAAGCCGAGATTGCTGTCCAGATCGCCGACGTTTGCTGAATTTAAGCGTTTGTTTGAGTGATGGCTCTAGTGACGGATGAGCAAATCAAGCCTAATCCCGCGCCCAGCCTTCGATTTCGCCGTCGGCAAACGGGCCGATCCGCTGCCTCAAGAGCCGGCCATCCGCCCCGATCAGCACCGAATAAGGCAGCACGCCTTTCGGATTGCCGAGGCGGACGCCCGCATCCGCTGGACCGGGGACGTCGACCAGGATTGGATATCTCACCGGGACACGCCGCAGGAAGTCACGGACCGCAGCCGGGTCGTCGAGGGCGATGCCGACCACTTGCAGGCCGTTAGCGCCCTGTTTGCCGGCGTAATGATCCAGCGCCGGCATTTCCCGGACGCAGGGGCCGCACCAGGTGGCCCAGACGTTGACCAGCAGCTTGCGTCCCGCGAAGGCTGTGGGGATCACGACGGCGCCGCCATCAAGATCCGGCAACGACCACACGGGCACGGCCTCGCCGCGTTGGGCGATCCGCACCCCGGCGGGTGGCTCGGGCGCCGTCGATGCCAGCACGCCCTGCAGCGCCCGCTGTCCGATTTCGGTGCGCCACAACCGCCCCGGGCCGTTGAGCATGAGGCCGGCGAGCGCGCCCAATACGCCCGCGCCGAGCGCGACGAGAATCACCTTGGTCGTGGCGCGCATGCGGTTTGCGACTCCTGGAATGCGATGGTCGGGGCAACGCCGCAGCGCTGAGCCACGATCCCGCCGAGCTTCTTCGGCACGACGCGCAAGGCTACCGGATCGGCTTGCGAGGGGCCCGTCCGGCGACCCCGCCGCACGCGTGCGGCGCCACCCCAGCATGGTCATGCAACCGCCATTTGATTCCTGCACAATCCTGCGTCCGCGGCAGGAGCTGGCGGCTAATCTGGGGGTTTTGAATGAATATCTTCGCGCGCCGCATGGCGCTCGCATTACTGTTGTCGTGCGGTGTCTCCGGCGCCTATGCGCAATGCGTGACGCTCAATGCGGTCGATGTCGCCAGTACGCAGAACTTCGATGCGTTAGCGACGGCGGGCATCAATAACGTGCTGACGCTGCCCGGCTGGCAATTGCTGGAGACGGGCGGCGGCGCGCGCGACAACGAGCAGTACGCCGCCGATACGGGCGCACTCAACACCGGCGACACCTACAGCTACGGTGCCAACGCGGCGACCGACCGCGCGCTGGGCTCGCTGCGCAGCGGCACCCTCATCGCCACCTACGGCACGTGCTTCACCAACAACACCGGCGCCCCGATCACGCAACTCGATGTCGCCTATATCGGCGAGCAGTGGCGCCTGGGCACCATCAATCGCGCCGACCGCCTCGACTTCCAGTACAGCCTCGACGCCAGCGACTTGGCGACAGGTACTTGGACCGACGTCGACACGCTGGATTTTTCTTCGCCCTTCATCGCCGGCCCGGTCGGCGCGCGCGACGGCAACGATGCCGCCAACCGCACCGCCCTCGCGGCCAACATCGGCCTATCGATCGCCAATGGGGCGACGGTCTGGATCCGCTGGAGCGATGCCGATGCCACTAGCGCCGATGATGGCCTGGCCGTCGACGAGCTCTCGGTCACGCCGCACGGCATCGGCGGCGGCGGCGACCCCGTCCTGTCGATCTCCGATACCAGCGCCGCCGAGGGCGATGCCGGCGCCTCGCCGTTCTTCTTCACGGTCGGCCTCAACGCGGCCGCCGGACCGGGCGGCGTGAGCTTCGACTACGCCACCGCCGATGGCACCGCGACGGCCGGTTCCGACTATGCCGCCAAGACCGCATCGGCCAACATTCCCGAAGGCGCCACGTCGATCGTGCTGAGCGTCGACGTCAACGGCGATACGGACACCGAGGCGAATGAAACCTTCGTCGTCGACGTCAGCAACATCACCGGCGCGGTCGCCGGCGATGTCCAGGGTACCGGCACGATCAACAACGACGACGTCACGATCACCGCCATCCACGCCATCCAGGGTGCGGGCGCGACTTCGCCGCTCGTGGGCCAGACGGTGACGACCGAGGGCATCGTCACCGGCCGCAAGAGCACCGGCTTCTTCCTGCAGACCGCCGATGGCGAGGACGACGGCAACGCCGCCACCTCGCAGGGCATCTTCGTGTTCACCAGTTCGGCACCGCCGGCGAGCGCCGCAGTCGGCAACCGCGTGCAGGTCTCGGGTGCCGTGTCCGAATTCATCCCGGCCGCGGACCCCGGACAGCTGCCTCTGACCGAATTGGGCGGCACGATCGGCGTCAACCTGCTGAACATCGGCAATCCATTGCCGATGCCGGTGCCGTTGACCACGTCGCTGCCGTCGCCGGCAGGTGCGCTCGACCAGCTCGAACCGCTCGAAGGCATGCGCGTCACCGCCGACAGCTTCACCGTCGTCGCCCCGACCGGCGGCACGACCAGCGAACCCAACGCCACCGGCACCACCAACGGCATCTTCAACGTGGTGGTCACCGGCACGCCGCGTCCGTTCCGCGAAGCCGGCATCCAGAAGCCCGACGCTCCGCCGGCGGGCGGCAGCATTCCACCGATCCCGCAGTGGGACTTCAATCCGGAATTGCTGACCGTCGTCAGCCGTGGCATCGGCGGCACCGCGATCGACGTCGCCGCCGGCGCGACGATCGAGAACTTCGTCGGCCCGCTCGATTACGGCTTCCGTCGCTACACGATCGTGCCCGATCCGGCCATCGTGCCCACGATCACGCCGGCGCCCGCGCCGTCTGCGGCGCGTCTGCCGACCGCCGATGAATTCACCGTGGCCAGCTACAACGTCGAACGCTTCTTCGACACGGTGAACGATCCCGGCACGGATGATGCAGTGCTGACCGCACCGGCCTTCGCCAACCGCCTCAACAAGGCGTCGCTGGCGATCCGCAACTTCCTCAACACCCCCGACATCGTCGGCGTGGTGGAGATGGAAAACCTGACCGCGCTGCAGGCGCTCGCGACCAAGATCAACAACGATGCGGTCGCCGCGACCCAGCCGAATCCGAACTACGTCGCTTTCCTTCAGGAAGGCAACGACATCGGCGGCATCGATGTCGGCTTCCTGGTGAAGACCGCGGAAGTCACGGCCGGGGTCGATCGCGTCGACGTCGATGCGGTCACCCAGTTGGGCAAGGACGAGATGTGGACGCAGCCGGACAACACGCCGGCGCTGTTGAACGACCGTCCGCCGTTGCAGCTCGACGCCGTGGTGCACTACGCCGACGGCCGCAGCTTCCCGATCACCGCGATCGTGGTCCATCAGCGTTCGCTCAACGGTGCCGATGAAGACACCGCCAGCGGCACCCGCATCCGCGCCAAGCGCCAGAAGCAGGCCGAATACCTCGCCAACCAGATCCAGGCGCTGCAGGAAGCGGAGCCCGAACGCAACATCACCGTGCTCGGCGACTTCAACGCGTTCGAGTTCAACGACGGCTACGTCGATGCGATGAACGTGGTCAACGGCACGCCGACGCCGGACAACCAGACGGCCGTGGCCGGCGATGGCGTGGATCTGGTCAATCCGGACCTGATGAACCTGTTCGTCGAAGAACCCGTCGACCAGCGCTATTCGTTCGTGTTCGACGGCAACGCGCAGTCGCTGGACCACGTGCTGATCAACCAGGCGCTGGGCGCGCACGTCGGCGCGTTCAGCCTCGACCATGCGCGGATCAATTCCGATTACCCGGAAGTGAGCCGCAACGACGCGAACTCGCCGTCGCGGCTGTCGGATCATGATCCGGCGGTGGCGTATTTCGCCGTGGCCAATGCCGATCTTGCGGTCACCGCCGAGGCGGCGCCTGCCAGTGCCGCTCCCGGCGCCCAGATGACGTTCGACGCGACCGTAACCAACAATGGTCCGAATGCGGCTGCTTCCGTCGGCATCGGTTTCGCCTTCGATGCCGAGCTCGCTGACCTGGATGTCGCGGCTCCGAACGGCTGGACCTGCGATGCGCCCGAGGTCGCCAATGGCACGACCGTCGTTGCGTGTTCGACCGCCACGCTTGCCAATGCGGCGTCGGCAGCGTTCGAGCTGACCGCCGCAGCGCCTGCGAACGAGGCCGGCCATGCGATCAACATGGCCGTACTGGCAACGTCGCAGACGCCCGACCCCGCCGAAGACGACAACGATGCGCAGGCCGCATTGAACGTGAGCGCGGTGTCGGACCTGTCGATCGCGCTCACCGGCCCCTCGTTGTTGTTCCGGACCTCCACGAATGCAGTCTTCGTCGCTACCAGCAGCACGGCAGGTCCCGACGCAGCTTCGTCGCCATTCGTGACCCTGACGATCAATGTGCCGCGGGCACGGGTGTCGCTGCCGACGCCGGCCGGCTGGACGTGCGTGACCTTGCCGACGTTGAACTTCCAGGCGTCTTGCGCCGCCAATCCGGGGATCACGGCGGCGGCGGCGTTTTCGATGACGATCACCGGCGTGGGCCAGCTGGGCATCCCGAACATCGATGTCCAGGCCGCGGTCAACGCGAGCTCGACCGATCCACAGCCGGCGAACAACACCGCCGCGAAACGGACACGAGTGGTAGGCGTGACCGGTTACTGACGGGCCCTCGACGGCCTACTGGCAGAAAAGAGCGCGGCGCACGCCGCGCTCTTTTTTTTGTGCCCGCTGCACCGCGCAACGGCCCTTTCCCGCGCTCCGGGTATCATCTGCAGCCTCAGACGCTGACGCAGACCGCCCCCGATGACCGTCGCCGCCACCTTCGAAATCGAATACCTGCAATACCTGGGGCCCGACGGCAAGCCCGTCGTCGCGCTGCCGCCCGCCTTCAAGGACGCCAAAGCCCTGCTGCCGCTGTTCAAGCAGATGCTGTTCGTGCGCACCTTCGACACCAAGGCGATCGCGCTGCAGCGCACCGGCAAGCTCGGCACCTATGCCGCCTGCCTCGGCCACGAGGCCACGCATGTCGGCATCGGCGCGTCGATGCGGCCGGAAGACGTGTTCGCACCGAGTTATCGCGAATACGGCGCGCAATTCATGCGCGGCGTCAAGCCGCGCGAAGTGCTGATGTACTGGGGCGGCGACGAACGCGGCAATGATTTTTCGGGCCCGAAGCACGATTACGCCTGGTGCGTGCCGATCGCGACGCAATGCCTGCACGCGGCCGGCGCGGCGCTCGCCTTCAAGCTGCGCAAGGAACCGCGCGTGGCGGTGACCTGTTGCGGCGACGGCGGCAGCTCGAAGACCGACACCTACGCCGCGATCAATTCCGCAGGCGCGTACGCGCTGCCGTTCGTGCAATGCATCATCAACAACGGCTGGGCGATTTCGGTGCCGCGCGCGGCGCAGACCGGCGCCAAGACGCTGGCGCAGAAGGGCATCGCCGGCGGGCTGCACTGCCTGCAGGTCGACGGCAACGACCTGATCGCCGTGCTCGAGGGCATGCGCCGCGCCATGGAGCGCGCGCGCAAGGGCGAAGGCGGCAGCGTGATCGAATTCATGACCTACCGCCTGCACGACCACACCACCGCCGACGACGCGCGTCGCTATCGAGGCGAGCAGGAAGTGAAGGACGCCTGGGCGCGCGACCCGATGACGCGCCTGCGGACTTATCTCACCACGCAGAAGCTCTGGGACGAAGCGCAGGAAAAGGCCTGGATCGAGGAATGCGGCAAGCTGGTCGACATCGAGATCAATGCCTACCTCGAAACGCCGGTGCAGCCGGTCGAGGCGATGTTCGACTACCTCTACGCCGATCCGCCGCCGGACCTGCTGCTGCAGCGCGCCGAAGCGATGGCGCTCGACAAGGCCGCGCTGGAGAAACGCGCATGAGCGCCGCGCCCGCTCCCGACAAGACCGCGCCCACCGCGCCGGCTGCGATCACGCTGATCGAAGCGATCACCCAGGCGCTCGCCTACGAAATGCGCGCCGACGAGACCGTCGTCGTGCTGGGCGAGGACGTCGGCGTCAACGGCGGCGTGTTCCGCGCCACGGCCGGACTGCAGGCGACGTTCGGTTCCGAGCGCGTGCTCGACACGCCGCTCGACGAGACCACGATCGCCGGCCTCACCGTCGGCCTCGCCTCGCAGGGCATGAAGCCGGTGGCCGAAGCGCAGTTCGACGGCTTCATGTATCCGATGGTCGACCACATCATCTGCCACGCGGCGCGCTTCCGGTATCGCACGCGCGGCCGGCTGACCTGCCCGATGGTGCTGCGCGTGCCGTGGGGCGGCGGCATCCGCGCGCCGGAACACCACTCCGAGGCCAACGAATCGATCTTCACCAACGTGCCTGGCTTGCGCGTGGTGATGCCCTCCTCGCCCGCGCGCGCGTACGGATTGCTGCTGGCGGCGATCCGCGATCCGGATCCGGTCATTTTCTTCGAGCCCAAGCGCATCTACCGCCAGTACAAGGAAGTGGTGACCGACGACGGCGAAGCATTGCCGCTCGATGTTTGCTACGTCTTGCGCGACGGCAGCGACGTGACGCTGGTGACGTGGGGCGCGCAGGTCAAGGAAACGCTGGAAGCCGCCGATGCGCTGGCCGGGATCGGCATCAGCGCCGAGGTGATCGACGTCGCCACCCTGCGACCGCTGGATTTCGCCACCATCGCCGAATCCGTGGCCAAGACCGGACGTTGCGTGATCGTGCACGAGGCGCCGAAGACCGCCGGCTTCGGCGCCGAGATCGCCGCGCGCCTGGCCGAGGAATCGATGTTCGACCTGGTCGCGCCGGTGCAACGCGTCACCGGCTACGACACCCACATCCCCCTGTTCCGGCTCGAGATGAAGTATCTGCCGAGCGTCGACAAGATCGTGGCCGCAGCAAAGCGGGCACTGGCTGCAGGTTGAACCGAGGACCGCATGGCAGCCGACGTCATCCATCTTGCGAGCAAGTTCGCGCAGTTCTCCGAGCATTGGTCGCCGCGCGTCGTCGCCGAGATGAACGACTACCAGTTCAAGGTGGTCAAGCTGCAGGGCGATTTCGTGTGGCATCGCCACGAAGACACCGACGAGGTCTTCATGGTCGTCAAGGGTGAAATGCAAGTCGGCTTTCGCGACCGCGAGGTGACCATCCGCGAAGGCGAGATGCTGGTCGTGCCGCGCGGCGTCGAGCACATCACGCGGGCCGCGGATGAATGCCATGCGCTGATCATCGAACCGCGCGGCGTCGTCAACACGGGCGACGCCGGTGGCGCGCTCACCGCCCGCAACGACGTCTGGGCATGAAGCGCGCGCGCGTCGTCGCCGAGCACCGCGCGCCGGACCGTCCGTCGATCCGGGTGGCGCCGGGCGATGCGGTGACGCTGGGCGACCGCGACGAAACGTGGCCGCAGTTCGTCTGGACGACGTTGTCGAGCGGACTGGGCGGCTGGATCCCGTGGATGTTGTTCGACCGCGATCAGGGCGAGGCCATCGTGCAGACCGAGTACGACACGCGCGAACTCGATGCCGACGTCGGCGACCTGCTCGTGCTGCACCACGAGATGGCGGACTGGTGGTGGGCCGAAAAAGTGCAGGCAGACAAGACACCGGGCGCGAGCGGCTGGATTCCGGCACGCGCGCTTCAAATCATCGACACAGATCATCAATAGCGGCAACACGCACGGGAACCGACATGGCCGACAAACAATCCTTCCATCTGCCCGACCTCGGCGAAGGCCTGCCCGATGCGACCATCGTCGAGTGGTTCGTCAAGGTCGGCGACATCATCAAGCTCGACGAGCCGCTGGTGTCGATGGAGACGGCGAAGGCCGTCGTCGAAGTGCCTTCGCCGTTCTCGGGCAAGGTGTTGTCGCTCGCCGGCGGCGAGGGCGACGTGATCGTGACCGGCAGCGTGCTGGCGGAATTCGATGTCGACCCGAAGCTGCCGCAGCGCGCTGCCGGACAGGACACCGGGCACCATCACGGCCCGCGAGCAGATGCCTCGGCATCTGCGGACAAGCATGCCGGCGCCGGCAGCCAGGCACCGGCGGACGGCGACAAAGTGGTCGCTTCCGACGACGGCGGCGAGATCAGCGAAAGCCGCAAGCCGGCGCCCAAGAGCGAAGCCGGAGACGGCAAGCGCGAGGACAGCGGCACCGTCGTCGGCGCCATGCAATCCTCGGACGCTGTGCGCAGCGAACAAGCGGTCGCGGTCGGCGGCATCAAGGCGATGCCTGCGGTGCGCGCGCAGGCCCGCAAGCTCGGCGTCGACCTGTCGCAGGTGCGCGGCAGCGGCAGCGATGGCGTGGTGACGATGGACGACGTCAAGCGCGCGGCCGCCGATGGCAGCGCGCGTGCACTCCCCTCTCCCGGCGGGAGAGGGGCCGGGGGTGAGGGTACGAAGTACCGTGGCGGTCAATCACCCACCGAACCCTCATCCGCCCTTCGGGCCCCTTCTCCCGAAGGGAGAAGGGAAGATCAACGGACCGCGCTATCCGCTTCCGGCAAGCCGATGCGCACGCAATCGCCGACCGTGTCCGCCAGCGGCCAGCCCGAGCAACTCAAGGGCGTGCGCCGCAACATGGCGCGGGTCATGGCCGATGCGCACGCCAAGGTCGTGCCGACCACTCTCAGCGACGACGCCGACATCCACGCGTGGGCGCCGGGCAACGACCTCACCGGTCGCTTGGTGCGCGCGATCGTGCGTGCGGCCCAGGCGGTTCCCGCGCTCAACGCCTGGTTCGACGGCGACAAGCTGATGCGCACGTTGCATCCGCAGGTCGACATCGGCATCGCGGTCGACACCGACGACGGCCTGTTCGTGCCCGCATTGCGCAACGCCGACATGCTCGACGCGCGCGGCGTGCGCGAAGGCATCAATCGCCTGCGCCTGCAGGTCGAGGACCGCAGCATTCCCGCGTCCGAATTGAGCGGCTACACGATCTCGCTGTCGAACTTCGGCATGTTCGCCGGGCGATACGCGACGCCGATCGTGGTTCCGCCCACGGTGGCGATCGTCGCTGCCGGCCGCGGCCGTCACCAGATCACGCCGGTGATCGGGGGCTTCGAGTCGCACAAGGTCGTGCCGCTGTCGTTGACCTTCGACCATCGCGCCTGCACCGGCGGCGAGGCGGCGCGGTTCCTGAAAGCGATGCTCGACGACCTGTCCTTGCCGCAATAAACGAGGCGC
>Ga0070668_100003065_pt1 | contig 12354 bp, 1 predicted proteins | sample KBSS43metaG_FD_64661 | JGI IMG/M metagenome (GOLD analysis project Ga0070668, IMG submission 64661) | Switchgrass rhizosphere microbial communities from Kellogg Biological Station, Michigan, USA - KBS S4-3 metaG | ecosystem: Host-associated > Plants > Roots > Rhizosphere > Soil ... | reverse complement strand
CGCCGTCGCCGGGCGTGTCCCGCGCGGCGTGGCGGCTCGTGCCGACCACCCGGAAACCCGCGTCCGAGAGGGCGAACTCGCCTGGTGCCGGACGATCCGCGGTCGGCTCGCACCACGACGCTCAGCGTCTGTGCGTCGATGGTCGGAACCCTGCAGCTGTCCCGTGCCGTCACCGACCGGCGGCTCGCCGACGACCTCCTCGACCAGGGCATCCGGAACGCGCTCCTGGTGCTGGACGGCCTTGCCCGCTGAGTGCTGGACCGAGGGGGAAAACTCGGGTATTTTCGCCCTCACTGCTTCTCCGTTCGGCGAATCGTTCACGCCGATTTCGCCCGGAACGCCCCGAAGCCGCCGTGATGTCGGCTTGATGCCGGGCTGAAGCCGTCCTTCCGCAGGATCCCCCCGTCTGATCATGGGGGATTCGGGGAGGAACAACGGTGTACCTGCGTCGTGCGGTGGTGGCCGGTACGGTCACCGCTCTGCTGGGTTCGATGCTGACGCTGCTCGCCGGCAGCGGGCAGCTGGTCGCGCCGCGTCCGGCGCCGATCGCCGAGGCGCCGGACGCGCCCGCGGCGATGGCGGCGGCGCGGCTGCAGGGGTCCCGGGTGGAGGTCGCCGACGAGCGCACGCCGACCCGCGCGGTGTACGCCAACCCCGGCGGCACACTCACGGCCGAGCTGACGCCGGTTCCGGTGCGCGTCCAGCGAGGCGGCCGGTGGGTCGGCGTCGACACGAAGGTCGGCCGGCGGGCGGACGGCCTGGTCGCACCGAAGGCCGCCGACGGCGACCTGACACTGTCCCCGGGCGGGGACACGCCGCTGGCCACGCTGCGCCGTGACGGCAAGTCGCTGACCCTGTCCTGGCCGGGCAAGCTGCCCGCGCCGGAGCTGTCCGGATCGCAGGCCACCTACCGCGGTGTCTTCCCCGGCGTCGACCTGGTGATGATCGCCGAGCGCGACGGCTTCCGCCAGCACCTCGTGGTGCGCGACGCCGAGGCCGCGCGGAACCCGGCGCTCAAGACCGTCAAGCTCGCGCTCAAGGCCGACGGTCTCGTGGTCACCGCCGACGGGACCGGCGCGCTGCGTGCCGTCGACAGCGCCGGGGCCGCCGTGTTCGGCGCCCCGCCGTCGACGATGTGGGACGCCGCCGGGCGCACCGCGCCGATCGGCGTGTCCGTGGCGGACGGCGCGCTGGTGCTGACGCCGGACGCGAAGTTCCTCGCGGACCCGGCGGTGAAATACCCGGTGACGGTCGACCCGACGCTGAGCACGATCCAGAAGTGGGGCTGGGCCAACGTGCTCTCGGGCCACCCGGACACACCGTACTGGTGGACCAGCGGGGACGGGAACGCCCAGGTCGGGCAGTGCCCGCGCGACCTGCCGGACAGCTGGTGCAACGGGATCGGCGAAGGATGGGCGTACTTCCAGTACGACACCTCGTTCCTGTCCGACAAGACGCTGCTCAGCGCCACGTTCACCTCGGTCGCCATCTCCAGCCCCGACTGTTCCGACCGGAACCAGGTCGTTTACCGCGCCAACGGCGGCATCTGGAACGGGATGACCTGGAACAACCGGCAGGGCGGCGGCTGGAACCGGACGAGGGCGGTGCCCGGGGTGCACAGCGGGAGCTGCGGCACGGGCTGGAAGCCGGTGGGGTGGGACATCCCGGTGGACCTGATCGACCGTGGGTCGCACACCCCGCTGTTCCTGAAGGCCGCCGACTCGGGCGACCAGTACGCGTGGCGCAAGTACGACCCGGCGCAGACGGTCCTCAAGGTCAACTGGAACCGCACCCCGTACCTGCCGGGCGGCATCGGCACCGACCCGCCGCTGCCCGCGCCGTGCAAGTTCTGCGGCGGCGTGCCGTACATCAGCCAGGACTCCATCACGCTCAGCGCGCAACTGTCCGATCCGGACGGTGACCAGCTGTTCCCGCAGTGGCGGGTTTCGGCCGACGGCACCGAGATCGCGTCGTGGAACGGTGCCGTTCAGGGCTCCGGCGCCGTCCACACGGCCACGATCGGCCTCGGTGACAAGGACGGCAAGCAGATCGGCTGGTGGGTGCACGGCTGTGACGGCGCGACGTCCAGCCCGGCGGCGAGCGGCGCCCCGTTCGTCGTGGACCGCACGGGAGTCCCGCGGCCGCCGACGGTGGGCTCGGATCTGTACACAGAGGACAACCGCTGGCACGGCGGCACGGACGTGCCGGGCACGTTCACCTTCGGCAGCAACGGCGTCGGGGACATCGACCACTACAAGTACGGCTGGCAGGACAAGCCGGACACCCAGGTCGACGCGGACTCCCTCGGCGGCGGCACGACGGTCAAGCTGACCCCGCCGGGCGACGGGCCGCAGACGCTGTACGTGCGCAGCTACGACCGGGCGGGCAATGAAAGCGAACAGCGCGAGTACCGGTTCTACGTCCGTGCCGGCAACGGCCCGCTGGCGAAGTGGTCGTTCGACGGCACCGCGCAGGACAGCGCGTTCCTCGGCGACCGGCACGGCACGCTGAACAACGGCGCGACCATCCAGGCCGGTGGCGCGCTCGGCTCGGCCGTCAAGCTCGACGGCGTCGACGACGACGTCACCGCCCCGAACGCGGTCCGGACCACGACCGGGTTCACCGTGTCGGCGTGGGTGAACCTCCAGCGCAACAACGGCGCCCGGGCGGTCATCAGCCAGGACGGCCTGAAGTTCCCCGGTTTCGCGCTGTGGTACCGGGCCGAGAACGACGGCAGCGACGCGCACTGGACGTTCGGGAAATCGACCTCGACGGACTCGTGGACGAGCATCGCGATGGCCCAGACGGCGGCCGGGGTGCCGCAGCTGAACACCTGGACCCACCTGGCCGGCGTGTACGACCGGGACGCGAACGAGATCCGGCTCTTCGTCGACGGGAAGCTCGCCGGGACCGCGCACGCCCCGCCGGCCACGGACAACGCGGGCGGTCCGGTCCGGATCGGCAGGCTCATCTGGGACGGCAAGATCGTCGACCCGTGGCCGGGCGCGGTCGACGAGGCGCAGATCTTCGACCGCCCGCTGTCGGCCACCGAGGTGGCCGGCCTGGTGAGCGCGGGCAACGTCCAGGTCGCGCAGTGGAAGTTCGACGAGGACAAGGGCACCACCGCGCGCAACGCCGTCGAAGGCGGCACGGACGCGGTGCTGCAGGGCGGCGCGGCGTTCGTGCCGGACGGCGCGGTGGGCCGCGGCGTGCACTTCGACGGCGTCACCGGCGGCGCCACGACCGCCGGCCCGATGGTGCGCACCGACCAGAGCTTCTCGGTCGCCGCGCAGGTCCGGCTGGACGCGGGCGCCGACGAGAACGGCACGTTCACCGTGCTCAGCCAGGACGGGGAGAAGATCTGCTCGTTCTGCCTGCAGTACCAGGGCAAGAAGTGGATCTTCGTGTTCCCGCGCTCGGACGGCGACACGCCGAGCGGCTACGACTGGGTCGGCACGCAGTGGCAGCCGGCGCGCGGCCAGTGGTACCACCTGGTGGGCACGTACGACGCGCCCAGCGGCAAGATCCGGCTCTACGTCGACGGCGAGCTGATCGGCGAGACCGGCCGGGTGACGCCGTGGCAGGCATCGCACGCGTTCCGGATCAGCGGGGCGCTGGTCAACGGCGGGTTGTTCCAGCGGCTGCCCGGCACCGTCGACGACGTACGGGTCTACAGCAGGGCGATCTCGCAGGACGAGGTCAGCGCCCTGGTCAGCAGCGCCGGTGTCACCGCGGCGACGTGGAAGTTCGACGGCGACGCCACCGACGCGAACGGCAGGTTCGGCGGCACCGTCGCCCCGGGCGCGGACTGGGCGGCCGGGCAGACGAACCAGCCCGACCCGGGCGACCTCGCCCTGCGGCTCGCCGGCTCCGGGTACGCCTCGACGACCGTGCCGGTGGTGCACACCGACCGCAGCTTCTCGGTGACGGCGTGGGCGCGGCTGGACAAGATCGGTGCCCAGGCGGCGGTGGTGTCCCAGAGCGGCGCGCGCGTGGCCGGGTTCGACCTGCGCGCGCTCGCCGACGGGCGCTGGGGCTTCGTCGCCATGAACGTCGACCAGGCCCAGCCGGGCGACGAGGCGACCGGCCCGGTCGCGCAGCCGGGAGTGTGGACGCACCTGGCGGGTGTGTACAGCAAGGACCGGCAGCGGATCGAGCTGTACGTCAACGGCGTGTTCGCCGCGTCGGCCGCGCACACCGGCGGGTTCGACGCCACCGGCGGTGTCCAGTTCGGCCGGTCGCGGTGGGCGGACAACCTGGACGCCGAGGCGTTCACCGGTGCCATCGACGACGTCTCGCTCTACACCCGCGCGCTGGCCGCGGGGGAGATCCAGACGATGGCCGGGCGGGACGTCAGCCTCGGCCACGACTGGACGTTCGACGAGGGCAAGGGCACCCGCGGCGGCGACGCCGTCGGCGCCAAGCCGGCGACGCTCGGCGCGGGCGCGACGTTCGCACCCGGCCGGGTCGGCAACGCGCTCGACCTGTCCGGCACCGGGGCCTACGCCGCGACCTCCCCGGTGGACGTGCGCACCGACACGAGCTTCACGGTGTCGGCGTGGGTCAACCTCAAGGACAACCCCTGCGACATCGACAAGACGCAGCGGTGCTTGCTCAGCGCGGTGTCCCTGGACGGCGGGAACACCACCAGCAAGTTCCGGCTCGGGCACGTCGTCGACGACTCCGGCCACGACGGGAACTGGATCTTCGAGGTGCCCGAGGAGGGCGGCTCGGTGACCAAGGCGTCCCTGGAGGTCATCCCGGGCGAGCTGAACAGCTGGGTGCACCTCGTGGGCGTGTACGACGCGCCGGGCAAGACGATCTGGCTGTACGTCAACGGGACCCGCAAGGAGCCCGGCACGCTGCTGAAGCCGTGGCAGGGCACCGGCGGGCTGCAGGTCGGCCGGTCGAAGACGGCCGGCGAGTGGGGCGGGTACTGGCGCGGCGGCGTCGACGACGTCCGGCTCTACAGCGGCGCGCTGACCGCCGACCGGGTGTCCGCGCTGTGGCGCTCCTACCCGGCCGCCGCGCCCGCGCCGCTGCCGGTGGCCGACGCCGGGAACTGGAAGTTCGACGAGAACACCGGCACCACCGCGGCCGATTCCAGCGGACGCGGGAAGACCGCGACGCTGAGCCCGGGCGCGGGCTGGCACACCGGCCGCAACGCCTACACCGGCTGGTTCGACGGCAAGACCGGGTTCGCGCAGACGGCAGGCCCGGTCGTCGACACGAGGGACAGCTTCTCGGTCTCGGCGTGGGTGTACAACCTGGACAACAGCCGCTACACGACGGTGTTCGGCCAGGACGGCGACCGGTACAGCGCCTTCTACGTCCAGTACGACCCGACGGTGAAGAAGTGGGGGGCCGTCGTGGGGGCGGGCGGTGACCTCAAGTACGTCCTGTCCACCGAAGCCGCCTACACCGACGGCTGGACGCACTTGACGCTCGTCTACCAAAGGGCGGGGGGTCAGCTGAAGCTGTATGTGAACGGCGCGCTCTCCGGGGCGCTGACCGGGATCACCGTGCCGCTCGCGAACGGGAAGTTCTCGATCGGCCGGTGCCGCTGGGACGGCGCGGACCAGTGCTTCTTCAAGGGCGGCATCGAGGACGTCCGCGCGTACGGCGGCAAGGCGCTGTCGGACGCCGAGGTCCGGACGGTGCACGACGACATTCCGCCCGCGTCGCACGGACGCTGGCGCTTCGACGACGGCACGGTGAAGGACACGTCGTGGGTCGGGAACCCGACCACGCTGACGGGCACCGCGAGCTACCCGGCCGGTCAGTCGGGCAAGGCGCTGCAGCTCGACGGCGCGTCCGCGGCCACCGCGGGCAACGTCGGGGTCGTCATGCGCGACAGCTTCACGGTCGCGGCGTGGGCGAAGCTGACCCGCGACGACAAGGTGGCCACCGTCGTCGGCCAGGATGGCGCGCGGCACAGCGGGTTCGTGCTGCAGTACCGGCCGGAGGTCGGGCGCTGGATCTTCGGCGCCCCGACGGCCGACGACGCCACGGCGGACTACCACCCGCTGACCTACGCGAACTCCACGCAGGCGCCGGCGTTCGGGATCTGGACGCACCTGACCGGCGTCTACGACTACCCGGCGCGCCAGCTCCGGCTGTACGTCAACGGGGAGCTCGTCGGCTCGAAGGACAACGTGCTGCTGTGGACCGCCTGGGGCGGCCTGACGATCGGGCGGGACCTGGAGCTCGGCGCGCCCGGCGGGTTCTTCACCGGCGCGATCGACGAGGTCACCACGGACGAGGGCGTGGCGCCCGACGACGAGATCCGGGCTCGCGCCGGCTGGCCGCCGGCCGCCGGTGGGCAGCTCGGCCGGTTCACCGCCCCCGGTGACCACCGCACGGTCGCGGCCACCGGCGGGATCCGGGACCGGTTCGGGGCGAGCCCGGCCGGCTACCGGTTCGAGACGCCGCTGGGCCGGACGCTGCCCGCGGGCACGGCCGGAACGCACCCGATGTTCAGCTGCCTGATCAACAACGTCGACGCGTTCACCTCGATCGACCCGAACTGTGAAGGCGCGACGAAGCTCGGCGAGCTGGGGTCGAGCTACATCGACCCGCCGGCCGGGATGACGACGATGCCGGTGTACCGGTGCCTGTTCAACGGCGAGCGGTTCGACTCGAACGAGCCGGCCTGCGAGGGGCAGAAGGTCGACGGCCTGCTCGGCTACCTGCCGGCCTACGCGCCGCTCGTGCGGTACTTCCTGCCGGGGGTGACCGAGCACGCGACGGTAGCGGACGACGCGCCGCCGGGGTACCGCTTCGAGGGCTCGCTCGGCCTGGTGGCGCGCACGAACCAGCCGGGCACGCAGGTGCTGATGTCCTGTGTGGACGGTTCCGACTGGTTCGTGTCGACCGACCCGGCGTGCGACGGCAAGACCGTCCAGCACCTCGCCGGCTACCTCTGGACCCAGCCGCCCGCGGACCGGCCGAACGTCCGGATCTACCAGTGCGCGCTGAACACCGGGCCGTCGGCCGGGGAACTGTTCGTGTCGTCGAGTGCGGCCTGCGAGGGCCAGACCGTCCGTGGCCCGCTGGGCTACCTGCTCACCGCGTGAAGACCAAGGGGAGAGTTGTGCGTAGGAGAACCCGGCGTGGCCTGACCTTCGTGGTGGCCACGCAACTCGCGGCGTCACTGCTGCTGGCCGTCGCCGCACCGTCGGTGTGGGCCGGGGAGCCGTCGGTCAAGCTCGATGACATGTCGTCGGTGCCGGTGTCCAGCCCGTCGTGGCGGGGCATCGGGTCCGACCAGGCGTCGGCCCACGCGCTGACCGGCAACCAGGAGGCCAAGCCCGCGCAGGAGGGGGCGGGCACGGCGACAGCGTCGCCGCTCTCGCCGTCGGCGTCCTGGGCGGTTTCGCCGCACACCGGCGATTTCACCTGGTCGTACCCGCTGCGGGTGCCGCCCGCGGCCGGGCCCACGCCGGGCTTGTCGCTGTCGTACCGGTCGTCCGCGGTGGACGGCCGGACGGTGGTGACGAACAACCAGCCGTCCTGGGTGGGAGACGGCTGGGCGTTGTCCTCGGGGTTCGTCGAGCGTGCGTACTGGGGGTGCTCGGCGGACACCGAGGGCGACGTGAAGCCGGCACAGGTGGGGGACCTGTGCTGGCGCAGCGACAACGCCACGGCGTCCTACGGCGGCGCGGGCGGGATGCTGATCCGCGACGACGCGACCGGCAAGTGGCGTTCGCGCGACGACGACGGATCGCGGATCGAGCACCTGACCGGCGCCGGCAACGGCGACATCGACGGTGAATACTGGAAGATCACCACGGTCGACGGGACGCAGTACTTCTTCGGGTCACAGGCGGATTCGACGTGGACGGTGCCGGTGTTCGGCGACGACTCCGGCGAGCCGTGCCACGGGGCGTCGTTCGACGCGTCGTCGTGCACGCAGCCGTGGCGGTGGAACCTGGACAAGGTCGTGGACTCGGGCGGCAATGAGATGCGGTACTACTACACCAAGGAAGCGAACTCCTACGGGTTCGGCGGCAAGGACGCCGCGGTGCCGTACGTCCGGGGCGGCTACCTGGACCACATCGACTACGGGCTGGGCAACGGCGTCACGCAGCCGTCCGGGCGCGTCGTGTTCACGACGGCCGACCGGTGCGTGCCGGGCAGCGACTGCCGTCCCGAGGCGCCCGCGAACTGGCCCGACGTGCCGTGGGACGCCAAGTGCGACACGGCCACCTGCGCGACGAACCATTCGCCGACGTTCTGGACCACCCGGCGGCTGGCGTCGGTGACCACGAAGGTGTGGCGGGGCAAGGACTTCGGCGACGTCGACCGGTGGGAGCTGGACCAGCAGTACCCCGACCCCGGTGACGGCGAGAAGGCCGCGTTGTGGCTCAAGGGGATCAAGCACATCGGCCTGGCAGGCACGCCGGCGGAGATGCCGTCGGTGACGTTCCAGGGCACGCCGATGTACAACCGCGTCGAGCTGCCGGAGGACGGCGCGTCGCCGCTCATGCGCTACCGCGTCACCGGGATCGTGTCCGAAACCGGCGGGTTCACGTCGATCACGTACGAGTCCGAGTGCAAGCCGGGGACCATGCCCGCGAACCCGGAGACCAACACCAAGCGGTGCTTCCCGGTGCGGTGGGCGAAGAAGAACATGGCCGAGCGCACGGACTACTTCCACAAGTACGTGGTTTCGTCGGTCGTGCAGACGGACCGGCTGACCGTGGACGGCCGGCCCGCGTCGACGTTCCCCGAGGAGGTCACGCGGTACGAATACCTCGACGGCGCGGCGTGGCACTGGGACACCTCGGAGTTCACCAAGGACGACCAGCGGACCTGGAACGAATTCCGCGGCTTCGGCCGGGTACGCGTCCGAAGCGGTGTCGCGGACGACCCGGCCGGCCCGGTGACCATGTCCGAACAGCGGTTCTACCGCGGCATGGACGGTGACCACCTGCCGTCGGGCACGCGCTCGGCCACCGTGACCGACTCCGAGGGCGGCGTGCGCGCCGATGCGGACTGGCTGTCCGGCTTCGGGTTCGAGACATCGGCGTTCGGGCGGGAAGGAGCATCGGACCAGCCGGACCCGCCGCGGCTGAGCAAGACGATCACCGAGCCCTCGGTGCGCGGCCCGGTCGCGACGCGTGGCGCGTTCAAGGCGTATCAGGTGCGTCCGGGCGTCTCGCGCGGGTACACCGCCGTCGGCACGGGATGGCGTACGACACGGACGGAGACGACGTACGACGATCTCGGGCTCGCCACCGCGGTCGGCGACCTCGGCGACACCGCGACCGACGCCGACGACCGGTGCACGCACACGGAATACGCGCGCGACGACGGCGCCTGGCTGATGAGCCTGCCCGGGCACGTCTGGACGGATTCCGTCCGCTGCGGCGCCGCGGTGGAGTATCCGCGCGACGCGCTTTCCGACGCGAAGACCACGTACGACGCGCACGGCAACGCGACGAAGACAGAGGTCGCGAAGGACCGCCCGGCCGCGGGACCGGTGTACCTGACGACCGGGACGGCGGCGTACGACGCGCTGGGACGCGTCACCGCCGCCACCGACGTGCTCGGGAAGACCACGACGACGGCGTACACCCCGGCCGACGGCGGCCCGGTCACGCAGACCGTGGTCACCAGCCCGGGCACCGACGCCGTGCCCGCCGGGCTGGTGACGACCACGGACCTCGATCCGGCGTGGGGGGTGCCGACGCTGATCACCGACCCCAACCTGCGCAAGACGGAGACGTCCTACGACGCGCTCGGCCGGGCGGTCGCGGCGTGGACGCCGACGTGGACCAGGACCGCCCACCCGGACGTGCCGAACGTCCGGACGGCGTACCTCGTGCGCGGGGACAAGCCGACAGTGATCACCACGACCTGGATCGGCCCGACCGGCGCCGAGGTCTCCGGGAACACGATCTACGACGGGTTGCTGCGGCCGCGCCAGGTGCAGGCCAAGGCGATCGGCGGTGGCCGGCTGCTCACCGACACGCGGTACGACTCGCAGGGCCGCGCGTGGAAGAGCACCCAGCCGTACTACAACGACAAGGCCGTCGACGACGATCTGTGGCTCGCGTCCGATGTGGACGTTCCGGGGCACACCCGGACGCACTTCGACGGGGCCGGCCGCGCCGATGCGTCGATCTATTTCGCGGGCGCGTTCGAGAAACGGCGGAGCAGCACGGCGTACTTCGGTGACCACGTGGACGTCACCCCGCCCGCGGGCGGCACGCCGACGTCGACCTACACCGACGCGCGCGGGCAGACCGTCGAGCTGCGGCAGCACCACGACGGCGGGTTCGACGCGACGCGGTACACGTACACGAAGGCGGGCCAGGCCGAGACGATGACCGGCCCGTCGGGTGCGGTGTGGCGGTTCGGCTACGACTTCCTCGGCCGCCAGGTCAGCAGCGACGACCCGGACAGCGGCCTGAGCACGAAGACCTACGACGACGCCGGGCACGTCCTGACCTCGCGTGACGCGCGCGGTTCGGTGCTGGCGTACACGTACGACAGCCTGGGGCGCCCGAGCGGGAGGTTCGCGGGTTCGGTCGCCGGGAAGAAGCTGGCGGAATGGACGTACGACACGGTGACGAAGGGGAAGGGGAAGCCCGCGTCGTCGACCTCGTGGGTGGACGGCAAGGCCTACACGGGGAAGGTGCTGAGCTACGACCCGGCGTACCGGCCGACCGGCACGTCGGTGATCGTCCCACCGTCGGAAGGCCTGCTGGCGGGAACGTATTCCTCGTACACCGGCTACAACCCGGACGGCAGCGTGTCGAGCCAGTCCTACCCGGCGGCCGGTGAGCTGCCCGCGGAGACCGTCAGCTTCAAGTACGACGAGCTCGGGCCGTTGCTGTCGAGTTCGGGCGGCTACGAGGGTTCGACGACCGAACTGGTGTCGGCCACGAACCTGACCCGCTACGGCGAGCTGGCTCGGCTCACCCTGGGGACGGGCACGAAGCGCGTCTGGCTGTCGCAGTACTACGACCAGAACGACCGGCGGTTGACGCGATCCATCGTGGACGCGGAAGCGCCGTCGCCGATGCAGTCCGACGTGCGGTATTCGTACGACCCGGCGGGGAGCATCACGTCCGTCGCGGACGTGTTCGCGGGCGACGTCCAGTGTTTCCGTTCGGACGGGCTCCAGCGGCTCACCGAGGCGTGGACGGCGCCGACGTGCTCGGACGGCCCGTCGGTGGCGGGCCTGCGCGGCCCGGCGCCGTACTGGCAGTCGTTCACGTACGACAAGGCGGGCAACCGGGCGACCGACACCCAGCACGCGGCTTCGGGTGACGTGGGCCGGACTTATGCCGGCCAGGTCCCCGGCCACGCGCACGCACTGGGGTCCGTTTCCGCGCCGGGCGGCGCTGTGTCCTATCAGTACACCGCGGCGGGCCAGCTGGCGTCGCGATCGTCCGGCGAGCAGTTCACGTGGGACGAGCAGGGCAAGCTCGCCTCGGTGACAAAGGGGTCGCAGGCGACGTCGTACGTGTACGACCCCTCGGGCAGCAGGCTGATCCGGCGCGACCCGGCCGGGACGACGTTGTACCTGGGAGGCCAGGAACTACGGCTTCCGGCGGCCGGTGGCAATCCGACGGTGACGCGGTACTACAGCCACGGTGGCCGGACGATCGCGATGCGGCAGGGGAGAGGGGCGCTGACGTGGCTGGCGTCGGATCACCAGAGCACGGCGCGGACGGCGATCGATTCCGGCACGCTGGCGGTCACCAACCGGCGTCAGCTGCCCTTCGGCGGCCCGCGTGACGCAGCTTCGTTCCCCGGCGAACGCGGGTTCGTCGGCGGAGTTAAGGATGCCAGTACGGGGCTGACGCATCTGGGCGCGCGGGAGTACGACCCGGACACCGGGCGGTTCATTTCGGTGGATCCGCTGTTGAGCCCGGGAGATCCGCAGCAGCTCAACGGTTACACGTACAGCAACAACACCCCGATCACCAAGAGCGACCCCAGTGGGCTGAAGGCGACCGGCATGCTCGATGACGGCTGCCCGCTGGAAACCGGTTGCACGGGAGGCGGCGGGAACGGCGGGACGAACAACGCTGGGGTCATGGAGCCGACCAGCAGGCCGATGAAACCCGGCCTGCCTGCCGCCAGCGACCGGCCGCCGCGGAATGTGTTCGTTGTCAACGCGATCAAACTGCAGGACGACTGCCGGGAAGTGGGCGACAGCGGATACGGAAGCAAACCCTGCCGAGGGCAGGGTGACTGTTCGGCAGGATATGTTCGGCAGTACAGCTATATCCAGAACCACGGCGGCCCTTCATCATGCGTTTCTGCCCCGGCGCCGATGACCAGCGAAGAACGTCACATGGTGCTCGATATTTGCGGAACTCTCCCGATACCGTATCT
>Ga0070668_100003058_pt1 | contig 12370 bp, 13 predicted proteins | sample KBSS43metaG_FD_64661 | JGI IMG/M metagenome (GOLD analysis project Ga0070668, IMG submission 64661) | Switchgrass rhizosphere microbial communities from Kellogg Biological Station, Michigan, USA - KBS S4-3 metaG | ecosystem: Host-associated > Plants > Roots > Rhizosphere > Soil ... | reverse complement strand
CGCCCACGGCGACGTCGAATGGACACCCCCACCACACCTCGACACCGGCCAAACCCGCATCAACTACCACCACCGCCCCGAACTACTGCTCCGACCACCCGACGACCCGAAACACGATCCGAAACACGATCCGGACAACGACACCGGTGAACCCCAAGGACCCGCACCACCAGAATGGCCATGGGACTAGTGCACGCCCTCCATGAGCCGGCTCACCCAACCGGAGATCGCGAACACGACGAGATCGCGGTGGTCTTCGGGAGCTCCAGGCCGCCCTGCGTCACCTCGTAGTAGAGGTAGTAGCCGAGGATCGTCAGCATTCCGTAGAACGAGAACCGCTCCCACAGTTCCACCCCGAAGAGGTTGACCAGGCCGATGGGGTGGCCGAAGAGTGTCCGCTCGACCTGCCGATCGCTAGTTCGTTCCGCTTCCATGGCCGCCACCCTGCCACCGTCGAATCCCCGCGACCGGTAGCTGGCTCTGCCCCGACGCGCCCATGGCGTGCTCGCCGGGTAGGGTCACCCGAAAGGTGGACGCCACGCTGCCCACGCGTCGGAGAATGCCAGCTGGTGCGCTCGGGTGTCTGTGCGTGGTCCCTCGTCCGTACGAAGGGGTGTATGTGGACGCAGTGCTCGGCTTGTCGGTGACGCCCACGTCCTTCGGACTGGTGCTCGTCGAAGGGTCCGACGCCGACGGCGCCACCATGGACCGCGACGCATTCGACGTCGAGCACGGTGCCGTCCACACCTCCGAGCAGGCCACTGCGGCGGTGTTGCGCACCGAGGCCATCGCGGCCACCCGGGGAGTCCGCCTTCACTCCATCGGTCTGACCTGGAGCGAGGACGCAGGCGATCAGGCGTCACAGCTCATTCGGTCGCTGTCGGAGTCGGGCTTCGATATCGTGCCCATCCGCCTCCCGGAGGCCACCGAAGCGCTCGCGCGCGGCATGGCCGACGTCATCGGCTTCGAGACCACCGCAGTGTGCGTGATCGAGCCCGAGACGGTGATCGCGCTGATCGTCCACACCGGCGACGGTGCGGTGCAGACGGCGTTCAACCACGCGATCGACACCGAGGAAAGCCTCATCAGCTGGTTGAGTGCGGTCTTCACCAAGGCCGACTGGCAGCCGGAGGCGCTGGTGGTCGTCGGTTCGGCCGGCGGCTTCGACGAATTCCTGCCGCAGCTCGAGGACGCCCTGTCGGTGCCGGTGTTCTGTCCGGCGGAGGCCGAACTCGCGCTTGCCCGCGGCGCCGCGCTGGCCTCCACGTCCGCGACCGACCTTCCGTTTGCCACGTTCGTCGATTCACCGGTCGCCACCGCGCATGCGCCCCGCACCAAGGTGGGTCGTCGCCCCTTTGCGCAGGTCGGCGCACTCACCATGCTGGTGGCCGGGGTGCTGACCTTCGTCGTGTCGGTGTCGGTCGCGATCAGCCTCGAACTGGGTCCGCGCGAACAGTCGGGCCCGGTCACGCCCGCGGGCACCGTCGAGGCCCCAAGCGCCCCCGCGGTGCGCCCGTCGGAGCGGCGCGCCGCACCCGTCGTTCCCGCGCCGCCCGCCGCTCCCGTTGCTCCGCCGCCGCTGCCCGAGGCGCCGCCGGTCGACGTCGAAGCACCACCCGTAGATGTGCCTGTCGAAGGGCCGTTCCCCGAAGAGGCACCCGCACCCGAGGCGCCTGCCGCTGCGCTGCCGCCGGATCCCGCCACGCTGCCGGGTCCCGCGGCCCCGCCGGCGGCGGTCGCGCCGCCCCCGTACACCGTGCCGCTGCCCACGAAGAAGCCGTCGATTCGTTCGCGCATCATGGACAAGATCCGGGGTATCAACGATCCCGATCCGGCCGAGCTGGCCCCACCGATCGAGCCCGCGCCGCCGATCCTTCCCGGCGACGTGCCACCGGTGCCACCCGTCCAGTAGCGCAATGGACCGTCCAACTTGGCGGAGCCGCAACGCATTTCGGACGGCGCTGAGTGTCGCGCTGGTGGCCTCGGTGGTGGTTGCGGTGGTGACGGTCGAGTTCACCTCGCGTTCCGGGGTTTCATGGCGACTGGTGACCTTCACCTACCAGGCCAATCTGCTTGCGGCGGCGTACTACGCGTGGGCCTTGATGTCGCCGAGGGCGCAGACCCTTGTCGGCCTGCGCGGTGCCGTCGTGCTCTACGTCGTCGTCGCCGGCGTGATCTGGAATCTGTTCCTCACCGGGCACAGCATGGGTTACACCATGGCCAACTTGTTGTTGCACGTCGTGGTGCCGGTGCTGGCCGTCGCCGAGTGGCTGCTCGGCGCAAGCGGCTCTGCGGCGGTGCGATGGTGGCAACCCTTCGCGTGGCTTGCGTATCCAGCGGCTTACGGCCTGGTGGCGCTCGCGGTGCTGAATCGGGTGGGCCGGCGGGCCCCCTACTTCTTCCTCGACCCCGCGAGCGTCGGAATGGCCACGGTGCTGGCGAACATCGGTTTGCTCGCCATCGGAATCCTTGGGCTCGGTTTCGCGCTCTTGGCCGTGACGCGCGTGCCCTGGGCTAACGCCTAGCGGCGACGAACCGAATTAGCATGTACTCAAACCCGAGCGTGAAGGATGGACACTTGCCAAGAGCTATGCGGTTCGTACTGGCAGTAGCGGGAGCGACGGCACTGCTCTCGATCGGATCCGTCGCACCCGGGCTCGCCGCGACGCCCGGCACACTCTCCGTTGCGAACGTTTCGCCAGGCACCGGCGAGGTCGTCGGAGTCGGCATGCCGGTCACGGTGACGTTCGCGAGGCCCGTCGTCGACCGCGCCGCAGCGCAGCGGTCGATCGAATTCACCTCATCGGGCACCCCGTCGGGCAGCTTCGCCTGGCTCGACCGCGATGTCGTCCAGTGGACTCCGAATGGGTTGTGGCCGGCTCATTCCACGATCTCGGTGATGGCAGGCGACCTCAAGACAAGCTTCGAAACTGGTTCTTCGGTGGTGAGCGTGGCAGACGTCGACGCGCATACCTTCACGGTGAGCATCGATGGCCAGGTGGTACGCCAGATGCCTGCGTCCATGGGCAAGTCCAGATTTCCCACGCCGATCGGCACGTTCACTGCGCTGGAGAAGCAGCGCAACGTGACGTTCGACTCGCGCACCATCGGCATTCCGCTCAGCGATCCGGAAGGTTATCTGATCAAGGGGGAATACGGAGTTCGGGTTACCTGGGGTGGCGTCTACGTGCACTCGGCGCCATGGTCGGTGGGCTCGCAAGGCAACGCGAACGTCAGCCACGGATGCATCAACCTGAGCCCCGAGAACGCGGCCTGGTACTTCGACACCGTGAGCGTCGGCGACCCGATCATCGTGCAGGCGTGACCGAGTGAAGGTTCTTCGCCGTCGGTGAGGTAGGCACGGCTCCGGGTTCGGCATACGTGCCGAGCACGCGGTCGGCTGTGCCGGACGACGTCACGGTGAACCAGTAGTGCTCGTTGCGATAGTGGTGCTGACGGTGGTTCATCCAGATTGACCGGTAGACAGTGGACTTCGGCTTGTAGTCGCTGTGGATCAGGTAGTGGCACCATTCGTAGCCAAGCCCGAGCATCGTGAGGAACACCAGGTAGGTCAGGCCGAGGCCGGTGCGCGGGAATGCGAACAACGCGATCGCGACCGCAACCGGCAGCACCCACAGCAGCGCCCGCCACGGAATGAAGATCAGCGGTATCTCCCGGGGATTGACGTGGTGTTCGCGATGCTTGCGCGCGAGCAGCGGGTCGATGGTCACCGCACCCAATCTCCTTGGCCGCCAATGCAACACAAAGACGTGCACGATCCATTCGAAGAACGGAAACACCGCGAGCATCGCGACGGGCACCAGCAGGTCGCTCAGCTGCCAGCTTCCGACGACGACCCTGGCCGCCAGCGATGCGACCAGCGCCGTCCCGATCATCCACGGGGACGGGTGCCGGAGGAACTCGTGCAGCGCGTCGGAAAGCGTGAAGCCGCGCCGATCCCCGCGCGTCGGTGTGCCGGTCATTTGTCGTCCTCCAAAGCGTCGAGCGCCGTCAGCAGCGCGGTGGTCGCGGGTTCGAGAAGGTCACGGGCCGCGCGTTCGGCGAGTTCGGGATCACCCGAGCGGATCGCCTTGGCGACGCGACGGTAGGCGTCGGGCCGGCCGACTTCGTCGGCCATCATGACCGCGAGCGCGTCGAGTGCGGGCTCATAGGTGGCGCGCAGGGTGTTGTACATCAGCCGGAAGGCGATCGAGTCGGCCCCGTCGACCACCTGGTCCCAGAAGGTCAGGGCGTGCCGCTGACGTTCGACGGCGTCGTCCGCGCGGGCCAGCTCCTCGACCGTGGCGTCCAACGCGTCGGCGGCGCCGGAACCGGCCCGTCGCGCAGCGAGTTCAGCAACCTTCGGGCCGTTGTGCAGCCGCGTCTCGAGGATGCTGCGCACCACCGCGACGTCCACCTGGCCATCACGCAGCAGCAGCCGGGGGAGCAGGTCGAGGCCGGCGTGACGACGGAAGTCGCGCACGGTCGTGGCGTCGCCTTGGCGTACCTCGACCAGCCCGGAGGCGATCAGCCGTTTGAGCGCCTCGCGAACGGCAGGGCGCGACACGCCGAGCACCTCGGCGAGTCGCCGCTCGCTGGGCAGGGCCTCACCAGGCTGCATGTCCCCGCTGAGCACCTCCGAGACGATCTGTTCGAAGACGTCCTCGGGTACCGAGCGACGGATGACCGGTTGCAGCGCCATAACCCAACCCTGACAGGTCGATGGTCGGAGGTCAAGTGGTCTTACCAGTTGCTGCCTCAGCGCAAGGCGGCTGCGGTCTGCTCGTCAGCGGGCAGAAAGGCCTCGATGCTCAACTCGGCCGCCGTCAGGTCGAGCGCGGTGCCGAACGTCGTCACCGTGGAGAGGAACGTCAGCACGCTTCCGTCCGGACCGTCCAACTCGAGCGGTACCACCACGCCGCCGAGGTCGGTGCCGTCGTCGAATCCGCCTGGGTAGGAATCGATTTCGGCCAACAGTGTGGATAGTTCGGCAGACCCGCTGACCACGACCTCTCGGCGCAGCCGGCCGATCACGTGATGGCGCCATTGGCCGAGGTTGCGGATGAGCGGCGCCAACCCCTCCGGGTGCAGCGAGATGCGCAGCGCGTTGGGGGGTGGGTCGAGCAGGTGCGACGCGACACCCCGCAACATCACGCCTGCGCCGGAGTTCGCCGCGACGATGTTCCAGTTCCTGTCGACGGCCAGGCATGGAAACGGCTCGTAGGCCTTCAGCACCGCGGCGACGCCGTCGCGCACGGGTGCCATGTCCGGATCGTCGAGCGACCGTTCGGCGTAGACCGGTGCGAGCCCCGCCGCCATCAACAGCTGGTTGCGCTCACGCAGCGGTACGTCGAGCGCGGTAGCGAGCCGCAGCACCATAGCCCGGCTCGGCGCGGACCTCCCGGTCTCGATGAAGCTGACGTGACGCGACGACACGTCGGCCTCAATCGCGAGGTCGAGTTGTGAAAGGCGGCGGCGCTGACGCCACTGCTTCATCAACGAGCCGAACGGCGGGTGTTGGGCGTGGACGCTGGTCACCGGCTGAGTGTCGCGCAGCCCGCCGCGCCGATCCACTACCTGTCAGGTAATTGGCTCACTTACCTCTTCGGTGCACGCTTGAGGTGTCCGGAGCGTTCCGGCAACCCGAGGAGGCCACGATGGAGTCCCGTCAGCAAGCGTCCATGCCGGAGCTCCCGCGGTGGTTGACGTTCGTGCTGAAGTCGGACCGGGCCGGGTCCGCCTGGTACGTCGGCCTCGGGTTCTTCTTTGCCCCCGCGCTGGCGATCGCGTCGCCGTGGCCAGGCCTCACCACCGCGTTGTGGGTGGCCATCGGCTTGGCCGGGCTATGGCTGGGGCTGCTGGGCATTGCGATGGCAACGGGCCTGGCCATGGTGCTACGCACCGGAGCCGAGCTACCCGAGGACTACTGGCGATCGATCGTCGACTACCGCTAAGCCGGTTGGCCTGCCGTCGCGCCTGTGTAGTCGACCTGCCAGTGCTTGATGCCGTTGAGCCAGCCGGACCGCAACCGCTCCGGCTTGGCCAGCGACGTGATGTCGGGCATGGCGTCGGCAATCGCGTTGAACATCAGGTCGATGGTCATCCGAGCCAGGCTGGTACCGATGCAGTAGTGCGCCCCGGTGCCGCCGAAACCGACATGCGGGTTGGGGTCGCGCAGGATGTCGAACGTGTACGGGTCGTCGAAGACGTCCTCATCGAAGTTCGCGGCGCGGTACATCATCACGACGCGCTGGCCCTTCTTGATCCGAACGCCCGACAGTTCGGTGTCCTCGAGCGCAGTGCGCTGGAATGACGTGACCGGGGTGGCCCAACGGACGATCTCGTCGGCGGCGGTGGCCGGACGCTCCTTCTTGAACAACTCCCACTGGTCGGGGAAGTCGGTGAAGGCCATCATGCCCTGGGTGATCGAGTTGCGGGTTGTCTCATTGCCTGCCACCGCCAGGATCATGACGAAGAAGCCGAACTCGTCGTCGGTGAGCTTGTGCCCCTCGACGTCGGCCTGAATCAGCTTGGTGACCAGGTCGTCCTTCGGGTTGTTGGTGCGTTCGGCCGCCATCTGCATGCCGTAGGTGATCAATTCGACCGAAGCGGTCATCCCGTCGTTGGAGGCGAACTCCGGATCCTGGTCGCCGACAAGCTGATTGGACCAGTGGAAGAGCTTCTTGCGCTCGTCCTGCGGCACACCCATGAGGCCGGCAATCGCTTGTAGCGGGAGTTCACACGACACCTGCTCGACGAAGTCACCGGAACCCTCGGCCGCCGCCTTGGCGGCGATGTCGCGGGCACGGTCGGTGAGGTCGGCGCGCAGCGTCTCGATGGCGCGCGGAGTGAAGGCCCGCGAGATGATCTTGCGCAGGTGCGTGTGGTGCGGCGCGTCCATGTTCAGCAGGATGATGCCGCGGCTGGCGTTGATCTGGTCGCGCGACGCGCCCTCGGCGTACCGCGGTAGCGCGGTCTTCTCCTGGCTGGAGAACACGTCGCTGCGGCGCGACACCTCCTTCACGTCCTTGTGCTTGGTCACCACCCAGTACCCACCGTCGCCGAAGCCGCCCTTGTCCGCCGGTTGTTCGTTCCACCAGATCGGTGCGACCTTGCGCATCTCGGCAAGCTCTTCGATCGGAAGGCGTTCGGCGTAGATGTCGGGATCGGTGAAGTCGAATCCGTGGGGGAGGTTGGGTGTCTGCGCGCTGTGTGACATGGGCTGAGGCACTCCTCATGACGACGTGGTCTAGTGGCTTCAAAGGCATTGGTACACCACAGCCAGGCTGCAAGGAGCCGGTTGGAGAAACTCTGCGGAAGCCCCAAGTGGAACCTGTTCCCGTTTGGCGATCTGTAACGAAACTCTAATGAACACAGATTGACCCAGCGGTACCATGAGTCCCTGGAGTAACACGGAGAGGCCACCGCGTTGACTGTCGACATCCGCAGGTTTCTGACCACATTCATCGTTGGCATGTCTGCACCCGCCGTTGCGCTGTTCGTCGCGTCGTCGGCGTCCGCAGATCCCGAGCCGCCCCTGCCCCCGCCGCCTCCTGGTCCCGTCATCATTCCGCCGGCTCCTGGCCCGTTGTCGCAGCTCAACGGTGTGGTCGCGGCGCCTCCGCCCGATGCGGTCGACCCGGCGGCCTTGCCAATACCCGTGCCCCCCGACGGCGTGCCGCACCTGGCCAGTCCCGACGCGCTGCCGCCGGGTGCCACGATGGATCCCACCGTGATGGGCAACGAAGGTCCGAACACGAGTTACCTGAAGGACCTATGGCATGCGGTGCAGAACCAGGAGATCAGCGGCAAGGAAGCACTGATCATGGGCCTCGCGCAGCGGGGCATGAACACGCCGTACCCGGATCAGGCTCCAGGCCCGAACGTTCCGATCTCACCGGCCGACTCCGCATTGGCGCCGCCTCCGCCGCCGCCCCCGGCTCCGGCGCTTCCGTGGCTTCCGCCGCCCGCTAGCCCGCTCCCGCCGACTCCGTGACATCGGCGGCCGCCGCCCGGTCGAGCAGCTCGAGCACGATGCGCACGTGCGTGCGTTCCATCGCGGCCCACACTGCGCGTGTGGCGACCGTGCGGTGATGCACGAACGTCGCGAAGAGGAGTCCTTCCGGGCGTAGCGCGAACAACAGTTCGCCGGGCATCCCGATCCGCGAGTCCCGCCCGAGCAGCACGGCGTCGGCTGAACTCCGCCGCAGGTCCCATCCGAGCACCGAGTCGTTGCCGTCGTCTGCGTTCTTCAAGCCGAGCGCCGACCAGCCGGCCAGCAGCCGGGTGCGCATGGGCGCGGGCGCCGCTTCGAGCACGGCCCTGGCCCAACGCTCGGCCGTCCAGTCCGGATGCGCGTCTGCGTCGACGACGAACGCGTCGGCGTAGTCGACGCGGGGGAGCGTGCTGAGCTCCCGCACCTCTTGCGGTACCGCCACCTGCCGGGCCAACCGCTGCCAGCGCCGTTCGATCGCGCGGAACATCAACGGGTAGACGAGGCCGTACCGGAACGGTGCGATGGCCGCCATGTAGGCGCGCCCCAACACCCCGTTGGGCTTGACGAGAATGGCCATCTGGCCGCGGTAACCGTCGCTGCCGTCGGGCACCCAGCCCAGATGTAGTACCCCGTGCATCGTCTCGTTGGCGATCTCGAGCGCGGCTTCGCGGTCGGTCACGTACACGGGCCGGAAGGGCGAGTCCTCGGGGGTTTCGACGTCGCCGGTCCGAAGGTCATCCGGTAGCCGGTCGCGCAGTGACGCCACCCGCGTGCCCAACCCCGCGTCCGCGCGATCCAGCCGGAGCCATCGGCCCAGTTTCCACCGGATTGCGAACAGTGTGCCGACGACGGGGGACGCGGTGGTCGGTTCGAAGGACGTCATCAACGACACTAGCCGGTCGAAGTCATCGGGACCGCCGGGCGTCGGCAGTGCCCAGACGTCCTCGACGCGAAAGTCGTTGGCAATGGCGTGAATTCGCCATGGCATCCGGGTGTGTTCACGCTTCGGGAGTGTCGTTGCTTGAACCATACACCACTGTATGTATGCTGCGGTCGTATTGTCAATGCCCGTCCACACCGAGGGAGACCCGATGCCTGCCCCCACCCGGACCACGCGAGCGGCGTGGATCGATGCCGGGTTGGCGGCCCTGGCCGACGGGGGACCGGACGCGGTGCGCGTCGACGTGCTGGCGCAGACGCTGGGGGTGACGAGGGGCGGCTTCTACCACCAGTTCGACGGCAAGCAGGCGCTGCTCGACGCGCTCCTCGACACGTGGGAGACCAGGAGCACCGACGAGGTACTGGACCGCGTGGAACGTGAAGGCGGCGACGCCCGCACCAAGGCCACCAAGGCCGGTCTGCTGACGTTCTCCGACGAGCTGATGCCCGTCGACCTGGCGATCCGGGACTGGGCGCGCCGCGACGCAGAAGTCGCGGCGCGGCTGCGGCGCGTCGACAACGGGAGAATGGATTACCTGCGGACGCAGCTCAGCGAACTATACGACGACCCCGACGACGTGGAAGCCATTGCGCTACTGGCATTTTCGCTGCTCATCGGCGATCACTTCATCGCCGCCGACCATCCCGGCCGTAGCCGGCTCAACGTGATGGAGCGCGCCGCCCGCCGCCTCTTCAGCTGACCGCGACCGACACCGGCTCGATCCGGGCGGGCACGTGCTTGTGCCACGGCGTACCTGCGAACGCATCGCGCCACTGCGTCGAGGTCAACTCGTTCGGCGCGACTCCCGGCACGACGACCCGCCCGTCCGCCTCGACGTGGTCCACGCCGAACCCGTTGGGAAGTGACACGTGGCCGGGCTGCATCGCGTCGCTGATCTCGACACCGGCCTCGGCGCAGCCCGCCGCGGTCGTGATGCGCACCCGATCACCGTCTTGGACGCCGACGGCCGCCGCATCCTCGGTGCTGATGCGCAAAGCACCGTCCTGATCGCGCTTGCGCCACGACGGATCGCGAAGGATGTCGTTGGCCGTGTAGGCGCGCCGCTCACCCGCCGAGAGCACCAGTGGGAACTCCGCGCTGGTGAACTCGGTTCGGTCACCGGCCAAGGCCCTTGCCTCCTGGAGCATTTCGGGAATGTCGAGCGCGACCTTGCGGTCCGCGTGCGTGATGAGGGCGAAGTCATCGGCGTACTCGTGCACGGTGAAGGTCACCCCCGAGCGGCCTGTCAGGATCGCTTCGAATAGCGCATTGCCGTCGGCATGGCCAGCCCGGCGGACAGCGTCCGGGTACGCCATCGCCGCCTTCTGGGCGAGCCCCCACACGGCCGCCGCCCCAGCCAGTCCTGCCGGCAGCGTCGGGCCAAGGGTCTCGTACAACACGAACGGAAGCGCCCGGCCCAGCGCGGGATTCGCGCTCACCGCGGTGAGGAACGCCATCGCGTAGGCATCGAGCCCCTCGCGCGCCGCGCGGCGCAGCGGACGCAGGTCCTCCTCGGCGACGACGCCGAGCGCGCGCACCAGCCGCGCCCAGATCTCGGGTTCGGCGAGCGTGCCGGGCAGCGGTTCGAGCAGCGGATGGCGAAGGTGAAAGGTGTTGTGCGGGAACTCGAGATTGAAGAACGTGGCCTCTGGCTTCTCGAACTGACTCGCGGCGGGCAGCACGTAGTGCGCCAACCGCGCCGTCTCGGTCATGGCCACGTCGATGACCACCAAGAGTTCAAGCGCGCCAAGGGCTTTACGCACCCGCGCGGAGTCGGCCACCGAATGCGCCGGGTTGCTGCTCTCGACGATCATCGCCCGGAACCGGTCGGGATGATCCGTCAGGATCTCTTCGGGCACGACGTTGGACGGCACCAGACCAGCGATGATCGGCGCTCCGGTGACGGGCGTACGTCCGACCCCACCGACACTGAACAGCGGCGCGAACGACGAATGCAGGTGCTGGGCACCGCGTTTCGCGAAGTTGCCGGTGAGGATCCAGAGCAGCTTGTTCAGGTACGAGCACAGGGTGCTGTGGGGTGCTTGCTGAATGCCCAGGTCCTCGAAGACGGAAACGCTTTCCGCGCTCGCAATGCGGCGTGCCGCGGCGCGCAGCAGTTCCTCGTCGACGCCGCAATGCTGCGCGTAGTCGGAGATCGGGACGTCCAGCAGCATGGCGACGACGCCGTCCAGGCCGGTGACGTGTGCGGCGAGGAACTCCTCGTCGCACCTGCGCTCCTGAACCAGCACCGCCGCCATCGCCGCCAGGCACCAGGCGTCGGTGCCGGGGCGGACCCGCAGGTGGAAGTCGGCGAGCTTGGCGGTGTCCGTTATCACCGGATCGATGACGACCATCGACCTGGCGGGGTCCTTGGCGATGTCGTTGAGCACGACGCGGGCGCGCGGGAAGCTCTGTGACATCCACGGGTTCTTGCCGATGAACACGGAGACCTCGGCGTGCTCGAACTCCCCACGCGTGTGGCCGCCGTACAGCTGGGCGTCGACCCAGTGCTCACCCGTCTTCTCCTGGGCGAGCGCATTGGACCGGTAGCGCGAACCGAGCGCCTTGAGGAACGCCCCGCTGTACGCGCCGCCGAGGTGGTTGCCCTGGCCGCCGCCGCCGTAGTAGAAGACCTTGTCGCCACCATGCTCGTCGCGAATGGCCATGAACCGCTCGGCGATCTCGGAAATCGCAGTGTCCCAGTCGATCTCCTCGTAGGTGCCGTCGTCGCGGCGGCGCAGGGGAGTGGTCAGCCGGTTGGGGTTGTTCTGGTAGTGGTCGAGCCGCAACGCCTTGTTGCAGGTGTAACCCTGCGACGCGGGATGCTCCTTGTCGCCGCGGATCTTTGCGATCTTGCGGTCGTCGAGTTGAACCACGATGCCGCAGTTGCATTCACAGAGGATGCAGGCCGTCGAGTGCCAGTCGTCGTGCTCAGCGGGCATCGCGAGTGCTCCCTTGTTCGGTTGCCGCCGCCACGATGGCGCGCAGTTGTCGGTGGACGAGGTCGAGCGGCTTCACGTCGCGCGCGGTGCGTGCGACGACGATGGCCCCCTCGATCGACGTCATCAGCAGCATGGCCAGTTCCTCGGCGCGCTCGCTGGCGACTCCGTCGCTCACCAGTCTTTGGCGGATGAGCTCGGTCCAGCGGGTGAATGCCGCTGCGGCCCTGTCGATCACGGGTTGGTTGTCCGCCTCGACGGCCACGGCCACGACCGGGCAGCCCGCGCGGTAGTCGGACGCGATCAGCTGCGCGCGAAAGCCGTCCATGATGACGTCGACGGCGGCCAGGCTGTCGGCCGCCTGGGCCACGCGGGCGGCGGTGTACTCGGCCGCATAGTCGACGGCTTCACAAAGGAGCTGTGTGCGGCCGCCCGGAAAGTAGTGGTACGCGGAACCGCGTGGCGCGCCGCTGTGTTCGAGCACGTCGGAGATGG
>Ga0070668_100003056_pt1 | contig 12382 bp, 8 predicted proteins | sample KBSS43metaG_FD_64661 | JGI IMG/M metagenome (GOLD analysis project Ga0070668, IMG submission 64661) | Switchgrass rhizosphere microbial communities from Kellogg Biological Station, Michigan, USA - KBS S4-3 metaG | ecosystem: Host-associated > Plants > Roots > Rhizosphere > Soil ... | reverse complement strand
GGTAGGTTGTCCGGCCCTGGGAATACTGTTGAGCGCTGTGCGTGACGAACTTGTATGGATCGACTGCGAGATGACCGGACTGAACTTGGAGTCCGACCGGCTCATCGAGATCGCGGCGCTGGTAACCGATGCGGAGTTGAACGTCCTCGGCGACGGGGTGGACGTGGTGATCCACGCCGACGATGCCGCCCTCGACGGGATGGTCGACGTGGTCGCGAAGATGCACGGCAAGTCGGGGCTCACCGAGGAGGTCCGGGCGTCGAGCATCGACCTGGCGGCGGCCGAGGCGCTCGTGCTCGACTACGTCCGCAGCCACGTCAAGACGGCCAATACCGCGCCACTGTGCGGCAACTCCATCGCGACCGACCGCGGGTTCATCGCGCGCGACATGCCGACGCTCGACAACTATCTGCACTACCGCATGATCGACGTGAGCTCGATCAAGGAACTGTGCAGGCGGTGGTACCCCCGCATCTACTTCGGGCAGCCGGACAAGGGGCTCGCCCACCGGGCGCTGGCGGACATCCATGAGTCCATCCGGGAGCTGATGTACTACCGGCGCACCGCGTTCGTGGCCCCGCCGGGCCCCGCGACCAGCGACATCGCGGCCGTGGCCGCCGAGCTCGGCCCGCCGAGCCACGACCACCAGGTAAACGATTCGGCCGCCGAGCGGTCGAGCGGCTAGTATCTACAACGCTGCCGAGCGGTTTGGCAGCAATGGTGGCTGTAGTTCAGTTGGTAGAGCACCAGGTTGTGATCCTGGCTGTCGCGGGTTCGAGTCCCGTCAGCCACCCCAAAGGTCAGGGGGCGTCTTCGCCCCCTGACCATTTTTTTCCTGGAGACTTCGCACCAACCAGACAGGTACTTGGTTCCCGCAATCGCGTTGAGTAGGTTGCGGCCATGAGCACGGTTGGTACCGTACGCATCTGGCATCGGGAGGAAGGCTGGGGAGTTATTGATTCCCCAGCCACTCCTGGCGGCTGCTGGGTTCACTTCAGCCACCTCTGGAACGACGACATCCCCGAACCCGACCCGGGCGAAGTCGTCGAAGTTCAGGGCGGGTTCCGGGAGGCAATTGAAGGCGAGACCGTCGATTTCGAATGGGAGCCTGCCAACCAGGACGGCTACGCCTTTCGTGCTACCACGGTGCGGCCCCGTGGACGACCCTCACCGCACCGTATCGTCCGCCGCTACCGACCTGACGGGTAATCGCCCCTGATCGGTGACCCGCTCCTCGATTCACGCATTTACCCACACTTGGCCGACGAATTCCTCTGCGCTGTCGCGGACGCCATGCGCGGCGAGCGACCGCTATTCCAGTCCGCGTCTGGCGCGCGTCCGTCGGCGCTCAGACGTTGGCGTTGCCGACCTTCCACTGGTCCCACGGAACGTTCCAGTCGCCGAGCCCGTCGGTGCCCGGCAGGAGCGACCCGACCGTGTTGACCACCTCGACGATGTCGCCGCGCTTGGTGTTCTCGTAGAACCACTGCGCATTGCTGGTGCTGACGTTGAGGCATCCGTGGCTGACATTGCTGTAGCCCTGGCTGCCCACCGACCACGGCGCACCGTGGACGTAGATGCCGCTGTAGGACATCTGCGTCGCCCAATCCACCTCGGTGCGGTATCCGTTCGGCGAGTTGGACGGCACGCCGTACGTCGACGAGTCCATCACCAGATGACTGAAGCGGTCGCCGACGATGTAGGTGCCGTTGTTGGTGGGCGTGCTGCTCTTGCCCATCGAGATCGGCATCGTCTTGACGACCTCGCCGTTGCGCCGGACGGTCAGGATCTTCGTGTTGTCATCCGCGACCGCGATGACCTCGTCGCCGATGGTGAAGTGCGTGGTGACGTTCTCCTGGCCGAACAGCCCATCACCCAGGTCGACGCCGTAGGTGTTCACCGCCACGTCGACGTTGGTGCCTGGCTTCCAGTAAGCCTGTGGGCGCCAACGCACTTCGCGGTTGTTGAGCCAATAGAACGCGCCTTCGACCGGCGGGTTGGTGGTGACGGTGATGGCCTTCTCGGCGGCCAAGCGGTTCGAGATGTCCTCGTCGAACCGGATCGCGACCGGTTGGCCGACACCGACGACCTCTCCGTCGCCCGGCAGCAGGTAGGGCATCGTCAGGTTCTCGGGCGAATGCGTCTCGAACGTCATCGAGCGGCTGGTCACGCCGGCGAGGCCGAGCGACTGCGCATTCAGCGTGTACTTCTCGTTGTAGCCCAGCGGCTCGGTGGTGGCCCAGCGCAGCCCGTCCTTGCTGAGCTGTCCCGCGATCGTCGCACCCTCTTCGTTGGTCATCGTGACCGCGCCGAGCACGCCGTCCTCTGCGGTGACGGTGACGGGCGCGTCGACCGTCACGCCGACGGCGCCATCGGTGACCGAGGCCGTGAGCTTCGGGACGAGCAGGTCACCGAACGGGGTGCCCTTGTCGGTGATGGTCTGTGGCTGCGGCGGCGGGGCCGGCGTGCTGTTGCACGCGCTGAGTCCGAGCACGATGGCCGGCAACACGACGACGGCCGTCAGCCAGGTTCGCTGCCGACGCGGACGGGCCACTGGCTGGACCTGCCACATGGTTGTTCCACCTCTCAAAGAGAGCTCACCGAGATTTTGGGGTACTTGCCGGTAAGTCTAAGGGCAACCTGGGAGCGGAGCAGAACCATTACCGTCGCCGTGGGCCGCCGCGGGGAATGAATTTCACCCCGCGCCCGAGTGCTGTTATCGTCTCTCACGCGCGCCGTTAGCTCAGTTGGTAGAGCAGCTGACTCTTAATCAGCGGGTCCGGGGTTCGAAACCCTGACGGCGCACCACTCGAAAACCCTGCTCAGGCAGGGTTTTCGCATCTGCGCAGCGATTGCGCACCCAGCTACCGATGGCCCAAGCCCCGGAATCCCAGCAGGTCAGACGATCACGCCTCCGGGTTGGATGCTGAACGACTCGTACTGTTCCGAATCGTCGACGAAGCGCAGCACGTGCCCCGTATCGAAGGTGATCGAAATTGCGTCGGGTGGCTCTGGTGTGGCAGCGGCGACCCGCTGCCCGAGGCATATGTGCACCCGGTAGGCGTCCCGCTCGTCTGGCTCCTCGGATTGGTCCACCACCGACCCGTCCGGGCCAAGTAGCAGCCACCTTCCTTCAGCAGCGATGAAGCAACCGGGGCCAAAGCGGAAGATGATCTGGTAGCTGCCGATCGAGATCTGCTCGAGCGTCGTCCCCACGAACTTCGAAAGGTCGATGCGGTCCGTCACGCCATACATGGATGCATGCCTAACGTGAGCGCGGAGACGAGTCAACCGGTTTGCAGGTGCCCGACTGCACCAAGGACGGCGGCGTTCCGGCGAATCGCGCAAGCATTGCGACTGACGTCCATGTCAATATTTGGCAAAACTTGGGACGGCTTTGCCGAAGATGTGCTGGAATCACCTCAAGTGTCAGTATCCAGACTCTGACCAGGAACGGGCCAATCGGTTGCGAATTTTTGTGACCTACCGAAACAATGCGTTTCAAGCAGCGAAAAGGTGGGTAGTATGGGTATGATCTTGTTAGCTGCGGGTCATTGAACGGATAGCCCGGACGCGACGAACAGAGAGGGATCGAGGTCTTAGCTGATGGCGACGGTAAGCGCACCGCGCTCCGCAGTCACGTCGAGCATTAATGCTGACGACGAGACCACTACGCACCGCGTCGTGGTCGTCTACAACTGCACCCGTCTTGGCCGCACGGCGAACCCCCCGAGCTTCTCCCTCAGCGACTGGTTCCGATTCGGCCGCTGGCGCTGACGAACCCGCCGTTCAGCGGTTCTTGATCCTCCGGAACACCACCACGAGCACCACCGTGGCTAGCCCCGCAATGGTGATGGCCACTGGCGGCTTCTTGACGAACCGCACCAGGCCCGCCTTCACGTCGTCGGCGATCCTGCTCGGATTTGCTCGCTCGGCCAAGGTGTCGACTGTCGCTGCCAGCTGATCGCGCGCCGCGTCGATCTCCTTCTTGATGGTGTCGGGATCTCTGTCCGCCACGTCAACCCCTCCAACTCGCGTCAGTGTCTTGCCGCCTACCCTAGAGCAGCCGACCACCCCGGCCCACAGAAGGGACACCCGCATGGCTCCGACCCCGCGCCTCGAAGTGGGCGACACAGCGCCCGCATTCAGCCTGTCCGACGCCGACGGCAAGACGGTCAAGCTCGCCGACTTCAAGGGACGCAAGGTCATCGTGTACTTCTATCCCGCCGCATCGACGCCCGGCTGCACGAAGCAGGCGTGCGACTTCCGCGACAGCCTCGCCCAACTCAACGAGGCCGGGCTCGACGTGGTTGGCGTCTCCCCAGACAAGCCCGAGAAGCTCGCCAAGTTCCGCGACAAGGAGGGGCTGACCTTTCCGCTGCTGTCGGATCCCGATCGCAAGGTGCTGACCGCATGGGGCGCGTTCGGCGAGAAGATGATGTACGGCAAGACCGTTCAGGGCGTCATCCGGTCGACGTTCGTGGTCGACGAGAAGGGCAAGATCGAGCTCGCCCAATACAACGTCAAGGCCACCGGCCACGTCGCCAAGCTCAGGCGCGACATTTCTGTCTAAGACCGCCCCAGCGCGTCCAGCAGCAGGGCCTCGGCCGTCGCCGCCCGCTCGAGCACGCCGAGGTGCAGGCTCTCGTTTATGCTGTGCGCCTGGGTGTTTGGGTCTTCCACTCCGGTCACCAGGATCTTGGCGTCGGGAAACGCCGCCGCGAACTCCGCGATGAACGGAATCGAGCCACCCACGCCCATGTCCACCGGTTCGGCGCCCCAGGCCTGGCGGAACACCGTCCGCGCCGCGTCGTACACCGGGCCGGTGGCGTCGATCGCATAGGGCTCCCCCACGTCGCCGGGCGTCACGGTCACCCGTGCGCCCCACGGCGCGTGCTGCTCGAGGTGACGGGTCAGGGTCGCCAGGTGCTCGCCTGCGTCACCGCCGGGAGCGACGCGCATGCTGACCTTGGCGCGCGCCCGAGGGATCAGGGTGTTGGACGCCGACGCGATGGGCGTGGTGTCGATGCCGATGACGGAGATCGCTGGCTTGGCCCAAAGGCGTTGGGCCACTGAGCCGGAGCCGATCTCCGACACCCCGTCGAGCAGACCCGTGTCGGAGCGGACACGCTCCGGGGAGATGTCGACGTCGGCGGCCGTCGCCTCGCGCAGCCCGGCCACCGCCACGTTGCCGTCGTCGTCGTGCAGGCTTGCGAGCAGTCGCACCAACGCGCTCAGCGCATCTGGGACCACACCGCCCCACATTCCCGAGTGCAGCCCGTGATCGAGGGTTTCCACTTCGACGACGCAGTCGGCCAGCCCGCGCAGCGAGACCGTCAGCGACGGAACCTCGGTGCTCCAATTGTCGGAGTCCGCGATCACGATGACGTCGGCGGCCAGCAGGTCGCGGTGCTCGGCGAGAAGCGCACCGAGCGACGGTGAACCGGACTCCTCCTCACCCTCGACGAAGACCGTCACCCCGACCGGCGGTGCGCCACCGTGCGCGCGGAAAGCCGCCAAATGCGTTGCAATACCGGCCTTGTCGTCGGCCGTGCCGCGACCGTAGAGCCGTCCGTCGCGCTCGGTGGGTTCGAACGGCGGCGTCGCCCACTGCCCGGCGTCACCTTCGGGTTGCACGTCGTGGTGGGCGTACAGCAGCACCGTCGGGGCACCGGGCGGGGCGGGATGTCGTGCGATCACCGCGGGCGCGCCGCCCGCGCTGACAGTGCGGATGTCGCCGAAACCAGCCTCCACCAACAGCTTCGACACGGCTTCGGCACTGCGGTGCACCTCGTCACGGCGTGCCGGGTCGGCCCATACCGACTCGATGCGGACCAGATCCTCGAGATCGGCGCGCACGGATGGCAGCACTGCTTGGACACGGGCGACGAGCTCACTCATGGAAACGACGTTAGTCGCTCCGACGTGCGCGCGAGCGGGGCTAGCTGCCGGACTCCAGCACTGCCACGGCGGCGGCGGTGTCACCCTCGTGCGTCAGCGAGAGGTGGATCGTGATGTCCTTCAAGTGCTCGGCGATGTCGCCGGCCAGCCGGACCCGCGGCCGCCCCCACATATCGGTGACGATCTCGATGTCGCGGTGAATGCCCTCGGGCAGCATCGGCCGCTTGCTGAACCGCGAGCCCGACCACGCTTTGATGACGGCCTCCTTGGCCGCCCACCTCGCCGCGAGGTGCCGCGCCGCCGACGAACTCTTGTCGGCGGCGTCGCGGCGCTCCCCCGGCGTGAACGTCTCGGAGAACACGGTGCCAGGCTGGTCGACCTGCTCTGCGAAGTCCGGAATGGAAACCAGGTCGATGCCTACGCCGACTATGCCCATGGGAGGAAAGCTAGCTCATCCCGATCTTGAGCCGTGTATGGACTCACCCGCCGTACCAACCGTCCTCGCCCAACCGTGCGTCCGCGTCGAGCAGCATCGCCGCCTCCTGCCGCTTCTCCGGGGCGTCATGGCCGAAGCGCCGGTCGGCCGGCTTCTCATAGAGCGACGGACCGCCCGCGATGGCCGACGCCAGCCTGCGCTGACCCTCCAGCACGCGGGCGTTGGCCCGGCGCCGGTAGTCCTCGCGCTGCTGGGGATCCAGCGCCGCCAGGAACGCCTGCGGGTGCACCAGCGCGACAAGACCCGACACGTGACCGAACCCCAGGCTCGTCACCAGACCGGCCTTCAACGGGAACTTCTCGCCCATGTGCAGCGTCTCGCGCACCCAGACGAAGTGCGACGCGTGCGCCAGTTCGTCGTCGACGCAATCCAGGCTCCGGTTCGGCGGGATGACCCCGTCGCGAAGCATCTGGCACATGCCCAGCATCTGGAACGCCGCCGCGCCCCCCTTGCTGTGGCCCGTCAGGCTCTTCTGGCTGACGATGAACAGCGGGTTGCCCTTCGACCGTCCCAGTGCCGACGCGAGCCGCTCGTGCAGCTCGGTCTCGTTGGGATCATTGGCCAGCGTCGACGTGTCGTGCTTGGAGATGACGGCGATGTCGTCGGGTCCGACGCCGAGCTTGGCCAGCGACTTGGCCAGCTGCGACTGCTTGCCGCCGCGGCCGGCTCCGAGCGCACCGAGCCCCGGGGCGGGGATCGAGGTGTGCACGCCGTCGCCGAACGAGGACACGTAGCCGATGACCGACAGCACCGGCAGCCCCATCTCCAGCGCCAGATCGCCGCGGGCCAGCAGGACGGTGCCACCGCCCTGACCCTCGACGAAGCCCAGCCGGCGCCGGTCGTTGGCGCGGGAGAACTTCGAGTCGCTGATGCCCTTGGCGCGCATCATCTCGGTGTCCGCCGTCGCCGACATGTCACCGAAGCCGATGACGGCCTCCAGCGTCAGGTCGTCGTAGCCGCCGGCGACCACGAACTCGGCCTTGCCGAGCCGGATCTTGTCGACGCCCTCCTCGACGGAGACCGCCGCCGTGGCGCACGCGCCGACGGGGTGGATCATCGCGCCGTAGCTGCCGACGTAGCTCTGCACGACGTGGCCCGCGAAGACGTTGGGCAGCACCTCCTGCAGGATGTCGTTCGGCTTGTTCTGACCGAGCAGGTTGCCGTGGTACATCGTCTGCATCGACGTGAGCCCACCCATGCCGGTGCCCTGCGTGCTGGCCACCAGGCTCGGATGCACCCAGCGCATGAGCTCCGTCGGGGTGAACCCGGACGACAGGAATGCGTCGACCGTCGTGACGAGGTTCCACAGCGCGACCCGGTCGATGGTGCTCGCCATGTCCTGGCTGACGCCGTACACGGTCGGGTCGAACCCGGTGGGGATCTGCGCGCCGACGGTCCGCGACAGCTTCACCTTGCGCGGCACCCGGATCTCGGTACCCGCCATGCGGGTGACCTTCCAGTCGCCGCTGTCCGGCACCGGCGAGATGACGGTGTGCTCGGGGTCGAACTGCACGAACCCGCGGGCGTCTGCCTCGGACGACACCACGAAGGTGAAGTCCCTGTCCAGGAACACCGAAACCAGCAGTGGGGACGCGTGATCGGGGTCGATCGCACCGTCGTCGACGAACTCGCGGATGCCGACCCGTTCGATGACGGCGTCGTGATACCGCTCGACCAGTTCGCCCTCGTCGATCAGGTCACCCGACTGCGTGTCGTACCAACCGGGCGTGGGATCGTCCTCCCACTTTACCAATCCCGTCGTCCAGGCCAGCTCCAGCACGCCCGCCGCGGACAACTCGCCCGCGACCTCCATCTCGAAGCGGGTGCGTGACGAGCCGTACGGACCGAGCTCGGCCCCACCGACGATCACGACCAGGTCGGCCGGGTCGACGTCGAGCTCGGCCCACTCCGGCGGCGGCGCCGAGGCGTAGCCGCGGGGCGGGGACGGCAGCGCGGCGACGGTACCCAACTCGTCGGCGTCGTCATCGGGGGTCGCCTCTGCCGTCATCTCCTCGCGAGCCTTTGCGGCCAGCTCGGACATGTCCAGGTCGATGTCACCCAACCCGCCGGTGAGGTCCGCTTCGAGCGGCTCGCGCGCCGCGGCGACCTTGGACTCGACATCGCACAACGCGAGCAGCATCGAGGCCATCTCGTCGGTCGAGTAGGTGGTGACGCCGGCCTCCTCGACCGCACCGACGATGGCGTCGTTGTGACCCATGAGGCCGGTGCCCTTGGTCCAGCCGATCAGTGCGTGCGCCAACGAAACCCGTTGCGCCCACGACGACTCGGCCTTCCAGCGGGAGACGACGGCGTCGAGCGCGGACTTCGACTCGCCGTATGCGCCGTCGCCACCGAACATGCCGCGGTTCGGAGAGCCGGGCAGCACGACGTGCAGACGCGACGCGATGTCGCGTTCCGAGCCCAGATGGGACAACCCGCCGATGAGCCGTTGCACGGCCCACAGCAGCACCTTCATCTCCATCTCGGCGCGCGCGCCCGCCTCGGACAGATCACCCGCGACGCGCGGCGCCGCGAACGGGAACAGCAGCGTCGGGGTCAGCGCATCCTTGAGGTGAATCGCCTGCGGTCCAAGGCTTTCGGACTGCTCGTTGCCCACCCAGGAGACCAACGCATCGATGTCGGTGTAGGACGCCATGTTGGCGGGCACCACCCACAGCTGGCCGCCGTAGCGGGCATTGTCGCGGTAGAGCGTGCGGTAGAACGCCAACCGGTCGTCGTCCAGCTTGGACGTGGTCGCGATGACGGTGGCGCCACCGGCGAGCAGCTGTGCTGCCACGGATGCCGCGATCGAACCCTTCGAAGCACCGGTGACCACCGCGACTTCGTTTGCGTATCCACCCTTCTCGGGATTCTCCGCACCCGCGGCGGCGCGACCGTACAGCGTGGCGTGGATGTGACGCCCCGCCGCCAGCGCCTTGCCCTGCCACCAGCTGGCCTGGGCGGCCACGACGTGCCCGGCACCTTCGAAGCGCTCCGAGAGCCGGGCCCAGTCGGTGTCGATGTCACCGTCGTCCAAAAGCCACAGTCGGGCAAGGTCCTCGCGAGCACTTGCCCAGCGGTCGTCGAACAGCACCGCCTTGCGGCCGTCGAACGCGGGAGCCACCAAACGCGGCCAATCCGAACCCAATTCGTTGGTGACGAGGTCGATGAGGTCGGCGTCGCTGACGGTCTCCTCGACGTTGACGGGCTTGTCGACGCCGAGCTGGCCGAGGATCAGCCGCGCCGCGTTGGCGAGCACGCCGTCGCGACCCGTGACCTGCTCGGCGAACTCGGTGAGCGCGGCGGAGTCCACCACGCCACCCGACGCACCGGCCGCGGACGGCAGCGACACCGAAACGCCTTGGCGGGCGGCGACGGCCAAGACGGCCGCGTCGACGACCTTGTCGACCGTGGCGGCGTCCGGCAGTGCGCCGTCGTGCAGCCCGCCGAGCGAGCCACCGCGCACGCTGCTGCCTTCACGCGTGCCAAGCACGACGTCGATGGTCACATGCTTGACCCAGCCCTCGCCGAGCTCCCAGGTCTTCTTCACCCGCTCCGCGATGGCGGCGGGCCGCTTGCCCGACGGGCCGAGCACCGTGCGCAGCTGATCGTTGACGGCGTCGGAAAGCACTGGGCCGTAAGGCTTGTACGTACGAGCTAGCTTGGTCACCTGCGACTTGAGCCCGGCGAGATCGGCCTCGGCCGCCCCGTCGATGGCCCCGAGGTTCAGCTCCGAACCAAGGTCGACCAGCAGCTGGTTGCGTCGCGAGGACGCACCGTCGGTGATCGATTCGATGGAGTCAAGCGACTCGATCTGGTCGATGCGCATCTTCGCCGACAGCGCGATGAGCGCCAGAGTGGCGTCAGCGGCGTCGAACGCCAAGTCGTCCGGGCGTGGCCCGCCCGACGGCGCCGCGGGGGCGGCCGGGGCGGCGGCGGGCGCAGCCTCGGCGGGCGCCGAGGCGGCCGGCGCAGGCGTGGGCTCGGCCGTGTCCTCCTCGAGGTCGGGCTCCGGGTCCGTGTCGGTGGCGAACAGCACCGCGGCGTCGCGCTCGGTGTTGAGCACCTCCGTGGTGTTGTGCGAATACTCCGGCAACTTCAGCGTGTTGGTGGCCAGCCCGGCGACCGTCGGCGCCGACTTCACGCCGATCTCGACGAAGCGCTCGATGCCAAGCCCGCCCGCGGCCTCCTCGATGAAGAGCAGGTCCTGCGTCTCGATCCAGCGCACCGGGCTCGCGAACTGCCAGGCCAACAACTCGATGACGATCTTGCGGCAGAGCTCGCGCGGCTTCTCGTTCCGCCACGTGTCGTAGTCGGCGAGGATCTCGTCGAGCGGCTCGGCGGGCACCAAATCCCGGATCTCCTGGACGAATTCGCGGTCCAGGCTGAACGGCTTCGGCACCAGGTTCGGGATGTAGCGACCGATCAGCAGGTTCGGATCGGCGTCGCGCGGCATGACGCGCTCCAGCGACCGGCGGAAGTCGGCAACGCCGACGCGAAGCACCGAGCTGTGGAACGGCACGTCGATGCCGGGCACCAGGATGAACGAGCGCTTGCCGCCACTGATTTCGCGACGCTTCTCGACCTCTTCCTCGAGCACCTCGAGTCCGCGGACGGTACCTGCGATCGCGTACTGCGAGCCGCGCAGGTTGAAGTTGACGATCTGGAGGTATTCGCCAGTGCGCTCGGCGATCTCGGCGACGAACGTCGGGACGTCGGCATCGTCGAGGTCGATCTGCGACGGCCGGATCGCGGCCAGTCGGTAGTTGGACCGGCCGTGCTCGTCACGCGGCACGATGTCGTGCATCTTGCTGCCGCGGTGGAACACCACCTCGAGCAGCGCCTCGAGCTCGTAGACGCCGGACACGCACGCCAGTGCGGTGTACTCGCCCACGGAGTGACCACAAGCGATCGCGTCCTCGACGAACGCGCCCTGCTCACGCATCTCGGCGACCTGGGCGGCGGCCACGGTCGCCATCGCGACCTGTGTGAACTGCGTCAGGTAGAGCACGCCCTCGGGGTGCTGGTAGTGCACGCCGCTGGCAATCAGGCTGGTCGGGTTGTCCCGGACCACGTGCAACACCGAGAAGCCCAGCGTGTCGCGGGTGAACTTGTCGGCGGTGTCCCAGACCTTGCGGGCCGCCTTGGAGCGGGCGCGGACGTCCATGCCCATGCCCTTGGACTGAATGCCCTGGCCCGGGAACGCGTACACCGTCTTCGGCGCCGCAAGCTGCGCGGTGGCCGCCATGACCAACTCGTTGTCGACCTTCGCGGTGACCTCGATGATCTCCGCACCCCGGTCGATGCCGACCCGGTCGACGCGGAACTCGATGTCGTCACCGGGCAGCACCATGCCGAGGAAGCGGGAGGTCCAGCCGACCAGCCTCGCGGGCGGGGTGGCCTGGCCGTCGGTGGCCGTGACGACGTGCTGCGCCGCGGCCGACAGCCACATGCCGTGCACGATGGGCGATTTCAGGCCGGCGAGCAGCGCGGCGGCCCGATCGGTGTGGATCGGGTTGTGGTCACCGGACACCACGGCGAACGCGCTCATGTCGGTGGGCGCGGTGACGGTGACGTCGCGACGACGGCGACGCGGCGTGTCGGTGGCGTTGTCGGTGATGGCGCCGCCGGCACGCGGCGGGTCGGAGAGCTCGAGGGCGCCGGTGCGGCCGCGGATCGCGAACCGCTCCTCCAGCTTGGCGAGCACGGTGCCCTCGGAGTCGGCGATGGTGACGTCGACGGGGATGACGCGGCCGACCTCGGTGTCGACGGCCGCCGAAGCCGTTGCGGTGACCGTCAATTCGGCCTTCGTCTTCGGCATCGGCGCCAGCAGGTGCGCCGCGTGGTCGAGGTGCACCAGGCTCAGCAGGCCCTCGATGACGGGGAATCCGTCGTCGGTCAGCGCCGAACCGATGGCCGAGAACACCGCGGGCCAGCACAGGCCGACGAGCGCGTCGGGAACCAGCGTCAGGCCGGGCGCCAGCG
>Ga0070668_100003049_pt1 | contig 12394 bp, 10 predicted proteins | sample KBSS43metaG_FD_64661 | JGI IMG/M metagenome (GOLD analysis project Ga0070668, IMG submission 64661) | Switchgrass rhizosphere microbial communities from Kellogg Biological Station, Michigan, USA - KBS S4-3 metaG | ecosystem: Host-associated > Plants > Roots > Rhizosphere > Soil ... | reverse complement strand
AAATGTTGTACGATTTGTTACAAGAGAACTAGTGTTTCTTAACGGTACTTCGTACCGTTAAATGGTATGGTGTATTTCATACACCATACCACTAGTTGAGTAATTTATTTTTGTGTTTTGTTTGTTTTGTATTGATTTTGTTTTTTTGTGATTTTTTTTGTTTGTTTATTTAGTTTTTTAAATTTAGTATATTCTTTGTGTTTTTGTGTTTTGTTTTTTAGGTAGAAGGTGTCTACCTTATCTAGATAAGGTTTTTGAGATGTAAGATAAATGTAAACAGATGGAAAAGGTGGAGAGGAGGAGTGAGAGGGGGAGCGGGAGGATACAAATAAGGATAAAGGGATATATGATAGAAACAGGGTACATTAATACCCTGTTTAGGGGTTTTTATCTTTGGTTGAAGATTTATTTATGTTAAATAATTCTTTCTTCCAAGCCGTACTCTTTTTAATTAGCGCGCCGCCGGCCCCGGTTGCACTTCCGCACTTTTTTCCCCTAACAGTTTTGTTAGTTTCAATTTGGCAGCCTTCTTATTGAATTGATTAGGTCTTTTTGACTTTTTTCAATTGCGCCAGGGGTTGAAATTTTTCCTTTTACTTTGGCAAAATTTATTTTTTCGCTTGGGTAGCGTCTTGATTTAAAAAGGGGCGGGTTCCGGGTTTTTCCTCTTTTTATGTCTTGATAAATTTTTGCTTTTTCATTGGTAGGGTTTACATTAAAGATGATTGATAAGTGCTTCACTTGGGTTTATCAGTAGCTTTGGTTTTAGCTCAGGGTTTTATCCAGGTGGTCTAACGGCGCTAACCTTCATCTGAATTACGTTCTGTTTGCTGATTTGCCCTTGCCGGCGTTCTTCTTATTATCTTTCTTTAAAATAAATGGTTTGAGGATTTGTTTGATAGGGTTTGGGTTTCATCGATCTTTGTTGGATTGGTTTGGAAGAACTAATCATAAGATAATTGGTCAGTTGTATTTTTTGTTTAGTGTTTTTAGGTGTTCTTTTGGTGCAAGTTTGAGTTGGTTTATTCGTTTGAGTTTAAGTAGATCAAGAGTTACATGAAGTAAGAGTAATGCTTATCATGATTTTTTTAATGCGGTGGTTACAAACCATGCTTTGATGATGATTTTCTTTTTTATTATGCCTGCTTTAATTGGATTTTTTGGCAATTGAATGTTACCTGTTTTGTTAAATGCTTCTGATTTAGTTTTCCCTCGGTTGAATGCTTTTTCTTTTTGGATTTTACCTTTGTCATTTGTTTTTCTTTATACTGCTTTTAATATAGGATCTGGTACTGGTGTTGGTTGAACTTTGTATCCACCTCTTTCTGGCCTAGTTGGTGCTAGCGATGTGAATGTTGATTATTTAATTTTTTCTTTACATTTGGCTGGTGTAAGAAGGATTTTAGGTAGAATTAATTTTATGGTAACTTTGATGAGTTTACGGTCTGTTGTTCAGAAAATAAATTCTATGAATTTGTTTGTTTGAAGGGTTATAGTAACCGTGTTTTTGTTGATTTTGAGTTTACCTGTTTTGGCAGGTGCTTTGACTATGTTATTGTTTGATCGAAATTTTAATACTGGCTTTTTTAATAATAATGCTGGTGGTGATCCTGTTTTGTTTCAGCATTTGTTTTGATTTTTTGGTCATCCTGAAGTTTATATTTTGATTTTGCCTGGTTTTGGTTTAGTTTCTAATTCTATGCTTACTTTAAGTGGTAAGAAATTAAATTTCGGTCAGCTTTCTATGATTTTCGCTATGCTTTCAATTGGGTTTTTGGGATGTATTGTTTGGTCTCATCATATGTTTAGAGTTGGTTTAGATTTGGATTCACGAGCTTATTTTACTGCTGCTACTATGGTTATTGCTGTGCCTACGGGGGTTAAGATTTTTTCTTGGTTGGCTACTTTTTATGGTAGTTATTTTAAGTTAAGTGCTTTGTTCTTGTGAACGGCTGGATTTTTGTTTTTGTTTACTTTAGGTGGCTTGACTGGTATTACTTTGAGATCTTCAAGGTTGGATTTGTTGTTGCATGATTCTTATTTTGTTATTGGTCATTTTCATTTTGTTTTAAGTTTAGGTGCTGTGTTTGCTGTTATGGTTGGTTTTGTTATGTGGTATAGATTGTTTTCTGGTGTTGTTTTAAATGGAATTTTAAGCATTAGCCAATTTTTTTCTTTGTTTATTGGGGTAAATTTAACTTTTGTACCTATGCACTTTATGGGGCTATCAGGAATACCTCGTCGGTATTCTGAGTATTTGGATTTTTTTTTGTTTTATCATAGTATTGCTAGATTAGGTTCAACTATTTCTATTACTAGATATGTGATGTTTGTTTTTATGGTTTTGGAGTCTCAATTTTCTTTTCGGTTGTTGTTGTTCTTAAATAGGTTGGGTATTGAAAGGCATAGGGGTAATTCTCCAGCTCAGCATTCGGTTAAGTCTCAATTGGTTGGTTATTGTTCAAGTGGTTTAAGTGGTAGGGTGGTTATGATAAATAAGGTTGTTTAGTGTTTATATAAATTAGGTTTTGGATGGCGGGATATTTTCAGGATTTGCAAACTATGGGGTCTGGTATGAGTATGGATGATTTACATTTATTAGTTTTGTTGGTACAAGTTGGGGTTTCTGTTTTAGTATTATGTGTTTTGTTACAAGCGGTTTGGGCTCCTTTTATGTGTACTGGTACGGCTGATTGACCTTTATTGGAAATGATTTGGACGGTAGTGCCTTCAATTATTTTGTTTATTTTGGGGGTTCCTAGATTGGAGTTGTTGTATAAGTTTGAGGGTATTTTTATTAAACCGGATTTGATTGTAAAGGTTGTAGGTCATCAGTGGTTTTGGGAGTATAATTTTACTGAATTTGGGTTTGGATATGATAGGTTTACTGAGAAATCTGGGGTTTTTCGTTTGTGTCATGTTTCTGATCAGTTGGTTTTGCCTTTTTTAAGTAAAGTGCAGTTGTTGGTTACTAGGCATGATGTTATTCATTCTTTTGCTTTACCTAGTCTTGCCGTTAAGTCTGATGCTAATCCTGGTCGGTTAAATTGTGTGAATTTTACATGTAATTATCCTGGTGTTCAAGTGGGTCAATGTTCTGAACTTTGTGGTACTTTGCATTCTAATATGAGTATTGTGGTTGAGTTTACTTCAGTGGCTTTATTTAAGGAGTGGTTGTTGATGAAGTTAGTTAGATTATCTTAATGGCTAGACCTTTGTTAGAATTTGATTTATGAGGTAGTTGATTGTTTTTTGCGGTTTTGTTTATGTGTTTAAGGTGTGTTTTTTATTTGGATATGCGAGTTTGTAATCTTTCAGTTTGACCAGTAGGTGGATGAGAGTTGTTTGTTGTAATTGTTCTTTTGGTTTTAAATTTAAGTGGTTTAATTCCTTATGGTTTTGGTTTAAATAATTATCCTTTGGTAACTTTAGGGTTGGCAATTGGATATTGGTGGTTGTTTGCTTATGTTTATCAGTTTTTTGTTTCTCGTCAGCTTAAGGATAGTGTATTATCTAGATTTTTACCTCAGGGCTGTCCTGTAGGTTTATGGTTGTTTTTACCTGTTATGGAATTGATTAGTATTGTTATTCAGCCTATTACTTTATTATTGCGGATTACAGCTAATTTAGTAGTTGGACATTTTTTAATGTTTTTTGTGACTAAATTGGTTGTGTATGCTTCTTTGGTGTTGGCGGTAGGTTTGTATTTGTTTGAATTGTTTGTTAGTTGTGTTCAGACTTTTGTGTTTTTGTTATTGTTGAAGAATTATCGTGGGTTTATGAAGTCTGATTAGTATAGTTATGTTAGTTTTATTTATGTGGTTGTGGGTTGGTGTTTCTTTTGTGGTTTTACATACTTATTTTATAATTAAAATTAGTTGGTTGATGTTTTGATTGACTTGTGCTTTGTGAGCCGGATACAGGTGGTTTGCTCATTTATTGAAATGATGATGATTTATGATTCAGGTTTTGGGTTTGGTTTTGTTGTTTTATTTTAGTAGGTCCCATTTGTGGTGGTTGATGTTAACTTTTGAGATTTCTTTATTACCTATTATGTTTATTATTTTGGGGTTTGGTGGTCAGAGAAGTCGTCTTCCTGCAACGTTGTACTTTTTGATTTATACTCTTTTGTTTTCTTTGCCTATGTTGATGGTGCTTTTAAGTTTAAAAGTTAATCTGAATTTGTTAGTTAATGATTATTATGTCGGTGGGTTTACGTTTTTAGTGTTGATTATGTGTTTTTTGGTTAAGTTACCTGTTTTTGGATTACATTATTGGTTGCCCAAGGCTCATGTTGAGTCTCCTACTTTGGGTAGTTGTATTTTGGCTGCTATTTTATTAAAAACTGGGTGTTATGGAATTTTTGTAGTTTTGAAGTGGTCTAAATATATTGTAAGCCCTGTTTGGGCTTTGTGGGGGGCGTGTGTAACTGCTATTTTAGCAAGGATTCAAGTTGATGTTAAAAAGTTAATTGCTTTTAGTAGGGTTTGTCATTTGAATTTGGCTTTGGCAGGTATTTTTTCAGGGAGGGTTGTTGGGTTTAGGTCTTTTTTGATTGTATCTTTAACTCATGGTTTTGTTTCTTCTGGTATGTTTTTTTTAGCTGGATTGGTTAGGAGAAATAGGCGATTGATTTATTATTTGAAAGGAAATCTTATTATGGGTTGGCTTTTAGTTTTGATGTTTAATTTTTCTCATCCTTCTTGTCATTCTTTGCTAGGTGAGGCTTTGGCTTTTAGAAGATTGCTTTTAAATAGTGTTTTGAATATGGTATTATTATTGGTGTGTGGTATGTTTGTTTTGTGATTTAGAATTATTCTTTGGTTAAACTTAAAAAGTCAGATGAGAGGGGGTCTTAGAATTAGGACTATTGTTTTATCTTGGGGATTTATGATAGTTTTATTGATGTGATTTAATACAGGTTTATTTTTTTAGTTATGTTGATTTTTTGTTTTGTGGTATTGTTGATAATAGTATTAGGCGAGTTGGAATTTGGATTTTTTTCTTATGAGTGAAATTTAAATCATTTGGGGTTTCAAGTTAGTATTTTGGGGTTAATTTTTTTGTTGACTGTTTTTATGGTTTCTATTATGGTGCATATTTTTTCTAGCTTTTATATGAGTGGTAGTAAGATATTAGTTGAGTTTAATTTGTGGTTTAATTTGTTTGTATTATCTATGATGAGTTTGTTGGTTGGTAATAGTTGGTGAGTATTGATTTTTGGTTGAGAAATATTGGGGGTTACATCTTTTTGACTTGTAGCTTTTTATGGGAGGTTTTTGGCCCATAATGGGGGTATTTTGACGATGATGACTAATCGTATTGGTGATGTAGCTTTTATTTGTGCTTTAATGTATTTTTTACACAGTGGTAGTCTTATTGCTGAACTTAATTTTTTGATAGTTATTTTTATTGGGTTGGCTTTGGTTTCTAAGAGGGCTCAGTTTCCTTTTTTTAGATGGTTGCCAGCTGCAATAAGTGCTCCTACTCCTATTAGTGCTTTGGTTCATAGGAGAACTTTGGTTACTGCTGGGTTTTTCTTGCTAACAAAGTTTAATTGAGCTTATTTAGTTAATTCGCAATTTAGTTATTTTTTTGGAGTGATAACTTTATTGCTTGGTTCTTGGGCAGCTTTGTTAGATTCTGATTTTAAAAAGGTTGTGGCTTTTTCAACTCTTAGTCAGTTGGGTCTTTTGATAATTTTGTTTTCTTCTGGTAGTTTAATGGTTGTGTTGTTTCATTTAGTTTCTCATGCTTTTTTTAAGAGGGTTTTGTTTATGAATGTGGGTGGAATAATTTTTTATTCTTTTAGTAATCAGTCTAAGATGTTGTTTGGTTCTGGTTTAATAATAAATTATATTCATGTTTCTTGGTTTTATTTGAGATTGATGAATCTTTCGGCTTTGGTTTTTACCACTGGGTTTTACTCGAAGGAATCTGGTTTAACTAGATTGTTAACTGAAGTTAGGTTGTTTACTTTAGTGTTAATAGTTATTATTATTTCTTTAACTACAGGATATGCTTTACGTATAGCAGGCATGGTAAGGTCTACTTCTGGGGTTAGTTTGGGTGTAGCTGGTGGAAGGAGGTTTTTGCTTTGGGGATCTTTGTTGAGTTGAGTTTGATTAGTAGTTTTGGGTTTTGTTTGAGGTGCTAATTTTTGTGTGTTTGATTTTGGTTATGTTATTTTTATAATGGTAATGTTAATGATTGGAGTTTTATCTTATTGAATTATGAGGTCTGGTTCCAGGTATTTATTTTATCATTTAACTCGTTTGCTTCATTATAATTTGAGTTTTAATTGATTGCGAGGTTTTAATCAGGTAACCCAATTGTTTTGAGTGCCTTTGTATCCGTTGACTTGGTTGTCAAGTGCAGGTTGGTTAGCTTTAGTTTTAGTTTTAGTAGTAATGTTTGTTTAAACCTTAATTTGTCTTAAACTTCTAATTTAAGCTTAGCAATTTTTGCTTTAGGGTAATTATTTTGGGTGTTTTAATTGTTCTTTTTGTTATGTTGTTTTGGTTGATTAGGTTTTTAGTTTGTATTCAGCATTATTCTACTCAAGGAATAATAAAGGCTTTTGAGTGTGGATTTGAAATGCATCATTGACAAACTTATCAGCCGTCTTTACATTTTTTTAAGTTGACTTTGGTATTTATTTTGTTTGATTTGGAGTTGATGTTTTTAGTGGCTTTGTTTTTTTCAATGAACTGGATGATGGTTTTGTTTGTTTTAGTTTTTTTGTTGGGAACTTTATTGATTGAGTTTAATTTTTATTCATTGAATTGAAGAGTTTAGCTAGTTTAAGGGATTACCCGGCCTAACTTACGATTAGTGTTTATTATAGCTAGTGGCTTGATAGTCTAAATTAAGACATTTCATTTAAACTGAAAAGATTGAGAAAGTCATCGGGATGATGCCTTAAAGGCGGTTAATTTTGCATATTAATTTATTGATGTCTCGTTTTTTTTTGGTTTTAGCCGTAAGGAGTTAAACTTCGAATTTAATTTATAATGAACCATTAGAGGTGTCCTAATTGGATGATTTTAATTTCAAGTTAAAATATTTTCACCTCTTAACTGTATTTTGTGGCTACTTTGCTTTTGCTTCTTAGGGTTACATTAAGAATTGCTTTTAGAACTCACTTAGAGCGTAAGTTATTGTCTTTGGTTCAATTGCGATTAGGTCCCAATAAGGTTTGATTGTTTGGTTTGGCTCAGCCTGTGTTGGATGGTATTAAATTGTTTTTGAAAGGTCGGTTTAATTTGGAGTATAGTCATAAGTATTTGTATAAGAGTGTGCCTGTAATTGCTTTTATGGTTATGTTTTTGTTGCTGTCTTGTTTACCTTTTAGGGTTGTGAGTAGTAGTCAGTATCAGGTTTTGTGATTATTAATTATTTTTGGAGTCAATTCACATTTAATTTTGATTAGTGGTTGAGCTTCTCAGTCTAAGTTCGCTATGATTGGTAGTATTCGGAGTTTGGCTCAGGCTGTTTCTTTTGAAATATTAGCAACGGTGGTGTTGTTGTTTCCTTATTTAGTAAATTTTGTTTTCACTTGAGATTATGTGTGAGTATACACTTTATTTGTTGCTGTAATTGTGTGAATTATGATAATGTTAATGGAGAGTCAACGTGCTCCGTTTGATCTCAGTGAAGCTGAGAGAGAATTAGTGAGGGGGTTTAATACTGAATATGCTGCTATTTTTTTTACTTATTTTTTTTTGGCTGAGTATGGAAATTTATTGGTTTTAGCTGGTTTAAGAAATATGATGACTTTTGGTTGAAATAGTTTGATTATTTTTTGGGTTTTTTTATGGTTTTTGTTGCGAAGCTGTTATCCCCGGATTCGGTTTGATAAACTGATGGCTACTACATGAATGGTTTGTCTGCCTGTAGTACTTTTGTTATGAATAGTATTATTGTATAGTGGTTGGTTGTAAAATTTCTGGTTTAGCTTATTTTGCTTTTTGGGTGGTGGGATTGTCTACGTCTAATTGGTTTTATGGTTGAGTTATTATAGAAGTAAGTAATTGAATTTTGGTTTTATGAGTAGTTGGTCCACATTTTATGTTGAGTTTTTTGGTTTGGCAAAGCTTGTGTGGAATAGTTTTTGTATATAGATATGCTTTATTTTGAATATCTTTGGGGGTGTTAATTAGCCTTTTAATGAAGACTGGTATGCCTCCATTTCATTTATGATTGGGGCATTTAAAATGGAGGTGGACTAGTTGGATTGTATTTTTGACTGCTCATAAAACCTTACCTTTTTTACTAATTATTACTTTACCTTTATTTGATTTTTTATTTATTGGTTGACCCATTATCGCTATAGTAATACTTTATTCTCATTTAAGTTTATACAATCTAATGTTTATTTCCTCTATTAATGATGGGGCATGAATTTGTTTAAATACTGAAATTAATTATTTTTGGCTTTATATGTTAGTTTATATTATGTTATGATTAGGTTGGGGTTTTTATAATCAGACTAATCGGATTACAGGTTTGGCAAGTAGAATTTATTTTTTGATTCTAATAGGTCTTCCTCCTTTTGTTATATTTTTTTTAAAGGTGTTATTGTGGTCTAGTTTAGACTTAGTTCGAGGGTTTTTATTAACGTTGGCTTCGTGATGGATTATTTTGATTTATTTGTGTTGGTTGATTTTGACTTTATTTAGAAGGAGTCTTCTGGTAAAAAGAATAACTCAGTGGGTGATGGTTTTTATTTTTTTTGTTGGTTCAGTGATAAGATACTAAATTGGTATTCTGTAATTGGTTATTAGGATAAGTGTGATAAGAATTACTCTTTCTATGACTTGAATAGTTAGAAGATATAGTATTCAGGCAGCTGTTTGGTATATAATGAAATTATTAATAATCCCTAAATTTAATAATTCTAATCTTAAAAGAATTCAGATAAGTTGGGTTCTTCGGCAAAGGATAAGACTTAGTCTGGTGATGAAGATACCTAGTTCGATGAAAGACACAAGTTACCCATTTGAATGCCGAGACTGGTCATTCATATGTACCAGTGGGTTTAAGATTTGCTATTAGAAGTTTGTTGTTAAGAAACTTGATTTTGTGACATGATAAGATTAGGACTCCTCTTTTTATTTCTATTACTTCATTAGGTTTAATGGCATATTTATGAAGGCGTGATTTGAGACGAGAATCTAATTTAAAAGGTTCTCATAGGTTTAAGACTCAGGAAGCTTTGAAGTTAGGTATAATGTTTTTTATTTTTAGTGAGGTTATATTATTTTTTAGAATTTTCTGAGGGTTTTTTCATTATTCTTTGAATCCCGTTGGTGAGGTTGGTTTTGTTTGACCCCCTACTTCTATTGTAAGAATTTCACCTTACGGAGTCCCTTTGTATAATACTATTATTTTAGTATCCTCGGGATTAACAGCAACGTTAGCTCATCATTTGATTTTGTTAGAGGACCGTCGTTCAATTATTTGATTAGGTTTGTCTATTGTTTTAGGAGCTTATTTTACTAGTTTACAATTAATGGAATATTATGAGGCTAGATTTACTATTATGCATGGTAATTATGGGGGTGTTTTTTTTTTGGGCACTGGATTTCATGGTGCTCATGTCTGTGTTGGTACTTGTTTGCTTTTGATTTGTTTATTTAAACTTTATGGAAATCATTATAGATTAACTCATCATGTTAGATTTGAATTAAGTGCTTGGTATTGACATTTTGTAGATGTGGTATGGTTATTTCTTTTTGTGACAGTTTATTGATGAGCTTCTTAGTTAATTTGATAATAGTCTGGTCTAAGATACCTTTATTAAGAAGTATGTCTGATTTAGTTATGTATCTAATAACTCCTATTGGCATTAGGTATTGATGAAATTTAGGTTCATTACTAGGAATAATTATTGTGATTCAGATTTTGACAGGTTGATTATTAACTTTATTTTATGTAAGAAGATGACAATTAAGTTTTGATTCGGTGTGATTAATTCATTTAGAAAGATGAAATGGTAATTTGGTTCATTTAATTCATTTGAATTTTGCTTCATTTATTTTCTTGGTTTTGTATTTTCATATGTTGAAAGGTGTTTATTATCAAAGTTGAAAAACTAATAAGTTAGTTTGAGTTACTGGATTAATTTTGATGGTATTGATTATGGCTGTGGCCTTTTTAGGGTATGTTTTACCTACTGGTCAGATGAGTTTATGGGGTGCTACTGTAATTACTAATTTAATTTCTGTTATTAGAAAGAAATTAGTTATTTGAATTTGGGGTGGTTATTCTGTTAACCAAATGACGTTAGGGTTTTTTTATACTTTACATTATATTTTACCTTTTGTTGTTCTGTTTGTAGTAATAGCACATTTGATTGTATTGCATATTTTTGGTAGAACAACCTTTGGTTTGAAGACTCATTTCTGGCCTTATTTTGCTGTTAAAGATATTATGAATGTAATTGTTTTATTGTTTTTTGTTTGATGAACTTTAAAGTATTCATATTATACCTCTGATCCTGATAATTTTATTAAGGCTAATCCTTCGGTGTCTCCTTTACATATCAAGCCTGAATGATATTTTTTACAGTATTATGCTATTTTGCGAAGTATTCCTAATAAGGTGGTTGGTGTGGTGTTTTTTGCTTTAAGTTTATTAATATTTGGGTTGTTAGTTTTAAATAAAGGTTTATTCTCAAGATATTGATTTCCAGTTTGGAGATTAAGGGTTTCAACATTTGTAAGAATCAATTTGTTGTTGATTATGGTGGGCGGTAAGCCGGTTGAATATCCTTTTTTAGAGCTAGGTCAAGTACTAACATTTTTATATTTTGTTTGGTTTCTGGGTGTAATTTACACACCTTCAGTTTTTGATTAAACTAAATAGTCAAATAATGATTCTGAATTCATAATTCACGAGGTGAGTTAAATCTTTAGTTAAGCTTCAACTTCTCAAGTCAAAAGTGAGTGAACTGATTATTCTAAAGCTTAATAGCTTTAAAACTAATTTAATTTTCAATTAAACTGAACTTGGTTCTTTAAAGCTGTTGAGGATTGCCGGTAAAGGCTTCTTCGAATCAAAAGTTCAATGCTCAAATAAAGCTTAATCCCCATAATTGTCGAAGGTGTATTGTTTTATTTATTATATTTGATATAATAATTAAGCTGACAAATAGGAAAATAAAGATCATGATAGTTCTTAAAACTCAAGGTTGTTTTATAAGTATAGTTATATTAAAGTTTCTGGATCTATTAGTGCTAATTATTGCAAGAGGTAGAATAAAGATAAGTATAACTCAATTTAGCCTAGGATTATATTTGAGTTTTCTTAGTAATCTTGTAAGAAATAATAATAAAATTAGTAGTCCACTAATATAGATTAGTCCAACCAAACAGGCGATTAGCGGTTGGTTTCATTGAATAATCATTAAAAGTGCGGTTAGAAGAAGGGCAATACCTCCTTTAGCTGGACTTGATGATAGCAGCATAAAAATGGCTCTGATTTTTCTTGTTTAGTTTATTTTAGAATGATCATTTGATACGTGATTGGATTTAACAAGAATACTTTTATATAATTTCTAATCCACAATTAGACGTTTTTAAAACTTTAAAAGTTAATCAAAGATTTTACTCACGTTGATATTTGAAATATCATGGTCTTATTAACCTATTTGACTTCAAGCGTTGAACTTTTTATTCCCAAAATAAATGTACTTATTATACTTTAGCTTGTTAATTGGTTAATTGATTGGAGGTTCCTCACGTACTGACTGTCTTAAAGAAGTAATGCCACAGCAGAGAAACCAAACTGTCTTGCGACGTTTTAAACTCAGCTCAATTTTATTATATTTTGAACAAAAATTATTTTATCAGACTTGTTCTTTCGGTGATTTAGTTAATTTAGTCAACATCGAGGTAATTATTATTTTTTAGCTAGGTAGCATAAAAATTTTAAATTCTGTTATCCCTAAAGTATTTTATTTCCTTAAAAACCATATAAAGCTTAGTGAAATGTTTAAATTATTATTTTAACTGCCCAATTTAAATTTTGCTTACGAAAGATTAAACATTCTAAGCAATTTAAAAAAATTTTAGGGTCTTATCGTGCTAGTGACTTTGTAATTCTTTTAAATTACAAGCTCATTTAATCATTTAGAATAAAGAGAGGCAATCGAAATTTAACTATTCATTTAGACCACAATTAAAGGCCAAATTATCACACTACATTAAAAGACTCAGGCTAATCCCGCTCATGACACTCAGCCGCTGTTCGAGCAAGTTTTACTTTTAAGATATAAAAGCAATGTTTTTAGGAAACATTTTTCGTTTATTGCTATGAGTTAGTTTATTCTAAACTAGTGATTTTATAAATTAGAAGTTAATTATTCAGTTTTACATTGTAAATCTTATTT
>Ga0070668_100003048_pt1 | contig 12402 bp, 10 predicted proteins | sample KBSS43metaG_FD_64661 | JGI IMG/M metagenome (GOLD analysis project Ga0070668, IMG submission 64661) | Switchgrass rhizosphere microbial communities from Kellogg Biological Station, Michigan, USA - KBS S4-3 metaG | ecosystem: Host-associated > Plants > Roots > Rhizosphere > Soil ... | reverse complement strand
GCCAAGCCGCTCCGCCGTGGCGACGAGCGTCGCGCGTGTAGGCGCCGCCAGCGGGATGCCGTTCGCGTCGCGCTCGCGCGCGGTGGCGCGCTCCGGCTCGCCGGGAAGCTGCACGCGCCCGCCCGGCGTGGCCGGCGGCGACGCCCGGAGCCACGCGGACAGGCTCGCCACCTGCCGCGCGAAGTCCTCGCGGCTGCAGAGCCGGTCCGGTGCGAACACGATCGACAGCATGTTGTTGATCATCGGGCTCGGGCGCGGGTGATGATCCTGGACGCGTCCGCCCGAGAGCGCGCCGCCCAGCAGCTCGCACATCACGGCGAGCGCGAAGCCCTTGTGCTGGCCGAAGGGCAGCAGCGCCCCGATCGGGTCGGCGAACATCACGGCCGGATCGTCGGTCGGCTGGCCTTGCGCGTCGAGCAGCAGGCCGGTGGCCATCCGCTTGCCCGCGTCGAGCGCCACGCGCGCCTTGCCCATCGCGACCATGCTCGTCGCGAAGTCGAGGATCAGCGGGTGGGGGTCATACGGCACGCCAACGCAGAAGGGATTGGTGGACAGGCGCGCGTCGCTGCCCCCCCACGGCGCCACGAGCGGCGTCGACAGCACGTTGACGAAATGGATCGACGCCATCCCCGCCGCCGCGCATTGCTCCGCCCAGTGGCCGATTCGCGCGACGTGGTGCGTGTTCGACAGCCCGAGGATGCACGTGCCGGTCGCTTTCGCCCGCTCGATGGCGACGCGCATCGCCTGCACGCCGATCGACTGGCCGAAGCCCTTGCCGCCGTCGGCGCCGATCAGCGTGCCCGCGTCGGTGACGATTTGCAGCGTGCGCCCCGGAGCCGCGAGGCCGGCCGCGACGTTGTCGACGTAGACGCGCGTCAGCACCACGCCGTGGGAGTCGTGGCCGAAGCGGTTGGCGTCGACGAGGTTGGCCGCGATGACGTTCGCCTCCTCCGCATCGCAACCGGCGGCGGCGAACATGCGCGCGACCGCCGTGCGCAGCGGCGCCGCATGGACGTGAACCATCGGCGCGCTCATGCGACGGTGACGAGGCGCTGCAGCGCGGCCGGATCGGCGAGCAGCGCGGCGCTGTCGCCGCGATGGACGACCCGCCCGCGGTCGAGCACGAGCACGTCGCGCGTCAGCGCGAGCGCGAGCCGCGCATGCTGCTCGACGAGAATGAGCGTGAGGCCGCCCTCCTCGACCAGCTTCCTGATCGCCGCCATCAGCTCCTGCACGATGATCGGCGCCAGGCCCTCCATCGGCTCGTCCAGCAGCAACAGCCGCGGGTTCACCATGAGCGCCCGGGCGATGGCGAGCATCTGCTGCTCGCCGCCGGAGAGCTGGTTGCCGAAGTTCGCCCGCCGCTCCTCGAGACGCGGGAACATCGTGTAGATCCGCCTTTCGGTCCAATGGCCGGGCCGCGCCACCACGCGCAGGTGCTCCTCGACCGTGAGCGATGGGAACACGAAGCGCTCCTGCGGCACCCAGCCGAGCCCCGCCTGCGCGCGGCGGTACGTGGGCATGGCCGCGAGGTCCCGGCCCTCCCAGGAGAGGCGCCCGCGATGCACGCGCGTCAACCCCATCAGCGTCACCAGCAGCGTCGTCTTGCCCACGCCGTTGCGGCCGAGGAGCGCGAGGCTCCCCTGCGGCTCCAGCGCGAACGACACGTCGTCGAGAACGACGGCGCTGCCGTACCCGGCGGAAACGCCCTCGAACGCGATGAGCTCAGCCATGCGCGGCCTCGCCGAGGTACACCTCGCGCACGCGCGGATCGGCGGCGATATCCGCCGGCGTGCCTTCGGTCAGAACGCGGCCGCCGACCAGCACGGTGATGCGCTCGGCAAAGCGGAACACGAGCCCCATGTCGTGCTCGATGAAGACGACGGTGACGTCGCGCGGCAGCTCGGCGATCACGCCGAAGAGCTCCGCCGATTCACCGGCCGGGATGCCCGCGGCCGGCTCGTCGAGCAACAGGATCGAGGGGCGCGTGGCCAGCGCCAGCGCAATCTCCACCAGCCGCTGCTTGCCGTAGGCCAGGTTGCGGGTCAGCGTGCCCGCGTCGGCGCGAAGGCGCAGGCGGTCCAGCAGCGCGCGGCCTTCGTCGGCGGCGCCGCGTTCCTGCGCGACGGTCCGGTGCCAGACGCCGGCACGTCCGTCGCGCTCCGCGATGGCCAGGACCACCGACTCCAGCACGGTGAGTCCCGGGAACAGCGTATTGATCTGGAACGTCCGCGAGATGCCGCGCTTGACGCGCGCGTGCTGCGACAGCCCGGTGATGTTCTCGTCGCCGAGAAAGACCTCGCCGCCGGTGGGCGCGAACACGCCCGTCAGCAGGTTGATGAACGTCGTCTTGCCGGCGCCGTTGGGCCCGATCAGCGCGTGACGCGCGCCGGGCGCGAAGCGCAGCGTGATGTCGCTGTTGGCGTTGAACGCGCCCCAGGACTTCGACAGGCCGCGGGTCGCGAGGGCCGCCGTCACGGGCGCTTCCGCAACAGATGCTCGCGCAGCGTCGCGAGGCCGCCGAGGACGCCGCCGCGGGCGAACAGCACGACGACGATCAGCAGGATGCCGATGCCGAGTTGCCAGTACACGGGCGACAGGCCCGCCAGCCAGTCCTGCGCGAGGATGAAGAGCGCGGCGCCGACGAGCCCGCCGTACAGGCGGCCGACGCCGCCCAGCACCAGCATCACGAGCAATTCGGCCGAGCGCGGGAACCCCAGCGTGTCGATGCCGACGAACTGCGTCGTCTGCGCGAGCAGCGCCCCGGCCACGCCTGCCACGGCGGCGCTGACGGTGAAGATCGTGCGGAGGCGCCGCGCGACGGGCGCCCCGAGCGCCGGCATCCGCTTGCCGCCTTCGCGAATGCCGCGCAGGCTCAAGCCCAGCGGCGAGTTCACCAGCCGGCGCATCAGCACGAACAGGCCGAACAGCACCGCAAGGCTGTAGAAGCACGCCGTGCGGCCGCCGAGGTCGAAGCTCCACAGGCCGAGGACCTTCCACATCGTCACGCCCGACAGGCCGTCGACGCCGCCGGTGACCGACGCCGCCTTGTTCGCCGCTTCGTAGAGCATGAGGCCGATGCCGAGCGTCACCATCAGCCGCGTGAGGTCGCTGCCGCGCACCACCAGCAGGCTGACGAGGAAGCCCGCAGCCGCCGCCACCGCCGCCGCGGTCAGCAGGCCGGACAGCGGCTCGCCCCAGCCGTGCACCGCGAGGAGGCCCGCCGTGTACGCGCCGAGGCCGAAGAACGCCGCGTGACCCAGCGACACGATGCCGGCGTAGCCGAGGATGAGGTCGAGCGACACCGCGAACAGGCCGGTGATGAGGATCTGGCTCGCGAGGACGCGGTAATCGGGCAGCGCGAGCAGCACCAGCACGACGAGCAGCCAGAAAGCGACCTCGAGCGGCCGCCAGCGGCCGTCCGGCAGCGCCGCGGTCGCGGCGCCGGGTGCGGCGGCGAGCGTGGCGTCAGGCGCGGCGGCCATACAGCCCCAGGGGGAACAGCAGCAGCAGCACCACCATGAGCGCGTAGATAATGAAGCCGCCGACCTGCGGCACGTAGTACTTGCCGGCGACGTCGAACACCCCGAGCAGCAGCGCGGCGATCAGCGGCCCCTTTATCGTCCCGACGCCGCCGACGGCGACGACCAGCAGGAAATACACCATGAACTTCAGTGGGAACGTCGGATCGAGGCCCAGCACGTCGATGCCGAGTCCGCCGCCGAGACCCGCGAGCCCCGATCCCAGCGCGAAAGTCAGCGCGAACACGCGGTTGACGTTGATGCCGAGGCCTGCCGCGGCGACCGCGTTGTCCACGCTGGCGCGCACCATCGCGCCGAACCGCGTGCGCTCCATCAGCAGGTGCAGCGCGACGGTGAGCACCGCGACGACGCCGATCAGGAAGAGCCGGTAGGCGCCGAAGCCGCGGCCCGCGATCTCGATCTGCCCGCGCAACATAGGGGGCAGCTCGACCGGCTGCTGCGACGGCCCGAAGAAGTACGTCGCGACGGCGATCGAGACGTAGACGAGCCCGATCGAGAACAGCACCTGGTCGAGGTGGCTCGCGCGATAGAGCCGCTGGTACAGCGTGCGCTCGAGGACGACGCCGGCGAGCGCCGCGAGCAGGAACGCCGCCGGCAGCGCCGCCAGGAACGGCACGCCCATCCGGCTCATCGCGACGACGGTCACGTAGCCGCCGAGCATCGCGAACGCGCCGTGCGCGAGGTTGACGAAGTTCATCAGCCCGAGCGTCACCGACAAGCCGATCGCAATGATGAACAGCAGGCTTCCGTACGCGATGCCGTCGAACAGCACGCCGGCGAGGCTGCCCAGCATCGGAGTCCCCTGGTGATCCGGCGCGGGCGTCAGCGGTGCCGAGCGCCCGCGGGTCCCGTCACTTCGCCGCGTCCTTGCCCGGATCCTTGACGTTCTCGACCTTGTCGAACTCGACGTTGGCGAGCTTGCCGTCCTTCTTCTCGACCTTGCGGATGTACACCGTCTGCACGATGTCGCGGGTGTCGGCGTCGATCATCACCGGACCGCGCGGGCTCACCCACTTGTAGCCTTTCAGCGCGGCCATCGCCTTGTCGGCGTCGACGTCGCCGCCCTTGCGCACGGCCTCGTAGATCGCCGCCATCGTGTCGTAGCCGGCGGCGGCCATGAAGTTGGGCCGTCCGACCTTCGCGTCGTTCGCCGCCGCGTAGTTCTTGAGGAACGCGGCGTTCTCCGGCGAGTCGTGGGCAGCGGAATAGTGGAACGCCGTGATGAGGCCCAGCGTGGGGTCGCCCATCGCGTCGAGCACGTGGTCGTCGGTGATGTCGCCGGTGGCGATCAGCTTGATGCCTTCCTTCGCGAGGCCGCGCTCGTTGAAGCCCTTGACGAACGCGATGCCCTGCTCGCCCGCCGGCAGGAACACGAACACCGCCTGCGGCTTCGCGTCCTTCACGCGCTGGATCGCCGCCGAGAAGTCGGGGTTCTGCAGCGGCGTTCGCAGCGTGCCGACCACCTCGCCGCCGCCGGCCTTGAACGTCTTCGTGAACTGCGTTTCGGCGTCGATGCCGGGACCGTAGTCGGCGACGACCGTGTACACCTGCTTGACGCCGTTCTTCAGCGCCCACTCCGCCATCGGCGCGCTGACCTGCGGAATCGTCATCGACACGCGCGTGATGTACGGCGAGCGCGTCGTGATCGCCGACGTGGCGGCGTTGCTCACGATCATCGGCACCTTGGCCTCGGTGACCACCGGCGCCACCGCCATCGCGTTCGGCGTCAAGCCGAAGCCGGCGAGGAACTGCACCTTGTCGCGCGTGATGAGCTCCTGCGCGAAGCGTTTGGCGACGTCCGGCGCCGGCCCCCCCGTGTCGCGCGTGATGAGCTCGATCTTCTTGCCGGCGACGGTGTCGCCGTGCTGCTTCATGTACGCCTTCATCCCGGCCTCGATCTGCTGGCCGTAGGCGGCGAACGGACCCGAGAATTCGGCGATGACGCCGACCTTGACCGTGTTCTGCGCGGCAGCGCCGAACGCAAGTGCGAGAAGTGCGCCCATTGTCAAGGCACGTAAACTCCGTTTTGTCATACATTCCTCCTCTGGAAGTACTTGTAAGCAGCCCCGTTCAGACCGTGCCGGGACACCGCGCCCCGTGAAGCGGAACATCTCTGTCGGCCGTCGCGGAGCATTCCATCTTCGACCCTCAACCTCAGCCAGCGGCGTCGCACCGGCAATCCAGAAACCTTGTAATCCAGCGCAGCCGGTACGTCGAGTATTTTTTTGCCCGGATGCGGGGCCCCTGCCGACACCCGCCAGCAGCCCTGCGCGCCCGAAGTCCGTCGACAAGGCGCCGTTCCCGGCATGTCGCCGACCGCCCGGCTGTCAAGGATCCGGTGCAGAGCCCGCGCGATCCGCCAACGTCCGGGAGCGCCCGCGCGGTGACGACACCTTCCCATAGGCGGCGGCGCCGGGAAGTGGCGAGCCGACGTACTGCTCCGCGAGCGCGGTCTGCAATGCAGTGGAACTGATGACCTTTGCGAGCTGCGCGCGCTGCATCCGGTACCCGAAAGCGTCGCTATCGGGAAACCGGTGCAGCATCGATGTCATCCACCACGAAAAATGTTCAGCCGCCCACACGCGCTCGAGCGCGGCCGACGAGTAGCGCTCAAGGGCGGTGGACTTCCCGGTTGCATAGCGCTCGGCAAAGGCAGAGGCCAGAACCTGCACATCTGCGACTGCGAGATTCAGTCCTTTCGCGCCTGTCGGCGGCACGATGTGCGCGGCGTCACCGGCAAGGTACAGCGTACCGTAGCTCATCGGCTCCAGCACAAAGCTGCGCATGGCAATAACGCCCTTCTGAAAGATCTCTCCGCGGGGAAGCGGCCAGCCTGCATGCGTCGAAAGCCGCTCATCCAGTTCCGCCCAGATGCGCTCGTCTCCCCAGGCAGCGGGATGGTCTGTCGGATCGCACTGCAAATACAGTCGCTGGATCGTCGCCGAACGGGTGCTGACGAGCGAGAATCCACGTTCGTGGTGAGCGTATACAAGCTCCTTTGAATACGGCGCGGCGCGCACGAGAATTCCAAACCACCCGAACGGATAGCTTCGGGTGTATTCGGTACGCGCGGCGGCGGGAACGGTTGGCCTGCACACCCCGTGGAAGCCGTCGCATCCTGCTACGTACTCGCAGCGCAACTCATTGGAGCTGCTTCCAACGTTGTAGCGCAACCTCGGGCGGGCCGTCTCGAAGTCCAGGACCTCGACGTTGCGGACCTCGAACATGATGCTGCCGCTCGAATCGAGGCGCGCCTTGACGAGGTCGCGCAGGACCTCGTGCTGCGGATAAATCGTGATGGCCCTTCCCCCGGTCAGCTCCGAGAGATCGATGCGATGCCGCGAACCATCGAACAGGAGCTCTATACCCTGGTGGACGAAGCCGTCGCGTAGCATGCGATCACCGAGCCCACACTCGCGCAGCAGATCCACAGTACCCTGCTCGAGCACACCGGCGCGAAGCGTAGCCTCAATTTCCGCGCGACTCCGCGTTTCCAGAACCACGGAGTCGATGCCCGCGAGATGCAGAAGGTGCGAAAGCAGCAATCCGGCGGGCCCGGCACCCACGATTCCAACCTGAGTTTGCCGCGGAGCCTTGGCAGCGCGTTCTTCGCTTGTCATCGATGGAGCTTTGTTATCGCCCACCCAGCGGCAAGGCAATGGCGCGAAGGTTGGCTGGAGGTTGGTCTGTCAGTCGCAGGCCTGTGGGTAGATGTTCGATGCCCCCATCGCGCTACCGGCCGGGCGGCTGGCCTGCTCGGTGCTGAGCTGGTCGACGGCGGACGCGTGTCACGGCGTCAACTCGACGCCGTGACGTCCGCGCTTTTATCAGATGTCGCCAGCCTCGTCGTCGTCTTGCGGACCGCCTTCGCAATCATGCTTTTTGACGTTGGTGTCCTTGTAGTCCGGCTTTCCGTCCGCCTCGTCCTTGTACTTGGTGAGCACGTCCGCGCAGACGGTCGCCTTCGTCTCGAGATTGCCGCCGCAGTGGAAATTTGCAGCGTTGTTGGTATCACCGGCGCCGTTGTAAATGGCGGTCTGCGGGTACGCGCAAAGCAGACGCGTGCGAGGGACGCCGGCAACTGTCGTTGAATTTATGATCTGCTCCGGCGCGACGCCGTTCTCGACCCAGTCGACCAGCTGCGGAAACGCATTCGGCACACCGCAATGCCCGGCGCCCGGCGTGCGGAACAGACGATAGTATTCCTGCTGCCTTCCGAAGTCCGACTTGTGCCCGTGCGTAGCCAGCTCACGGTAGTACTTGATCACGCCGCGCGGGAAAATGAGCTGGTCGTTACCTCCGACCAGCGTGAGCAGCTTGCCCCCGCTCTTCGCATACTCCTTGAGATCGCCAAAGGTATCCGTTACATCAGCGATATTTCGGGAGCCGTCCTCGGCTACAGCGGGATACTCGTCGATCGAGACGGTCTTCCAGTCGAACGAACGATCATGCTCGTCCCAGTGAAACTGCGTGACACCGAGTGCGAAGGGGTTCGTACCATTGAGGCCGGTCAGGCTCGTACCGCGATCGAGGCCGAACCAGACTTTGGTGCCATTGGCATTCCGCGGCCCGTCCCAGATCTTGTCTATGGCGAGCGCTTCGGGGGCGGTGAGGCAGTTGTTGGCTGGCGCAGTCGGCGTGCCGCAGACGTTTGCCATCGCGCTGAAACTACAGGTCCGTGGATCGTCGATCACGCCATCGGTCACCCCGTCGGCGGCGTCGCACGCGGCGACGGCCGAGGCTGTGGCCTGGTTCAGCTTGGCCGCCGCGATCGGGCCGCCGACGAGGTCCTTCATCACCACCTGACCCCACATCTGCGCGGTCTGGAACCGCGTCCAATAGATCGCTGGCGCATTGGCGAGGATCCCGTCGAGCTCCCCGGGCAGTTCCTGCGCGAGCACGTAGCCTTGCCTTCCGCCGGTCGAGCAACCGTTCCAATAGTTGTACGCGGGCTTCATCGCGTAGTACGTCTCGGTGACAGCCTTGGAAAGCAGGATCTGTTGCTTCATGCCGTTGCGAATGAAGTCGTTGATGAACTGCAGGTTGTAAGTGCCGTCCGTATTGACACCAGGTTCGCAGTCGCCGCCGCTGTGGCCGGCGTCGCTCCCCGACCCCACATAGCGCGTATTGACAGGAGCGTTGACGGCCAGGCTTCCCGAGCAGCCGCCACCGCCGATCCCCTGCGTCCTGCCATTCCAGGCCCCCTGCACTCCACCGGTGCCGCCGTCTACGGAGTTGAGCGGCAATCCCACACGCACATTGATGTTTTGGTCAGGATTTTCCCCATAGAGGACGTTCACCTGGCAATACGCGACGTTGGCCCCGGCGGCGGCGACAAGGTGACTCTCCGCCGATTTGATCCCCGGTCCGTCGGTCAGGCTGCCGGCAAGAGCTGCGCAGGTCACCGGAATCGGCGTAGGCGGCGCGGGTTTCTTGGCGGCCGACATCGCCGGCGCGAACAGCGCGAAACCAAGGAGACTGACGGTTACAAGACGCAATGAAACGGAATGCATGGAATCCTCCGTTGATGATCAAACTTCTTTTTGGATGGCAGCGATATTCATGCTGGAAAGGCGCGTTGAAGTCGCGTCGCCGCAGGACGATGGTTCCAACAGGGAAATCGCCCGCGGTCGCGCTCGTCTCTATTCTGCGCAATCGCATTGAAGATTGCGGTCATGGTGCAACGCGTCAGAGCGAGTCGCCGAGCCTTCCTCGCCATGACTATCGAACAAGGGAATAATTCAGGAAGCGTCGCCCGGCCACAAGCGACAAACGCAAATAACATCTATTCGAATATCGAATACTCGGCATGACCAGGATCGATCTGAATCTTCTACCTATCGCGATCGCGCTGTACGACGAGGGAAGCGTGAGCCGAGCGGCCCAGCTACTGGGAATGAGTCAGCCGGCAGTCAGCATGGCGCTACGCAAGCTGCGCACCGCTTATCACGATCCGCTGTTCGTGCGCGCACGCAACGGCGTGACGCCCACGCCACGGGCCCACGCGCTCATCCGCGCCGCGCGCCCCCTCGTGAACGAACTTCATGCCAGTGTGCTGGCGGAGGAGCACTTCAGTCCGGGCGTTAGCGACAGGCCTTTCACGTTTGCCATGTCCGATGTGGGCGAGATGGTATTTCTCCCGCGGCTGCTCGAACGACTGCGCTCGCAGGCGCCGAATGCAGCGATCCAGTCGGTTTCCATGCCGCCGCATGAAATCGCCGAAGGACTCGAGAATGGCGGCATCGATCTCGCAATCGGTTACTTTCCCGATCTGACACGAAGCAGCTTTTTCCAGCAGCGATTGTTCACGCATGCATTCGGATGCCTGCTGCGCGCAGACCACCCGCGGCGGTCGCGTCGCCTCTCCCTGGACGACTTTCTCGCCATGGAACACGCAGTCGTGCGCGCGGAAGGACGGAGTCAGGAGCTCTTCGAGCGATTCCTCGAGCGCAAGGGAATTCATCGAAAGATCGTTCTGCTGACTCCGCATTTCCTCAGTCTGCCCATGATCGTCGCGCGCTCCAACCTCGTGACGACCGTGCCGCATGCGCTGGGCGTCTACTTCTCGCGGCTATCGGCGGATCTCTGTCTCGTTCGACTTCCATTCGACATCGCCGGCTTTGACCTCAAGCAGCATTGGCATCGCAAGTACCACAGCGACTCGCGCAACCAATGGCTGCGCCGTCAGGTGTCGCAGATCTTCAATGACGAGTCCGACGAGTATCGCGTCGACTGGAAACTGCCGCCCCGGTCTCCTTCGTCGCGCGCGTAGCCAGGGCCGCGCGAACACCCAGGCGCTCGCTCATCAGAACGGGCCGCGGGAAGGACGTCGTGGTCGCGCGGTCAGAGGGGGTAGAGCCCGCGCGTCCGGGCATGCAGCCGTGCCAAGCCGAACAGCGCGTCCATACCGGGCGTGGCAATGCCCGCGCGGGCGCCGATCTCGCGCACCGACGCCAGCAGCGCGTCGATCTCGACGGGCCGGCCCGCCTCGACATCCTGCAGCATCGACGTGCGCACGGCGCCGAGCTTGCGCGTGATGGCATTTCGCTCCTCGCCGCTCTGCGCGATCGGGCAGCCGATCGCCGCGCCGATCGCCGCGGCCTCGCGCATCACGCCGAGGCAGAATGCATTCACCAGCGGATCGTCGAGGATCCGGTCGAGCGTCGCGCCGGTGAGCGCCGACACGGGATTCATCGTCATGTTGCCCCAGAGCTTGTACCAGATGTCGGCCTGTATCCGCGCCGACACCTCGGTGTCGAAGCCGCCGTCGCGCAGAAGCGCCGCGATGCGCTCGACGCGTGCCGTGCGGGCGCCGGAAGGTTCGCCGACGATCAGGCGATTGCCGACGCCATGCCGCACGAGCCCCGGCTCGGGGGTCGAGCACGCGAGATGCACGACCGCGCCGACGACCCGCTCGGCCGGGACGGCAGCCGCGATCGCGCCGTCGGGGTCGACCGACGCGAGCGCCTGGTTCGCGTACGCACCGGGGAGGCCGTGGAAGAACCACCACGGCACGCCGTTCATCGCGGTCAGCACGGCCGTATCGGGGCCCATTAGACCGGCGATCGCCGGGACGGCGCCGCGGAGCGCCGGGGCCTTCACCGCGACGATCACGAGATCCTGCGGGCCGAGCGCCGCGGCGTCTTCTGCGACCAACGCAGGTGCCGTGGTCAAGCCGGCTTGCGTTTCCAGCCGCCAGCCATGCTGGCGCAGCGCGGCCGCGGTGGCCCCGCGCGCGACCGTGGACACGCGCGCGCCGGCGGCGGCGAGCCGCGTGCCGAGGAGGCCGCCGATGGCCCCCGCGCCGACGATGCCGACGTTCACGTGCGGAAGGCGGGATCGATCGCGTCGACCGCGCGCACGAGCGCCTCGAACACGTCCTGGCCGGCGCCGAACTGCGCGCTGAACTGCAGCGAGTCGCGCGTGCACGCGCGCTGGACGTGCTCCGGCACGTCGATCACCGGTCCCATCGCCGTCGACGCCACCTGGATCTCGCACGCGCGGTTCAGGAGCCACAGCACGGCGAACGCGCGCGGCACCGTGTCGCCCCACGCCAGCAGGCCGTGATTGCGCAGGATCACGGCCGGGCGGTCGCCGATCGCGCGCACGAGCCGCGGCCCTTCCTCGGCGTGCACCGTGATGCCTTCGAAGTCGTGATAGGCGAGCTTGCCGTGCAGCTGCGCCGCGTAGAAGTTCGACATCGACAGCCCGCGCTGCGCGCACGCGACGGCCATGCCCGCCGTGGTGTGCGTGTGCATGACGCAGTGCGCGCCGGGGATGGCGTCGTGGATGGCCGCGTGGATCGTGAAGCCGGCCGGATTCACGGGCCAGTCGGATTTGCCGACGATGTTGCCGGCGAGGTCGATCTTGACGAGATTCGACGCGCGCACTTCGCTGTACATCAGCCCGAAGGGATTGATGAGGAAGTGCTTGTCGGGTCCCGGCAGCCGCAGCGTGATGTGGTTGTAGATGAGCTCCGTCCATCCGAGGTGGGCGAAGATCCGGTAGCAGGCAGCGAGCTGGATGCGTGCTTCCCACTCCTCCGGCCTCGTGTCGGCGGGGCGCGCCGAGCGCTTCATCGTGGTCGTGGTCTGCGTCGCCATGCGGTTCTCCGGAAAGGGGCGGATCGGATTCGCCGGCGCCGCGCGCGCGTTCAGCGCGGACGCTTGTCGACGATGCGGCGGGCCTTGCCGAGGGAGCGCTCGACGCCGCCGGCTTGCAGCACCGTGACCGACGCCGTGACGCCGATCAGGTTCTTGATCAGGTGCGCGAGCGTAGCACCTGCCGCGTCGCCGTCCGCCGCGCCGGCGCCCGCCGCCCGCTCGACCATCACCGTGAGCTCGTCCAGGTTGCGCGGCCG
>Ga0070668_100003047_pt1 | contig 12403 bp, 7 predicted proteins | sample KBSS43metaG_FD_64661 | JGI IMG/M metagenome (GOLD analysis project Ga0070668, IMG submission 64661) | Switchgrass rhizosphere microbial communities from Kellogg Biological Station, Michigan, USA - KBS S4-3 metaG | ecosystem: Host-associated > Plants > Roots > Rhizosphere > Soil ... | reverse complement strand
AAGGAGAGCGTGCCCGCCGTCACTTCTGCCCCGAACTCCAGCCCCTTCGCATGCACGGCGGCCACGTTCTGGCGCTGGCGCAGCGTCGTGTTGCCGCTGGTCGACAAGGTGACATTGGCAATCGCGTCCTTCACCTTGTTGTCGAACGCCGTCACCGACAGCTTCACGCCCCGGGCCGGCGTCAGGTCGATCCCCGCCTCGAAGCCCAAGAGCCGCTCGTTGCGCAGTGCCGGATTGCGCTGCGTGGTGGTGAGCGACACGCCGCCGCTGCCATTGGGCGCGGCCAGCGTGAACGAGCGATAGAGTTCGTTGAGCGTGGGCAGGCGCAGCCCGGAATAGGCCGCGCCGCGCAGCGCCACCCAACTCGCGGCGTTGACCACCGCGCCCCCGCGCCAGCTGCCCCGCCAGCCGGTGCGCGAAGCCACCGTGGGATCGTCGGCCGACGTGACCGTCACCGTGCCGGCCGCGTTCAATTCCTCGTAGTGGCCCTGCGTGATTGCCCAGCGATCGGCACGGCCCCCGGCGGTGAGCACCACCGGCCCAAGCGTCCAGTCATCCTCGATGAAAAAGCCGAGATCGTCGGTCTGCCCGCCCGCCCGGCGCCGCGCGGTGACGAGGCCGGTGGCCGCCGACAGTGCGTTTTCCTTCGTCTCGCCCTCGGCCCGGCGCCAGTCGGTTCCCAGCTTGAGCACGTGACCACCGCCCACCGGCGGGCGCAGTTCCAGCTTGCCGCCAAGCCCCGTGGAAGGCGTGCCATACTGGTCCAGCGTCTTCTTGAAGCTGGTGGAGCTGACCGTCACGGCATGGAAATCGCGCGCCTGCACATAGGCCAGCGCATCGAACTGCCACGCCCCGCGGCCGACAACGCGCAGGCTGCCGTCCTGCCCGCTGATGCCGTTGTCTGCCCCGGCAAAGCGCAAGGTGCGGTTGTCCTCGAATGCGGCGATGCGCGCCTGTAGCTCCACATCGGGCGTCAGCGGTGCCACTGCACGCACACCGGTGGACCAGCTATCATAGCGCGCCCGCACGCTCGCGGGCACGCGCTGGCTTTCGGGCGTCGTCCAGAAACCCTGGCCCCGGTCCCAGCGCCCGGTCACCACGGCAAAGCCTTGGCCCAGCCTGGGGGCCAGCGCCCCCGAAACCGTGGTTTCCCCGCGATCATCCACCAGCGCTTGTGCATTGAACAGCCCGAGCCCGGCCTGGCCCGCGCTGGTCAGGTCCACCGTTCCGGCCACGGCCCCGGCGCCGAACGCGCCCGATCCGCCGCCGCGCTGCACGCGCACGCTGGCCAAGCGCTCCGGATCGATCGCGCTCATCGGAATATAGCCGAAGAACGGATCGGCCATCGGCACACCGTCGAGCAGCACCAGCGTGCGGCTGGTGGCATTGCCGCCCAGCGCGCGCAGCGTGATGCCCTGGGCCGATGGGTTGGAGGCGCGGCTATCGGAACGCCGGAACTGCTGCACGCCGGCTGCCGAAAGAAGCGCATCATCGATCCGGCCCGACGCCGTCGCGCGCAGCCGCTCGGCCGCAATCACTTGCGTATCGTAAGCCGGGGCGGCCGGGCTTGGCGCCAGCCCTTCGCCCGTCACCACGATAACGCGACCATCCCCGCTGCCGTCGGGCGCCGCGACGGCTGCCGCCGGGGCGGCCAGCGCAACGGCACCAAGCGCAAGCGACGCCAGCATATTTGAACGGAACGGGGCATTGATTGGGCGCACGTGGCTTGTCCTCTCCTGACGGGTCCGGGCTCGCGCGCCTTTACGTCAGGCGCAGCGACGGCGTCATCCGCGATTGTTATGTTTTTCGTGCTTGGCGCGATCGTTGCGGCTTTGATGCCACAAGCCGTTCCTTGCTCGCGTACGATGGCGGCTTGGCCCTGGCCGCGCCATAGCACGAAAGACCAATGCGCCGATTTTGCCGCATCGAAAGCGCAGGCCAAAAAAAAGGCCGCACCAGATGGGCGGCCTTGGAAAGTTTGGGAGAGGATGCCTGAAAGGCACGCCCCTTTTGTATGTTGCAGCGCAAACAGGCAAGTGCGTAATATGACATAGCGATTGTATTTAATGCAACTGCGCTTTGGCGATGCGTGGGCGCAGCCAGCAAAGTGGCAGAAGTCGGCACTGGATTGCAGGAAACAGACCAGTGCGACACGGCATCCATGCAATTTGCTCGACAAAATCGAACGGGTGCGTCTGCGAGAATCCGCGCGACGCGACGAGCATTGCAGTCGCTGCCCAAGATTGCTATAAGCCATAACATAATTGGGAGACTCAGTGATGCAATTCGAACGGCGCAATCCCCTCGATGGTTCTGTCGCTTCTTCCGCGCAGGCGATGCAGGCTGCGCAGATCCCCGCCATTGCCGCCAAAGCCGGCGCCGCGTTCCCCGCCTGGGCCGCCCAGGGGCCGAACGCCCGTCGCGCCGTGCTGATGAAAGCCGCCGCCGCGCTCGAAGCGCGCGCCGATGCCTTTGTCGAAGCGATGATGGGCGAAATCGGCGCCACCAAGGGCTGGGCGCTGTTCAACCTGGGCCTGGCCGCCAGCATGGTGCGCGAAGCTGCCGCGCTCACCACCCAGATTTCGGGCGAAGTGATCCCGTCGGACAAGCCCGGCTGCCTTGCCATGGCCCTGCGCGAGCCGGTCGGCGTGATCCTGGGCATTGCCCCGTGGAACGCACCGATCATCCTGGGCGTGCGCGCCATTGCCGTGCCGCTCGCCTGCGGCAATGCCGTGATCCTCAAGGCGTCGGAACAGTGCCCGCGCACCCATGCCCTGATCATCGAAGCCTTTGCCGAAGCCGGCTTCCCCGATGGGGTGGTGCAGGTCGTCACCAATGCCCCCACCGATGCCGGCGAGGTGGTCGGCGCGCTGATCGACGCGCCCGAGGTCAAGCGTATCAACTTCACCGGCTCCACCGCCGTGGGCCGCATCATCGCCACCCGCGCGGCCGGTCACCTCAAGCCCTGCCTGCTCGAATTGGGTGGCAAGGCGCCGTTGATCGTTCTGGAAGACGCCGACCTCGATGAAGCGGTCAAGGCAGCAGCCTTTGGCGCGTTCATGAACCAGGGCCAGATCTGCATGAGCACCGAGCGGATCATCGTGGTCGAAGCAGTCGCTGCCGAATTTGCCCAGCGTTTCAAGGCCAAGGTCGAAACACTCGCCGTGGGCGACCCGCGCGAGGGCAAGACGCCGCTTGGTGCCGTGGTCGATGCCAAGACCGTGGCCCACTGCCAGGCCCTGGTGCAGGACGCGCTCGGCCATGGCGCCACGCTGCTCACCGGCGGGGAAACCACGCAGAACGTGCTGATGCCCGCCCATGTCGTCGATGGTGTGACGCAGGACATGAAGCTGTTCCGCGACGAAAGCTTCGGCCCGGTTGTCGGCGTGATCCACGCGCGCGACGAAGCCCATGCCATCGAACTGGCCAACGACAGCGAATATGGCCTGTCTGCTGCGGTGTTCACGCGCGACACCGCGCGCGGCCTGCGCGTGGCGCGCCAGATCAAGTCCGGCATCTGCCATGTCAACGGCCCGACCGTGCACGATGAAGCGCAGATGCCGTTCGGCGGCGTCGGTGCCTCGGGCTACGGCCGCTTTGGCGGCAAGGCCGGCATCGACAGTTTCACCGAACTGCGCTGGATCACCATGGAAACGCAACCCGGCCATTTCCCGATCTGATTACCCGAACCAAGCATACCGAAAGGACAATACCATGGCAGACGAACAGGCCGTGCGCGCGGAAGAGGACACCGTTGCCGTCACGATCGAGAACCGCATCGCCTGGGTGCGTTTCAACCGCCCGGAAAAGCGCAACTGCATGAGCCCCAAGCTCAACCGCCAGATGCTCAAGGTGATCGAGGAACTCGAATTCCGCGACGATGTGGGCGTCCTGGTGCTCTCGGGCGAGGGTGATGCCTGGTCGGCCGGCATGGACCTTCAGGAGTATTTCCGCGACACCGAAGCGCAGGGCCTTTGGGCGATCCGCAAGTCGCAGCGCGAAGCCTATCGCTGGTGGAACCGCCTGCGCTGGTATGAAAAACCCACCATTGCCATGGTCAACGGCTGGTGCTTTGGCGGCGGCTATGGCCCGCTTTATGCATGCGACATTGCCGTGGCGTCCGACGATGCGCAGTTCGGCCTTTCCGAAATCAACTGGGGCATCTTGCCCGGCGGCGGCGCGTCCAAGGTGGCGGCCGATCTCATGTCGCTGCGCAAGGCCATGTATCACGCGATGATGGGCGAAAACCTCACCGGGCAACAGGCCGCTGCGCAAGGGTTGGTCACCGAATCCGTGCCGCACGACCAGCTCAAGGCACGCGTGACCGCCGTTGCCGAAGCGTTGCTCAAGAAGGATGGCGATGCATTGCGCGCCACCAAGTGGGCCGTGCGCCGCATGATCGACATGACCTATGAAAATGCGGAAGACTATCTGATCCGCGCGCAGGAAGCGCTGCACAGCTACGGTGGCGTGGCCGCGCGCAAGGAAGCAACGCGCCAGTTCCTCGACGAAAAGAGCTTCAAGCCCGGCCTTGGCACGTTCGACACGTCCAAGATCAAGGACTGACCACTTTCCCCATTGCCGGACAATGCCCAGACCCCCGGTGCCTTTGCGGCATCGGGGTTCTGCATATCTGGCATCGCAAAAAGAGGTTGTGCCAGAAACCATTCGGCATCAGTTTCGCGGGCCTGAAGGAGTGCCCCCCATGAAACTGACCCTGTCCCTGGTTTCGCCTGCCGCCCTCACATCGGCAGCCCTCGCATCGGCCGCGCTTACGCTCACCGCTTCGCCCGCGCTCGCCGCGAGCAACCATGCCGAGGCGGAAGCACAGACGCTCGACTTGTCCAAGCAGACCATCGCCATGCGCTCGGTCCAGGGGCCGGGCAACGAAACGCCCAAAGTCGCCGCGCTCTATCGCGACACGCTGGTCAAGGCCGGCTGGGCGCCTGCGGATATCGAGATCGTGCCGGTGGAAGATACCGCCTATCTCATCGCCACCTGGAAAGGCAGCGATCCCAGTCTCAAGCCGCTGGTGCTGTCGGGCCATATGGACGTGGTGGAAGCCAGGCGCGCCGATTGGGTGCGCGATCCCTTCGTGCCGGTGGTGGAAAACGGCTATCTGTTCGGGCGCGGCGCGCTCGACATGAAGTTCAACGCGGCGCTTGCCGTCTCCACCCTGATCGAAATGCGCCACAAGGGGTTCAAGCCCAAGCGCACTATCGTGATCGCTTTTTCGGGTGACGAAGAAACCACGATGAAGACCAGCCGCCTGATCGCCGAACGGCTGAAGGGACAGGCAGGGCTGGTCATCAACGTCGATGGCGGCGGCGGCATGCTGGCCGAAGATACCGCCAAGCCGCTGGCGTGGACCTGGGACGGCGCGGAAAAGAACTATGCCGATTTCCAGCTCGAAGTCACCAATCCCGGCGGCCACAGCTCTGCCCCGCGCAAGGACAATGCCATCGTGCAGTTGAGCCAGGCGCTGGTGAATATCGGTGCCTATCACTTCATGCCCGAACAAAGCCCGCTGACCAAGGCGTTCTTTGAAAGCGCCGCCAAGATCACACCCAACCCGCAAGTGGCCGGCGCGATGCGCGCGTTCGCCGCCGATCCCACCAATGCCGACGCCGTGGCCACGCTGCGGTCCTTGCCCGAATTCATCGGCCGCATCGAAACCACCTGCGTGCCCACGATGGTCAATGGCGGCCACGCCTTGAACGCCCTGCCGCAACGCGCCACGGCCAATATCAACTGCCGCATCTTCCCCGGCCACAAGCGCGACGATATCATGGCCGAACTGGCCAAGGTGGCCAACGCGCCGGTGGTGAAATTCACCGACGTGACCGAAGGCTCCACCCCATCACCCGCCAGCCCGATGCGCCCCGATTTCGTGCAAGCCGCGAACAAGGCCATTCACCTGGCTTATCCCGGCATCGCCGTGATCCCGGCCCAAGCCTCGGGCGCGTCGGACTCGATGTGGTATCGCGTCAACGGCGTCGATGCCTATGGCGCCAGCCCCGTGCTGATCAAGGACAGCGAAGAATTCGCCCACGGCCTCAACGAACGCGTTCCCCTCTCCAACATCGCGCCTGGCGTGGTTTATTTCACCAGCCTGTTCACTGACTTGTCGAAGTGAAGATTATGCCCCCTCCTCTTCAGAGGAGGGGGTTTGGGGGTGGTGGAAGCAGGGCGCGACGTTAGCCGTCATCAACGAGGTAGTTGAGGAACATTGGCATGAGCCGGATGTCGCGCGAACAAGACCCAAAGTGGAAAGAATACCGGGCAAGCCAGCAGGCAAATTACGCACGATTTATGAAGCGCTACAGCCCGCATGCGCATTGGTTCGCGCAGCGCCATATTTCGCAACTTAGGGCAATGCGCCGCGTGTTGCTTAAGGGTGGGCACGCCACCCATCGCGCATTCAGTTCCAATCGGGTCCTGCAAGTCTGGAAAGACAAACGCAGGACGGCGATAGAATCGAAGCAACGCGCTCTGATCCGCAGTCTCCCGCTCCACGAGCAAATTCGACGAGAGGTAAGGTTGACGCAGCGGATGCGTGTGCTTTGGTAAAACGTCGGGACCACCATACCAAGCTGGACCCCGGATCAAGTCCGGGGTGACGTTGAATATCTATAATTCATATTTCTTCGTCACCCCGGACTTGATCCGGGGTCCAGCCCGCGTTTTGCCTCGCGCTATCCGCACTGCACGCCCTCGAAACCTACTCACGACTTGGCCAGACATCGTCCCGCCTTGATCAGGCTTTGCCACCGTGCGTCGAGCTCTGCCCGCTGGCGCGTCTGGCGGGGCTTCCTGGCGCGGGGCGTATTGGAACGCGACGGGCGCCCCGGCCGGGCATCGGCACCTTGCATCTTGCTGCTACGGCTCCATCGGCGCGCTGGATTCAACGCGGGAACAAGCAAGCCTTTCAGCGTATTTCCGCGACGAACCTGCCCTTGGCGATCCCGCGCTCGTTCACCGCATCCACGGTGAAGACGTAAGGCGTGTCGGCATTCAGGCTTCGCACGTCGAGCGCCGTTTTGTCGTACACCTGATAGTTCTGGATCATGAGGTCGGCGCGCGTGCCGAGCCGGACGATGTAGAAATCGGCGCCTTTTACCGCCTTCCATTCCAGCTGGGCGTGTCGAGGATCTGTCGGGTCGCGTTGGGCCGACCCTCCAGCCACGACCGGTGGCAGCGGGACCGGCGCGGTTCCGAACACCCGCAGGTCGTAAAGCGAAAACTTTGCGCCGTCAGGGGTATGCAGGTTGCGGATGCGCACGAAGCGGGCCTGCTCGGGTCGTGCCAGCACATGATAGGCGTGCGGCGCGTCCCGCCCCGTCGCGGTGGCCGGCACGATCGTGTGCCAGGTCCTTCCGTTCGTGGACGCCTCGATCTCGTAGCGGAAGACACCGTCGCTCTCGCCGATGGTGACGGCATCCTGATCGGCCAGGTTCACCTGCAACGCCTGGATCGTCTTGCGTCCCCCCAGGTCGAGCTGGAACCATTCGCCCGAATTGCCCGTCTTGGCCGACCACCACGTTCGCACATCCTCGTCGGCGGCGCGATCCGGCGCGAAACCATCGACGAAGGAAGACGCGGTCGCCGCCTTTCCGCGCGACAGCAGCATCCATCCGGTCAGCCCGCGTGACCCATCGTAATAATGCGGATAGTCACCCAGATAGGTGTCGGTCACGAGTTCGCCCGATGCCGTGAAATGGGTTGGGAACAGGCCGAGGCGCCGCTCGAAATTGTGACGGACGGAAATCGTCATCGTGCCGACATGCCACCAGTCGCCGCGCGGCCCCTGAAACGTGCTGCCATGACCGGCGCCGGCGATGAACCCGGTCGGCTTGAAGGCAAACGGGCTATAAGGCTGGTAGGTGAACGGCCCCATGGGATCGTCGGCCGTCAGAACGCCATTGGCATAGGTCTTGAACTCGGTTCCCGGCGCCGAATATTCAAGGTAGTAGCGGTTGGCGTGCTTCGTCATCCACGTCCCTTCGACAAAGGACGGATATTTGACCCGCTCGTTGCTGTTGCCGGGCACCTCCCAACCGCGATGCGGCTTGTCGCGCGATTGCGGAATGTCCGCCTTGCGCACGGGAAGGAACGTCTTGCGGTCAAGCTCGGCGACATGCACCGGCCCGGACGGCGCGAGCCCGTCATACATATAGAGGCGGCCATCGGTATCGAGGAACAGGCAAGGGTCCTGGTAACCTGCCGGAATGTCCGCCGCGACGGTCCACTTGCCCGAACCGGGGTCGTCGGAAACCCAGATCTGTCGAACGCCCTCGCTCACTGCCAGGTAGAGCTTGCCGTCCATCTCAACCGCGGTCGGGGCGAACTTTTCGATCGCATAGCCGCTTGGCTTGACGAACTGCCAGTTGTCGAGCGTCTTGGAATGCCAGTAGCCAAGCGAGTGCGATGCGAAGAGCCAGTATTCGCCCTCGAAGAACACGACCGTCGGGTCAGCCGCCTCGCGAAAAGGCACCCGTGGCGTCTTGAACGGCATCGAGGGTGCCTGAAAACGATAGGGCAAATCAATCGGGTTTGCGTAAGTGCGAAGGCGATCCTGCGCTTGAGCGGCCGGGGCTGCCGCCAGGCACATCGCACCCATCGCGAGGCAGAGACCGATCCGTGTACCACGATTCTTCAAGTCGATTTCCCAGCTATCAAGTTCGTCGTTATCCGCTCGGGATATATCGATTTTGTGCGAACCGCCAAGCCAACGATGACCGCGTGAGCTTCTGCAATAAGATCGGGAAGGGCGTGTCTCCAGCGCGCGCACTGCCGCCGCAACCGGAAGGAATCCATCGGTTTCGAGGCGTCCGGGGTGATGAAGCCGCTGTCTGTTAGAGCGCGGCATCCCCGCAAACCGTCCCCAGAAACCGCCGCGCAATCGCGCCGGCTTCCTCGCTGGAAAAGCACTGCGGCGACAGGCACAGTTCCAGCCACAGTCCGTCGACCAGCGCCGTCACTGCAATCGCCGCATGGCGCAGGTCTGCTTCTGGCACGCCGGTATCGCGCAGCAATTGTTCCAGCCGGGCGCGGTAGCCGGCATATTGTTCGTCGTGTTGGCGGGCGATCTGCGGCTGGCTGGTGACAAGGCTCCAGAACGCGATCCACGTGGCCAGCAGCGCGGGCTGCGCGATCGGCGCGGTGAAGCTGGCGGTGACGAAAGCCTCCAGCCGCGCGCGGGGCTGGGCAGGCGCTTGTGCCACGGCAGCATCCAGCGCGCGGGTCACCATGGCATCGACGTGGGTATAGGTTTCGGCAATCAGCGCGTCGATCCCGATGAAGTAATGGCCCACCAGACCCGGCGAAACCCCCGCCTCCTGCGCAATGGCACGCACGCTCGCGCCATTGGCCCCGGCGCGCGCCAGCACGCGCATTGTCGCCTCGATCAGGCTTTGCCGCCGTGCGTCGGGCTCTGCCCGCTGCCGCGTCTGGCGGGGTTTCCTGGCGCGGGGCGTATGGGAACGCGACGGGCGCCCCGGCCTGGCATCGGCACCTTGCATCTTGCACTTCCCGAGTGTTGTTGTACGATCGTCCAATAAGGCGATGTGCGGGGAATCATCCATGGCCGATCTTGCTCTTGATGAACACCGTCATTCGGTGATGAACCAGTGCGCAGGGCACGGCGGCGCGCCTGATCCCGATGCGGATTGGAGCCTGCCCGGTTGGATCTACCACGATCCCGAATTTGCCGCGCTGGAAAGGGAGCGGATCATCCGCCCGTCGTGGCAGATCGTGTGCCATGAAAGCGATCTCGATCAGCCCGGCGCCTGGCGCAGCCTGTCCTATTGCGGCGAAAACGTGATCGTCGTGCGCGGCGAGGATGGCGCCCTGCGCGCGTTTCTCAACTTGTGCCGCCACCGTGCCATGCGCCTGGTGGAAGGCGCGACGGGCTGCGCGCGCAAGCTGGTATGCCCCTATCACGCCTGGACCTATGAAACCGACGGCCGGCTCACCGGCGTGCCGATGAAGCGTGATTATCCCGCGCTCGATCTTGCGCAGAACGGCCTGTTCCCGGTGGACCTTGAGCTGTGGCATGGCTTCGTCTTCGTGCGGCTGGAGGATCGTGGCTTCCCGTCCGTTGCCGACATGATGGCGCCCTACGAAGCCGAAGTGGCGCCCTATCGCCTGGCAGACATGCGCCGCATGGGCGATGTGCGCGAACGCCCGCGCGCGGTGAACTGGAAGAACGTGGGCGACAACTATTCGGATAACCTGCACATTCCCGTGGCCCACGATGGCCTGACGCGCATTTTCGGCAAGTCCTACGAGATTGCGGCCGAGCCTTGGGTCGATCGCATGAAAGGCGATCTGGTCGATGCGCCGAGCCCGCATTTCTGGGAGCGGTTCTACCAGGCGCACCTGCCGCGCATGCCGCACTTGCCCGATGCGGCGCAGCGGCGCTGGCTCTATTACAAGCTCTGGCCCAACATGGCTTTTGATATCTATGCCGACCAGGTGGATTTCATGCAGTGGCTGCCCACATCGCCCACCACCTGCACTTTGCGCGAAATGGTGTTCAGCCTGCCCGACAGCGCCACGCCGCCGGGGCAGGCGCGCAAGCTGAAACTGGTGCGCTATGCCAACTGGCGGATCAACCGCGTGGTCAACAGCGAAGATACCTGGCTGATCAGCCACGTACAGCAGGGCATGCACTCGCATCGCTACGGCGCCGGCCCGATCGGCCGCAGCGAGGTCTGCCTGCGCAGCTTTGCCCGCAAGATCCGCACGCTCATTCCCGAAGCCAGGCTGCATCACCAGCCGGAGCCGGGCTGGAATGGTCGCTGAAACCTTTTCCATCCGATCCCACGAAGGAACCCACACGATGAGCAACCGCTACGATGCGCTGATTATCGGCGGCGGCCACAATGGCCTGGTGTGCGCGTTCTACCTGGCCAAGGCCGGCATGAAAGTGCGCGTGCTGGAGCGGCGCGATATCGTGGGCGGCGCCTGCGTGACCGAGGAATTTCACCCCGGCTTCCGCAATTCCACCGCCAGCTACACCGTCAGCCTGCTGCGGCCCAAGGTGATTGCCGACATGCGACTGGCCGATCACGGCTATCGCGTGCTCGAACGCCAGATCAGCAACTTCTTCCCCTTCGCCGATACCTATTTGAAGCTGGGCGGCGGCGCCGAACGCACCCAGGCCGAATTCGCGCGCTTTTCGCAAAAGGATGCCCAGGCCTATCCGCGCTATGACGCTGCGCTGGAAAAGGTGGCGCAAGTGCTGCGCGATATTTCGCTGCAGTGCCCGCCCAACGTGGGGGGCGGGTTGCACGCACTTGCCGCAGCCGCCAAGCAGGGCTGGCCGCTTGCCAAGCTGGACATTGCTGCGCAGCGTGACCTGCTCAATATCTTCACCCGTTCGGCACGCGATTTCCTCGACGCCTGGTTCGAGGACGATCACGTCAAGTCCGCCTTCGGCTTCGACGCGGTGGTGGGCAACTTTGCCGGCGTCTCCACCCCCGGTTCGGCCTATGTCCTGTTGCACCATGTGTTCGGCGAAGTGAATGGCAAGCTGGGCGCCTGGGGCCACGCGGTGGGCGGCATGGGCGCCATCACCCAGGCCATGGCCAAGGCCTGCGAACTGGCCGGCGTGGAGATCAGCCTGGAGAGCCCGGTGGCCAAAGTGCTGGTCAACAACGGCAAGGCAGCGGGCGTCAAGCTGGCGGGCGGCGAGGAACTCTACGCGCCCATCGTTGCCGCCAATGTCGGCCCCGCGCTGCTCTATCGCCAGTTGGTCGATCGCAGCGACCTGGCGCCCGATTTCGCGCAGGCCATCGATGGCTACAAGACCGGCTCGGGCACGTTCCGCATGAACGTGGCGCTGTCGGAGCTGCCCGATTTCTCCGTGCTGCCCGGCAAGGCCCAGGCCGAACACCACACCGCCGGCATCATCATCGCGCCGGGCATGGACTATATGGACCAGGCCTATGACGACGCGCGCGTCCACGGCTGGTCGAAAAAGCCCATCGTCGAAATCAAGATTCCCAGCACCGTGGACAAGACCCTGGCGCCCGAAGGCTGCCACGTGGCCAGCCTGTTCTGCCAGCAGTTCAGCCCGCAATTGCCCGATGGCCGCAGCTGGGACGACGTGCGCGAGCAAGTGGCCGACCATGTGATCGACACGATCACCGAGCACGCGCCCAACTTCAAGAACGCTGTGATCGCCCGCCAGATTCATTCCCCGCTCGATCTGGAGCGCAAGTTCGGGCTGATCGGCGGGGACATCTTCCACGGCCGCATGAGCCTGGAACAGCTTTGGGCCGCGCGCCCGGTGCTGGGCCACGGCGATTACCGCGCGCCGATCAAGGGCCTCTACATGTGTGGTTCCGGCACCCACCCCGGCGGCGGCGTCACCGGCGCCCCCGGCCACAACGCGGCG
>Ga0070668_100003044_pt1 | contig 12405 bp, 8 predicted proteins | sample KBSS43metaG_FD_64661 | JGI IMG/M metagenome (GOLD analysis project Ga0070668, IMG submission 64661) | Switchgrass rhizosphere microbial communities from Kellogg Biological Station, Michigan, USA - KBS S4-3 metaG | ecosystem: Host-associated > Plants > Roots > Rhizosphere > Soil ... | reverse complement strand
CCGAACTCGAACAGCACCTGGCCCTTCAGCTCCCAGAGGTAGGGGTTGTTCGGCTGTTCGACGAGCAGGGCGTCGATCAGCTTCAGCGCCTTGTCCGGCTCCTTGAGCTGGTAGTAGGCGATCGCGCGGGCGTAGCGGGCCGGATAGGACGCATCCTTCTCCTCGTACTTCACCATGGCGACCTCGGGGTTCATGAACCCCTGCAGCTTGGCCTTCATGATCGCCTGCTCGGCGATGGCTTCAGGGGTGTCGGGCGTATTGTAGTGGGGCAGCTTCTCCACCCGCAGGCGCAGGGCGTCGATCCGGTCGGAGGAGATCGGGTGGGTGCGGAAGAAGGCGTAGCGGCGCGCCTCATCGAACACTTCCTGATAGCGGAACTTGTCGAAGAACTCGGCCAGGCCCTTGCCGGAGATGCCGGCCTTTTCGAGGATCGTGGCCCCGCCCTGGTCGGCGCGGGATTCCTGCTCGCGGCTGTAGCCGATGGCGCCCAGGGTCCCGAAATAGCTGGCGCTGCCCACCAGGGCCGCGGCGCCGTCGGCCGAACCGGCGAGCGCCGCCAGCACGCCCAGTCCCATGGTCAGCAGGAAAGGCTTCATGCCCGCCGCGTTCATCTCGCCCGAACGCGCCGAATGGCCGGCCGCCAAGTGAGCCACTTCGTGGCCGATCACGCCCTGCAGCTGGTTCGGAGTCTCGGCCTCCATGATCAGGCCGGTGAACACGCCCATGGTCTTGGGCGCGGCGAAGGCGTTCAGGTCCTTCGAGCCGATCAGCAGGATCTGCACGTGGGTGGGGTCGAAGCCCGCCGCCCGCAGGATCGGGTCAGCGTCCTTGTGCAGGATCTCCTCGATCTCGGTGTCGCGGATCAGCGACATGCCGGCCTCCTGCGCGGAGGCCCGGGGCGCCTGGATCGTCAGGGTCGCCGCGAGGCCTGCGGCCAGCGCCAGGCGGGACAGGAGGCGGGGTGGCGACATGCTGACTCTTGAACCCGCGGAAGCCGTTGAACGGGAAGCGGTTCAAGCAGCCGAGCCGCGATCGTAAAGCGTAAATCTAGCATCCTCTGGGACGATTGTAAGGCTCGGGCGTCTCCGGCCTGTAGCAAAGGGCCGCCCGTCCCGGGGATGGGCGGCCCGTGCGGCGCGCGAACGCCGGCTCAGACGATGTTGGTGAACGCGATGTCGCTCAGCTGCTTGCCGGTCAGCTGCACCACGGCGTCGGCGGTCCCGTTGTCATTGCCGTTGTCGGCGAATACGAAGACGTTGATGCCCACCTGCACGGCCACGTAGTTCACGGTCCCGCCGGCGATCTGCGCATTGGCCTGGGCCGTGGCGTCGGCGAAGTTGGTCGCCGAGGCGATCTCCACATAGTTCGTGCCGTTTCCCGCCGCGCCGCCGAACCGCAGGCTGTCGATGCTTTCCCAATCGAGGATCTGGTCGAAGCCCCCGGACGTCGCCGGGCTCTGGTTCGGCTGGCCGATCATGAAGACGTCCGCCTGGGCGCCGCCGGCGATCGTGTCCGGGCCGCCGAATCCGTCGAGGGTGTCGCCGCCGTCGCCGCCGACCAGGACGTCGCCGCCGGCCGAGCCCACCAGGCTGTCGGCGCCGACGCCGCCGTTCAGGCCCGCCGAGCTGGCCGACGTGCCGTAGGCCGCCACCAGGGTGTCGTTGCCCGCATCGCCCCAGTAGCCGTCATTGGCCCCGGCGGAGCCCGGGGTCCGGTCGCCGGTGATGCTGTCGTCGCCCTCGCCGCCGTACATGCGGTCGGAGCCGCCGCCGAGGTCGTTGATGGTGTCGGCGCCGTCACTGCCCTCGACCGTATCGTCGCCGCTGGACTGGGCCTGCAGGCTGTCGTCGCCCGCGCCGCCGTTCAGGGAGTTCGTCCCGCCGAGATCCTGCAGCGTGTCATTGCCGTCCTCCCCGAACAACTTGTCGGAACCGGTCCCGCCCTGCACGGAGTCGTTGCCCAGGTTGCCGTTCAGGAAGTCCGAACCGCCGCCGCCGGTGACCACGTCGTCGTTCTGGCCGCCCAGCAGGGTGTCGTTGTCGACGCCGCCGACGACGGTGTCGGCGCCCTTGTTGCCCTGGCCGAAGTTGGCGGACGTCCCGTCGCCGGAGACCACGCGGATGTAGTCGTTGTCCTGGCCGCCGTAGATGGAATCCATGCCGCTTCCGCCGCTCAGGGAGTCGTTCCCCTGGTTCCCCTGGAGGACGTTGGCGCCGTTTCCGCCGTTGAGGGTGTCGGCGCCCGCCCCGCCGAACAGGGCGTCGTTGGTCGCCCCGGCGGTCACCGGGCCGTCATTGCCGGAGGTCCCGATGAACAGGCCCGAGCCGTCGCTCACGGTGAGCCCGCCGGCGCCGCTGACCGCCGCCAGCCCCACGCCGAACGTCACCGTCTGCGTTCCCTCGGTGATCGAGATGCGGTCGGGGTTCGAGCCGTCCGCCGGCAGGTAGAGCACCGTCGCCGTGTAGGCGGTTCCCACGTCGACGACGAGGGTGTCCGCCGCCGTGATCGCGAGCGCCTGAGCCGCCGTGATCGTCGAGAAGTTGTAAGCCGCCATGTCGAACCTGCCACCCGAGATGCTTGCACTGGTTGGAAGTCATGACATACCCGCGGCTTGTGACAAGCCGTGGAAGCGGATTTCGAACGTTCTCGACGATCCCGGACGGGGCTCCTCAGCCGCGGCGCCACCAGCCGCGACGGGGCGCGGAAGGCGGGGCGGAGATCTCCGCCGGGTCCGGCTCGGCGGGCGCCAGCACCGGCTCGGGTTCGGGCTCACGGATCGGCGTGACGACGGCTTCCACCGGTTCCGGCGCCTCCGGCTGCGGCTCCGGCGTGGCCTCGACCAGCGTGGCGGCGGGCGTCGCCGCAGCGGCGGCGCGGCGTCGCGGGGCGCGCGCGGGGCGTGGAGCCGCCTCGGGCTCGGCCGGCGTCTCGGCGGTCACGGCGTCCGAAGCCTCGGCCTCGGCCTCGACCTCGGCGGCGGGCGCGTCCCCCGCGCCGCGGCCACGGCTACGGCTCCTGCGGCGCTTGGGCTTTTCCTCGGCGGCCGGCAGTTCGACCCAGACGTCCTCGTCCCCACGGGCGGCGATCGCCGGGGCGGGGGCCGCCGCTTCGGCCGCGGCGGGCAGGGGGGCCGGCTGATCCGGCTGGGCCGCGTCGTTCGCCGGGGCGCCGATGCGCAGGTCCTCGGCCGGGTCGTACCAGACGAAGGGATCGTCGCCGTAGGGAACCCACGGCCGGGTCCAGGCGAAGGCGTCGGTGGGCCGGGCGTCGTCGCGCATCCGCCGCCCGCCGCGGCGGCCACGCCGGCGGCGCCGGCCGGCCGCGCCGCCGTCATCTTCCGTCTCGACGGCCCGGGGTTGTTCCGGCGCGCGCGGCTGTGCGGCGGCGGCCTCGCGGGGCTCGTCGCCCCGGCGTCCGCGGCGGCGGCGGCGGCCACGGCCACGGCCGGCGCCTTCACCTTCGCCGTCGTCGGTCTCCTCGCGGCCGGAGTCGCGGGCCGACTCCCGCGTCTGTTCGCGGGCGGCCACGGGCTCTTCCTCGATCTCCTCGTCCTCGAGCTCGTCCTCGTCGACCATGTCGTCGGCGAAGTCGTCCTCGGTCGGATCATAGGCCGGCAGCGGCGCCTGCACGAAGGCGGCGTGCTCGGCCCGGGTCTCGGTGGAGGTCCGCTCGATGGCGCTGTCGGCGTGGGCCAGGCTGTCGTCCACCTGCACGGTGACGAACAGACCGGACGCCTGCTGCAGGCGCGCCAGGTGGCCGCGCTTCTCATTGAGGATGTAGAGGGCCACGGCCCGCGGGGCTTTCAGCGTCGCCTCGCCGCCGCCCTTCAGGGCCTCGATCTCCAGCGCCCGCAGCGCGGAGAGCGCGCTGGATTCGACCGAGCGCACCCGGCCGGTGCCGGCGCAGTGCTCGCAGACGTGGGTGGTGCCTTCCAGCACGCCCGAGCGGCGGCGCTGGCGGCTGATCTCCATCAGGCCGAAGGGGCTGATCTTGCCCATCTGCACCCGGGCGCGGTCGTCCTTCAGGCAGTCCTTCAGCTTCTTCTCGACGGCGCGGTTGTTCTTGGCCTCGTCCATGTCGATGAAGTCGATGACGATCAGGCCGGCCAGGTCGCGCAGGCGAAGCTGGCGGGCGGCCTCCTCGGCCGCCTCCATGTTGGTCTTCATCGCCGTGGCTTCGATGTTCCGCTCGCGGGTGGAGCGGCCGGAGTTCACGTCGACGGCGACCAGCGCCTCGGTCTGGTTGATCACCAGGTAGCCGCCGGACCTCAGGGGCACGACCGGCGAATAGATCTGCGAGAGGTGGTCTTCCACCCGGTGCTTGACGAACAGCGGCGTGGGCTCGCGGTAGAGCTGCACCTTCTTGGCCTGGGACGGCATCAGCATGCGCATGAACTCGCGCGCTTCCTTGAAGCCGTGCTCGCCTTCCACCCAGACCCCTTCGATATCCTTGTCGTAGAGGTCGCGGATGGCGCGTTTGACGAGGTCCTCCTCCTCGTAGATCAGCGCCGGGGCGATGGAGTGCAGGGTGGTCTCGCGGATGTTCTCCCACAGGCGCAGCAGGTACTCGTAGTCGCGCTTGATCTCCGCCTTGGTGCGCTTGGCGCCGGCGGTGCGGACGATCAGGCCCATGCCTTGCGGCACCTCGAGGCTCTGCACGACGCCCTTGAGGCGCTTGCGATCGGTGGCGGTGGTGATCTTGCGGCTGATGCCGCCGCCGCGGGCGGTGTTGGGCATCAGCACGCCGTAGCGCCCGGCCAGCGAAAGGTAGGTGGTGAGCGCCGCGCCCTTGTTGCCGCGCTCTTCCTTGACGACCTGGACCAGCATGATCTGCCGGCGGCGGATCACCTCCTGGATCTTGTACTTGCGCATGAGGCGCCGCCGGCGGCGGGCGACCTCTTCCTCCATCACGTCGTCGTCGTCGTCGGCGGCGCGGGCCTCGTCGTCGTCCTCGCCGTCGCCGTCGCGGGCGGCGGGGGCGGCGTGGTGCTCGTCCTCCTCCTCGGCCTCTTCGCGCAGCAGGGCTTCGCGGTCAGCCACCGGGATCTGGTAGTAGTCGGGATGGATTTCGTTGAAGGCGAGGAAGCCGTGGCGGTTGCCGCCGTACTCGATGAAGGCCGCCTGCAGCGAGGGTTCGACCCGGGTCACCTTGGCGAGGTAGATGTTCCCCCGCAGCTGCTTTCGGTTCTGGCTCTCGAAGTCGAATTCTTCAACACGCGTTCCGTCGATCACCACCACGCGGGTCTCTTCCGGGTGGGCGGCGTCGATCAACATCTTCTTGGTCATGAAATAGGTCTCCGCGGCGCGACCAGGGCGCGAAGCCCGGGCGCCTGCTTGTCAAAAGGGCGCGCGCGCCGCGCGCCGCAACGCCGTCGAAGGCGGTACGGGCGGCGAAATGCCGGGAAAGGGCGTGAGCAGCGCTGCCCATCGGTGTGTTCCTAGGCGCGCGGATAAGGCGCGTATCGGAGGATGCGTCGCAGACGGGGCTCTCGAGCCTCGGCGCCAACGCGGGGTTCTGCGCGGAGCAAGCCCCGGCCGACGCCGGCAGGCCCTTCTCGTGCGAACGGACATTGCAACAGCAGCGCGCAAAAGGGAAGCGTTCCGCTCGCTCGGCAGGCGTTTAACGCTTTGTTACCCCAGGCCCGCCCTATAGTGGGTCATACTGAGCGTTAACGAAAATGGCTGCGGGGCGACGGATGCTCGCGAGGTTGGGCGACGTCTTCAAGGGTGCGAGCTTCCGAATCGCGGCCCTGGCGGCTGGCGGGGCCCTCTGCCTGGGCGCGTTCGCGGTGTCCCATGCGGCCCAGCCGGGCGCCGGCGTGCTCAAGATCCGCCTGGGCGGCGACCGCGTCGAAACCCGAATCGTCATCGATCTTTCCGCCGCCGCCACCGGCAAGGTGGTCGCGGGCGGCGCGGCCGATCGTCGCGTGGTGCTCAACCTGGCCGGGGTTTCGGCCGAGGGCGGGCTGCAGGGCCGCGGGCAGGGCCTGGTCAAGGCCTGGGTGCTGGACGAGGCCGGCGGCGGGGCGCGCCTGCGCCTGGACCTGGCCGCTGACGCCGTGGTCAAGCGTCGCTTCCTGCTGCCGCCCGCCGACGGCGTCGGCGCCTACCGCTATGTGGTCGACCTGGCCGCGACGTCGTCGCCGGCGACCATGGCCAGGGCGCTGATCCCCGGCGCCGCCAAGGCCTATCCGGTGCGCCTGACCTCCCAGACCCTGAGCGGGCGCCCCGCGGCCCTGTCGCTGAAGAAGGTGGTGGTGATCGACGCCGGGCACGGCGGGCGCGATCCCGGCGCGCGCGGCGCGCAAGGGGCGGAGAAGGTCATCACCCTGGCCGCCGCCCGCCAACTCAAGGCCCGGCTGGAGCGCACCGGCCGCTACCGGGTGGTGCTGACCCGGATGGACGACGTCTATGTGCCGCTGGAATCGCGGGTGCAGCTGGCCCGCCGGGCCGACGCGGACCTGTTCATCTCGCTGCACGCCGACGCCGGCTCCGACGCCTCGCTGCGCGGCGCCAGCGTCTACACCCTTTCCGAAAAGGCCTCGGCGCGGGCCGCCAAGTTCGTCAACAAGGACGACTGGTTCATGCGCGCCAACCTGGCCGGCGACTCCGGTGTCAGCGACATCCTGCTGGACCTCACCCAGCGGGCCACCAAGAACCGCTCGGCCGCCTTCGCCGAGGTGCTGCTGCCCCGGGTCGAGCGCCAGACCTCGCTCTTGCGCCGCAGCCACCGGGACGCGGGCCTGGTGGTGCTGCTGGCCCCCGACGTGCCCGCCGTGCTGCTGGAGATGGGCTTCATCACCAATACGAGCGACGAGGCTGGACTGCGCGATCCGGCCCGCCGCGGCAAGCTGATGAACGCCGTCGGCGACGCCATCGACGACTATTTCGATCGCGAGACGCGGCTCGCGGCGCGCTGACGCGTCGCCTATCCGGCGAGTTGGCGCCCGCCGCGATGCAGGTTAGAGACCGGCGGGCGGGGAAGGTGACGCCCGCGGAGGTCTGCTCGCGTTGAACCCCCCCGTGAAGTGGCTCGCGATCGCCGGCGTGACGGTGTTCAGCGCCGTGGCCGTGGCCGCGCTGGCGCTCGCCATCTACGCCGCCTGGCTGTTCCACGACATGCCCGACGCCGGCGACCTGGCCGACTACCGCCCGCCGACCGCGACCCGCGCCTACGCCGTGGACGGCACCTTGATCGGCGAGTTCTCCAACGAGCGCCGCATCTTCGTCCCGTATGACCGGATCCCGGCCCCGCTGGCGGAAGCCTTCCTGGCGGCCGAGGACCACAACTTCTTCAGCCATGGCGGCGTCGACGTGACGGGCCTTTCCCGGGCCATGCTGAAGAACATCTTCAACGCCATCCAGGGCCGCCGGTTCGAAGGCGGCTCCACGATCACCCAGCAGGTGGCCAAGAACGTCCTGCTGACCAACGAGGCGACGATCGGGCGCAAGCTGAAGGAGGCGCTGCTGGCCGGCCGGCTGGAGCAGACGCTGACCAAGGAGCAGATCCTCGAGCTCTATCTGAACGAGATCTGGCTGGGCTACCGGTCCTATGGGGTGGGCGCGGCCGCCTACAACTATTTCGGCAAGCCGATCTCCAACCTGGACCTGGCGGAATGCGCCTATCTGGCGGCCCTGCCCAAGGGGCCGCAGAACTATCACCCGATCCGCCAGAAGGCGGCGGCGATGCACCGGCGCAACCTGATCCTCGACCAGATGGCCGACCTGGGCTGGGTCACCCGCGCCGAGGCCGAGGCGGCCAAGAAGGAAGACCTCAAGGTCCAGGTCGAACCGGCCCGGGCCAAGTACAAGGACGCCGACTATTTCGTCGAGGAGGTGCGCCGGCGCGGCCAAGCCACCTTCAAGGACCGCCTCAACGAGGGCGGCTACTACATGCGCACGACGCTGGACCCGCGGCTGCAGACCGCCGCCCAGCTCGCGCTGATGGATGGCCTGGAGGCCTACGACCGGCGCCACGGGTGGCGCGGCGCCTGGGGCCATGCGGACAACATCGCCGACTTCGAAGCCCTGGCGAAGAAACAGCCCCGTCCCGCCGAGCGGCGCGACTGGCGCCCGGCGGTGGTGACCGGCCAGGAAGGCGGCGCCGTCCGCGTGCGCCTGGCCGACGGCGCGACCGGCAGCCTGGCGGCCGCCGACGTCGCCTGGGCCCGGGCCGGCAAGGGCCTGAACGGGGGCGACCTGATCTTCGTGGCGCCCGCGCCGCAGGGCGGCTACCTGCTGAAGCAGATCCCGGCGGTCAACGGCGCGATGGTGGCGATGGAGCCGCACTCCGGCCGGGTGCTGGCGATGGTGGGGGGCTATTCCTACTCGCTGTCGAACTTCAACCGGGCCACCCAGGCCTATCGGCAGCCGGGCTCGGCCTTCAAGCCGATCGTCTACGCCACCGCGCTGGAGAACGGCTACACGCCCGCCAGCGTGGTGATGGACGCGCCGATCAGCCTGCCGGGCGCCAAGGCCGGCGATGTTTGGTCGCCGGAGAACTATTACCACAACTTCCATGGCGCGCTCGTCCTACGCCGGGGGCTGGAGCTGTCGCTCAACACCATGACGGTGCGCCTCGCCCAGGGCGTCGGCATGAAGAAGATCGCCGAGACGGCAACCCGGCTCGGCCTCTCGGAGAAGATGGATCCGGTGCTGTCCATGGCGCTGGGCGCCGGCGAGACGACGCCCTTCCGCCTGACCGCCGCGTACGCCACCTTCGTGAATGGCGGCCGCAAGGTGGAGCCGCACCTGATCGAGCTGGTGCAGGACCGGGAGGGCAAGACCATCTTCCGCGCCGACCGGCGCGACTGTCCGCGCTGCCGCGCCGGCTTCAACGGCGACGAGAGCCCGCGCGTGCCGCCCTCGGGCGCGCAGATGTTCGATCCCGTCACCGCCTACCAGATCACCTCCATGCTGGAGGGCGTGGTGCAAAGGGGCACCGCCACCGCAGCCCGGGTGCTGGAGCGGCCGGTGGGCGGCAAGACCGGCACCACCAACGAGTACCGCAGCGCCTGGTTCGAGGGCTTCTCGCCGCAACTCGTAGTGGGCGTCTTCGTCGGCTTCGACGACAACCGCACGCTGGGTCACGGCGAGACCGGCGCCCAGGCGGCCGTGCCGATCTTCATCTCCTTCATGCAGGAGGCCGACAAGGGCTATGCGCCCGAGGAGTTCAAGGCCCCCACCAACGCCAAGTTCGCCCTGGTGCGCGGCGTGCGCGAGGCGTTCCGCCCCGGCACCGAGCCCAAGGTGGTGACGCCGATGCTCTCGCCGGGGAGCCCGCGCGGCGGTCCGATCCCGTACCCGCAACTCGTCCCCAACGGCCCGGTCCCGGTCGGCCCCGGCCCCGCGCCGGCCGCGCCGAAGAAGTCGGACGACATGACCGGATTGTATTGAAGCCGCCCGCGCGCTATCTGGCGCGCCCCAGAGCATGTCTGGTTCAGATCGAACCAGACTTGCTCAGGAATTCTTTGAAAACAGAGCGTGACGGGCGCCGAAACCGCACACACTTTCGGCTGTCACCCTCCAGGTAACCGGAGCTTTCCATGAGAGCGGATGTCGAGGCCGGAAAGGCCGACGTCGAGCAGTCGATCGAACTGCTCAGGAGGCGTCTTTGACTGGGAACCTGCGCTTCGACGACTGCATGAGCTGAACGCCCGGGTCGAGGACCCGAGCCTCTGGAACGACGCGACAGCCGCCCAGAGCCTGATGCGCGAGCGCCAGCGCCTGGCCGCCCAGGTCGATGCGGTGGTCTCCCTGGAGACCGAGCTCGCCGACGCGGTGGGCTACGCCGAGATGGCCGAGGCCGAGGGCGACGATGCGGCCTTCGACGAGGCCTGCGCGACGCTGAAGGCCCTGAAGGAGCGGGCGGCCCGCGCCGAGCTGGAGGCGCTGCTCTCCGGCGAGGCCGACGGCAACGACGCCTACGTGGAGATCAACTCCGGCGCCGGCGGCACCGAGTCCAACGACTGGGCGGGCATGCTGCTGCGCATGTACAGCCGCTGGGCCCAGGCGCACGGCTATGAGGTGGACTTCATCGAGGAGACCAGCGGCGAACAGGCGGGGATCAAGTCCGCGACGCTGCAGGTGAAGGGGACCAACGCCTATGGCTGGCTGAAGACCGAGGCGGGCGTCCACCGGCTGGTGCGCATCTCGCCGTTCGACTCCAACGCCAAGCGGCACACCTCCTTCGCCTCGGTGTGGGTCTATCCGGTCGTGGACGACACCATCCAGATCGAGATCAATCCGGCCGACGTGCGCACCGACACCTATCGCGCCTCCGGCGCCGGCGGCCAGCACATCAACAAGACCGACTCGGCGGTGCGGCTCACCCACATCCCCACCGGCGTGGCGGTGGCCTGCCAGGCCGGCCGCTCGCAGCATCAGAACCGCGAGGAAGCCTGGAAGATGCTGCGGGCCCGGCTCTATGAACTGGAGCTGCAGAAGCGTGAGGCGGCCCAGCAGGCGCTGGAGGACCAGAAGACCGATATCGGCTGGGGCCACCAGATCCGCAGCTACGTCCTGCAGCCCTATCAGATGGTCAAGGACCTGCGCACCGACGTGGAGACCTCCGACACGCAAGGGGTGCTCGATGGCGACCTGGACGCGTTCATGGGCGCGAGCCTGGCCCAGCGCGTCGGCGTGACGCGGGACGGGCAGGAGGCGGGGTAGGGCGGTTTTCCTCCCCTTCATGGCGACCGGTTTCACAGATCTGCCTGCCGGAGGTTCTCACCCCAGGCTGCGCGAAACCCCGCCGATCAGCCAGGCAAGTGCGGGCGGTCCATCTCTCCTCGACGGCAAGCGGCTTGCCGGGTTTCGCATCCATCGAAGACGTCTTGCGGCAAGGGGTTCTCGTCGCGAGACCTCCAAGGGTTGACTCCGCCAGTGTCAAGAAGAGATACTTCGCTACATGGCGAAGCATAAGTCATCCGGTATGGATCGCACGTTCGGGGCGCTCGCCGATCCCACGCGGCGGGGCGTCCTGCTACGGCTGATGGACGAACCTGGGCTTTCGGTGAGCGAACTCGCCCGGCCATTTTCGCTGAAGCTCCCCGGAATGACGAAGCACCTGGACGTCCTGGCCGATGCGGGATTGATCACACGGGCCAAGATCGGCCGCACCGTGTCGGTGAACCTTTCAGCCGCGCCGATGCGGGAGGCGATGGCGTGGCTCAGCCAGTATGAACGCTTCTGGAACGTCAGCCTCGATCGACTTGTCGCCCTCGTAGAGGAGGGTGGCGAACGATGACCCGCCGCCTCCCGAGCGTGACCATCGTGCGCAGGATCAAGGCCCCGCCCGCCAAGGTCTGGGCGGCGATCACGCAGCCGGAGCTGATGATGCAGTGGTGGGGTCCCGATGCGGGGCCGACTCTCAGCGTGGTGGCCGACGTGCGTCCGGGCGGCCGCTTCAGCGTCGTGTTCCGGCTTCTCAACGGCGACGAGCACAACCCGACCGGGATCTATCAAGAGGTGGTTCCTGAGACGAAGCTCGTTTTCACCTGGGAATTGCCCGGAACGCCGGAACCGGAGTCGCTGGTCACGTTTCGGCTCGAGCCGTTCGACGGCGGAACCGAACTGACCCTGACCCACGAACATCTGCCGGACGAAGAGGCCCGTAAAAGTCACGAGGAAGGCTGGAGAGGCCTCCTCGACAAGCTTCCCGTGTTCCTTGGAGACGCCCAATGGCCGACCTGATTCTCACCACCTTCGACTGGGTTCCCGAAATGCCGCGCGGCTTTGTGCGTGACCTGCGCGTGCGCTGGGCGCTGGAAGAGGCCGGGTTGCCCTATCGGGTCGAGAGCACGCCGTTTCGAGATCGGGGCCCCGACCATTTCGCGCACCAACCCTTCGGCCAGGCGCCTTGGCTGACCGATGGAGACCTCTCGATCTTCGAGAGCGGCGCGATCCTGCTCCACCTCGGCGAGCTGAGCGACAGGCTGATGCCCGCCGATCGGCGCGGCCGCAGCGACGCCACGGAATGGCTGTTCGCAGCGCTCGCTTCTGTCGAAGCCGCGAGCCAGCCCTGGTCCTTTTTCATGTTCTCAGGTGACACCGACCAAACGCCAATGCGAAAGTTTTTTGATTCCTTCCTTGAGGCCCGGCTCAAGCACATGGAAACGGTCCTGGACGGAAGCGAATGGCTGGTCGGGACCTTCTCCGTAGCCGACATCCTCATGGCGGATGTGCTGCGCCTCGTCGATCGGTTCGGCGGGCTCGCAAGATTCCCTGCTTGCCGCGCCTACGTCGCGCGCGCCACGGCCCGACCGGCGTTCGTGAAGGCATACGACGACCAGATGGCCCACTTCGCCGCCGCAGACGCCGCTTGATACATGCGCCAGCGAACACCTCGCCGCCTTCTGTTGCGGCGAAGGTGGCGGCTGGCAGTAGGCCTGCTTTCGCAGTGCGC
>Ga0070668_100003038_pt1 | contig 12416 bp, 13 predicted proteins | sample KBSS43metaG_FD_64661 | JGI IMG/M metagenome (GOLD analysis project Ga0070668, IMG submission 64661) | Switchgrass rhizosphere microbial communities from Kellogg Biological Station, Michigan, USA - KBS S4-3 metaG | ecosystem: Host-associated > Plants > Roots > Rhizosphere > Soil ... | reverse complement strand
GGCATCGGCCTCGCCACCGTCACCGCCGCGGGCCAGGTGCTCGACACCTGGTTTCCGGAGGGCTTCCTCGGGCTGGGCGACCCCCCGGCCGAGGCGCCGGCCCTGCCGTCCGGGCAGACCGGGCCGAAAGCGCTGACCGGGCTGTCGACCGTCGAGGTCCGCGTCACGATCGGCTCGCTGGCCGACCCGATCAAGGACGCCTCCGACGCGTACCTCCGCCTGCACCTGCTGTCGCACCGCCTGGTCGTGCCCAACTCGATCAACCTCGACGGGATCTTCGGGGCGCTGTCGAACGTGGCCTGGACGTCGGCCGGCCCGTGCCCGCCCGACCGGGTCGACGAGTTGCGCCTGCTGGAGCGCGCCGGCGGCCGGCACCTGGCCGTGTTCGGCGTCGACAAGTTCCCGCGGATGACCGACTACGTGGTGCCCGCCGGGGTGCGGATCGCCGACGCCGACCGGGTACGGCTCGGCGCCCACCTGGCCGCCGGCACGACGGTCATGCACGAGGGCTTCTGCAACTTCAACGCCGGCACGCTGGGCACCTCGATGGTGGAGGGCCGCATCGTGCAGGGCGTGGTGGTCGGCGACGGGTCGGACATCGGCGGCGGGTCGTCCATCATGGGCACGCTCTCCGGCGGCGGCAAGGACCGGGTACGCATCGGCGAGCGCAGCCTGATCGGCGCGAACGCCGGGGTCGGCATCTCGCTCGGCGACGACTGCGTGGTGGCGGCCGGGGTCTACATCACGGCCGGTTCCAAGCTGACCCTGCCGGACGGCCGGGTGGTGAAGGCCCGCGAGTTGTCCGGGGTGAACAACCTACTCTTCTGGCAGAACTCGGTGACCGGGGCGCTCGAGGCCCGGCCGCGCAAGGGCAGCGGCATCGAGCTGAACTCGGCGCTGCACGCGAACGACTGAGCTAGCGAAGTGCCTCGGCGGCGGCCGCCTTGACGGCCGCCGTCAGCTCGCCGAGCACCGCCGACTCGATCCGCCAGTACTGCCAGAAGAGGGGCACGTCGAGGAACCGGCCGGGGACCAGCGGTGCGTACGCGCCCGCGGCGATGTCCGGTCCGGCGATCTGTTCCGGCACCATTCCCCAACCCATGCCGAGCCGGATCGCCTCGCCGAAGGCCACCGTGGCCGGCACGTAGTGCACCGGCGGGTCGACCGCGTGCCCGGCCACCGAGGCGAGGAAGCGGTGCTGCAACGTGTCCTTCCGGTTGTAGACGATCATCGGGCTGGTGGTGAGGTCGGTGCCGGGCACGCCGACCGGCACATAACGCATGGCGCCCAGCGGCTCCACCCGGCAGCCCTGCACCACCACGTGCTGCGCGGTCACCGCGGCCATCGCGGTGCCGGAGCGCAGCAGGTCGGCGGTGTAGTCCTGGTCGTCGGTGTGCAGTTCCCAGCTCGGTCCCGGCACCCGGGTCAGCGCGGGCAGGAACCAGGTGTGCAGCGAGTCGGCGTTCACCACGATCGACACCCGGGTGCCGTCGCGGGCCTGGCGCAGCGCCTCGCGTTCGAGCAGCCGGACCTGCCCGGCGAACCGGATCAGCGCCTCGCCGGCCGGCGTCGCCGCGCACGGCTTGGCCCGGCGCACCAAAACCTGGCCCACCGCCCGCTCCAGCGCCTTGATCCGCTGGCTGACCGCGGACGGCGTGAGATGAAGCTCGCGCGCCGCCGCCTCGAAACTGCCGGCGTCGATGACGGCCTGGAAGGTCGCCAGCTGAACGAAGTCCATGATGAAGAAATTCTAAACCTGCATGAAATTCTTTAGCTGGGCTACAGACGGCTGCCCGCCTACGGTCGGGACGTGCTCACCTCCGCCCTCGCCGGCTTCGCCGCCTCCGCCGTCCTGATCATCGCGATCGGGGCGCAGAACGCCTTCGTCCTGCGCCAGGGCCTGCGCCGCGAACACGTCCTCGCGGTGGTGCTCGTCTGCGCGGTCTCCGACCTGGCGCTGATCCTGGCCGGGATCGGCGGGCTGGGCGCGGTGGTCACCGCGCGGCCCGACGCGGTCACGGCGATCCGCTGGGTGGGTGCGGCCTTCCTGCTCGCGTACGCCGGGCTGGCCGCCCGCCGCGCGATGCGCCCCGGCGGCCTGAACCCCACCGAGCGGGCACCCGCCACGCTCGGCGCCACGGTGCTCACCTGCCTCGCGCTCACCTACCTCAACCCGCACGTCTACCTGGACACCGTGCTGCTGCTCGGCTCGGTCGCCCAGCAGCACCCGCACCGCTGGCTGTTCGGCGCGGGCGCCGCGGCGGCGAGCCTGGCCTGGTTCACCGCGCTCGGCGCCGGCGCGCACCGCCTCGCCCCGCTGCTCGCCCGGCCCACCGCGTGGCGGGTCCTGGACGCGCTGATCGCCCTGGTCATGCTGGCCGTCGCGGCGAGCCTGATCGCCGGATAGTCTCGGCGGCTTGACCCTCGACCAGGTCGAGGCGCCAAGGTCGACGGGGTGCGAGGAGAGATGCGAAGCATCGGCGAGATGTCCCGGGCCAGTGGGCTCAGCGTGAGCGCGCTGCGGTTCTACGACGGCGCGGGCGTGCTCGTGCCGGCCGAGGTCGACCCGGCCACCGGCTACCGCCGCTACGCCGCCGAACAAGTCCGGGCCGCGCGGCTGATCGCCGGGCTGCGACGGGTGGGCATGCCGGTGGCCGAGATCGCGCGGGCGGTCCAGGACCTGGGCCGGCCCGAGGCGGTACGCGAGCGGCTGGACCGGCACCGGCGGCAGCTGGAGGACGGGCTCGCCGACGCCAAGCGGGAACTCCTGCGCATCCACGCCCTGCTCGACCTTGAGGAGAAACTGATGACCAGGATCACCCTGCCCGGCGCGGCGCTGGCCGCGACCCTCGACGCGGTCCGCTTCGCGGCGTCCGCCGATCCCGCGCTGCCGATGCTCGGCGGTGTGCTCGTCGACGCCGAGGCCGGCACGCTGACCCTGGTGGCGACCGACCGTTACCGGTTGGCGGTGGCCACCGGGCCGGCCGATGTCGAGGGGCCACCGGCGCGGCGGGTGCTGCCACTGACGTTCGTCGATGAGATCCGGCCGCTGCTCGCCGGCCCGGTGGTGCTCGACCTGGCCGCCGATCACGTGCGGGCCGACGCGGGCGGCCGGATCGTCGAGGGCAAGCCGCTCGACGTGGACTTCCCCGATCACCGGCGGCTGTTGGACGGGATCGGTGAGTCGGGTCCCCGGGTGACGATCGACACCGCGGCGCTGCGTTCCCTGGTGGCGGCCGGGCCGGCCGTGACGCGGGAGCACGACGGGTCGGCGTACGAGGTCGCGGTCCTGGCGGCCGACGACGCCGGCGTCCGGGTGGTCCCGGAGAGCGAGTGGGCCGCGGATGTGGCCGGGCAGGTCGCGGTGAACCGGGAGTTCCTGCTGCAGGCCCTGGACGCGGGTGGCGCCGGGCAGTTGGTGCTGGAACTGGACGGGCCGATCAAGCCGCTGGCGGTGCGGGTGCCCGGCGACGACTCGCGTTTCTCGATCCTCATGCCGGTGCGCCACTAGGGGCCCGCTCCTCAGCGTGACGTCACGGTGGCGTGCGGAACTGTTGTTGAGCCGTGTCACAGGAAGTCCTCGGGACCCCGGTCGACTGGATACCGTCGGTCTGTGCGCAGCGGGCAGCAGTACGACGACACGGTCGGTGTGGCCGTCGGCGCGCGCGCCACCGGCTGGGAGTTCGCCTGGCTGGACGGGCGGGCGGTCGGCTCCCAGCCGTCCTGGTCATACCCGGCCCGCGCCCGCGCCCTGCTGCGCCGGGCCACCGGCCTGCTCGACCTCGACACCGGCAGCGGCGAGCTGCTCGCCGAGCTGGCCCCGCTCCCACCGCACACGGTGGCGGTGGAGAGCTGGGCCCGCAACACCCCGGTCGCCCGGGACCGGCTCGCCCCGTTCGGGGTGCCGGTGCTCACCGAGTTGCCCGGCGGTGAGGACGAGTTCGACGTGGTGCTGAGCCGGCACGGCCGGCTCCCCGCCGCCGACATCGCCCGGCTGCTGCGCACCGACGGGCGGCTGCTCAGCCAGCAGGTGGGCAGCGACGACCTGGCCGGGATCAACGACGCGCTCGGCGCCGGCCCGGCCCGCTCCGGGGCCTGGAACGCGGAGGTCGCCGTGGCCGCGCTGACCGCCGCCGGCCTCGAGGTGACCGACGTGCGCGAGGAGCGGCCCGCGATCACCTTCCACGACGTCGGTCAGGTCGTCCGGCACCTGCGCGACCTGCCCTGGCAGATCCGCGACTTCACCCCCGAGCGGTATTCGGACGCCCTCGGCCGCCTCGACTCGTTCATCCGGTTGCACGGTGGCTTCACCGTCACCGCCCACCGCTTCCTGGTGGAGGCCGTGCGCCCGTAAGCCCCCGTTCCCCCCGTTCCCCCCGGACAAGAAAGATCGCCCATGCGCTCGTTGGTCGTCGCGGTCGCCCAGCCCCCCGTCATCCCCCTCGACGTCGCCCGGAACGCTGTCACGCACGCCGCCGCGGTCCGCGCGGCCGCGGCCCGGGTGGTGGTCTTCCCCGAGCTGTCCCTGACCGGCTACGAGCTGGCCGCGCCGCTCGTCGCCGAGGACGACCCCCGGCTCGCCCCGCTGGTCGCGGCGTGCGCGGCGACCGACACGACCGCGCTGGTGGGGGCCCCGGTGGCCGGCCCGCACATCGCGACGCTGGCGATCGACGCGGACGGGGTCCGGGTCGCCTACCGCAAGCAGCACACCCACCACACCGAAAACGCCCGCTTCCGCCCCGGCCCCGGCCCGGAGGTGCTCGAGGTGGACGGCTGGCGGCTCGGCCTGGCAATCTGCCGGGACACCGGCATCGCGGAGCACGCGGCGGACACCGCGGCGCTCGGCATCGACGCGTACGTGGCGGGCGCCGTCGACGCGCCGGAGGCCGACGTGGTGATGGCCGAGCGGGCCCGCCGGATCAGCACGACGTACGGCGTGTGGGTGGCGTTCGCGAGCTTCGCCGGCCCGACCGGCAGCGGCTTTCCGGAGACGTCCGGCCGGTCCGGCATCTGGACGCCGGACGGCAAGGTCGCGGCCCGTGCCGGCCGGACCCCCGGCGAGATGGCCCGGGCCACCCTGGTCGCCGAGCAACTCGCCCAGGTCTGACTAGTCGAGGAAGGCGCCACAGCTCACGTTGAGGGTGGCGCCGGTCAGGGCGGCCGCCCAGTCCGAGGCGGCGAACACCGCGGCGTTGCCGACGTCGGCCAGCGTCGCGGTGCGACCCAGCGCGGTCGGCGCGGTCAGGTCCGCGATGAGCTCATCGCGGCCCGGGAAGTCCGCCGGCAACGATTCCGGCACGCCGCCGGACACCAGGGTGATCACCCGGATGCCGTACGGGCCGAGCTCGCCGGCCAGCTGCCGGCGCATCGCCTCGACCGCGACGAAGCCGGTGACCAGGCCGCCGAGGTGGTATTTCCGGTGCACCGACCGGTCACCCTCGCCGCCGAAGAAGAGGATCACCCCGGACCGCCGCGGGATCATGTGCCGGGCCGCCGCCCGCGAGGTCAGAAACCGGGATCGTACGGGCAGGGTGACCGGCGCCAGATAGTCGTCGACCGACATCTCGGCCATCGGCGTGCCCTGCACGTCATAGGTCGCGCTCACGTTCACCGAGATGTCGATCGTGCCCACCGCGTCGGCGTGCGCGTCGACCGCCGCCTCGTCCATCGCGTCGACCTCGGCGGTCTCGGCATGACCGCCGGCCTCGCGGATCTGCCCGGCCACCTTCTCCAGCGTCGACCGGGTGCGCCCGGTCAGGAACACCCGGGCGCCCTGCGCGGCGAACGCCTTCGCCATCGCGCCGCCGATCGCGCCGCCCGCCCCGTAGATGATCGCGTTCTTGCCCGCGAGCAACATGGCCCACTCCCGTCTGTTGTCGGACCTCCGCCCGTACAACCCGGTGGGTCGGGCAAACTCATCGCTCGACCACCGGCGGGAGCCCGAAGGGCTCCCAGAGATCCCCGCTGAGGAACGCCACCACCTCGGTGAACCGGGTACCGTCGACGGTCATCACGTCCAGGGCACCGAAGCGGTACGCGCCCAGCGCGTCGTCCCAGATGTACGAGCCGAAGGCGAGTTGCCCGTTGGCGCGGCACGGCAACAGCCGCCACGTGTGCCGCAGTGGCCCGTCGAGCAGGAACTTCCGGATCTCCGCGGGCCCGCGGAACCATTCGGCCAGCGGCGGCATCGAGAACGTCGCGTCCTCGGCGAGCATCGCGACGATCGCGTCCACGTCGGCGGCGTGCCACGCGGCCGCGTAGCGTTCGGCCAGTTCGTTGACCCGATCGTCGGCCGTGCTCTGCGGCCGCGGCGCACGCTGGGCGAGGACCTTCCGGGCCCGTTGCAGGGCGCTGTTGACCGCCGGGACCGACGTCCCGAGCTGGGCCGCGACCTCGGCCGCGGAGAAGCCGAGCACCTCCCGCAGCAGCAGGACGGCCCGCTGCTGCGGCGCCAGATGCTGGACGGCGGCGACAAAGGCGAGCGCGATGCTTTCCCGCCGTTCGGCGCCGGCTTGCGGGTCTTCGGCGTCCGCGGGACCGCGTGCCACCTGCGGGTACGGCTCCAGCCAGGCGACCTCGGTCAGCGGGGCGCCGGGCGACAGGTCGGCCGGCAGTTCCCGGCGCTTGCGGCCGGCCAGCAGGGTGAGGCACCGGTTGGTGGCGATCCGGAACAGCCACGGCCGGATCGGTCCGCTCCCGTCGAAGCCGCTCAGTCCGCTCCAGGCGCGCACCATCGACTCCTGCAGCGCGTCGTCGGCGTCGTGCACCGACCCCAGCATCCGGTAGCAGTGCCGGTGCAGCTCGGCCTGATGCGGCCCGACCAGCCGGGCGAATGCCTGCTCGTCGCCGTCGCGGGCCCCGGCCAGCAGCGAATCCATCTAGCGCCGCCGGCCGAGCACGAGCGTGGTGCGCAGGTCGAGGACCACCGATCCGCCGAAGTCGTCGAGCAGCGCGCCGAGGCCGTCCAGGCATTCCTGCCGCAGTTCCGGCGGGCGGTGGCGGAACGGGCCGAACGTCTGGGTGAGCGCAAGATAACGATCCTTGCCGATCTCGGGATAGTGGTGCCAGGCACGCTCCTCGACGTCGTGCCAGAGGCCGGCCCCGGCCACCTCGTCGAACGGCCAGTTGTCGGCCCGCGGCACGACGCCCGGGTCGATCCGGGTGAGGAAGTCGCCGATCGCCGCCCCCTGCGCCGGATCGGCATAGCCGAAGCGGTTGAGGAACAGCGCGAGGACGCCGTCGCGGCTCAGGGCGTCGAAGGCGCGGCGATGCCTGGTGGCGGGGTCCGTCCAGTGCCAGGCGCTGGCGCAGGCGAGCAGCCCGACGCCGGCGGCCGGCGGTGCCCAGTCCTCGAAGGCCTGGCCGACGACCTCGACGTCGGGGAATTTCGCCCGCAGGACGGCCGCCATCCGCGGATCGGGCTCGATCGCGGTCAGCGGCGCGCCCAGCCGCCGGAGCAGCTCGGTGCCCTTGCCGGTGCCCGCGCCGATCTCCACGACCTGGGCCGGCCGGCCGCCGCGGTAGTCGAGGATCGCCCGGCGTACGTCGTCGGGGTAACCGGGACGAACGTCGTCATAGAGATCCGCCACTTCGCCGAAGACCCGCGTCATGCCCTGACCGTATCGCGACAGATCGCCGCCGAACGCACTCGATATGTGGCATTCCGTTCCCCCGTTGGGGTTAAGCCGGACAGTCCCACCTGCCCCTTTTTCTATGCAGAACGGCGGACGGAATCCCGATCACATGACCGGAGGAGTTCGGGGACCGTTGTATCCACCAAGTCCACCCACCGGTCGTCGAGAGGAACGCGCCGCATGCGAAAGCCGAACAGCCGGCCCGCCGTGACCATCGTTGCGGCCGGCTCATGATCGGGCGTGACGTTCTCGCAAAGCGGCGCGGGTACACCGCGAAGAACGGTCGGGACCACTCCGGCACCAGGACGCCCGACATGCACATCGAACTCGACCCCGCCGACCACGAGGAACCGACCTGGGAGGTCCGGCAACCGGGCGACAACCGGCGGCGCCGGCTGGACCGGCGGACCAAGGTGATCCTGTCCGGCGCGGCGGTCGCGGCGGTCGTCGTCAACGCCGGCGCGGCCTGGATGTACTGGCGGATCACCGGGTCGGAGACCGCGCAGGCCGGCGCCGGCTCGGTCTCGATGGCGCTGCGGGCCCGCTCCGACCTCGACAAACCGCTGCGGCCGGGACAGACCACCAACATCGCGGTGACGGTGACCAACGACTACGACTTCCCCATCCGGATCACCTCGCTCACCCCGGGCGCCGGCAACATCGTCGCCGACGACGAACACCGGGAGGCGGGGTGCAGGGTCTCCGCGGTGAGCGTCACCCGGCCGCGGTTCGACGTGTCCTGGGACGTGCAGCGCAACACGATCGGGGCGTTCACCGTCCCGGACGGCCTGGTGATGCGGCCGGACGCGGATCCGTCCTGCGCCGGAGCGATCTTCACGGTGCCGGTGCAGGTGTTCGGGGTGCGCCGGCACCCGGCCTGAGGTTTCCGAACGCCGAATCGGCGGAACATTCGGGTCATGACGAGAATCTCCGTGGTGACCGGCGCGAGCGGCGGCATCGGCCGGGCGGTGGCCCGGCGTCTCGCCGCCCGCGGCGATGCGGTGGCGCTGCTGGCGCGCGGCGAGGAAGGCCTGGCGGGCGCGGCCGAGGACGTACGGGCGGCGGGCGGCACCCCGCTGCCGATCGAGGTGGACGTGGCCGACTTCGCGGCGGTCGACGAGGCGGCGGACCGGGTCGAGAAAGAGCTCGGCCCGATCGATCTGTGGGTCAACAACGCGTTCAGCTCGGTGTTCGCCCGGTTCGTCGACATCGGCATGGACGAGTTCGCCCGCACCACCGAGGTCACCTACCTGGGCTATGTGCACGGCACCCGGGCCGCGCTGACCCGGATGCTGCCCCGGGACCGTGGCGTGATCGTGCAGGTCGGCTCGGCGCTGGCCTATCGCGGGATCCCGCTGCAGAGCGCCTACTGCGGCGCCAAGCACGCCATCCAGGGCTTCAACGAGTCGCTGCGGGTCGAGCTGCTGCGCGACAAGAGCGGCGTACATGTCACGATGGTGCTGATGCCGGCGGTGAACACGCCGCAGTTCGGCTGGGTGCTGTCCCGGCTGCCGCGCCGGGCCCAGCCGGTCCCGCCGATCTACCAACCGGAGATCGCCGCCTCGGCGGTGGTCTACGCGGCCGAGCATCCGCGGCGCCGGGAATACTGGGTCGGCGGCTCCACGGTGGGCACGATGCTGGCGAACGCCGTGGCACCCGGCATCCTCGATCGCTACCTGGCGCGCAAGGGCTTCTCCGGCCAGCAGACCGACCAGCCCCGGGATCCGGACCAGCCGGCCAACCTGTGGACGCCGGCGGACGGCCCGGGCGGAGCGGACGCCGGCGCGCACGGCGACTTCGACTCCCGGTCCACCAGCCGCAGCCCGCAGCTGTGGGCGTCGCAGCATCACGGCCTGGTGGCGACCGGCGTGGCCGCCGCGTCGGCAGCCGCCGCCTGGGCGGTGTTCCGCCGGCGTTAGTCCGCCTCGGCCGCCTGGGCGGTTTCCGCCGGCGTCAGTCCGCCTCGGCCGGGAGCGGCCGGTGGCCGTACGGCGGAAGCACCTCCGAGTCAATCACCCGGCGATGCCGGCCCGCCGCCTCGTCCGCCTCGAATTCGGCGCGGACCGGGCGGTGGTGCCGCCCGGTGTGCGCCATCAGCGCCCGCACCTCGGCCGGCACCACCGTCGACCGCAGCACCTCGCCGGCCCGCTCGGCGGAGGCCCGGGCCACCTGCTCGTCGTGCATCGCGGTCTGGATGCCGTCGAAGACGACCTTGGCCATCGCCTCGCCGTAGGTGCGGGCGTCGTGGATCTCCCGCTCGTGCAGCAGCGCGGCCTCGTGCTCGCGGCGGCGGGCGATGCGCGCCTCGTTGCGCTCGTAGGCGTTGCCCCGGGAGACGAACTTCAGGCCCACCGCGGCGCAGTCCAGCGCCACCAGCAGCAGCGTGATCCCCAGGTAGAAGAACCCCACACCCCAGACGTCGCTGGTCACCAGGTGCCACATCGCCGCCGTCCGGGCGCCGAAGCCGGCGTCCGCCCGCACCGTCGCCGCGTTGGTCGCCCGCTGCTCACCGATCTGCCGGGCCAGCTGGACCTGCTCGGTGGTGCGGGCCTCCCGGCCGGGGCGCTGCGTGTCCAGCAGCCGGCCGGCCTGCCGGTCGAGCGTCGCGGCCTCGTCGTCGAGCTGCCGGGACCGCTCGACGAGCTGGTGGCAGTACCCGCCACGCGGGCAGCCGGCCGACCGGGACACCCCGGCCCCCGCCGCGTCGTCGACCGCCTGTTGGTAGAGCAGGCGGGCGTCGTTGCGCTTCTGCGCCGCCCGGCCGGTCAGCTCCCGTACGGCGGTGTCGTCCGCGGCCGTCTCCCGCTTCAGCTGGGCCAGCCGGGCCGTGTACGTGCCGATCACGCCGCTCGTGTCGATCCGGCTGAGCTGCTGGTTGTGCACCTCGTTGAGGCGCGCGTCGATCTCGCCCTGGTAGCGGGCCAGCATCAGCGGCTCGGTGATCAGCACGGCGAAGAGCAGGGCGAGACCGAGCCGGCCGGCATACAGGCCGATGGTGGGCTTGCGCAGGAACTCCCGCGGATCGGTCGAGTCCAGCTTGTCGTAGCTGATCGACACGCGCCCGACCACGGCCCGGTCGTAGGCCACCACGCCGGCCGCGACCATCGGCCCGACCAGCCACCGATACCACGGTTGCTGGTAGTTGGAGCTCGCGTCGATGAAGGCGGCACCGCCGATCGTGGCGTACCCGAAATAGAGCAGGATGAAGACGCCGATCGCGGAGTAGAGCACCCGATCGGTGTGTGTGGTCACGCTGTCCGGGTTGACGTTCGCCACCCGCAGCAGGACGTCTCTGCGGCCCCTCGGCATGCAGCCGAGTCTGGCGGATCACACCGGCACGTGTGGACGAAACGGTCGGATCAGGGCGTATTCACGCGGCAAGATCGGGCTCGGTGATCGTCACCCGGACGATCACGGCGGCGTGCACAGTCTGCTGCTGCGGGTCGAGCTCGATGCTGGCCGCGCTGTCCTCCGCCGCGCTTCCGGCCATCAACCGCATCATCGGCTGGGCGCCGCCGCCGCTGGTCCCCTCGTCGGCGATCTCGACCAGCCGGTCGACCCGGGCCCCGACGGCCGCCGCATACTCCCGGGCCCGGTCCAGCGCGTCGGCGATCGCCGTGCGCCGCACGTCGGCGCCCGCCTTGCTGCCCGGCCGCAACTGCCACCACGGCCCGGACACCACGGCCTGCTGCAGCCGGGCAAGCCGCAGCAGCAGGTCACCCAGCACGCCGAAGTCGGTCACGGTCACCGTCGTGCCGGCATGAGCCGTGTACGCCACCACGCGCTCACTGCCCCGCTTGAGATCCGGATAGATCTGGACCGCGCTGGTCTCCCGCCGCTCGATCGCGTCGGCGTAGCCATCCAGCACGGCCCGCAGCTCGCCGGCGCGCTCGGCCAGCCGGGCCACCACCGCCTCGCGGTCGCGGTCGCGCGCGGACACGGTGACGGACAGGACCGCCTGCTCGGGCGGCACCTCGCGGAACGCCTCGCCGCGGACGACGATCGTGGGTTGTTCGGCCATGCGCCGACGCTACCGAAGCTGCGCCAGTAATGCCCTGGCCAGCTCGGTGACCGCCGGCTCCTGGGCCCGCAACGCGGCCAGTTCGGCGGCCCGGTCACCCTGGGCGTCCACCGTCAGCGAGGCCTGGATCAGCGCGTTGGCCGACCGCACCACCATGACCGTGATGTTGTCTTTGTAGCTGACCACCACGAACGCCTCGTCGCCCAGGCCCTGCCGTTCCGCGGCGGACACCCCGTCGGCCGCGTCGGTCCGGGCCTTGTCGCGCAGCGCCCCGAACATCTCCTCGGTGATCTGGTCGGGCGCGCCCTTCGGATTGCCCGCCTTGTTGATCGCGCTGACGCTGTGCACGTGCGGGAACTTTGTGCGATCACCGTACGCGCAGTGAACCGTCAAGCTGATCGGCGTGTCCAGCGACGAGGGGAGCTTGCTGCCGGTGCGTCCGTCGACCGTGGGGCAGGGCGTCGCGAAGCCGGAAAACTTCGCGGCCGGCGCGGACGAGGCGGCGGTGGCGGGACCCGGAGCCGGCTCCCGGCCACCGCCGGAACAGGCGGCCAACGCCGGGACGAGCAGCAGCGCGACCGCCCACCGCGCGGACCGGCCCGACATCAGGCCATGCTGGCCGCGGCCGGCCAGCTGTAGTCCCGGCCGAACCCGGTCTTGTCGCTGGTGTCGTTCTGCAGATCGTTCACCTGGTTGAGCGAGTTGACGAAGTGCTGCTGCAGGTCGATGACCCAGTCGATCTGATGCTGCACGGCGGTGCC
>Ga0070668_100003035_pt1 | contig 12420 bp, 8 predicted proteins | sample KBSS43metaG_FD_64661 | JGI IMG/M metagenome (GOLD analysis project Ga0070668, IMG submission 64661) | Switchgrass rhizosphere microbial communities from Kellogg Biological Station, Michigan, USA - KBS S4-3 metaG | ecosystem: Host-associated > Plants > Roots > Rhizosphere > Soil ... | reverse complement strand
ATCCTCGACCGACTTCTTTTCCAGATCGGCTTTGCCTTTGATCGCCTTGTTAACGTTGTCTATGTAAGCTTGGTGATGCTTGGTGTGATGGATTTCCATCGTCTTCGCATCAATATGCGGTTCCAAAGCATCGTACTGATAGGGTAATTTTGGTAATTCGTAAGCCATAATGAATCAACGTTAGGCCGCGCAGATTGGCGGTCAATTCTTACCCGGTAACGAAACGCGCTGTCTTTGAAGTAGCAGTAGAACGACTGACGCAAAAAAGTGCTGGTCTTTTGCCGGTCGTTCAGATTCAATTAAGCGCGGTCGAAGAATTTCTGATCCCCTATGGCACTAATACATCAATTCGCATTCCTAGCGCAGCAGACAACGCCAAGTGCGGATGGGATAGAGTGGCGATGGTTCATCCTCGGTTGCGTACTGATCCTTGTTGCGATCATCGCGTTTTTTTGGGGATTCGCGCTTGGTGAGCTGAAGCACGGGCAATACATGCTTCTGATGTGGATCCTTCCGCTCAGCTCTGGTTTCGCCGCCGGATCCTTCGCGGGCAGTATTAAGGCCACGGGACCGATTGGGCAGATCGCGATAACAGCCACCGGCGGATTTGCTGTCTGGTTGCTGAGTTTCCTCTTAATTCCGAAGCCGCCGAAAACTGAGCCACCACCGCCCCCATCGGATTCAGTCGATCTCTCCGATGGCCTCTCGCTTCGACAAGCGGTAGACGTCATCCTTCAGCCTGACGGACATTCGGCAGTTTTCAAAGGATTCGACGATGCAATCCTGAATGCCAAGATCCGACAGGGCCGAGTTACAGCTGGAGGTCCGCGGCAGCTTATTGAGCGGCTGCAACATCGTTTCGTGGATGGAACAATTGCTGCACGCTTTGGGGTAACTTTCGATCAGAATAGAGGAGTTTATGAAATTACTCGGCTGTAGCCCGCGGCAGTCAGAAAATCAACGAGCAAAGTTATGAATACTTGCCAATGCGAAAATCCTCCGGGAGGAAGCGTCAGCTGCAAAGAAGGTCAAATTCCGTTTTGCCGCGTGCGCGATGGAAAAGCACACGGCTACTGTCTGGCACCGCCTGCTGGCGTAACTGGACTCGAGCTGACGGCATGGTTTTTCTCTGAGCTCCTCGGCAAAGAAGTCACCACCGGTGAAGCGATGACGAGACGGGACTTGCAGGCTGCTATCTCAGACGGAAGATTCGTGAATGAGGAAACGGGCGAGATAATCACGTTTCGCATTCCGGAGAATATTTACTTGCCTATTCCGGCTAGTGCGACGCTAAGCGCATAACGGAATTTCTGGTGTGCGTGCAGTGATTGGCGTGGGCGCTTGTCTCACTGAACAGTGTCCAACCCATTCATGTTGATAGCATGTATTAAAGATACGTCTGCGTGCCAAAAAAATGGTACCATTGATCCACGTTGAGCCTCTCAAACGAGATCACCGCGCCATTCACACGTCCTGTGCAGCTGGGACCAGATTAAATAGCCGCAAGTCTGATTGACAGACCATGAGCATCAGCCGAGAGCTGACCTCCGCTACTCTAATTTACCGCGTTTAACAATCGCCGCTTCAAGTTCAAGAAACGGAGGAACGCAGCTAAGTGATCGTCGCGCGTCTCTGTCCAAGCCCGTACCCATCGCAGCGATAAAAGCTCTGGCGATGTCCGAGACCGCCGCGATAATTCACATAGGTCGCCAGAGCAAGAAGCGGAAAATTCTGGCGGTACATGTCGTATTTTAAATAGAAGACGCGCGGAAATCCGGTGCCCGTGATTTGTTCTTCACCCCATGAGCCGTCCGGTTCTTGCGAGCTGAGCAAAAACCGCAAGCCACGCTGAATACTCGGCCGATCGAGATCGCCGCATGCACAGATGGCCATCATTGCCCATGCCGTTTGCGATGCCGTGCTCTCGCCGATGCCCTTGGTCGCGGGGTTGTCGTAGGTTTCGCATGTCTCGCCCCAGCCACCATCGCTGTTCTGACAGCTCTCGAGCCAATCGCGTCCGCGCAGTATCCAGTCCTGCGACATATCCTGGCCGATCGCGCGTAAGCCGCGTAGCACTTGCCACGTCCCATAGATGTAATTGACGCCCCAACGACCGTACCAGGAACCGTCGTCGTCTTGCGTGTCGATCAAATATTGGATGGCGTCGCGAACGCACTGCGCTTTGGCATTGAAACCGATGTAACCGAACAGCTCCAGGGTGCGTGCGGTTAGATCACTGCAGGTTGGATCAAGAATCGCATTGTGATCGGCAAACGGCATATCTTCCAGCCACGGAGTCGTCACATTTTTGTCAAACGCTGCCCAGCCGCCATCGTCGCATTGGAAACTAAGGTGCCAGGCAAGCGCGCGCCGAAACAGGTCATCAAGCGATTGTCGATGATTCGGCCGAACCAGCCGTAATGCCACCAGCACCATCGCTGTGTCATCGGTATCCGGGTAATAGATGTTGTTATACTCGAACGCCCACCCGCTCGCTTCTCGGTGCGAGTTGTTTTCCGCCCAATCACCGCGAATACGCACTTCCTTGTTGATCAGCCAATCGGCGGCCTTTTGCAGCGCGGGATGCTCCGGGGAAACACCGGATTCCGCCAGCGAGATGATATTAATCGCAGTGTCCCAAATCGGCGACAGACAAGGTTGTATGCGAAAATCCTCCGGGTCGTTGACAAACAGTCCGGCAAAATCTCTCTCCGCCTTGGCGTAAACGGGATGCGTTTTTGGATAACCCAGCGCGCGTAACGCGATCAAACAGTTCAGCATCGCCGGATACACTGCTGCGAGGCCGTCGCTCCCTTCACCAATTCGTTCGACCATCCACCGCTCTGCTTTTTCAAGCGCGTGCCGGCGCAGTGGATGAAATCCAAGTGGATGCAGGAATTTCAGAACATCTTCTACTCGCAGAAAGAAATTGCGCCAGGTCCAAAAGCGTTCGCTGCGGGGCAATCGCAAATCGCTTTGCTCGGTACCGATGGGATAGAGCTCGTGCAATTGCTTTTCCCCAGGCAAAACTCGAGTCGGTTTGAAATGGTTGATGATAGCCAGCGGCACTAGCATGGCCCGGCTCCAAGACGACATTTTGTAAATGTGAAACGGTGCCCAGCTCGGCAGAAGGACCATTTCCGCGGGGATCGTCGGCAAATACTTCCATGGAAATTGCCCCAGGAGCGCAAGATAGAGCTTGCTGAAGGTATTCATCTGAGGAATACCGCCTAGGCGCATAATGTTGGCACGCGCTTCGTGCATGAAAGGCGCGTCCGCCGAACAGCCAGCAAGTTTCAGCGCGAAATAGGCTTTCACAGAAGCGTTAATCTCGCTCGGGCCGCCGTGATAAATGTTCCAGCCTCCGTCCAATAGTTGCCGTTTCAAAATGTGCTGTATGCAACGCCGCTGCAATTGCCCGTCGACTTCGCCGCACCAGTGCATGAAAAGGACGTAGTCGGAGCACAGTGTGCTATCGACAATCAGCTCGCCGCACCAATGCCCATCGTCTTTCTGTCGGCGAAGAAGATTTTCCTGGGCGCGTTTGATGGCTTGTGAAATCTCAGCGTCGCTGGCGGAATATGCGTGGGCGAGATCGGGCCGTGCGCTTGGCAAAGAAATCACGTCAGACGACCGGTTCATAATTTCGACCCTGGACCTGTCGATCCATCAACTGCTCACTGGCTATGACGCCTGCGCCGAGACCTCGGCATTTTTTCCCGTGAGATGGCCGTTTCCAGAACTCACACCGTTAAATGCAAGCACTTCACTGCCACGGCCGGTCGGTTTCGGTTTCGGCCCAAAGTTAAATTTGACCGTCTTCCACGTGTCGCCGCGCTCGGCTTGCAGACCCAAAGTTGCCGTCGGCTCGTACCCGCAATGCACCATGCAATTCTCGCAACGACTGTCACGCGCAACGCCATTCACGACGCCGTACTGGTCCCACTCGGTTTTTTCGAGAAGCTCCGCGTAGGTCGGATAGTGCGCATCGGTCATGAGATAGCAGGGCCCCTTCCAGCCGCGAATGTTTCGCGTCGGAATTGCCCAAGCTGAACACGTCAACTCGCGCTTGCCGCCGAGAAATTCAAAGTAAACCGGCGTGCCAAAAAATGTGTATCGATTCATCCACTCCTCGATCTTTTGGAACTTCTGAACAGTCATCGCACGGGTGAGGAAGAAATTCTCCGGACGCAAATTAAGCCGCTTGACCATGTCTTTCTTGGCGGCGTCGTACTCGTATCCGGGAGTGATGGTGTGGCCATCCACGCCGAGATCGGAAAGGTAATCGAACATCTGCTCGATCTCCTGCATGTCGGTCTCCTTGTAAACCGTCGTATTGGTCGCGACCTGATAGCCGAGCAGCTTGGCCATTTTGATCGCAAGGATACACTCCTTGAAAACGCCTTCCCGCTCCACGATGAGATCATGCGTGCGCTCGAGCCCGTCGAGGTGAACGTTCCAGTACATCCAGCCTGACGGTCCGATCGTCGGCTTGGCTGCATCCTTTGAACCTTTCCGTATGTCCGCTGCGTCTTTCTCTGTGATCAAACCCGCGCCGAGCAATGCCGCAATTTTTGCTTCGACAAGCTCCGGCTGAATCGACAATTGCGACGCAAGCCATTCGCGCATTTTCTTGCGCATGAACATGGCGTTTGTGCAGATGTAAACGATCCGCTTTTGCTCGAGCAATCCGTTCACCAGCGCTTCGATATGGGGGTAAATCAGCGGTTCGCCGCCGCAGATCGAGATCATTGGCGCATCGCACTCTTGCGCCGCCCCGAGGCAATCCTCTAGGCTCATCATGTCCTTCAGCGAGGTGGAGTACTCGCGAATCCGACCGCAACCGGTGCAGGTGAGGTTGCAGGTGTGCAATGGCTCAAGTTGAAGCACCGTGGCGAACTTCTTCGTGCCACGCAACTTATGCCCGACCATGTAGGCTGCAATTTTCGCCGTGAGCGGGAGCGGAAATCTCATAAAAGCGAGGATAGTAACAAGACCCGCTGGCATGTCAACCGGGCTGGCTGAGGAAGAAACGCGGAGTCTTTTGGTTGGAAATCCGGGAATTCTCGCCCAACATCGCCCGTCGTGCAACGGTCGAAATGATTTCGTTTCTGGCCCGGACCGCGTCTGTATATATCGACAAATTCCCGATTAGCCAGCTCCCTGCCAACCACGCCGAATCAAACTGACGGCAATCGCGGCAAGAAGAAGTGCGACTATCTTCGACACTCCGCGCAATCCCTGTTGGCCTATCCAGCGAGTGAACTGATCGGCATTCCAGAACGCGATCGCGACCAACGCGAGATTGACCAAGAGGGACGTGAGCGTAAAGACGAGGCCAACAGTATCGACTAAAATGAGCAGCGCCGTGAGCAATGCCGGCCCGGCGATCAACGGCATGCCGAGCGGGACGATGCCGAATTCATCTCCGCTGCCGCGATTCTGTGGCCCAAGACTGAGCAATTCGCGGCCGGCCAGACCAAGCAGAATAAGACCACCGGCGACTTGAAAATCTGCCACCGTGATCCCAAGCGCAGCGAAAATGAGTTTCCCAAGAAAGATAAAACCGATCGCGATACCGAGGGCAGTGAAAATTCCCAGGAGGGCCTGCCGCTTTCGCTGTCCACGCGAAGCGCTCGTGCCAAGGCCTAAAAAAATAGCGACGAGCCCAATCGGATCGATAGCGACGAAGATCGGAATAAAGGCGAGGAAGAATTTCTCGATCATCGTGGCATGAGCATCCCTGCTACCGGTTCTCGCCACAGATGAACACAGATGGAACACGGATTCATCAAAATTCATTCGCCGATCTGTGAAAACCTGCGTAAATCTGTGGCCAATTCCTCTTCTCTAAATCCCGCACTCTACACTCTATGAAATCCACGTTTCTTTGCCTGCCGGTAATCCTTGCCACCTTGAATGCAAATCTTTCCGCTGCTGAACAATTGAAATCCGTCGATGAGTTTCGCGACGCTGCGGCGAAGGCAAACGCGGTCTTGACGATTCCGGATTGGGAACAGACACCGGAAGCGGTCGAGGCTTCCATGAAGGATGCGATCGCCAAGGCGAACACGGCCTTGGATCACATCGGCACCCAGGATCTGGGCAAAGTTACATTTAAAAGCACCGTCGTCGCGCTAGATGATCTCACCTATCAGGCTGGAATCGCGGCGAACAGGGCTGTGCTCATAAAAGAGACGAATACGAATCCGGCGATGCGCAGCGCAGCCGAAAACGCGGTCAAGGCGTTTCAAGACTGGGCGGTCGGAATTGATTATCGCGAAGATGTCTACAAAGCCATCAAAGCTTTCGCCGATACCCATCCCAAGCTCACTGGGGAAGACGCGAAACTGCTCAAGGAAACATTACGCGATTACCGGCGCGCCGGCCTGGACCTGCCGCCCAATCAACGCAAAGAAGTCGAACAATTGCGCAAGGAATTGTCCAAACTCGGAACCGATTTCGATACGAACATCGTTAAGGCAAGTGCTCCGGTGGTCTTCACGAAGGCCGAGCTTGACGGCCTACCGGAAAGCTTCTTCGCCTCGCCTGGAATCAAGACTGGAGACAACGCCTACACGGTGATGGCAAACGTTACTTGGCAATTCAATACCGTGGAGGAAAATGCGAAAAGCGAGGCCACGCGCAAAAAGCTTTACGTCATTCGTGAAACTCTCGCGAAAGACACAAACGTCCCCGTTCTCAATCAAATGCTGGGGCTCCGGAACAAGATTGCGTTGCGACTGGGTTACAAATCGTGGGACGACTTCCAAACCGAGATCAAAATGGCCAAGACCAGCGCGAATGCGAAGACGTACATCAACGACCTTGTCACTGGAATCCAACCTAAGTTCGATAGCGAAGTGGCCGAATTACAAAAACTGAAAGCCGCCGATACGAACGACCCGAACGCCAAGATCGACGTGTGGGACTGGCGCTATTACAACAACCAGCGAAACAAGCAAAAATACGCCGTCGATAAGGAAGCGCTGCGGGCCTATTTCCCCTTCCAAAAAGTGCTCGATGGAATGTTCAACATCTATCAGAGCATTTTCGGACTGAAGTTCGAAAAGATCACCGTGTCTTACAAATGGATCGATGACCTCCAGCTTTATCTCGTGACCGATTCCGCCACGGGCGAGCCGCTCGGGATGTTTTATCTCGACATGTTCCCGCGCGAAGGAAAATTCAATCACTTCGCGCAATTCGATGTTATCAGCGGCAAATTGTTACCGGATGGAAAATACCAACGGCCAACCGTCGCGTTGCTCTGCAATTTCCCACCAGCGACTGCAGACAAGCCCTCCTTGCTAACCCACAGCGACGTGGAAACGTTGTTTCACGAATTTGGTCACGCTCTGCATTCGATTGTTACTCGAGCGAAATATGGTCGTTTCGCAGGGGCTCATGTGCCGGGTGATTTCGTCGAAGCGCCATCGCAGATGCTGCAAAACTGGGTCTGGGACAAAAAAGTGCTCGACACGTTTGCAGCCGATTACCGCGATCCATCGAAAAAGATTCCAGCAGAGATAATTAAGAAAATGAACGACGCCAAGCTGGCCAATGCTGGTGTTTTTTACCGGCGCCAATTCGCGTTCGCTTCGCTCGATCTCGCTCTACACGATCAGCACCCCGAAGATGGGCCGTACGATTGCGTGGCAATATCGAACCCGATCCTGGAAAAGGTTTTTCTCCCAATCGATTCGAGCACGACGTTTGTCTCCTACTTTGGTCATTTAAACGGCTACGACGCCGGCTACTACGGTTACGCCTGGGCCGACGCGATCGCCGCCGATATGGCTACCGTCTTCGAAACGGCGAAGGACGGTTACTTCGACAAGCAGGCCGGACTACGATTGCGCCGCGACATTTACGAGCCGGGCGATTCGCGCGACGTCAATGTCTCCATCGAGAAGTTTCTTGGCCGAAAACAATCGGTCCAACCCTTCTTGAAAAAGATCGGTATCGGTCCGCAAGACAAAAAGAAAGCGCCCGCCGGGCCATCGCAGGAAAGCAGGTAGCAGAATTTCGCTACAGATGAACACAGATGAAAACACGTCGGCGGCGTCATCGTCGGCACCAACTGAGCCCGCGTGACATTTTCGCCATCCGAATATGCGGAGCAATCGAGAAAAATTCAACGTCTTGATCCGCTATTAGTCGCGGCCCTGTCGCTCGCGTTCCTTTTTTGTCTGCAGGGGATCACGTGGGGACGGGTCGAAGACTGGAATCGTAGTTCGATCGCACTGCGTGGTTTGCGTGCGCTGCGGCCGAGTGACTACATGAAGCCGCCGTTTCACACCTATGTAAACCACGTTTTCGTGGTCTGGCCAATCACCGCAGCCCTGAAAATCGCCCAAGTGCCGACGGAACGAATGAAAATCGCCAATTCGGCAAAGCTAATCGGATCGCGGTTAGTGACGATTGCGCTTTATCTTGGCACAATTGCACTCGCTTATGGTTTTAGCCGGCGCTCGTACGGAAGATTTTCTGCCGCGATTATCGCGTTTGCTTTCGCTACGAGCGCCGGATTTGTTGCGTACGCGCATTACCTCACCGTCGATATGCCGCTGCTATTTTGGATGCTCGCGGCATTTTGGGCTGCGCACCGGCTCATATCCGATCCGAGCACGCGGAATTATGCCATTGCCGGCTTTTTGACCGGCATCGCAACTGCTACCAAATACAACGGCGTGGCTGTTGGAATCGCGCTTCTTGTGGCGCATTTGTTGGCGACGAAAGGCGAGAGCCTTCGAAGAATAGTTCTCAATCGTCAACTCGGGATCGGGGTGAGCATGGTTCTCCTCGGATTTCTCTTTGGATGTCCGACTGTGCTTTATGAGCCGAAAAGATTCTGGCACGATTTCATTTACAACTACACCGTTGCGCCTCGTTATTCAGGTCAACCGGATCGCGCCAATTACGTTGGTGCTCTTGGCCGAATTCCCGAAGTTGTCGGAATGCCTGGCGCGATTTTGATCGCCGGCCTTGCGATTTTAAGCTGCATTCTGATTCTGAGACGGCGCGACTTCAGCGACGCTGCAACGCGCGGATTTACCCTAAGCAGCGCCGTATTTCTTCTCTATTTTTTGAAGATAGGGGCGTTTCCGCGAGCGGAAACGCGTTATGTTTTGCCCGCGATTCCGTTCATGATCTTGATGATTGGTCCGGCATTGCAGACGCTCGAACGGCGAAAATGGATTCTTGCGCTACTCCTGCCAGTTCTGATTTACAATTGTGTTTGCAGTTATCTGGTTGGGAAACGTTTCAACGATGATCCGAGGCTGAAGGCGCAGCTTTGGATGGTGAACAATGTCCCGCGCGGCAGCGTGATCGAATCAAGCGGTACCTGTCCGCATTGGTCAAAACTGCCCAATTTCGATGCGAGCGAAATTAATCTTGGCCGACCCGACCGGCCCAGCCCGCCAGCTCAAGACATCACCGATCTGCGTTTGCCCCTTATGCCGGGTCGCGTCGAGTTGTTCCGCAAGGTTTTTCCAGAGTGGGTGCAACCCCTCGTTGCCGAGAAAGAAGGAAATCCCGACCCAGGACTGTTCACCGCTGCCGCGTTGGAGAAACGCAATCCAAATTACATCACCATTTATTCGCCGGATTATCGCGTGCCCGGCGAAATGGTGCGCAGATATTACGGTGACCTTATTACCGGGAAATTCTCCTACGCGATCGTTTTCGATGCCGACACACCGCGTGCGCCGAAATGGATTTATCCGCGAACAATAGACCACCTGCGCGGACGCATCACTATTTTGCAGCGGAAAAGTTGAGGACCTTGGTTGCCGATCGAGTCGCCCATCCTGCCATCGGCGTTGAGTACTCGTCACGGCAAAAGGCGTGTCACTCGGTTGACACGTTCCGCGCTCACGGCTGACTGCTTGGTGAGCCTCACCGGTTTCTGTTTGAGTTCTACTCAGAAAAGAGGTTTGATAGTTCGTAGACCAGCGGTAAAGAAGTGAGTTGCAACGCGGCGGATTAGATGGTTGAATCGCCCCTCGCAAATCTGAAAACCTGAATGGGCTCTCTCAAAAAAAGACGCAAAGCGAAAATTGCTAAACACAAGCGCCGCAAGCGCATGAAGCAAAGTCGCCACAAAAAGCGTCTCCGTTACAGGACCTAGCGCACGAAAGGCTGCCAGGTAGGACGTCCAGCGCTCAACGTCCAACATCCAACTCGTAACTCGAACATTGGACGCGCAGTTTTCGGCGTTAGCTGTTGGGGTTCAGCGTCGAGCGTTGAGCGTTGGGCTGAATGTAGGAGAGGGGTTTGCCGCGAGGGCGCGGCAAACAGCACGCGAGGGGCGAGCGCACAGGTGGGTGAGCTGCGCGCTCCCAGCATGGTTTGCGGAGAGCGGCGCCAAAAGTTAGACTTCGAAAGATGAGAGAGCACAAGAGGTGCGGCGTTTCCGCCCGCTGGGGAATTGTTTTCGTGCTTGTTTTTCTGGCTGCGGCCGGCGCTGCCAGCGCCAAGGCGCCGCGCACTTTGCCGCCTCAGATTCGATCCGTGCCGGCCGCGATAAAAATCGAGCGTCAGGATGATTCACTCAGCCTCAAGCCGGCGCCGGACCTGGTTTTGCGCCCAGAAGGCGAACGCAAAGCCGGGGCGCTCGCGCATTTCGTTGAAGGAATGGCTTTCGAGGAGAGCGGCCAGATGGACAAGGCGCTGGAGGCTTACCGAAAAGTGCTCAATGTCGATCCCGGCCAATCCGACCTCGCCTCGCGCGTAGCGGTTTTGCTGATCCAGCAGGAAGATTTTCCACAGGCGATTGACGTCCTGAAGGACGCGATCAAAGCAAACCCGAATGATGGCGAACCGTATCGTCAACTGGCCTTCATTTATGCGAAGTATCTCAAGAAAACGGATCAGGCCGTCGATTACGCCAACCGCGCGATCGCCCTTAACCCGACCGACATTGACGCTTATCAGCGTCTTTGCGAAATCGAACTCGCAGCCGGACAACAACAAAAAGCTCTGAACGCGTTGGATCTTGCGAAAAAAGTTAAGACTAATGACGCGAGTTTTTGGACACGGCTCGGGAAACTTTACGCGGCCGTTCTTTTTACACCCGACGCGCAGCCAAAGCCGGAGGAATTAAAACGGGTCAACGAGATTTTTAAAAAAGCGGTGGCGAACGCCGGGGATGATCCGGCGATTCTCAAAGATGTGGCCGATTACTATGCCGCATCTCAGCAGCTAAAGGAGGCGATTCCTCTCTATCTGCGTGTGATCGAGCTGCAACCAGACGATGCCAACGCGCGGGAAAAACTGGCGACCGGGTTTATTTTGACAGATCAGCGCGGCAAAGCGGTCGAACTGCTCGAGCAGATCATCAAAGAACATCCGGAGAAATATCAGCCGTATGACCTTCTTGCCCAAGTGCTGGATGATGAAGCGCGATCCCTTCAGCGCGAAAACCGACTGGACGAAGCGAAAGCAAGATTCGCCAAAGTAGCCGCAAATTACGAGCAGAGTTTGCTGATCAATCCTAATCATGTCGGCACATATTTGCGGTTGGCAGAGTTGCTCCTTGGCCCTCTGAAAAATCCGGAACGAGCCGTGAAATTCCTCGCCGAAGCCCGGCGCCGGTTTCCGGGCGCGCCGGAAATCGTTTATTATCTAGCCATTGCTCAGCGCGAAGCGAAGCAAACTCAGCGAGCGGTGGCGACCTTTGAGGAAGCTCTGCGGGAAGCGCAGCTCGACCAGGACAATGAAATCGTAAATGCGAAATTTTACTTCAATTACGGCGTGACCGCCGAGCAGGCAGGGTTGTACGAGAAGGCGGCCGACTTGCTTCGCAGATCGATCGCGCTCGATCCAACAAACGCGGCGGAAGCTTACAACTACCTTGGTTACATGTGGGCGGATCACAACATGCACCTGGATGAGGCGAAGGAGATGATCGAACGCGCTCTGCAGATCGAGCCCAACAATGGTTCTTACCTCGACAGCCTTGGCTGGGTCGAGTTTAGGCAGGGAAAATTCGATCAGGCATTGGCGGACCTGCTTCGCGCGGTGAAAAATCTGGACCGCGAAGACCCGATTGTGTTCGAACATATTGGCGACACTTATTTGAAACTGCAGCGTGTTCCAGAGGCACTGGAATCATGGCAAAAAGCGTTCGCGCTCGATCCGAAAAACAGCAAGCTCGCGGAAAAAATCGAGAGCACGAAGACTATGATAGGCAGCGGTTCCTCAGCCAAGACCAGTTCGACCCAGTGATTATGACAAGCATCCAATGCTGCATCCGCCTACAGTCGCCGCGGCGACCTCCGGCGCGGCAGCCCTGCTCCCGAAACATTTCCGAATTGGACGTTCCGAGCCTAGGATGAGCAGTTATCCCACGGCCTGGCAGTGCAAGATGATGTGGGCGGCCCTGACCGCTTTCTGCCTTGTTCTTCTCGTAGT
>Ga0070668_100003034_pt1 | contig 12422 bp, 14 predicted proteins | sample KBSS43metaG_FD_64661 | JGI IMG/M metagenome (GOLD analysis project Ga0070668, IMG submission 64661) | Switchgrass rhizosphere microbial communities from Kellogg Biological Station, Michigan, USA - KBS S4-3 metaG | ecosystem: Host-associated > Plants > Roots > Rhizosphere > Soil ... | reverse complement strand
GCACCCGAGGCCGTCACCGTCGCGCCGGTCATGGCGCAGATGGGACACGCGTTCCCGACGGTGCCCGCCGTGCCGGACGGTCCCGGTCGCTTCCGCGCCGCGGACGTCGGGCTGCCGATGGCCGGGCAGTGGGAGATCACCGTGTCCGTGCGCGGCCCCGGCGGGCCCGCCCAAGTCGTTTTTCCGTTGCTGGTCAAATAAAGGAGGGTCGGGGGAATGGATCTCACCGCATCCGGCGTGCACACGACGTCGGTGGCGAAACAGGCGCGAACGGGGTTGCTGCCGGCGAACGTCGTGCTCGGCGGCTCGCTGCTGTCACTGGTCGGGCTGACCTGGGACATCCAGTGGCACAGCGACGTCGGGCCGGACACGTTCTTCACGCTGCCACACCTGTTCCTGTACGCGGGCAGCGCGGTCGTCGGCTTGGCGAGCCTCGCCGTCGTGCTGCTGACGACCGCGGCGCGGCGCGCGGGGCGGCCGGTCGACCCGCGGATCGGCGGCCGCGTGGTCAACGTCTTCGGGCGGACCTTCGCGGCACCGCTGGGCTACCTCGTCTCCGGCGTCGGCGCGGCGACGTTCCTGCTGTACGGCCTGTGGGACCAGTGGTGGCACGGGCTCTACGGCTTCGACGCGGTCATCGACTCGCCGCCGCACATCGGGTTGCTGCTGTCGATCACGGTGTCGCTGATCGGCACGACCGCGGTGTTCGCCGCGGCGCGCGAGCACCGCTGGGGCAGCGTCGGCACGCTGGCGTCGCTGGCCGTGCTGCTCACCTTCGGGCCGGTGCTCGCACTCGGGTTGCAGCAGGTTCCGGACGACTACGCCGACGCCGTCGCCATCGGGACGTCGATGATGGCGGTGCTGCTGGTCGCGGTCGGCGCGGGGTTCTTCCGGCGTCCCGGCGGGGCGGTCGGCACGGCGGCGATGGTCGCGGCCGTGCAGGCGCTCTTCTGGTGGTTCTCGCCGTGGGCGGCGACGGCGTACGCGGACATGGTCGACCTGCCGCTGCGGGACGCGGTCTCAGGCGTGCCGCAGATGCCGTCGCTGGCCCCGATGGCGCTGCTGCCGGTGGCCGCGCTGATGGAGCTGCTGTACCTCACCGGTCGCCGCCGCGGGTGGCGCGTCGGCCGGGTGTCCGTGCTCGCCGGCGGGATCGCCGGGCTGCTGATCGGCCTGAGCCTGCCGATCCAGCGCTTCCTGCTCTACACCGGCGCGCACCTGCCGCCGGCCTGGTACCTGACGACGACCGCCGTGCTCAGCGCGGCACTGGGGCTGCTCGGCGGGTTCGCCGGGTGGCGGTTCGGCGGGATGCTCTGCCTGCTGGCGCCCGCGAAGAAGGGGGAAACCGCTGATGCGTAAGACGTTGCTCGCTCTCGCCGCCGTCGCCGGGCTGCTGTTCGCCACGGCGGCGCCGGCGAACGCGTACGAGCCGGTCAACATCGTGCACACCGAGCACGTGCAGGCCGGGCCGTACGGGATGACGATCGGGTTCAGCACCTGGCCGCTGAAAGCCCAGCAGTCGCTGGACTTCACCTTCATCCCCGACGGCGGGATCGAGGACAAGTCCGGCACGCTCACGATGATCAACCCGGAGGGCGGGAAGAACCGCACGCAGCCGCTGGTCCGCCACCCGCGCAAGCGGGAGGTCTGGGGACTCGACGTCCGCTCGATGCCGCGGCCGGGCGAATGGACGTTCCACTTCACCGTCAACGGCCCCGCCGGGTCCGGCACCGGCGACCTGCGCGCCCTGCCGGTGCTGGCCCAGCCGGGGCCGCCGATGGGCCTGAGCTGGGCGATCAGCACGCTGCCGTTGTTCGGTCTCGTGGCGCTGGTCGTGGTCGCCTGGCGCCGGACCCGGAGCCGGTTGCGCGGTGGGGAGCTTCCGGCAATCGGGTGAGATTTCCCTCACAGTAGGCGGTCGTGCGTATCCACACCGTCGCGAAGGCCTCCTTCACCTCAGAGGACGGGGAAGGGGGCCTTCGCCATTTTTGGGGATACAGCCAGGGACACAGCTTTCCGAAACACCGCGGGGCACAGCTTTCCGAGACACAGCCGGACGCGGACGAGTGGTCATGATCACCTGCGCGGAGATCGGTCAGGCCGGCAGGTCGAACTGCCCCGCTTTGACGGCGACCAGGAACGCTTCCCACTCGGCGGTGTCGAACACGAAGACCGGGCTGGTCGCGAGCTTGGTGTCCCGGACACCGATCAAGCCCTCGCGGCCCAGGTTGACCTCGACACAGCTACCGCCGTTGGGCTCGCTGGCGAACGACTTCTCCCAGGCGGCCTCTTCGAACAGGGACACGGCCGTGTTCGGATCGTAATCCGCGAACGACGGATAATCCGCCATGGGTCGTACCTCCGTGGATCGATGGGGGGCGCGGCCGTGACCTGGTCGAAAGTGCCCGCCCCCGGCTACTCAGTGTCTCAATGGAGTACGCCACAGGGCCAAGCGGGTGATCAACTAGCTCCGGCCTCGACATGAAGATTATTCCAGGAGTAGGATTAATCGCATCGGCCGGGGCGCTGGTGTCGGTGAATGACTCCCTGCTCGCGACGGGCGGTCATCTACGCAGGCCGAGCGCCTGAACCGAACCAAACCCCACCACCGCAGGACCTCATGGGGGAGGATCAGCGTGATCGTCGAGGACAGCGCGCCACCGAGCGTGCTGATCGTGGGCAGGCTCGCCAGGGGAACCGCCGGCGAGGCCCGCCGGGTGGTCCACGTCTTCGGACTCGAGGCCACCGGCACCACGACGGAGCTGATCCGAAGCCGGTGCGGGGAAACGTTTCCGCGCACCGATGTCGAATGGCTGGCCCCCGGGGCCGGCATGCCGTGTGAACCCTGTCTCGGACTGACCGGCGGCGAGCCCGCCCGGGCACCGCGACGAGAGCTGGGGGTGTAGACGATGGCCGTCCGGGTGAACTCGCTCTTCCGCCGCGAGGAGGAAGAACACCGTGGTCGCCGGGGAATCGGGAACGAGCTGCGGAACCGCTTCGGTTTCAGCCTGATCCAGGCGCCACTGCGCAAGACCACGACGTGGGCGACGGACCAGGATTTTCCGGTGCGGCACTACTCCGACGGCGTGCGCACCACCCGTCCCCTGGAAGCCTCGATCGACCTGGCTCCGCTGCTGCGCGGCCGCATCGGCTCGCGCGCCTGACGCCCTGAACTGCCGTACCACCACCAAGAGCCCCGGTTCCCGATGGGACCGGGGCTCTCGCGTGCCGGGGCTACGGTTTCCGCAGCAGCAGCCGTCCTTGGCGGAGCCGCCGCTCTCCTTCGGTGGGTTCGCGGTACATCCGGCCCACTTCGACGAAGCCTTGTTCGAAAGCCAGTGACGCCAGCTCGTCCAGCGGCCAGCAGTAAGCCGTCGTCACCTTGTGGTCGAACTCCGTCAGCGGGCCGCCCCCGGACTCGAAGCACCCCAACAGAACGTGACCACCGGGGGCCAACGTCCGGGTGAATTCGGCGAAGTACCCCCGCACCTCCGCCGGTGGCGTGTGGATCATCGAGTACCACGAAAGGATCCCGGCGAGCGACGAGTCGGGCAGCTCCAGCGCCGCCATCGAACCCACCTCGAACCGCAGCGAAGGTTGGGCCGCCCGCGCCAGCTCGATCATCGCCGGGGACACGTCGACGCCGAACGCGTCGAGCCCCAGCGAGCGCAGGTGCGCCGTCAGGTGGCCGGGCCCGCAGCCCAGGTCGGCGACCGGGCCGCGGCCGCGCACGCAGTCCGCGAACGCCGCCCAGGCGGCGCGGTCCAACGGGTCGCCGTCCCAGATCTCGCGGACGAACTCCGCGTACTGGACGGCGACCGCGTCATAAGCCGCCGTCAAGGCTTCCGGCCGAGGCCGCAGATGTGGCCGACGAACGCCGGGTCGTTCGCGACCTTCCGCGTGGCCTTGGACTCGATCTCCTCCGGGTGCCACTCCGGCAGGTACACGATGCCGGGCTCCACCAGTTCCAGGCCTTCGAAGAACGTCGTGAACTCCGCGCGGCTGCGCAGGTGGAGCGGGGTGCTCGACTTGTTGTACTGCTTCATGATCGCCTCGCGGCTCTCGGAGTCGGCCATCCCCTCGAGACCGTCGCTCGTCAGGTGCGAGGACAGGAAGTACGAGCCGGACGGCAGCAGCGACAGGTACTGCTGAATGGTCTTGGCCACCGGCTCGTCCGCGCCGAGGAAGTACAGGACGCCCACCATGATCAGGCCGACCGGGCGGTTCGGGTCGAGGACGCCGGTGTCGAGCGCGCGCTTCCAGATGTCGGCCGGGTCGCGCAGGTCGCCCTGCAGCACCGCGTGCCGGTCCGCGACGCCCTCCTTCTCCAGCAGGATCTGCGAATGCGCCACCGCGACCGGCTCGTTGTCGACGTAGACGCAGCGCGCGTTCGGGTTCACCTCCGCCGCGACCTCGTGGACGTTCCCGACCGTCGGCACGCCGGAACCCAGGTCCAGGAACTGGTCGATGCCGTTGCGCGCCAGGTACCGGACGCCGCGGCCGAGGAAGTCGCGGCCGACCCTGGCGACCGTCTTGATCATCGGGAAGGTCTTGACCGCCTGCTCGCCGAACTGCCGGTCGATGGCCCAGTTGGCGTCGCCGCCGAGGAACCAGTCGTAGATGCGGGCCGCGTTCGGCCGCTCGAGGTCGACGCCTTCGGGGGCTTCGGGATCCTGCGTCGTCATGCGTTCCGTCCTCCAGGCTTGCGGCCGACACCGCCGACCACGCTCGCGAGGGGGACCGTGGCGGCGCCGGGCTCGGGACGCCACCTTCCCACAGGCACGATTCCCGGCTCGACCACGTCGAAGTTACCGAAGAACGCGGCGATCTCGTCGAGCGACCGGGACACCGCCGGCGAGCTCGACTGCTCGGACAGCTTGACCAGCCGCTGGATCTGCTCCCGTTCCGCGCCTTCGACGCCGGATTCGGTCACGTGCGAGAGCACGTACGCCGATCCCGGCGCCAGCAGCGTCCGGTAGTCGCGGATGGCTTCGCGCACCCCGGTGACGTCGGGCAGGAAGTGCAGCACCGCCACGGTGAGCAGGCAGATCGGCCGGTCGGGGTCGAGCACCCCGGTGGCGGCTTCCCAGACGTCTGCGGCGTCGCGGAGGTCGGCGTGCAGCACGGCGTGGCGTTCGGGATCGCCTTCTTCGTCGAGCAGGATCCGCCCGTGCGCGACGGCCACCGGTTCGTTGTCGACGTAGACGCACCGGGCGTCGTCGGCGTGGTCGTCGGCCACTTCGTGCACGTTGCCCGCCGTCGGGATGCCGGAGCCGAGGTCGAGGAACTGGGTGATGCCCTGTGACAGGCAGTAGCGCACCGCCCGGCCGAGGAAGTCGCGGTTGCCGCGCGCGAGGGTTTTCACCAGCGGGAACGCTTTCACCGCCTGCTTGCCGTACTGCCGGTCGACCGCCCAGTTCGCGGTGCCGCCGAGCGCCCAGTCGTAAATCCTCGCCACGTTCGGCCGGTCGAGGTCGACGGCGTCGGGGAGGAAGTCGGGGTCCACTATGTCCCCTTCGGGGCACTTCCGGTGGTGGATTCGCGCGCAACTCAACCACTCTACCGAAAGTTGTTCACCAGCTGGATGGCTCGCGCCGCCGTTCGCCCTATTGGATCTGCTGCATCTGGGCGCGGTAACCCTCCGCAAGCTCCTTGAGGAACTGGCGGGTCTCCTGGCGCTCCAGCGCGGCTCCGCGCAGCCTGTCCCACGAGTCGACGAAGATGTTGAAGTCCTTGACGTCGTCGAGGTACAGCCCGCCGGCGGAGTGCTCGATGTAGACGAAATCCCGCGTGCGGTCGGGGAACCGCATGATCGTGAAGTCGTTGGGCACCGCGGCCAGCCGCGCGCCGAACGGCAGCACGTGCACGTAGACCCGCGGGTGCTTCTCGAGCGACAGCAGGTGCTCGACCTGGTCCAGCATCACCGCGGGGGCCTGCCCACCGGGTGCCCGGCGCAGCGCGCCTTCGCTGATGATGAACCGGTAGTACGGCGGCTGCTGCTGTTCGAACACGGCCTTGCGGTCGAGCCGGTTGCGCACCAGCGACGTCACGTCCGTCGCGCCCGCCTCGGTGAACTGCTTGAGCATGTAGTGCTCGGACTGCAGCGGGCCGGGGATGCGCTCGCCGTGCCAGGTCAGGATCTCCGCGGCGGCGGGTTCCAGGTCGGTGAAGGTGCGGAACCAGTGCGGCACCACCGAGCGGTAGCCCGACCAGTGGCCGCGCTGCCCCGCGGCGGCCCGCGCCAGGTTCATCAGCGTGTCGGCTTCTTCGCCGTTGATCCCGAACGCGTTCAGCATCGATCGCACATCCCCGAGCTTCACCCCGACGGCACCGGACTCGATCTTGTTGACCTTGCCCTGGGTGCAGCCGAGAACCTCGGCGACCTGCTGCTGTGTCATCCGCGCCGCGGTGCGGGCATGCCGGAGCTCGTTCCCGAGCTGCTTCCGGCGCGAGGTGACGGTGCTGGCCATCGCCCTGCTCTCCCGGACCACTACCAAGCAACGGCGGCCACCGGCCGCCGTCGCACGCGAACTACCGAACCCACCCAGGTTAGTGCTTCACCTTGCGGATCTCGATGATGACATCGCGCAGCGTTCCAGGAAACGCCGCGGAATGCCAGTCACCTGCCTTGTCACTCGCCTGGACCAGCGAAATTCCGAATTTTTCCGCCAACCGGCGGAGCCCCGGCTGGGGCATAGTGGGCCGCGTGCCCGATCGTTCGCCCTCCGCGGCCGCCGTCACCTCGCTCGCCGGCCAGGCCCACGGCTACGTGCAGCCCGACGGCTCCTGGTACATCAACAACTGCGGGTTCGTCGACGCCGGCGATCACACCGTGCTGATCGACACGTGCTCGACCGAGCGCCGCACGCGGGCGCTGCTCGCGGCCGTCGAAGCGACGACCGGGAGCCCGGTGACGACGCTGGTGAACACCCATCACCACGGCGACCACACCAACGGCAACTACCTCGTCACCGGCGCGGCCGTGGTCGGCCACCGCAAGACCCGGGAGCTGATGGTCGCCGAAGGCATCCAGACCTACGAGGGCGTCTTCACCGGCAGCGACTGGGGCGAGCTGCGGTCGCGGCCGCCCGAGGTCGTGTTCGACGACCGGCTGACCGTGCACGCCGGCGACGTCACCCTCGAGCTGATCCACCCCGGCCACGCCGCGCACACCACCAACGACGTCCTGGTCTGGCTGCCGGAGCAGCGCGTGCTGTACGCCGGTGACCTGGTGTTCAACGGCGGCAGCCCGTTCGCGCTGATGGGCTCGGTGGCCGGCTGGCGCGCCGGCCTCGACGTGATCCGCGAACTCGAGCCGGCGGTGATCCTGCCGGGGCACGGGCCGGCGTGCGGCCTCGACGTCGTCGACACGGTGGACGCCTACCTGGCCTTCGTCCAGAAGACCGCGGAGCGCGGGAAGGCCGCCGGGCTGTCGCCGCTGGAGCTGGCGAAGGAGACGGAACTGGGCGAGTTCGCGTCCCTGAGCGAGCAGGAGCGGCTGCCGGGCAACCTGCACCGGGCCTACGCCGAGCTGGACGGCGCCGAGTGGGGTGCGCAGCTCGACCTGGTGGCGGCGATCACGGACATGCTCGCCTTCAACGCCGGCCCGATCCGCTGCTTCTCCTGAACTGAGTGAGCCGCCGCTCCGTGCCCTTCCTTGAGGCGTCGATCGGACTACTGTCTGAATCGAGAGAGTCTTCGGAAGGATGCGGATGAGCAAGAAGGCGAGCATCGGGGTCACCGGCCTGGCGGTCATGGGCCGCAACCTGGCGCGCAACCTGGCCCGGCACGGGCACACGGTGGCCCTGCACAACCGGTCCGAGGAGCGGACCCGCGCGCTGGTGGAGCAGTTCGGCGACGAGGGCGACTTCATCCCGGCGTACTCGGCGCAGGCGTTCGTCGACGCGCTGGAGCGGCCCCGGCAGGTCGTGATCATGGTCAAGGCGGGCGGCCCGACCGACGCCGTCATCGAGGAGTTCGCGCCGCTGCTCGAAGAGGGCGACGTGATCATCGACGCCGGCAACGCGCACTTCGCCGACACGCGCCGCCGGGAGAAGGCCCTGCGCGAGCGCGGGCTGCACTTCGTCGGCAGCGGCGTCTCCGGCGGTGAGGAAGGTGCGCTGCACGGGCCGAGCATCATGCCCGGCGGCTCGAAGGAATCGTACGAGTCGCTCGGCCCGCTGTTCGAGGACATCTCGGCGAAGGTCGACGGCGAGCCGTGCTGCACGCACATCGGCGCGGACGGCGCCGGCCACTTCGTGAAGATGGTGCACAACGGCATCGAGTACGCCGACATGCAGCTCATCGCGGAGTCGTTCGACCTGCTGCGGCACGCGGGCGGCTACTCCCCCGCCGAGATCGCGGACGTCTTCCGCACGTGGAACACCGGGCGGCTCGATTCCTACTTGATCGAGATCACCGCCGACGTGCTCGCGCACGTCGACCAGGCCTCCGGCAAGCCGTTCGTCGACATCGTCGAGGACGCCGCCGAGCAGAAGGGCACCGGCCGCTGGACCGTGCAGATCGGCCTCGACCTCGGCGTGCCGATCTCGGGCATCGCCGAAGCCGTCTTCGCGCGCTCGCTGTCCGGGTCGACTTCGCTGCGCGCGGCGGCCCGCGGCCTCGGCGGTCCTTCGGCGTCGCCGCTGTCGGGTTCTTCGCTAGAGCGCTTCGCCGACGACGTCGAGCAGGCGCTGTACGCGTCGAAGGTGGTCGCGTACGCGCAGGGCTTCAACCAGATCCAGGCCGGCGCGACCGAGTACGGCTGGGACATCGACCTGGGCAAGGTCGCCTCGATCTGGCGCGGCGGCTGCATCATCCGCGCGAAGTTCCTCAACGACATCACCGGGGCCTACGCCGAGGAGCCTTCGCTGCCGACGTTGCTGACGTCGGGCGGCTTCCGCAAGGCGGTCGAGGACGCGCAGGACTCGTGGCGCTCGGTGATCTCGACGGCGGTCCGCCTCGGCATCCCCACGCCGGGCTTCTCGACGGCGCTGGCGTACTACGACGGCCTCCGCGCGGACCGGCTGCCGGCCGCGCTGGTCCAGGGTCAGCGGGACTTCTTCGGCGCCCACACCTACCGGCGGGTCGACCGCGAAGGCTCGTTCCACACGGCCTGGGCCGCCGAGGGCCGCCCCGAGTCCGGCGCCTGACCAGTCGCTGCTCTGACCGGGACGACCCCCTGGTCCTTCCCGGTCAGAGCAGCGTCACCAGGACGATCGCGAGGAGCACGGCCGCCCAGAACGGTCTCATTGCCCCCGCGCGGCGAGGATCTCCGCCAGCACCTCCTGGATCTTCGCCTCGGCCTTGTCCTTCTTGACGCCCAGGCCGTCGAGCACCTCGAAACCGGCGCCTTCGCCCTGTTCCAGCAGCGCCAGCAGCATGTGCTCGGTGCCGATGTAGTTGTGCCCGAGTCGCAGCCCTTCGCGCATGGTCAGCTCGAGGGTCTTCTTCGCGGCCGCGGAGAACGGCACCACGTTCGGAGCCGGCTCGACCGGCTCGGGCAGCCGCGCTTCGGCGGCTTCGCGGACGGCGTCGAGCTGCACGCCCTGGGCCAGGATCGCTCCGGCCGCCAGCGCCGCGGGCTCGGTCAGCAGGCCGAGCACGATGTGCACGGTGTCGATCTCCGGGCTGGCGTGCTCCGCGGCCGCCTTCTGGGCTTCGACGACGACGTGCCGCGCGCGGTCGGTGTAGCGGCCGTAGACGCGCTCGATGGCGCCGCCCGGGTCGCCGCCGGGATCGACCTTCGGCACGAACCGCTTCTGGGCGGCCTGTTTCGTGACGCCCATGCTGGCACCGATGTCGGTCCAGGACGCCCCGGACCGCCGGGCCTGGTCGACGAAGTGGCCGATCAGGTGGTCGGCCACTTCACCGAGGTGCTGACCCACGTAGACCGCGTCGGTCAGCTGAGCCAGGGCGTCCTTCTCGTTGTTGCTCTTGATGGCGTTGATGAGGTCGTCGAGCTTGATGTTGGTCGGCAGGGTCATGCCGTCAACTGTAGGTTGACGCACTCACTGCGTCAACCTCGGGTTGACGATCACGCGAACGGCAGGCCCACGTAGTTCTCGGCCAGGCTGGTCGCCGCCGCGCGCGACGACGTCGTGTAGCGAAGCTGCGACAGCTGCAGCTGACGCGCGAAGCCGTCCGCGTGCGGGTCGATGTGCAGCATCGTCGTCATGAACCAGGAGAAGTGCTCCGCCCGCCACACCCGGCGCAGGCACGTGTCCGAGTACGCCGCGGCGAGCGAATCGTCGCCGCGCAGCAGGGCCTCCAGGGCCCGCGCCAGCACCCGGACGTCGGCGATCGCCAGGTTCATGCCCTTCGCGCCGGTCGGCGGCACGATGTGCGCGGCGTCCCCGGCCAGGAACAGCCGTCCGTGCCGCAACGGCTCGGCGACGAAGCTGCGCATCGGCGTGATGCCCTTGTCGAGGATCGGGCCTTCGCGGAGGGTGAAGTCGCTGTCCACGGCCAGCCGGGCCGTCAGCTCGGCCCAGATCCGGTCGTCGGACCAGGTTTCGAGTGACTCCGCCGGGTCGACCTGGAGGTAGAGCCGCGTGATCTCGGGCGTCCGCATGCTGTGCAGCGCGAACCCGCGCTCGTGGTGGGCGTAGATCAGCTCGTGGTGCGACGGCGGCGTCCGCGCGAGAACTCCGAGCCAGGCGAAGGGGTATTCGCGCTCGTACACCGTGAGCACACCGTCCGGAATGGACGGACGGCAGATCCCGTGGAAGCCGTCGCAGCCCGCGACGGCGTCGCATTCCAGGGTCTGCGTGGCGCCTTCGCGGTCCCGGTAGCGCACGACCGGCCGTTCACTGTCCACTCCGGACAGAGTGACGTCCGAGACCTCGAAGGAGATCGGGTACCCGCGGGCTTCGTGCGCGTCGATCAGGTCCTTGACGATCTCCTGCTGCCCGTAGACGGTGATCGCCCGGCCGGTCAGCTCGGTCAGCGCGATCCGGTGGTCGGCGCGGTCGAACCGCAGCGACAGGCCCTCGTGCGGCATGCCCTCCGCGGCCAGCCGCTCGCCGAGCCCCAACGACGTCAGCAGCTCGACGGTCGGCTGTTCGCACACCCCGGCCCGCACGCGCTGCCGGACGTACTCGCGGTCGCGTACTTCCAGGACCACGCAGTCGATCCCGGCTTCGTGGAGGAGGAACGACAGCAGCAGCCCGGCCGGGCCGGCGCCGATCACCGCGACCTGGGTGCGCATCACGCCGCTCGCGACTTGAGGTGCGCCCGGAGGTCGAAGGCGCTCGCTTCGAGGTCGGCGTACGCCGGCCGCGGGTCCGCGGTGAACAGGCGCCGCGCGGCGATGTGGTCCGCCGGCCGGTTGACCGACTCGACGGCGATGAGGACGTCGTCGCGGAACGACAGCACGGAGAACTTGCCCGCGGCCGGGTCGCCCGCGACCACCGTCCGGTCGGCACCCGCGAGGATCCCGGCGATCTGCAGCTTCGCGCCCGACTGGTCGGTCCAGAACCACGGCAGGCTCTCGTACGGCTCCCCGGCGCCGGTGATCGCCGCGGCCACGCAGCGGGCCTGGTCGGTGGCGTTCTGCACGGACTCCAGCCGGGTCGCGGCGCCCGCCTGCACGCAGGGGAAGTTCGCGCAGTCGCCGATCGCGAAGATCTCCGGGTCCTCGGTGCGCAGGTGCGCGTCGACGACCACGCCGTTGTCCACCGGCAGCCCGGCGGCTTCGGCGAGCGCCGTCTCCGGCACGACGCCGACGGCGATCACGACCAGGTCGGCGGGCAGCCGGGTGCCGTCGGACAGCTCGACTTCGCGGACGTGGTCGTCGCCGTGCAGCGCCGAGACGCCCTGGCCCAGCAACACCGTGTGGCCGGCCTCGCGGTGCAGCGACGCGAAGTAGGCGGAGATCTCCGGCGTCGAGACGCGGTTGAGCAGCCGGTCCTGCGCCTCGACGACCGTCACCGGGCGGCCGGCGTGCGAGGCGAACTCCAGCCCGATGAAGCCCCCGCCGACCACGACGACGTGCTCGGCTCGCCCGAGTGACGCGCGGAGCCGGTCGGCGTCGTCGAGCGTGCGCAGGGTCAGCACGCCCGGCAGGTCCGCACCGGGCACCGGCAGCCGCCGGTTCCGCGCACCGGTGGCCAGGACGAGGAAGTCGTAGCCGAGCGCGCGGCCGTCTTCGAGGTGTGCTCGGCGCGCGGCGCGGTCGATGGTCCGGACGCGGGCCTCGACCAGCTCGATGTCCTTCTCGGCGAAGAAGTCCGCACCGCGCAGGTGCAGCTGCTCGAGCCCGGCGGTCCCGGCCAGGTAGGCCTTCGACAGCGGCGGCCGCTGGTACGGCACCCCCGGCTCGTCCCCGACCAGCACGACCCGGCCGCCGAAGCCCCGGTCCCGCAGCGACGCCACCGCCTGGAACCCGCTCTGACCCGCCCCGACGACGAGAACGGTGGTCA
>Ga0070668_100003033_pt1 | contig 12425 bp, 14 predicted proteins | sample KBSS43metaG_FD_64661 | JGI IMG/M metagenome (GOLD analysis project Ga0070668, IMG submission 64661) | Switchgrass rhizosphere microbial communities from Kellogg Biological Station, Michigan, USA - KBS S4-3 metaG | ecosystem: Host-associated > Plants > Roots > Rhizosphere > Soil ... | reverse complement strand
GGCGACGAGGTGGCCGTCGAAAGGCCGCCCCAGGCGAAAATCGGTCTGCGTGCGCGGCGCCGTCGTCAGCCCGATCACGCGTTTCCCGGCGGCGTGCAGGCGCAGCCAGCTCATCGGGCCGTACATGCTGTCCATGTCGACTACGACGTGGGCGGCTTCGGCTTCCGGCAGCAGCTGCCAATGGCCGTTGAGGCGCTTGTTGGCATCGACGAACGCCGCTTTGAGTGCGGTTTCGGTGGCCGGATCCATCCCGGTCAGGCCGAGGGTCAGTGACATTGTTGCAGCCTGATGTTCGGAAAGGTCGAGTGTTGCGAAGTGCGCGTTGCGCGTCAACGCGCGCGATCCGTCATTGAAGCGCCCGTGGCGTCAGTTAGCGCCGCGCTTGCGTCCGCTTTCGTGAACATGTCCACGAAACGCGCCTTCGCCAGACGCGGCGCGGCCACATGCGCGACGCGTGGATGTTGCAGCGCGGAAAATTTCCCAGGGGCGCAAGCCTACTGGCGCTTGCGCTTGGGCAGATGGTTCTTCAGGAATGCCATCTGGTCGGCGAGGATGTTGCGGTTGCTCAGGATCAGATGCTCGACCCAGCTCGGCCGGTAAGGTACGGCGAGCAGCGGCATCGATGCCTGTTGCGGCGTGCGGCCGCCCTTGCGCGAGTTGCAGTGGAAGCAGGCCGAGACGACATTCTCCCAGTGATCGCGTCCGCCTTTCGACAGCGGCACGACATGGTCGCGAGTCAGGTGCTGGCGGTTGTAGTCGCGCCCGCAGTACAGGCACAGATACTGGTCGCGCGCGAACAGCGCGGCGTTGGTCAGCGCGGGCGTCGGATCGAGCGCGTGTGGACGCGCGTGGCCGCGCGCGGCGATGATCGGATGCAATTCCAGCAGGCTCTGCATGCCGGTGGCGCGACAGGTGCCGCCATGCACGCTCAGGCACGGTTCGCCGAGCGTCCAGGACACCGCGCCGCGGACGTAGAGGCAGGTCGCATCCTGCCAGCTCATCCAGTCGAGGACGCGTCCGTGGGCATCGAGCGACAACAGCCTCACCGAATCCAGGCGCGCGGGCATCGTCGAGGAGCGGTCACCCAATTCGGGCCGAGCATCACGCATGGCCGGGTCGCGCTGCTGAAAATCAGCGGGGATCCCGGCGCGGATCAGGCGGACGTTCGCACTGTCTGGCTCCATGGGAGTAACAGCTTATACGCCTTTGTTTACTTTTTGTGTAGGCGGGTTTCGGTCCATGGAAGCGTGGGGTGCTCGCAATGTTCTACGTGGTCGCATTGCAGATGTAGGCCGCTGCGACCCCTGGTTCTTTGCAGATGCCGTTGCGCCTGCCTGTTACTCGGCCGTACGCGCGATCAGGCATCGAAGCGATCCGCATCCAGCGCCATCAACGTGCCCGCGCCGCTGGCGATCGCGGCGGCATGCGTCAGCGTGCGCGGCAGGATGCGTGCGAAGTAGAAGCGCGCGGTCTCGCGCTTGGCCGCCTTGAACGCCTCCGATTGCGACGAGCGCTCCGCTACCGCGACGCTGCGGGCCCACCAGTAGGCCAGAGCGGTGTAGCCGGAATAAAACAGGTAGTCGTAAGCGGCCGCTCCGATTTCGTCGGCGTTCGCCATCGCGTTCTTGCCGGCCTGCAGCGTGAGCTGCTGCCAGGACGCGGCCAGTTCGCGCAGCGGCGCGATGAATTCCGCGACGGCGGCTTCTTCGGCATGCTCGGTGCAGAACTGTTCGATCATGCCGAGGAACACGCGCAGGCCCGCAGCCTGTTGCTGCACGATCTTGCGGCCCATCAAGTCCAGCGCCTGGATGCCGGTGGTGCCTTCGTAAAGCGTGGTGATGCGCGCATCGCGCGCGAGCTGCTCCATGCCGTGTTCGGCGATGTAGCCGTGGCCGCCGTAGCACTGCAGCGCGTGATAAGTGCATTCCACGCCCCACTCGGTGAGGCACGCTTTTACGATCGGCGTGACGAAACCCAGCAGCGCATCGGCTTGCGCGCGCTCGGCATCGTCGGTGGCGTGCCCGACGATGTCGACCAGCGAAGCGGCGTGGTAGCCCATCAGGCGGCCGCCCTCGACCAGCGCCTTGCACGTCAGCAGCATGCGGCGCACGTCGGGATGGACGATGATCGGGTCTGCGGATTTGTCGGGATATTTCGGGCCGGTCAGAGAACGCATCTGCAGCCGGTCGCGCGCGTAGCGCAACGCGTTCTGCCACGCGCGATCGGACAAGCCGAGGCCTTGCAATCCGACGGCCAATCGCGCGGTGTTCATCATGGTGAACATCGCCATCAGGCCCTTGTTGGGTCCGCCGATCAACCAGCCTTGCGCGTCGTCGAAGTTGATCACGCAGGTCGCCGAACCGTGGATGCCCATCTTGTGCTCGAGCGCGCCGCAGCGCACGGCGTTGCGTTCGCCCATGACGCCATCGCGATCGACCCGCATCTTCGGCACGATGAACAGCGAGATGCCCTTGCTGCCGGCGGGCGCATCAGGCAGGCGCGCGAGCACCAGATGCACGATGTTCTCGGTGAAATCGTGCTCGCCGGCGGTGATGAAGATCTTGGTGCCGGAGATCGAATGACTCCCGTCCGCCGCGTTAGGGACCGCGCGCGTTTTGAGCAGTCCGAGATCGGTGCCGCAGTGCGGTTCGGTCAGGCACATGGTGCCGGTCCAGCGGCCTTCGACGATCGGTTTGAGAAAGGCCTCCTGCTGCCAGGCTTCGCCGTGATGCAGCAGCGCTTCGGTTGCGCCGTGCGACAGCAATGGAAAGTTGCCCCATGCCAGATTGGCGGCGTCGATCATCTCCTTGAGCGGGATGCCGGCCGCGTGCGGCAGGCCCTGGCCGCCGAATTCCGTCGGTGCCACCAGGCCCGCCCAGCCGCCGTCGACGTAGTGCGCGTAGGCCTGCTTGAAGCCCGGCGGCGTGGTGACATCGCCCGTGGCCTTGTCGTAGCTGCAGCCGATCTCGTCGCCGATGCGATTGAGCGGCGCGAGCACGGTCTCGGTGAAACGGGCGGCTTCGGAAAGAATCGCGTCCACCACGTCGCGGCTGGCTTCGGCAAACCCGAGCCGCTGGAACAGCGCCTCGGCGCCAAGCACGTCGTAGAGCGCGAAACGCATGTCGGCGAGGGGGGCTTGATAGGTGCTCATGCGTACTCGTCAGGATTCGAAGATGGACGGAGGCAGGAAGATCCCCCGCCTCGCGGAAACTCAGCGCATGACGCCCGGCAGGCCGGGCACCGGGCTGAGCCCGCTGCTGCGCTTGAAGTCGTAGGTATGCGCCCTGCCTTTGTCGGGCGTGGCGATGATCGTGCCGTCGATCGCATAGGCGATGCCGCGATTGCCGGCGAGCGCATCGGCGATCGCGATGCGTGCGGCGGAGGAGGGCGTCAGCGTCAATGTCGCCACGTCGGCCGATTCCGGACCGATCGACAGCGCCGGCTGTCCCTGCAGCTTGCCGGCGGCTTCGCCGCCGACGGTGATCGCGAAATCCACCGCGTCGAAGCGCATCGGAATGCTGCTGAAGTTCTCGATGCGCAGGTCGACCAGCCAGCTGCCATCGGCGCGGACGCTGAGTTGCTGGATGCTGGCGGCGGGTTCCGACACGCGTCGTACGGGGCCGCTCGAACATGCGGCGAGCAACAGCGCGCAGAACCAGGTTGCGAAGATTGCCGCGCGTTTTACGGCAACGTGCCTCGTCGCCATCGGCTTCGCCGCCGCTCGTGTCATGCCCGCTGGATTCATTTGCACCGCTCCGTGTCTGGATCGGGCCAGAATACTACGCGGCCATGCTGCGGCGTATGGCCGTGCATCCAGTAGACGTCAACGCGTTGGCGTCGCCAGGAGCGGTGCGGACACGATCAAAGGCGCCAGGTCGTAGCCTTTCGCCTCGGCGCGCTGCTTGATCCGCTCGAACAGGCCTCGTTCCATGGCGGGTGTTCGCGACAGGATCCACAGGTACCTCCGTCGCGGCTCTCCGACGACGGCCCATTGATAGTCCGGATCCAGGTCGATCACCCAGTAGTCCGCCCAGACGAAGGGCACCCAATCGAGGAAGTCGGGTGCGAAACGCACCTCCAGCTGTCCCGGTTGCCCCTCGACAGGGCGGGCGACGCCTTCGGAAACCTCCGTGCCGCCGTCCTGCGTCCGGCAAGCGTTGCGCACGCCGATCAAGGCATCGTCGCGCAGGATGTAACTTGCGGTGACGTCCGCCACGCAATGTCGCTGGAAGAACATCGGCAGCCGCCCGATCTCATGCCATTGTCCTGCGTAGCGCGAAAGATCGAGGTTTGCGACCGAACGCACCGGCTCGGCGGCATTCGACGCAAAAGGAGCGCACGCGAGCAAGAACAAGGTAAGCAGGCGCATTCGCAATTCCCGTCGAGGATCAGGTACTTTGCCTGCATGGCGTTCATCCTGCGTGAATCCGCCGCGCAATCGGCGCATGCTGCAGGACGGGCCGATCGCTCGGATGTCCGCTTCCCCGGCGAAACTACGTCATATCGGGGCGCATGAAGGACGGCGCCCGCAAAGTCCGATGGACGCCCGGGTCGATGATCCTGGACGATCTGCCGTATTAGACTTCGCGGCACGGCCAGGCCGGCACCCACTGAAACACCCCCAAACCAAAAAACGGAATATCAACAATGAGCACTCCAGCACAGAAGGGCTTCCTGCGCGACCGGCTGCCTTGGATCATCGCGGTCGTGGCGGTCGTCGCAATGGCGGGAACGATGTACGCGTCTCGCGATGGCGGCAGCAAGAAGGCTGCCGAAAACGAGGCGCTCGAACGCGTCATCGCGCGTCTGGACGCAATCGAAGGCTCGCAACGCGGACCGAACGGCTCCGGCGCCAGCCGAGGCATGCCCGGCATGTCCGCAGGCGGTTCGATGCCAGGCGCTGCTCCTGGCGGGTTGTTGGGCGAAATGCACGAGGCGAAGACGCCCGAACAGATGGCAGCCGAGCGCGACAAGCAGATGCGCGAGCTCGAAGCCCAGTTCGCGCGCGACGTGGCTGATCCGGTCGGCGGCGGCAAGGCCGAGAACACGCTCGAGAAGACCGTGACCGGCGAAACGATGGCCGGAACGGGCATCAAGCCCGACGGCAACGTGGATATCGCCTGCAAGAAGAACAGCTGCCGGATCGTCAGCTCGTTCGCCAAGATGGGCGATGCGCAGGACTGGGGCCTGTTCTACATCACGGCGGCGGGCGGCAACGTCCTGTCGCAGACGCAGATGGTGTTCGTGCCGAAGCCTGACGGCAGCACCGAGGTGCGGATCTACGCCAATCGCGCCAAGGGTTGAGCAGGTCTTCTCGTGTCTCAAAAAAACGGCCGCGAGGCCGTTTTTTTTTGCCTCTCTCACGTCCGCCGGATTCTGTTCAAACGGCGATATGAAGTACGCGGCCGTTGTGCGATCACGAAGCTGAACGACCGTCATCGCATGGCCGGTCGACGACGCGAGCCGCGTTGATCCCAGATGAGCGGCGTATCACGCGCGCATGCACCAGCACGCGTCGGGATTTGCCGCCATACCGGGACGACACGCTCGATGCACCGACCATGGCGCGACGACGCTTGCGGCCCATCTCTGTCGACAGCTTTGAAGGGGATACAAATGAAAGTCTTCAACTCGGTTCTGTCCATGAGTGCCTTGGTGCTCGCCGTGTCTGCCTCCATAGCAACGGGCGAGGCGCAAGCGGTGACGCTAAATCGCAGCCTGATCTCCAATTCGGCGGGCATCTGCCAGGCAGCGCTTCCTGCATTCGAGGGCTTGATCCGCAAGCGTCCCTTGGCCGTGCAGAATGAAGGCACGGGCTCCGCCTTCATCACGTGTTCCTTCACTTCCCAGACGAGCCCATCGGCGGTGACCGTATGGTTCCATTCTGTAGATGGCGCCGCGCATTCGATTTCGTGCACGGGCATCAGCGGCTATTACAGCGGCGGCAACCAGTACGTCCCGAAAACGGTAGCGGTTCCGGCCGCGGGACAGAGCAGCATTGGCTGGAGCGGTGCCGATTTCACGGGTGGACCGGCAGTGATTCCGGGTAGCGGACGTTTCAGCGCGCAATGCGCCGTCGATCCGCAAGTTGGCATCGACGACATCCAGGTCAACTTCAGCGAAGACGTCGGTACCTGAGCGGTTCAGGCATGCTCCGTTGCGACCCAACGGAGGTCAAAAAAAAAGCGCGGCTTTCGCCGCGCTTTTTTTGTCCGACCGCCGGTCTTACCAGTAGAACTGCACGCGTGCCTCGAGGATGCTCGGATCGTCGTCCACGAACGTGCGGGCCGTGGTGCTGTACTTGGTGCTCTGCACCTTGACGTAGTTCAGCATGAACTTGAAGTTCGAGCGCCAGTAGTAATTGACGCCTGCCGTCCAGATGTCCATCTCGCCGCCGAGGATGCCGTCGACGATCGGTGCCGAGGTCGGCGTCGCGCCCGGACGTACGGAACCATCGTCCAGGTCGGTCTTGTCGTAACGCACGCCAACCTGCCACATGCCGCGGCCGGGTTCGTTGGGCAGCGGCGTGGTCGGCACGCCGTCCTTGTAGCCCCAGGTCTCGCCGGTGATGTTCCACAGACCGCTGACGTACCAGCTGTTGCCCTTGAATTCATTGCCGGGCTGCGACGCGAAACCGGTGTCGTAGCGGTCGATCGTCGACTGCATGTATTCGCTCTGCACCTTGAACGCGTTGTGCACCCACATGCCTTCCGCGCCCCAGGTCGACTGGCGGTCGGCGTTGCGGATGCCGCTGCCGGTGTCGATCAGGCGCACGCCTGTCAGGTCGGCATTCGGGCGCGCGCGCAGGCGCACCTGGTCGGCATCGGTGTCGTAATCCACGTACGACAGGCCGAAATGCAGGATGTTGCCGGTTTCGTTGATCGGTGCCCAGTTGCCGCGCACGCCGAAGCCGGGGCCGTGCGGCGTCGGTGCCGGGTGCTCGGTCAGCTCGCGCGTGAACGCGCTGGCGGTGACGCCCCAGTTGCTGGTCGCGTAGCGATACGCGCCACCGAGGCGGCGCGCGACGCCGAACGTGTTGGTGACGGTCGCCTTGGAGATGAAGTCGTTGTTCTTCGTCGACGACAGTTCTTCGAGGCTATTCGGCTGCTTGAACTGGCCGAGCTGCACGAAGTGGTTGCTGTCGCCGCCGAACTTGTATTTGACGTTGGTATCGAGCCACTTGTCGGCCTTGGCGTCGTAGCCGAGCACCCATTCGAAGTTGCCCGGGCCCTTGCCCTTGAGCACGATTTCCGCGCGGCGCATCTCGAAATCGTGGTCGGTGCCGTCGGGAACGTCGCCATTGAGGTTCTGCACGTCGTTGTCGAACCAATTGCCGTCGGCCTGGACCAGGCCCTCGAACGTGACTTCCGAACCGGCAATGACGTCGATCGCGATTTCGGCGTGCGCGGCGGGCGCGGCCAGGACGGCCAGCAACGCAACGGTGAGGGTGCTGCGGGAAAGTTTCATGGGATGCCCTGGGGCGTGGGAAGATCGCCGCAGCGTAGGGCGTGAAGTTTGCGTTATTGTGACAACACTGACTTATTTCGCCCGCATGTCACTTTGACGACGGTCCCGAGCCGGGCGTCTTGTCAGGAAAGTGACACAAGTCGCGGACGACGCACGCCGGACATTCGGGTCTGCGGGCCTTGCAGGTATAGCGCCCGTGCAGGATCAGCCAGTGGTGCGCATGCAATCGATATGTCTGCGGCACGCGTTTGAGCAACTGCGTTTCGACCGCGCGGACGTCCTTGCCCGGCGCCAGGCCGGTGCGATTGGCGACCCGGAAGATATGCGTGTCGACCGCGATGGTCGGTTCGCCGAAGGCGGTATTGAGCAGGACATTCGCCGTCTTGCGTCCGACACCGGGCAGCGCCTCGAGCGCTTCGCGCGTGCGCGGGACTTCGCCGTCGTGCAGGTCGAGCAGAAGCTGCGACATCGCGACCACGTTCGCGGCCTTGGCGTTGAACAAGCCGATCGTGGCGATGTAGGGCTTGAGCCCGTCGACGCCGAGCGCGACCAATCCCGCAGGGGTGTTGGCCACCGGAAACAGCCGTCGCGTGGCCTTGTTGACGCCGACATCGGTAGCCTGTGCCGACAGGATCACCGCGACCAGCAATTCGAATGGCGTGGCGTAGGTCAGTTCGGTCTTCGGGTGTGGATCGAGTTCCGACCAGCGCGCGAACATCTCCTCGATCTCGGCGGCCGTCATCCGCTTGCCGCGACGGATTGCGGGCTTCATTTGGGAGCGGCCGCCTTGGCTTTGGCGCGCGCGAGCGCCGCCGCAGCGGCGGCGGGCAGGGCGGGGGAAGCAGTGCCGGCGATCGGCGCATTCGCCAGACGCTTGGCTGCGCGCGTCTGGGCACGTTGTTCGAGACGCGCGTTGCGCCGCCGATACCGATCGCGCGCCGCCAGCGCGGCGAGGCGCGCATCGCGTGCGACGATCAGGCGTCCGATGGCCGGTCTGCAGCGATCGCAGGGCATCTTGTTCCCGGGTTCGAACCGCAGCAGGCCCAGTTCGATCGCGGCATCGAGATCGTCCGCGTCGATGGCGGCGGCCAGCGCGGCGATCGCCGTGGCCGCGTCGGCGTCGAATTCGCGGCAGTACGGGCAGTTCTCGTTCACTTCCCGGTGAAGGCGGGCTTGCGGCGCTCGAGGAACGCGCCCGTGCCTTCGCGCATGTCGTCGGTAGAGAAGACCAGGCCGAATTGCGCGGTTTCGTATTCCAGGCCTTCCTCGATGCCGCATTCGCCGCCGACGTTGACGCAGTCGAGGATGCCGCGCAGGGCGAGCGGCGCAGCCTGTGCGAGTTGTCGGGCCAACGCCATCGTCTCGCTTTCCAGATCCGCGGCCGCGACGACGCGGTTGACGATGCCAAGCGCCTGAGCGCGCGCAGCATCGATCGGCGCGCCGAGGAGGCACAGCTCCAGCGTCGCGGCGCGTCCGGCCAGCCGCAACAGGCGCTGGGTGCCGCCGAAGCCGGGGATGAGCCCCAGGTTGATTTCGGGCTGCCCGATCTTGGCGTTGTCCGCGGCGATGCGCAGGTGGCAGGCCATGGCCAGCTCCAGTCCGCCGCCGAGCGCAAATCCATTGATCATCGCGATCACCGGCTTGGGCATGCGTTCCAGGCGCCGCATCATGCGTTGCCCGCGCAGCGAGAAATCGCGCGCCTGGACGGCGCTCAGGCCGGACATTTCGGCGATGTCGGCGCCAGCGACAAAGGCCTTCGGCCCCGCGCCCGTCAAGACGATCGCCCGGATGGCGGCATCGCCTGCCGCCGCATCGAAAGCAGCATGCAAGGCGTCGATCGTGGCCGCATTCAGCGCGTTCAGCTTGTCCGGACGGTTGATGGCGACGACGCGGATGCCGTCCAGGTCGGTGATCAGAAGCAGTGAATCGGTCATGGGCGGGCCGGTCGGGAGCTAGGAATGGGGCGCATCTGCGGATGGAACTTGCGCGCGCCCGAGGGGTCTGATGGGCTGCCGTCAGTGGCGGTTAAGCCCTGCGGCCGGTATCCTATCGCGTCCACACGGGGCGGTTCGACCGCCCCATGCCATGTTTGGACCCCACCCGGGCCGAAACCCTCTCTGGAGAGTCACCGAATGAAGTTGCGTTTGCTCGCTGTCGCACTGGCAGCTTTGACCGTCACCGGTACCGCCGCCGCCCAGGACACCACGTCCGAGAAGGGCAAGTTGAGCTACGCGCTGGGCTACGACCTCGGTCGTAACCTGATCGAAAGTGGTGAAGCCATCGACGTCAACACCGTCGTCAAGGCCGTGCAGGACGGTTATTCGAAGAAGGAACCCACCGTGCCTGTCGCGCAGCTGCGCAGCGCCGTGGAAGCCATGCAGCAGCGCCAGCTGGCCAAGGCCAAGGCCGCGTTCGAGAAGGCTTCGGCCGAGAACAAGACCAAAAGCGACGCTTTCCTGGCCCAGAACAAGGCCAAGGCCGGCGTGAAGACCCTGCCGAGCGGTGTGCAGTACCGCGTGGTCGAAACCGGCACCGGCGCCAAGCCGACCCAGACCAGCGACGTGCAGATCCAGTACAAGGGCAACATTCCGAACGGCCCGACCTTCGTCGACACCTACAGCCCGCAGCAGGGTCAGACGGCCGGTCCGGTCTCGATGAAGGTCAGCCAGATCCCGCTCGTCGGCCTGCGCGAAGCGCTGACGATGATGCCGAGCGGATCGCGCTGGGAAGTCGTGCTTCCGGCCGACAAGGCCTATGGCAACACGCCGCAGTCGCCGATCGGCCCGAACCAGGCGGTCGTGTTCGACGTCAAGCTGGTCAGCGTCAAGTGACATCTCGGCCCGCTCGCGCATAGCGCGGGCGGCTTTGCCGGGATGTCATCCCCGCGAAGGCGGGGATCCAGCGTTTGATTTGCTGTTGATCTCATAACGCCGGCCACCAAGCCGGCGTTATGTTTTGCGAGCACGACCTGCTCCGTTCCAGAGAAATCAATTGATGAATTCCGCTTTTCGCGCCGTGCTCAGTCCCTGCGTCGGCGTTTGCGCCCTGGATGACGAAGGCATCTGCCTGGGCTGTCATCGCAGTTCTGCCGAGATCGCGCATTGGATCCAGATGAACGATGACGAGCGCCTGCACTTGATGGAAACTGTTCTCCCCGATCGACAGTCCCGCCGCAGTCGATGATGGCAGACGACACGTCCGCACTGGCCCGTGCGCTGCATCCTTTGGATGCCGCGCCCGCCGGGCAGGGGTGGAACGTCGAGGAGTTGTCCGATCTGTTGCCGCCAGACTCGGCGCCGATGGAAGCGGCCGTCCTCGTCGGCCTGATCGAGCGATCGACGGGAACGCAGGTGCTGCTCACGCGACGCACCGATGCTCTACGGCACCACGGCGGACAGGTGAGCTTTCCCGGCGGCCGCATCGAGGCGGCCGATGGCGACGCGGTCGAGGCCGCGTTGCGGGAAGCGCACGAAGAGATCGGGCTCGAACGCCGGCAGGCGACGCCGCTGGGCTATCTCGATCCGCTGACCACGGTGACCGGATTTCGCGTGTTGCCGATCGTGGCCACGCTCGATCCGGAGTTCGTCGCAACGCCCGATCCGCATGAAGTAGCGGCGGTGTTCGAGATTCCGCTCGCTTATCTGATGGCGCCCGAGAACCTCGAGCGCATCCAGATCGACTACCGCGGCCGCCCACGACTGGTGCTGGAATACCGCAGCCACGAGAGTGCGCCGGGGCAGCGTATCTGGGGCGCGACCGCCTCGATCCTGTTGAACCTGCGCGAGCGTCTGGAGAGCGCGCAATGACGACATGGCGGACCTTGGTGCAGGCCGGCGAGCTGGCGACGGCGCTCGGCCGCGAAGACCTGGTCGTGATCGATTGCCGTTTCTCGCTCGCCGCGCCGCAAGCCGGCGAAGCGGCTTATCGACAGGCGCATGTGCCTGGGGCGCGCTATGCCCATCTCGATCGCGATCTCTCCGATCACGACAAACTCGCGGCCGGACGCCATCCATGGCCGGATGCGGCGGATTTCACCGCGCGGCTGGAAGCATGGGGCATCGCGCCGCAAACCCAGGTCGTCGCCTACGACGATGGCGATGGCGCATATGCGGCGCGGCTGTGGTTCCTGCTGCGCGTGCTAGGTCATGCGCAAGTCGCCGTGCTCGATGGCGGCTGGGCGCAGTGGACGGCCGCGGGCCTGCCGGTCGACGCCGTGATCCCGGCGCCGGCGCGGACGCGTTACGACGCCGAGTTCGACGATGCTCGCCTGCTCGACGCGAACGACGTGCAAGCGCATGTCGATGCTGGCGGCGTGCTGCTGGACGCGCGCGCCGGCGAGCGTTTTCGCGGCGAAGTCGAACCGATCGATCGCGTGGCCGGGCACGTGCCGGGCGCGACCAACCGGCCTTACGCAGAGAACCTGCACGAAGGCCGCTTCAAGGCCTCGGCGCAGCTCGCGCAGGAGTTCCGGGCCTTGTTGCGCGAACGTCGCGTCGACGAGGTCGTGGCGATGTGCGGCTCGGGCGTCACTGCCTGCCACCATTTGCTGGCGATGGAACACGCCGGCTTGCCGGGCGCGAAGTTGTTTCCCGGATCGTGGAGCGGCTGGATCAGCGATCCGAAGCGTCCGGTCGCCACCGGCGCGTGACCCTGCCCCACAATTTTCGCAGGAGCCTGTAGGAGCGACTTCAGCCGCGAGCTTTTCTTCGCGTATAGGGCAAGAGCTCGCGATTGAAGTCGCTCCTACGAAAACGGTTATTTGCCGAGTTTCGCGACCAGCGCGCGCAGCGCCGCCTGCGTGTCGGGTTCCTGCCACGCATCGACGAAGCGATCGAGCTGGATGCCTTCGGGCCGCATCGCCGCGATGAGGTCCTCGCGCGCGGTCGCTCGGGTGGCCAGCATGGGTTTGCGCGGCAGCTTCAGCAGGTCTTCGAGCCACACGCGTGCGCGCAGCGGGA
>Ga0070668_100003032_pt1 | contig 12427 bp, 8 predicted proteins | sample KBSS43metaG_FD_64661 | JGI IMG/M metagenome (GOLD analysis project Ga0070668, IMG submission 64661) | Switchgrass rhizosphere microbial communities from Kellogg Biological Station, Michigan, USA - KBS S4-3 metaG | ecosystem: Host-associated > Plants > Roots > Rhizosphere > Soil ... | reverse complement strand
CCCTAACCCCTAATCCCTAACCCCTAATCCCTAATCCCTAATCCCTAATCCCTAATCCCTAACCCCTAATCCCTAATCCCTAATCCCTAATCCCTAATCCCTAATCCCTAATCCCTAACCCCAATGACCCTTCGTATCGTCCGCCCCGAAGCACCGCCGCCCGTACCGGCACCGGCGGCCGGGAAGGCGTACGTCGAATTGAAAGGCGTCGCCAAGACCTATCGGCGCGGCGAGCAGCAGACGCATGCGCTCGCCGCCGTCGATCTTGCGGTTCGGGAGGGGGAATTCCTCGCGATCGTCGGGCCTTCGGGCTGCGGCAAGAGCACGTTGCTGCGCATAGTGGCCGGGTTGCACCTGGCAACCGCCGGTGAAGTGCGCGTCGACGGTCGCATCGTCGATCGTCCGCAGACCAACCTCGGCGTCGTGTTCCAGAGTCCCGTGCTGCTGGATTGGCGGACCGCCGTCGACAACGTGCTCGTGCAGATCGAGCTGCGTGGCCTCGATCCGCGCGCCTACCGCGATCGTGCGCACACGCTGCTCGCGCAGGTGGGGCTCGCCGATTTCGCCGATCGCTATCCGCACGAATTGTCCGGGGGAATGCGACAGAGGGTTGCGATCGCGCGCGCGCTGATCCACGACGCGCCGCTGCTGCTGATGGACGAGCCGTTCGGCGCACTCGATGCGCTGACCCGCGAACAGATGCGGCTCGACCTGGAGACATTGTGGCTGGCGACGCGCAAGACGGTCGTGTTCATCACGCACTCGATCGACGAGGCGGTTCTGCTCGCGGATCGCGTCGTCGTGATGAGCCCACGGCCGGGCCGGATCGAGCGCGTGATGCCGATCGGCCTGCCGCGGCCGCGCGGACTGGAGGCGCGGCGCGCGCGCGAATTCATCGATGCCGCGGAAACGATCACCTCGATCTTCCTCGAGCGCGGCGTACTGAGCGGAAAAATCGGCGGGCCATCAGACGGCCGCACAGCCACGCCCACCCCTGGAGAGTCCCCATGATCCCGTCACCGCTATCCGGAATCGTCGCCGCGCCGTTCCTGCCGATGCTGCCCGACCAGTCGATCGATTGGGCGTCGCTGCGCTCGTACATCGGTTGGGTCGCGGCGCAGCGTCCGGTCGCCATCGCGATGAACATGGACGCGAGCGAAGGTCCGGCGCTCGATCGCGACGAACAGGTGGAAGTTCTGCGCGTGTGCCGCGAGGTCGCGCCCGGCTGCCCGCTGATCTCCGGCCTGATCGCCGGCTCGACGCGAGACGCGGTCAAGTGGGGCAATTCGCTGAAGGCCGCCGGGGCGATGGGGCTCGCCGTGTTTCCGCCGTTTCCCACGTTCCTCGGCAAGCCGGTGCCGGCGCAGATGATCTACGAATATCACGCCGCGATCGCCTACGGCGTCGGCCTGCCTCTCGTCGCATTCCAGTTTCCGGTCGCATGGGGCCCGGACTTTCCGCCGGAGACGCTGGCGAAGCTGGCGACGATTCCGGAAATCGTCGGCCTGAAGGAAGCGTCGTTCGACACGACGAAGACCGTCGAGACGATTGCCACTGCCAAGGCGCTGCCGCGCCGCATCGGCGTGCTGACTGGCAGTGACACGTTCATCCTCGAGGCGATGGTCATGGGCTGCGACGGCGCGTTGATCGGCTTCGCCGGCACGGCGACCGCCGAACTGATCGACATGCATGCCGCGGTCGTAAGCAAGGACTTCGCGCGCGCGTTTGCGATCTGGGAGCGGCTCGGCCCGCTTGCCCGCTACTGCTGGCGCGCGCCGATCCGCGATTACCGGCCGCGAATGAAGGAAGTGCTGAAGCTGCAGGGACTGATCGCACACGCCACGGTGCGTGCGCCTCAACTCGGCGTCGACGCCGCCGAGCGCGCGGAAATCGCCCGGCTCGCGCGCGCCGCCGGGCTGCTGGACACGCCGCCGCTGCGGGCGGTCGGCGACTAGCCGCTCCGGCCACACCACCAGCCGGCGTCAGGACAGCTTGCCGTCCACGAGGTGCAGCGTGCGCTCGGTGCGCGCCGCCAGGTCCGGGTCGTGCGTGACGATGACGAGCGCCGTGCCGACGGCCTGGTTGAGCTCCAGCATCAGGTCGAACACCTGACCGGCCGTACGCCGGTCGAGATTGCCCGTGGGCTCGTCAGCGAGCACACAGCGCGGCTCGGTCACCAGCGCGCGCGCGAGCGCGACGCGCTGCCGCTCGCCACCCGATAACTCTCCCGGTAGGTGCTTGAGCCGATGGCCAAGCCCGACGCGCTCGAGCATCGCCGCCGACTGCCGCTCTGCCGTCGCCGGCGACAACCGCCGGATCGTAAGGGGCATCGCGACGTTCTCGACGGCGGTGAACTCGGGCAGCAGGTGGTGGAACTGGTAGATGAAGCCGAGCGCGCGGTTGCGTGTGCGGCCGCGCTCCGCCTCCGACAGCGGCGCGAACGATTGGCCTTCGACGAACACCTCGCCGGCCGTGGGTGCGTCGAGCCCGCCCAGCAGATGCAGCAGCGTGCTCTTGCCGGAGCCCGAAGCGCCGACGATCGCGACCCGCTCGCCGCGTCCGATGGCGAGGTCGATGCCGTTCAGCACCTGCACGTCCTGAGGCCCGCCGGTATACGTCTTGGCAAGCCCGCGGCACTCGAGCACCGGGCCGGCGTCACTCATAGCGCAACGCTTCGGCGGGACTGACGCGCGACGCACGCCAGCTGGGATAGAGCGTCGCGATCAGCGCAAGCACCAGCGCGATCGCAGCGATCGTCACCACGTCGCCGCGCTGCAGCTGCGAAGGCAGCTCGCTGATGTAGTAGACGGACTTGTCGAGGAACGTGAAGCCGAGCACGCGCTCGAGCGCCGGTACCACGGTGTCGACGTTCAGCGCCAGCAGGATGCCGCCGGCGACGCCGATGAATGTTCCGATGATGCCGATGAGCGCGCCCTGAATCACGAAAATCGTCATCACCGACGCCGGCGACGCGCCGAGCGTGCGCAGGATCGCGATGTCGGCCTGCTTGTCGGTGACCAGCATGACCTGCGCCGAGACGATGTTGAACGCGGCCACTGCGACGATCAGCGTGAGGATGATGAACATCACGCGCTTCTCGATCGCGACCGCGCGGAAGAAGTTCGCGTGCGACAGTGTCCAGTCGCGGATTTCGGCGTCGACCGTCAACGTGCGCGCCAGCACCCGCGCGACCGCCGGCGCCGCGAACATGTCGTCGAGCTTCAACCGGACGCCCGACACGCCTTCGAGCCGGTACAGCTTCTGCGCGTCGGCGAGGTCGATCAGCGCGAGGCTGTTGTCGAACTCGAACATGCCGATCTCGAACAGGCCGACGACCTTGAAGCTCTTGACCCGCGGCAGCGTTCCGGCCGGCGTGACCGTGCCCTGCGGCGTGATGACGACGACCGCGTCGCCCATGTTGACGCCCAGCGCGCGGGCCAGCTCGACACCGAGCACGATTCCGAATTCGCCGGGCTTGAGATCGGTGAGCTTGCCGCGCCGCATGTGCGCGCCGATGTCGGCGACCGTGTCTTCCAGCACGGGATCGACGCCGCGCACCAGCGCACCGCGGTTGACACTCCCCGCGGTCAGCATCCCCTGCCCGAACACGAACGGTGCCGCGGCCTTCACGCGCGGATCAGCCCGCGATTCGGCTGCCACGCGCTGCCAGTCGGTGAGTTGCGGCAAACCGCGAATCTCGATGTGCGACGCCACCGACAGGATGCGGTTGCGCAACTCCTCCTGAAATCCGTTCATGACCGACAACACGACGATCAGCGCGGCGACGCCGAGCGCGATGCCGGCCATCGACGTCAGCGAGATGAACGAGATGAACGAATTGCGGCCCGAACCCTTGCGGGCGCGCGTGTAGCGCAGTCCGACCGCCAGTTCGTACGGCGACATTCGATCAGGCTCGGAACGCTACGCGGCGCACCGTCGCCTGCGGGTCGGTGATCGGGTTCATTCCCGGAACGACGTCGGCCGCGACGCGCGCGATGAGCGTGGCTCGCTGCGCCGTTTCGCACAACGACCGGGTGACGACGTGCTTGTGCATGCGTTTCGTCCGGATGGGGGATGGCCAGCGGCGCGCGATTATCGCATGCTCGGCGGCCGGATCATCCGGCGGCGGAGTGGAACGACGATGAGCATTTCTCTCGCGAGTTCGTTGAGATTCGGCGTTACTGCTTCACCCGCGAAACCCCCGGAGGCCGCCCGCCGGAACCACGCGCGGCCCGGCATCGCGCCGGTCGCTCGGTACAATGAGTGTTGTCGACCCGCGTGGCTTGCGTCGTTGGACGCCTGATTCATGCCGCGGTTCCCGTCCTCCTTGTTCCGGTCCCCGCCCCGTGCCGCGATGCAATTGACGCTCGTCGTTCCCGGACTGCTCGCGTTGGCCGACGCGACGCTCGCCGCGTCGCGGCCGCTGGCGCGGTTCGCGCGCTACGCGACGCAAACTCAGGGCAACGACGGGCTTGCAGCGGCAACGCTCGCGGCGCTGGACCTTCCCGGCGCGCCGGCGGCGCCGTTGCTCGCGCTCGGCGCCGGTTTCGATCCGGGCGCCGACGCCGTGTTGGCCGCCGATCCGGTCACACTTGTCGCCGGCCGCGACGACGTGCAACTCGCGGCCCGCGTCGTCGACCTCGATGCCGGGTCGGCGAACGCAATGGTCGCGCGTCTCGATGAGCATTTTCGCAGTGATAGCCTCGCGTTCGTCACACCGCGAGCTGACGCATGGTTCGTGCGCGTCCCGTGCCGGCCCGCACTGATGACCACGGCGACCGACGTCGTTGTCGGCCGGCCTATTCTTCCGTTCCTACCGACCGGGGCCGATGCGCGCGTCTGGCGCCGCTGGAACAGCGAAATGGAAATGCTGCTGCACGCGGCGCCGGAGAACGAAGTCCGCGAGCGAGCCGGGCTCACGCCGGTGAATGGCGTGTGGTTGTGGGGCACCGGAACGCGCAGCGACGTCGGCACGACTACGCGCTGGCGCATCTTTGCCGACGCGGGCGCCGCCGGCGATTTGTTGCGCGGCCTTGCCCGTCATACCGGTGGCGACGCGCTGCCGGTGCCGCGTCGATTCGACATCGGCCTCGCCGATCGCGCGCACACCGCGATTGCGCTGGCCGCGCCGGGATCCGACGACGCGCTAGGCGCATTCGGAGACGACTGGATCGCCCCTGCCGTGGCCGCGCTCGAGCGCGGCACGATCGGAACGCTGGCGCTGGTTGCCGACGGCCGCGGCGTCGTCACATGGGTGGCCCCACGTCCTTCGCCGTTCGTGCGTCTGCGCGCCGCGTTCGGCGGCCCTCCGTTCGCCGCGGCAGCGCGCGAATGAACGCCGACATCGTCCGTCGCGCCGTGCCGGCGTCGGCGAACGTGCTCGAGCAGTCGGGCATCGATGCCATCCTGGCTCGGATCTACGCCGCGCGCGGCATCGCCGACGTCCACGAGCTCGACACGACGCTCGCTGCGCTGCCGCCCCCGTCGGCGCTGCGCAACGTCGACGCCGCGGCGGCACGGTTGGCGCGCGCCGTCACGCAGCGCGAACGGATCGTCATCGTCGCCGACTACGATGCCGACGGTGCGACCGCCTGCGCGGTCGGCATCCGCGGGCTTCGCGCGTTCGGCGCCGACGTCGATTTCGTCGTGCCCAACCGCTTCGACTACGGCTACGGCCTGACGCCGGAAATCGTCGCGCTCGCCGCGCAGCGTGAACCCCGCCTGCTGGTCACCGTCGACAACGGTATCGCCAGCATCGACGGCGTCGCCGAAGCCGCAGCGCGCGGCATCGACGTCCTGATCACCGATCACCATCTGCCGGGCGCCGAGTTGCCGTCGCCGGCGATCATCGTCAACCCGAACCAGCTGGGCTGCGGCTTCCCGTCGAAGCACATCGCCGGTGTCGGCGTGATGTTCTTCGTGCTCGCCGCCACCCGCGCGCATTTGCGCGCGGCCGGTCATTTCGGCACCGGCGACGCGCCGAATCTTGGTGTGCTGCTCGATCTCGTCGCGCTGGGTACCGTCGCCGACGTCGTCAGGCTCGACCACGTGAATCGCGTTCTCGTCGAGCAGGGGCTGCGACGTTTGCGCGCGGGCGTCGGTCAGCCGGGCATCGCGGCGCTGTTCGCGACGGCCGGCCGCGATGTCCGGCGCGCGACGGCGTTCGATCTCGGTTTCGTCGCCGGCCCCCGCCTCAACGCCGCGGGCCGGTTGGCCGACATGTCGACGGGGATCCACTGCCTGCTCGCCGAAACCGCGTCCGCCGCGCAGCCGCTCGCCGCCGAGCTCGATCGGATGAATCGCGAGCGGCGCGAGATCGAGGCCGTCATGCAGGACGACGCGCTGGCGGCGCTCGCCGACGTGGCCGAGGCACCCGACGATCGCTGCACGGTCTGCGTCTACCGGCCCGAGTGGCACCAGGGCGTCGTCGGCATCGTCGCGGCGCGGCTCAAGGACCGCTTCCACCGGCCGGCGATCGTTTTCGCGCGAGGAAACGACGGTGCGCTGAAGGGATCGGGCCGGTCGATCGCCGGGCTGCATTTGCGTGATGCGCTCGACCTGGTGGCGAAGCGCGCGCCCGGCGTCGTCACGCGTTTCGGCGGCCACGCGTTCGCCGCCGGCCTGACGATCGCCGAATCGGCGCTGCCGGCCTTCGCGGCCGCGTTCGAGGCCGTGGCCCGCGACGCGCTGTCCGCCGCCGACCTGCGGCGCCTTTGCGAAACCGACGGTGCGCTGGCCCCCGGCGAGCTCACGCTCGACCTGGCCTCGCGGCTCGCGAGCCCGGTCTGGGGACAAGGTTTCCCGGCGCCGACCTTCGACGACCGGTTTGAGGTCGTCGACCAGCGGACCGTCGGCGGCTCGCATTCGCGCCTGCGCTTGCGTCGAGGCAACGAAACGTTCGACGGCATGCTGTTCGGGCACACGGACCCGCTGCCGACGGCGATCCGCGCCGCCTATCGTCCCGACGTCAACACGTTCCAGCAGCTGGCCTCGCTGCAGCTCGTGATCGTCAATTGGCAGCCCGCCTCGGCGGACTGAGCGGCTGCAGCAAGAATCTGCGAAATGGCTGCCCCAAAAAGTGGCCTCACTGCGTCGAAGTCACTGTAATAGCCTGAATCAATTGCCATTTGCAGGAAAGCAACAACGCGCCCCAAAGCAGCGCAACGGCGCCCAAACCTTGTGCGGCGCAATAATTACGGGTAAATTACGAGGGTTTGGCCGCATCCGATTTCAGGTCTTCCGTGCGGCCGCAGTATCGCGGAGGTTCCCTTTGATGCGGCTGCAGGACAAGGTCTCGATCATCACCGGCGGTGGCCAGGGTATCGGCCGGGCCACGGCCACCAAATTCGCCCGCGAAGGCGCCAAGGTCGCAGTCTGCGACATCAACATGACGTCGGTCGCGGAAACGCTGGTCGAGATCCGCGAGGCCGGCGGCGAGGCGCTCGGCTTCCAGGTCGACGTCACCAACAAGGACAGCATCGCCCGGATGGTCGAGAGCGTGATGTTCGCGTGGGGCCGCATCGACACGCTGGTCAACAACGCCGGCATCGTGCAGGACGCGCGGCTGTCCAAGATGACCGACGAGCAGTTCGAGAGGGTCATCGACGTCAATCTGAAGGGCGTCTACAACTGCACCAAAGCCGTCGTCGACATCATGCTCGAGCAGAACTCGGGGTGCATCCTCAACGCGTCCTCGATCGTCGGCATCTACGGCAACTTCGGCCAGACCAACTACGCCGCGACCAAGTTCGGCGTCATCGGCATGGTGAAGACCTGGGCGCGCGAGCTTGGCCGCAAGGGCATCCGCGCCAACGCGATCTGCCCGGGCTTCATCGCCACCAACATCCTCGACGGCATGCCCGACAAGATCATCAAGATGATGGAAGAAAAGGTGCCGATGGGGCGCCTGGGCCGTCCCGAGGAAATCGCCAACACGTACGCGTGGCTGGCGTCGGACGAAGCGTCCTACATCAACGGCGCGGTGATCGAGGTGTCGGGCGGCGTGACGATCTGACCGCGCGGCACTGAAGTACGAATCACCGCGGCCTCCGAGGCGTTCTCGCTCGGAGGCCGCGGCGTTTTCAGGGGTCCAGCCAGAACGTCGTCGTTCGCATCGGCGGCGGACGGGAGTTTCGTCCCTGGCGAAACGGACACTGGCCGTCCGACACCGGACAGCCCGTTCCGGTCGACTTCTATTACGGCACGCTGAAACTCCACACGAAGTTCGCAGCCATCACGTCCGGTGGGTCGTTGGTATCGGTGTCGCTGATGCCCGCGGCAAAGATGGTCCCGGTACACGACTCGCCCTGCGTAAAGTTCACGTTGGGGTTGATGTTGATCACCGTGCCGGTGGTAGAGGTGAAATTGCCGCTGACCACCGAGTTGGCGGGCGTGCGCGTGCCGCTGCTCGTGCATACGATCTGGAACCAGCTGCCGCTGACTTGCACGATCTCGTTGAAGGAGAGCGAGATATCGGTATTGGACGGCGCCGTGTTCGAGCCGTTCGCCGGCGAAACAGCGGTCACCAAAGGCGCGGCATCGGTGAGCGCGTTGAACGTCCAGACGAAATCGGCCACCGGGTTTTCCGGTGGATCGTTGGTATCGGTGTCGCTGATGCCCGCGGCAAAGATGGTCCCGGTGCACGATTCGCCCTGCGTGAGGTTGGCGTTGGGGTTGATGTTGATCACCGTGCCGGTGGTAGAGGTGAAGTTGCCGCTGACCACCGAGTTGGCCGGCGTGCGCGTGCCGCTGTTGGTGCATACGATCTGGAACCAGTTGCCGCTGACTTGCACGATCTCGTTGAACGAGACCGAGATGTCGGTATTGAACGGCGCCGTGCTCGTCCCGTTCGCCGGCGAAACGGCGGTCACCGCTGGCGCGACATCGGTCAGTGCGTTGAACGTCCAGACGAAATCGGCCACCGGGTTTTCCGGTGGGTCGTTGGTATCGGTGTCGCTGATGCCCGCGGCAAAGATGGTCCCGGTACACGACTCGCCCTGCGTGAAGCTCGCGTTGGGGTTGATGTTGATCACCGTGCCGGTTGTAGAGGTGAAATTGCCGCTGACCACCGAGTTGGCCGGCGTGCGCGTGCCGCTGTTGGTGCACACGATCTGGAACCAGTTGCCGCTGACTTGCACGATCTCGCTGAAGGAGACCGAGATGTCGGCGTTGAACGGCGACGTGTTCGAGCCATTCGCCGGCGAAACGGCGGTCACCGCCGGTGCGGCATCGGTAAGTGCATTGAATGTCCACGTGAAATCGGCCACCGGGTTGTCCGGTGGATCGTTGGTATCGGTGTCGCTGATGCCCGCGGCAAAGATGGTGCCGGTGCACGACTCGCCCTGCATGAAGCTCGCGTTGGGGTTGATGTTGATCACCGTGCCGGTGGTAGAGGTGAAATTGCCGCTGACCACCGAGTTGGCGGGCGTGCGCGTGCCGCTGCTCGTGCATACGATCTGGAACCAGTTGCCGCTGACTTGCACGATCTCGTTGAAGGAGACCGAGATGTCGGTATTGAACGGCGCCGTGTTCGAGCCGTTCGCCGGCGAAACGGCGGTCACCAAAGGCGCGGCATCGGTGAGTGCGCTGAACGTCCAGGTGAAATCGGCCACCGGGTTGTCCGGTGGATCGTTGGTATCGGTGTCGCTGATGCCCGCGGCAAAGATGGTGCCGGTGCACGACTCGCCTTGCGTGAAGTTCACGTTGGGGTTGATGTTGATCACCGTGCCGGTGGTAGAGGTGAAATTGCCGCTGACCACCGAGTTGGCCGGCGTGCGCGTGCCGCTGTTGGCGCACACGATCTGGAACCAGTTACCGCTGACTTGCACGATCTCGTTGAAGGACACCGAGATGTCGGCGTTGAACGCCGCCGTATTCGAGCCGTTCGCCGGCGAAACGGCGGTCACCGCTGGTGCGGCATCAGTAAGTGCATTGAACGTCCACGTGAAATTAACCACCATGTTGTCGGGCGGGTCATTGGCATCGAGATCGCTGATGTTGGCCGCGAAGATGGTGCCGGTGCACGACTCGCCCTGCGTGAAGATTGCGGCCGGGTTGATGGTGAAGCCGGTCCCGGTGGTGGCGGTGCTGTTGCCGCTGACCACCGAATTGGCTGGGGTCCGCGTGCCGCTGGCACAGACGATCTGGAACCAGTTGCCGCTGACCGCAACGCCTTCGCTGAAATTGACGATGATGTCAGCATTGAAGGCGGCAGTGTTCGATCCGTTCGCGGGCGACACCGTCGTGACCGTCGGGGCCGCGTCGGCGACGCCGTCGGCAATGTTTACCGTCGCCGGGCCTCCGCTGATCGTATAGGCGGCATTCGGCGAAATCGTCAGGATGACGGTCTCCGTTCCCTCCGCACTATTCCCATCGGGCACAGGGACAATCGCCAGCGTCGCGCTGGGCTGTCCGCCCGGGATCGTGATCGACCCCGGGATGTTGCTGTAGTCGGTGTTGTTGGTCGCCGAACCGCCGACCGAGTAGTTCACGACCAACGCAGCGGCCAGATTTCCGCCGCTGCGCGTGAACGTGAACTGCCCATTGGTCGGACCTGCTTCGCTCGCATTCGGGATCGACGCGGCAATCGTCACCACCGCCGGGTTGTCGGCAATGTTCACCTGCGCCGGGCCACCGCTGATCGTGTACGCCGGGTTGGGCGTCAGCGTCAGCACCACCGTCTCGCCACCGGCTTCGACCACGTTGTCCGGCAGCACGGTGATGGCCTGGGTCGCGCTCGTCTGGTTCGCCGGGATCGTGATCGCCCCCGGGATGTTGATGTAGTCGACGTTGTTGGTGGCCGTGCCGCCGACCGAGTAATTGACGATCAACGCCGCGGCCAGGTTGCCGCCGCTGCGCGTGAACGTGAACTGGCCATTGGTCGGACCCACTTCGCTCGCACTCGCGATCGTCGCCGCAATCGACACCACCGCAGGGCTGTCGACAATGTTCACCGTCGCGGTCGAGGGCGCGCCGATCGTGTACGCCGCATTGGGCGTCAGCGTCAGTACCACTGTCTCGCCGCCGGCTTCGACCACGTTGTCCTGCACTACGGTGACGGCTTGGGTCGCGCTCGTCTGGTTCGCCGGGATCGTGATCGATCCCGGGATGTTGCCGTAGTCCACGCCGTTGGTCGCCGTACCTCCGACCGAGTAATTCACGATCAACGCCGCGGCGATGTTCCCGCCGCTGCGCGTGAACGTGAACTGCCCGTTGGTCGGACCCACCTCGCTCGCGTTCGGCAGCGACGCCGAAATCGTCACCACTGCCAGGCTGTCGGCAATGTTCACCGTCGCCGGGCCGCCGCTGATCGTGTACGCCGCATTGGGCGTCAGCGTCAGTACCACTGTCTCGCCGCCCGCTTCGACCACGTTGTCCTGCACCACGGCGATCGCCAGCGTTGCGGTCGGCTGGTTCGCCGGGATCGTGATCGATCCCGGGATGTTGCCGTAGTCGACGCCATTGGTCGCCGTACCGCCGACCGAGTAATTGACGATCAACGCCGCGGCCAGGTTGCCGCCGCTGCGCGTGAACGTGAACTGCCCGTTGGTCGGACCCGCTTCGCTCGCACTCGGCAGCGACGCCGCAATCGACACCACCGCCGGGCTGTCGGCAATGTTCACCGTCGCGGTCGAGGGCGCGCCAATCGTGTACGTCGCGCTGGGCGTCAGCGTCAGCACCACGGTCTCGCCACCGGCTTCGACGATGTTGTCCTGCAGCACGGCGATCGCCAGCGTCGCGCTCGGCTGGCTCGCCGCGATCGTGATCGACCCCGAGATTGTGGTGTAGTCGACGCCGTTGGTCGCCGAACCGCCGACCGTGTAATTCACGATCAACGCCGCGGCGAAGTTCCCGCCGCTGCGCACAAATGTGAACTGCCCGTTGGTCGGACCCACTTCGCTCGCACTCGGCAGCGACGCCGCAATCGACACCACCGCCGGGCTGTCGGCAATGTTCACCGTCGCGGTCGAGGGCACGCCAATCGTGTACGTCGCGCTGGGCGTCAGCGTCAGCACCACCGTCTCGCCACCGGCTTCGACGATGTTGTCCTGCAGCACGGCGATCGCCAGCGTCGCGCTCGGCTGGTTCGCCGCGATCGTGATCGACCCCGAGATTGTGGTGTAGTCGACGCCGTTGGTCGCCGTACCTCCGACCGTGTAATTCACGATCAACGCCGCGGCGATGTTCCCGCCGCTGCGCACAAATGTGAACTGCCCGTTGGTCGGACCCGCTTCGCTCGCACTCGGCAGCGACGCCGCAATCGACACCACCGCCGGGCTGTCGGCAATGTTCACCGTCGCAGTCGAGGGCGCGCCAATCGTGTACGTCGCGCTGGGCGTCAGCGTCAGCACCACCGTCTCGCCACCGGCTTCGACGATGTTGTCCTGCAGCACGGCGATCGCCAGCGTCGCGCTCGGCTGGTTCGCCG
>Ga0070668_100003030_pt1 | contig 12429 bp, 14 predicted proteins | sample KBSS43metaG_FD_64661 | JGI IMG/M metagenome (GOLD analysis project Ga0070668, IMG submission 64661) | Switchgrass rhizosphere microbial communities from Kellogg Biological Station, Michigan, USA - KBS S4-3 metaG | ecosystem: Host-associated > Plants > Roots > Rhizosphere > Soil ... | reverse complement strand
CCCTCCACCCCGTTCTTCGCCATCAGGATCGCCTCGGCGTGGATCTCCAGCGCCCGCAGCGCCGCCGCGGTGTCGGTGGTGAAGAACGGATTGCCGGTGCCGGCGGCGAAGATCACGATCCGGCCCTTCTCCAGGTGGCGCATCGCGCGGCGGCGGATGTAGGGCTCGGCGACCTCCTTGACGTCGATCGCCGACATCACCCGGGTGTGCTGGCCGAGCCGCTCGAGCGCGTCCTGCAGGGTGAGGGCGTTGAGCACCGTCGCCAGCATCCCCATGTAGTCGCCGGTTGCCCGATCCATCCCCTTGGCGGCGCCGTCGAGGCCGCGGTAGATGTTGCCGGCGCCGACTACGATCGCGACCTCGACCCCACGCTCGCGCACCGCCGCGACCTGCGCGGCGATGCGGTCCACCTCGGCGCCGTCGGTGCCGTACTCGAGCTGGCCCATCAGGGCCTCGCCGGAGAGCTTCAGCAGGATGCGGCCGAACTGGGGGGCGTCGGCGGAGTCAGTCACGTACGACCGACCCTAGTCCTCTCCGACCCGGAAGTAGGAGAAGCGGCCGATCTGGATGTTCTCGCCGGTCTTCGCCGCCAGCTCCTGGCGCAGCTCCTCGATCGTTTTCGAGTCGTGTTTCTCGGCGTTGACGTGGGTCTGGTCGAGCAGTGCCACCTCGCTCGCCCACTTATCGAGCTGGCCGGCGACGATTTTCTCGACGATATTGTCCGGTTTGCCTTCTTCGCGCGCCTTCTCTTCGAAGACCTTCTTTTCCGCCTCGCGCTGGTCCGGGTCGATTTCCTCGGTCGAGACATACTGCGGCGAGGTTGCCGCGACGTGCAGGGCGACCTGGTAGGCGAAGACCTTGAAGTCCTCGTTGCGGGCGACGAAATCGGTCTCGCACTGCACTTCGACCATCGCCCCGACCTTGTCGTTGGCGTGGATGTAGGAGGAGATCACGCCCTCGCTGGTGCCGCGCCCTTCGCGCTTGGCCGCCGAGGCCTGCCCCTTCACGCGCAGCAGCTCGATCGCCCGGTCGACGTCGCCGTCGGCCTCGACCAGTGCCGATTTCGCGTCCATCATCGCCGCCCCGGTGCGGTCCCGGAGCGCTTTCACGTCGGCCGCGGTGATCGCCATCAGCCGTCCCCTTTCTCAGTCTCGTCAGTTTTGGTCTCAGCGGCAGGCTCGACCGAAGCCTCGGACTCAGCGGCCGGAGCGCTCTGCTCCTCACCAGCTTTCTCGGCAGCTGGGGGAGCATCCGCGCCCTGGGCGCCGCCGGCCGGAGCCGGCTGACCGGCAGGACCCGCCGGCCGGGCGGGTTTCGTCCCTTGCGCCTGAGCCTGCGCCTGCTGCTGTTTCGCCTGCGCCTCAGCCGTCGCCTGAGCCGCTTTCGCCGCCTCTTCCTCGGCTTTTTTCGCCTCCTCGGCCTCGCGCCGCGCTTTCTCCTCTTCCTCGCGTTTGCGGCGCTCTTCCTCCTCTTTTTTGCGGCGCTCCATCTCTTCGGCGATGCGGCGCTCCTCCTGCACCCGCCAGGCCGAGGAACCCTCCTCGACGGCGCCGCCGATCGTGCCGATGATCAGCTGGCAGGAGCGGATCGCGTCGTCGTTGCCGGGGATCACGTAGTCGACCGGCGTCGGGTCGCAGTTGGTGTCGACCAGGCCGATGATCGGGATCCGCAGCCGGGCCGCCTCGTGCACCGCGATCTCCTCGGTTTTGAGGTCGGTGACGAACACCGCGTCGGGCAGGCGGTCCATGTCGCGGACGCCGCCGAGGTTGAACTCGAGCTTGGCGAGTTCGGCCTCCATCCCCATCCGCTCCTTGGTCGGCAGGAGGTCGAGTTTGCCGTCCTCTTTCCAGCCGTTGAGCTCGTGCAGGCGGGCGATCCGGCCCGACATCGTGTTGAAGTTGGTCAGCAGGCCGCCGAGCCAGCGTTTGTTGACGTACGGCATGCGGCAACGTTCGGCCCATTCCTGGACCGTGTCGCGGGCCTGCTTCTTGGTGCCGACGAACAGCACCGTGCCGCCGCCGCTGGCCAGCTCGCCGGCGAAGCGGCGGGCGTTCTCCAATAGCGCCTCGGTCTGCAGCAGGTCGATGATGTGGATCCCGTCCAGCTCGCCGAAGATGAAGCGGCGCATGTTCGGGTTCCAGCGGCGCGTCTGGTGGCCGAAATGGACACCGGCCTCGAGCAGCTCTTTGAGCTCCGTCTGGGACATTCGTTCTCCTTGGGTTTGGTGGTACAGCGCCCGTCGCGCTCGCCGGGACCCGATGTCGTGTCGGGCAGGACCCGGTCCGCCTCGGCGGGGGTCGAATTTCTGAACGACCGATTGTAGAGAGCGGCGCCTAGGGCTGCCGCGCCTGGTCAAGCGCCGCGGCCAGGTCTTCGGGCAGGGGCGATTCGAAGCTCAGGGGCTCGCCGCTCGCCGGGTGCGCGAAGGCGAGACGGTGGGCGTGGAGGAACTGGCGGGCGAGGCCGTAGCTCATCGCCCCGCCGTAGGTCTCGTCGCCGGCCAGCGGGTGGCCGATCGCGGCGAAGTGGGCGCGGATCTGGTGGGTACGGCCGGTCTCGAGCTTCGCCTCGAGGTAGCTCTCGCGCGGCAGCAGCTCCAGCACCTCGAAGTGGGTGCGGGCCTGGCGCGAAGCGGCGCCGGAGACCGCCATCCGCTGCCGCTGGCGGGCCGAGCGGCCGATCGGGGCGTCGATCGTCCCGGTGCGCGAACCGAGCCGGCCGCCGGCCAGCGCCAGGTAGACGCGTTCGACCTCGCGCTCGCGCACCGCCCGCTGCAGCGCCGCGTGCGCCTCGTCGCTACGGGCGACGACGAGCAGCCCGCTCGTCCCCTTGTCGAGGCGGTGGACGATCCCGGGCCGCTCCGGGTCCTCTCCCCCGCCGAGCAGGTCGCCGAGCTCGGAGACGAGCGTTGGGCCGCGGTGCGAGGGCGCCGGGTGGACGACCAGGCCGGCGGGCTTGTCGACGACGGCCAGCGTCTCGTCCTCGTAGACGACGCGCAGCGCCGGCGCGGCGCCCTCAGCCACCCTTCTCCCCCTGCTTGCGGGCCCGTTCCTCGCGGATCCCTTCGCGCAGGTAGATCAGCACCAGCAGGACGACGCCGAAGGTGATGCTGACGTCGGCGACGTTGAAGGGCGGCCAGGGCGGCAGTTCGATGAAGTCGGTGACGTGGCCGGCGCCGATCCGGTCGATCAGGTTGCCGACCGCACCGCCCGCGAGCAGGCCGCTGGCGACCCACATCCCCGGCCGCACCGGGTCCTGGGCGAAGAGGTACGTGACGACGCCGAGCGCCGCCAGCATGACGATGATCAGCGGCGCCCCGGTGCCGCCGGCGAGGCCGAAGGCGACGCCGGTGTTGTGGGTCTGGGTCAGCCCGAGCGGCCCGAGGACGTCGATCTCTTCGCCGAGGACGATCTCCGAGCGGACGATCGCCTTCGCCACCTGGTCGACGACGATCACCGCGGCGCCGAGGATTCCCGCCAGCAGCCAGGCGCGCCGGGCCCGCGTCACGCGCTGCTCACCCTTCGATCAGGCCGGGGACGATCCGCTGCAGCAGGAACAGCACGATGATCCCGAGCATCGGGCTGAGGTCGAAGGCGAAGCCGCCGCCGCCGATCGGCGGCAGCAGGCGACGGAAGAGGTTGAGGTAGGGATTGGTGGTGTCGGTGATGAAGTCGAGCACCGAGCGCAGCCAGGGCCGGTACGGCATCCGCGGCACGTAGGAGATCAGGATGTTGCAGAAGATCAGCCCGATGTAGACGATGATCAGCGCGCTGACGTAGTCAGCGACGTCGCCGCGGGTGATCGCCAGCGGGATCATCCGCGCATTCTTGCCAACGAGGCCTCGACGGCCGCCTCGAAAGCGGCGCGTGCACCTTCGCGGTCGAGCGCTTCGAGGCCCGCTTCGGTGCTGCCACCGGGTGAGGTGACGGCCTTGCGGACGTCGGCCGGGTGGCGCTCGCGCAGCAGCTCGGCCGTCCCCGCGGTCGTCTCGACCACCAGCTCGCGGGCCAGCTCGATGTCGAGCCCGGCGGCGGCGCCGGCGTCGGCCAGCGCCTCGACCGCCAGCGCCAAGTAGGCCGGGGCACAGCCCATGATCGCCGTCGCCTCGTCGAACTGGTCGTCGGGGAGGTCGACCACGTGGCCGAGCAGTTCGAGCTGGGCGCGCACCTCCGACCCGCCGTCGCCGGCGACGCACATCACTCCCTGCCGCACCTCGACACCGACGTTCGGCATCACCCGCAGCACCTCGGCCGCGGGCAGCGCTTCGCGCAGGCGGGCAAGCGGCACCGCCGCGAGGATCGAGACGACCCGCCGCGCCGCGCCTAGTTGCGGCGCCACCTCGTCCAGCATCCCCGGCTTGACCGCGAGGACGACGAAGTCGGCGCGCGCCGCCACCTCCTCGTTGCTGAGCGCCTCGCCGCCGAGCTCGGCTGCCAGCGCCGCCGCCCGGCCCGAACCGGAGTCCGAGAAGAGCATCGAGTCAAGCTCGCCGGCCCAGCCCCGCGCCATTGCGGCGGCCATGTTGCCGGAGCCGATGAAGCCGACGATCATCCCGGGCAGCCTAGTGACGGCGGGCTGCCCGCGGCTAGAGGAACAGCCCCGAGCCGACCCAGTCCTGGCTGTCGCGGGCGCCGGGCGGGAGGAAGAAGTAGCCGCCGCCTGTCGGCACGACGTAGTCGACCAGCGGCTCGCCTGCGAGTCTCTTCTGCACCGCTTCGAACTGGCGCTCCAGGTCCCGCTGGAAGGAGACGAAGACGAGGCCCATGTCGAGCTGGTCGGCCTCGTCGATCCCGCGCGAGTAGTTGTAGCCGCGGCGCAGGATGCGGCTGCCTTCGGTGTCGGGAGTGCGCGGCCGGGCCAGCCGGATGTGGGCGTCGAGCGGGATCCGCTCGCCCTTCGGGTCCTGCGCGTATTCGGGGTCGTCGAGCTCTGCGTCTTTGCCGAGCGGCGCCCCGGCCGCCTTGTCGCGCCCGATCATCAGCTCCTGCTCGCTGCGCGACACCCGGTCCCAGAACTCGACCCGGTTGCGGATGATCCGCACCACCTGGTAGGTGCCCCCGCGCGCCCAGACCGGCTCATCGCTTCCGGTCCAGACCAACCCCCGCATCGTCCGTTCGTTCTCGACGTCCGGATTCGCGGTGCCGTCCTTGAAGCCGAGCAGGTTGCGGCCGGCGCCTGACTCGCGCGTCGGCGAGGGCAGGAATCCCTCGATCTTCCAGCGTGGCCCGAGAACACCACGCGTCGAGCGCGAGACGTCGCGCAGGGCGTGGAGCAGGGTCTCCTCGGTGTTGGCACAGAGCTGGACGATGACGTCGCCGTGGCATTCGGACTGATCGAGATCGTCGTCGGGGAAGGCTGGCATCGGCCGCAGGCCGAGGGGCCGATGCGAGGCCAGCCCGTAGCGCTGGTCGAACAGCGACGCGCCGAAGCCGATCGTCACCGTCAGCGCGTCGGGACTGACGACCGGGCCGAGCACGCCCGAGTCGGGCGTCGGACCCTCCCCCGGGGAGCCGAGCAGCGCGTCGTAGCCGCCGCTGAGCAAGCGTCCCCGCTCGGACAGCGTCCGCAGGCCCTCGGCGAGTTCCGCCGGGGAGGCGGCGATCGCGTCGAAGGAAGCAAAGATCGCATGGCGCGGGCGCGCGGTCAGGATCCCGGCCTGGTGGGCGCCCTCGAAGCCGACCCGTTCGCTCAGCTTCCCTTCCACCGCGGTGACCGCCTCTGCGCGGGCGGCTGGGTCGACCCCGGCGATCCGGCTGATCGCGGCACCGGCGCCGGCCGCGACGCCGCCGATCAGGAGCTCTCGCCGTCGCAGGCTCATCTCGCTTCTGCCTCGACCGTGCCGATCGATGATTTCCGCGGTAGCGGCGGCCGGGGATCGATCACCTCCGGGACGTAGGCGAGCTGCTCGGCGGCGCCCGCGGTCAGCCCGGCGAGCCGGGTCTGGACCCGGTCGGGGACGCGGTCCCAGCGGGGCAGCGAGCCCCCGGCGGCTTCGACTTCGCTGATCGACGCGCGCAGCGCCGCCAGGCTGCGTTCGATCCGCTGCAGCAGCGTCGGGCTGCGCCGCGTGATCAAACCGTGCAGCGTGCCGAGCACGACTTCAGTTCCCTTCAGATTGGCCCGCAGCGCCCTCAGGGCACTGCCGCTCCAGGGGCTTTCGCGCCCCGAAAGCTGGAGGTCGAGCGTCCCCTCCAGGACCTCATGGCTGCGCAGCGCGTATTCGAGCGGTTCGATCTCGACCGTCGGCACGCTGCGGCGCAGCTTCGCGAGGTCAGCCGCCAGCGGCCCCACGTAGGGAGCGGCGTCGGCGGTCGAGCCCCTGCCCCAGAGCGCCAGCTCGATCCGGTGCAGACCGGTGAATTCAGGCGAGTCGACGCCGCCCCGCAGTCCACCGGAGCCGCCGTTGATGCTGGCATCGAGATCGCCGAAGGCGCCGTAGGCGGCGCCGATCGACTCGTAGCGTTCGTCGGCGGCGAGCCAGGCGCCGCGCGCGGCGGAGAGGTCGCCGGCGGCGACGGCGGCGCGCAGCCGCTGCACCTCACGCTGCATCGGTCCGAGTTGTGTCAAGACGTAACGGCGGTACTCGGCGGTCGGCCGCACGTAGTCGGCCGGCCGAACGCGCGGAATGTTTCCCGAGAGCAGGACGAGGTCTTCGAGCGGCTGCGCCGGCGGGCTGCCGGCACTCGTCGTGGCCGCGCCGCCGCCGCCGCAGCCGGCGAGCAGCGCCAGACTGGCGAGCGCTGCCGCGCAGGCTCCGAGGCCGACTCTCAAGAGCACTGCCTCGCGACGCTGACCAGCGCGTTCAGGGGGTGTTCGGAGAAGCTCTCGATCGTTGGATCGCGGTGCTGGTGGAAGCGCGGGGTGGCACCGGCGGCGAAACACCCGCTGGGGAAGAGCCGGACCAGGTACCGGGTCGTCCGTCCCACGCCCGTGACCGTTTCCCACTCGACCTCACAGCGGGTCAGCTCGGCGCGCTCGGCGCCGGTCGCCGCGGCGGCCCGCCCGCAGGAGACGCCTCGCACCAGCCCGGTCGGCAGTTTCTGGCCGAGGTCAGTCGCCGAATCGGGCGGCTGCGACATTACCGCCAGCCGGTAGAGACCGGCGTCGAAGGCATTGCCCAGCTGCCGCCGCAGTTCGAGGCCGGAGGCGTAGTGAGCTGGAGCGGCGGTGTCGCCGCCGCTCGCCGCGGCTCCGGAGGCCGAATCAGCACCCCCGGAGCCGCAGCCTCCCGAGCCCAGCGCGAGCGCCGGAATCAGGAGGCTCAGTGCGGCGAGTCGCTTCAGTGGCCGGTGCCTCGGTAGTGGGGCGAGCCACCGTGACCGTGGCCTTCGCCGTAGTAGCCACCCTGCTCCGGCGCGATCACCTCGTAGGTGCTGTTGGCGCCGTGCTGCTCGGTGAAGAAGATCCGCGCGCCGCGCTGGCGGCCCGGATCGTCGTAGCCGAGCAGACCCTTCACGCTGGTGTCTCCGTCGGAGACGAAGATCCCGGTCGGCTCGTTGTCCTCTTTGCCGGACCCAGCGGCCTCCGGATCGCGGCCGAGGGCGACGAGGCGCTTGGCGTCGGCCTGGATCGAGGAGTAGCTCTTGGTCAGGTCGTAGGACCAGATCGAGTCGAGCGCGTTCTCCTGGTCGTGGAGGGTGTCACCGCGATCCTCCGTGGTGAGGAACGTGGTGTCGTCGAGGAACGTGATGTTGTCGTAGGAGTTGTGCGTCTCGTCACCGAGCACGATCGTCTTCACCGTTCCGGTCTGGGCGCCGGCTTTCGGCATGTCGAGGCGCAGATACGCGCCCCACGATCCGCGGGCTGCGGCGCCCGGGTAGAGGCCAGCTTCCTTGTCGGTGTCGCCGGTCTCGTTGAAGACGAAGGACCGGAAGTCGGAGTCGGGGACGAACTTCCCGTTCTCCGGCCGCTTCAGCGGGGTGGCACCGGCTTTCTTCGCCGCCGCGTTGGCGTCGAAGCTGGCGGTGCCATCCGTGGCCGTGTCGTGGATCGTGATCCACTTGGCCTGTTGCGTTTCCCCCGAGTGGAGCTTCAGGGTCGGGGTGCCGAGCGCGTCATCACGCGCTCCAACCGGATCGACGGCGCGATTATGGAAGGTGATCGGTGTGCCTTCGACCGAGATCTGCAGCGCCTGCAGCTTGCCCTGGGTCAGATCTGCCTTGTTGTAAGGGACGAAGCGGTAGACGAAGGAGTTCGGCTGCTTGACCTTGGTCGTCGTGCCGTTGTCGACGACGCCGCTGCCGCCGGTGTCCTCGACCAGGTAGATGTTCCCGAGTGAGTCCGGAACGACGCCCTCGTAGCCGGCGCGGCCCATCGAGCCGTTGAGGAACTGGAGCGACGGCGTCGAGGTGCTGCTCCAACGCAGCGGCGTCGAGACCACCGCGCCGTTGCTGCCGGCCTCGCTGGTGAACAACAGCTGGCCGTTGAACGGGTCGTAGGTCGAGCCGTCGATGCTGCTCAGCCCGGTTTCACCGCTCGCGTCGACCGGGTTGATCAGCGTGATCCGGTGCGACGGTTCCTTGACGTCGAGGTTGATCCTGGTCAGGTAGGCCTTGCTGGAGCCGTTCTCGTGCCCCTGGATCAGGAAGTGCGTGCCGTAGTCGTATCCCGGCGTCGGACCGCCCGGGTTGAACGGCGTCGAGAGGTAGGTGTTCTGGTCCGGCTCGGTGCGCGTGCGGGCCAGCGGATCTTCGTTGTCTTCGAGGTACCCGTAGGTCGTGTAGATCGAGGTCGGGTTCTCCAGCGGGTCACTGCCCCTGGCGATCACGTCGAGCCCGAACCCACCTGCCAGCAGATTCGCCGTTGACCCTTTCGCCGGATTCGGCGATGGGACTCCGGACGAGATCTGCGCGTACGCGATGCCGGCTGCGAGCAGCACGAAAACCGCGACAGAAGCCACGATGAGCTTGCGCATTCCTTCTCCTCAGCAATTGGATGGACGATCTCTTCGGACGAGAGCGGTGCTGAGAGGGACGCTATGAAGGCCAGGACGGGCGTCTGTGACCGGCTGGTAACCGGGTTGTGAACTGATGGTGAAGGGTGGCGAGGGACGGCGAGGGATCAGGGTTTGGCGGGGGCGAGCCTCGGTAGGCCCCCCGAACGTCTTGCCGGTGAGGCCCGGCCTAGAAACCAGTCCCCAGAAACCACCTACGACTGATTGAAGAACCCCTTGTCGATCAACCGCGCCTTTTCCTCCGCCGAAACCTCGACATTCCGCGGCGTCAACAGAAACATCTTCTCCGCAATCCTCTGCATCCCCCCGTCCAACGCATACGTCAGCCCCGAGCAGAAGTCGATCATCCGCTTCGAGAGGTCGTGGTCGGCGGTCTGCAGGTTGAGGATCACCGGGACCGAGCGTTTGTACTGGTCGGCGACCTGCTGGGCGTCGTTGAAGTTGCGTGGGATCACCAGGTGGACCTGGAGGTCGCCACCGTCGTCGACCGGGCGCAGCGTGCGGGTGCGGCTGGCGGCAATCGGCTCGTCGTCGGCGAAGATGTCGTCGATTTCGTCGCGGCGGGCGCGGCGCGAGGTCGGCAGGCGGCGAACCGAGCCTTCGCCTCGATCGCGATCGCGGTCGCGCCGGCCCTCAGAGACTTCTTCGGTACCGGTTTCGGGTTCGAATTCGTCGTCGTATTCGGGACCGTAGTCCTGGTCCTCGGCGAGGCCGAAATAAACGAGAGCTCTGTGCCAGGTGTCGCGGAATGCCATTGCAGCGTTGATTCTGCCTGAGTTGCCTGAGTCCTTTACCGATTTTTCCCCAGGTTAGCGCTGAAACGCACGAAATCCGTCATATGAACAGGGTCGTGCCGAGGCGGATGATCGTCGCTCCCTCCTCGACGGCAACGCGCCAGTCCTGCGAGGTGCCCATCGAGAGGCGCGGCAGGCCGTGCTCGGCGGCGAGCGCGGCAAGGCGGGCGAAGTGCGGGCGCGAGCTCTCGGGGTCCTCGCTGAAGGGCGGCATCGTCATCAGGCCGCCGACCCGGACCGGGCAGCGGGCGATGAAGTCGCCCAGCGCAGCCGGAGCGACCCCGCCCTTGCCCTCCTCCTCGGCGACGTTGACCTCGACCAGCACCTCGGTCTCGGGGGTGCCGTGGCGCTCGAGCTGGGCGAGGACCGAGTCGGTGGCGACCGAGTGGATCAGTCGCACCAGCGGCAGGACCTGCTTGACCTTGCGGCTCTGCAGATTGCCGATGAAGTCCCAGGTGAACTGCTCGCCCCAGCGCTCGTGCTTGGCGGCGAGGTCCTGCTGGCGGTTCTCGCCGACCAGTCGCACGCCGGCCTCGGCCAGCGCGCCCATCTCCTCGAGCGGCACGTACTTGCAGGCGACGAGGACCTCGACCCCTTCCCCCGCCTCTGCCTGCACCCGGGCGAGGTTGGTCGCGACCTTCTCGGGGTCGATGCCGTGGATCAGGCCGGGCATGGGTGTCGGAGGCGAGAAGCGGTCACCTAGGCGGCGCGGGGCAGCGGCATCTCGGCGGTTGGAAATTCGATCGGGTTGAGCCAGGCGAGGCCGGCCTGGCGACCCGTCTTGCCCGCATCGCGGCGGTGGGAGAAGAAGAGCTCGCTTTCGCACGAGGTGCAGAGACCGGCACTCTCGACCTTGTCCACCCCGGCGGCCGCCAGCAGCCGCCGCGCCACCTCGGCAAGATCGAGCATGCGACCGTCGGCGATCCCCTCGCCGAGCCCCTCGAAGGCGGCCAGAACCTCGTCGCCGACCTCGTAGCAGCAGGGGCCGATCCCCGGCCCGATCGCCGCTTCGGTGGCGCCGGTCATCACCGACCCCTTGGCGATGATCCCGGCGGCGAGCGGCCGCCAGCCGCAGTGCAGCAGCGCCAGGCCGCGCGGGCCGAGCAGGGCGATCGGTAGGCAGTCGGCGACGAAGACTAGCGGCGTCAGCCCGGGCGCGGTGACGACGTGGCCGTCGGCCTCGGGCAGCGGACTGCCGGGCTCCGCGAACGGGCTCGGCGACTGCGGCCGCTCGTGGCGGATCACCTCGCCGCCATGCACCTGCAGGCCGATCGGCACCTGGCTGGGGTCGATCCCCAGCGCCGCGGCCAGCCGGCGCCGGTTCTCGCGCACCGCGCCCTCGTCGTCGTCGGTGAGGACGCCGAGGTTGAGGCTGTCGAAGGGCGGCTCGCTGACCCCGCCGAGGCGCGTCGTGAAGGCGGCGTGGGCGCCGTGCATCTTCGCCTCGAGCCACCTGACGCCGTTGCGCTCGCGCCAGTCCATGCCCTTACGAAAGCAGACGCGGCGACTTCCCGCGCGGCTCAATCCTCGCCAGCGGCGGCGAGGGCGACGGCGAGTTGCTGCTCGCGGTTCGTGGCCTCGCCGTCGAGGGCGGCGCTGCGGGCGGCGCGCAGCGCGCGGCCGAGCGCGGGCCCCTCCGGGACTCCGGCCGTCCGCAGCGCGTCACCGTCGATCTCGAGCGCCACCGAGCGCCACTCGCGCAGGTAATCATCAAGCCATTCTGCGCCGAGGGCTCGGGCCACGACGAGCTCGACCGGGTCGCGACCGCTCGCCAGTTCGTAGCCCTCGCTGGGGCGCGCCGGGCGCTCGGCCGCGAGCTGCTCCTCTCTCCCGGCCGGTCCGAGCGCGGCGACCAGCACCGCCTCGGCGTGCGGCGCTTCCTCGCGCCAGGGCTCTTCGCCGAGCAGCTCGGCGACCGCCTCGGCCAGTTCCGCTCCGCCCGGCCGCAGCTCGACCAGCCCCCACTCCGCCAGCAGCCGCAGCCCGGTGGGACCGGTCGGTTCGGCGGCGAGGCGGGCGAGCTCGGCGCCGCGCCTGTCATCGGAGAGGGTCGCGAGATCCGTGGCGCGGAGCAGGCGCTCGGTCTCCGGCTCGAGCCCAAACCCCAGGCGAGCGGCATAGCGCGCTGCGCGGATCGCCCGGGTCGGGTCATCCGCGAACGAGCGTGGGTGGAGGACTCGCAGCAGCCGCGCCCCGACGTCGGCGACGCCGCCGTGCGGATCGATCGCCTCCTCCCCGCCGACCGGGACGGCGATCGCATTGACCGTGAAGTCGCGGCGGGCGAGGTCAGCCTCGACATCGGCCGCAGGCGCAACCACCGGCAGGGCCCCCGGCTCCGGGTAGGTCTCGGTGCGAGCGCGGGCGATATCGATCCGGTGGCCGCCGAGCTCCACCGTCGCCGTCCCGAAACGGTCGTGCGCGGTCCCCGGGTGGCTGCTCAGCGCCGCCGCCAGCTCGGCGGCGTCGCCGGTCGTCAGCAGGTCGAGGTCGCCGCGCCCGCGCCCCAGCAGAGCATCGCGCACCGCGCCACCGACCACGTAGGTCGGAGAGCTCGCCGCCGCAGCGATCGCCTCCAGCTCCGGGTAGAGCTCGCGCAGCTCCTGCCCGAGGCCGGCTGCTGGCTGTGGTGCGCCGTTCATCCTGCTTGCCTACCATGACCGCCGCCGCGGATGGTCGACGGGG
>Ga0070668_100003025_pt1 | contig 12438 bp, 7 predicted proteins | sample KBSS43metaG_FD_64661 | JGI IMG/M metagenome (GOLD analysis project Ga0070668, IMG submission 64661) | Switchgrass rhizosphere microbial communities from Kellogg Biological Station, Michigan, USA - KBS S4-3 metaG | ecosystem: Host-associated > Plants > Roots > Rhizosphere > Soil ... | reverse complement strand
GGAGCGCCCTTTCCGGTCTCCACGAGCGACTTCAGGCTCATCAGAAACATCGCCCACTTCGTGCTGCAGTGGTACATGAATTCCACCGGTTCCTTCCAGCCGTGGTGCTTGAACAGCACGACGCAATAGTCGCCCTCTTGCCTGAGATCAAAACTGATGCGCGTGCCGATCCATTCGACAGGTCCGTCGAGCACCTCCCAGAGCACGCGAGCATTTGGCACGAGTTCGACGACCTTCATGTCGAAGCCGCCAAGGTGGCGTCCGCCGGCGCTGAAGTTGAACTGGAGCCTTCCGCCGACCTTGCTCTCGCCCTTCGTGTCGACAGTCCACCAGGCAGCCGCGCCTTCGCGCGTGGCCAATGCCTTGTAGACTTCAGCGACCGGCGACTTGATTCCGACTCTATGCAGTATGTCCACGATGGTTCTCCTTGCGGGTTGATTGGGATTGACAGCGTGCATAGTTTTAGCGGCATCGATCCGGAGGTGAGAGTGACAAGTTTGTCGGGATTTCGATGGACTCCCTGATAACGGCCGCAGCGCGCGCGCTCGCGGCGGGCCATCCGCTCGGGGCGTTGAAGCTGGTTGCGCTGCGCGACGACGCGGCCGCGCTCGCGCTGCGCGGGATCGCAATGGCGCAGCTGGGTGAATTCATTCGCGCGAAGGCACTGCTGCGAAGTGCTGCACGCGCCTTTGGTCCGCGAGAGGCCGTGGCGCGTGCGCGCTGCGTCGTAGCCGAGGCGGAGATCGCGCTGGCCTCACGCGATCTGGGATGGAAGGCCAAGGCACTCGACGCGGCGCGGGCGACACTCGACGAGCACGGGGACCGCGTGAACGCTGCGCATGCGCGCAATCTCGAGGTCCGCCGCTTGCTGCTCATCGGACGGCTCGACGACGCCGAGCGCGCGCTGACCAGGGTGTCCGCACCGCTGCCGCCGGCGTTGATGGCCGTTCACGAGCTCGTGGTCGCGGGCATTGCGATGCGGCGCTTGCGCACGAGGGAGGCGCGCGGGGCACTCACCCGGGCCGAGGGCACGGCACGGGCTGCGCGCATTCCCGCGCTGATAGCCGAGGTCGAGAGCGCTCGCCTTCTGTTGGATACGCCCGCGGCGCGGCTGATCGAGAATGGTCGTGAACGACCGCTTCTGCTCGACGAGGTCGAAGACTTGTTCGCCTCGAAGGCATTCGTGGTGGACGCCTGTCGCCACGTCGTGCGTCACGAAGGCAAGCTCATCCCGCTGGCGAAGCGGCCGGTGTTGTTCAACCTCGCGCGCGCGCTGGCCGAGGCCTGGCCCGCAGACGTGCCGCGGGACGCTCTCGTCGCGCGCGCGTTCCGCTTGAAGCTCGCCGATGAGTCGCATCGCGCACGCCTGCGCGTCGAAATGGGCCGCCTTCGCAAACTGCTGTCGGCCATCGCCGACGTGAGCGCGACAAAGTCCGGGTTCATGCTGGCGCCGCGCCATGCCCGCAGCGTCGTGGTACTCGCACGGCCCGTCGAGGAGAAGCATGCGGGCGTGCTCGCGCTTCTTGCCGATGGTGAAGCGTGGTCGAGTTCGGCATTGAGTCTATCGCTGGGAACGGGCCAGCGCAGCGTGCAGCGCGCGCTCGATGCGCTTGCGGCCGCGGGCAAGGTGCAGTCATTCGGTCACGGTAGGGCCCGCCGTTGGCTGACGCCACCCGTGCCGGGATTCACGACGACTTTGTTACTCCCGTCAGCGCTGCCGATTGACTAGGATCGACGCATGAACAAGACAACTGCCGAAGTCATCCGTGAGTACGGGCCCTATCCCGATGTCGACAGCGTGAACGGCGTCACCTACGACGGCCGGAACATCTGGTTTGCATCAGGCGACAAGCTGAATGCGATCGATCCCGCAAATGGAAAGATGCTGCGAGCGATCGATGTCGCCGCTCACGCAGGCACCGCCTTCGATGGCGAACACCTGTTTCAGATTGCCGAATCACGCATCCAGAAGATAGATCCTGAGACCGGCCGCATTCTCGCGACGATTCCGGCGCCCGGCGGCGGCGGCGACTCGGGACTTGCGTGGGCGGAAGGGACGCTGTGGGTGGGCGAGCACCGGAATCGAAAGATTCATCAGATCGATCCCGCAACGGGAAAGGTACTTCGCACGATCGAGTCCAACCGCTTCGTCACTGGTGTCACCTGGGCTGACGGTGAGCTGTGGCACGCCACCTGGGAGGGCGACGAGAGCGACTTGCGTCGCGTCGATCCGAAAACGGGGAAGGTTTTGCAGAAGCTCGACATGCCGGCCGGAGTAAATATTTCGGGACTCGAGTCCGATGGCGCCGATCTGTTCTTCTGTGGCGCGGGAAAGGCCGGAAAGGTCAGGGTTGTTCGACGGCCGAAAAACAGGGGCTGATTGCGCGACGCCCTGCATGCCAACGAGGCGCCGAGGTATTTGCTCGAGTTATTCAATCCCTCGCGCTTCTTCTCATTCCCGTGTCCCGCTGCTGCCAGCCTTGACTAACGCCTCGAACCGCGGATCCTTGCGCAACGGATCCCACACCGGATCGATCTTCAGCCGTTCGATCGACATCACGCCACCGGCCGATAGCGACAACAGTTGCCCGATGACTTTCAGCGACTCATCGGCTGCGCCGGCGTGTGCGGCGATTTGTGCCAATCCGACGAGTTCGTTCGCACCGCCGTTGTAGGCATCCTTCTCGATCGGCAGCAGCGTGACGCCTTTGCGCGCGGCGGCAAGCGCGGCGCTGTTGTTGCCGAGACAGACGTTGACCCAGGCAGATTGGTGCAGCAGGCCGAGCAGATCCGGATGCTGCTCGATCTGCTCGCGCAACAGCGGCGCAAGTTGTTCGCACTCGGACCTGACCGCGGCGCCTTCTCCGGCGATGATCCGGATTGCCACTCGCGCGACGCGCCCGGTGCGGCGCTCCTCTTCGGTGCCGGTCGGCGCGCCGTCCCACGCTTTCAGCGCGTCGGCGTAACGGCGGTCGAAAATATCGGCCGAGACCAGCGGGTTTACCAGGTTCAGCACGTCGCCGCCGTACACGTTGTTTGCGGAAATGCGCCAGTCCGGCGGCGTCTTGTACGCCTCGCGCGCACCGCGCACATCGCCGAATCCGAAAAGGTAGGTCACGCGCAGGAAGTCCTTCGCGTTGGCGTTTCCCGGATCGAGCTCGAGCGCGAGTTGCAGTTCGCGCTCGGCGTCTTTGTAGCGGCGCATATACACGAGGGTAGCGCCGCGTTCGCTGCGCAGGTTTGCGTCGCGCGGCGACAGGGGCAGCCCCTGGTCCATGTACGCCAGCGACTGCTGCCATTCGCCCTTGCGGCGTGCAATGAAGGCCAAGCCGGCGTAGGCGTCGGCGCTGTTTGCCGCCAGCTGCAGCGTACGCTGGAATTCGGCGACAGCTGCGTCGTAGCGGCGGAACCCCCAGTAGTGGTGGTAGCCCAGCGCCAGGTGCGCTTGCGGCAGATTCGGCTCCAGCGCAAGCGCGTGTTCGATCAAGGCCTTCACTTCGCCCAGTTCCGCGTTTGTCAGCGGCGTCGCGAACCAGTGGCGGCGCATCTGGCACAGAGCAAGCTGCGCGTAAGCCAGCGCAAACCCCGGATCGAGCACGATCGCGGCGCGGTAGTCGGCATCGGCGAGAAGGAAAGTCTCCTCCTGCCAGCTGGCGCCGGCCTGCTGCGCCTTGTACTCGGCCTTGAGGAACAAGTCGTACGCCGCAGCATTGCGCGTCGGCAGGCTGGAGACACTTGCCGATTCCGCCGCGGTCAGGCGCGCCGCGAGTGCGTCGGCGATCTTCTGCGCGACTTCGCCTTCGACGCCGAAGATATTGTCCAGAGTGCGCGGATAGGCCTCCGCCCACAGATGCTTGTCGCTGGCGGCATCGATCAACTGCACGTTGATCAACACCTGGTCGCCGGATTTCTGCACGCTGCCTTCGAGGATCGTGCCGACGCCGAGTTGGCGCGCAATCGTCTTCAGATCATCGGGGTGACTCGCGTATTTCTCCGTCGACGTACGCGAGATCACTTTCAGCTCGGCGATAGCAGCGAGCTTGGTCAGGATCATGTCCTGCATGCCGCTGGCGAAATACGCATTCGCCTTTTCGTCGCTGAGATTTTCGAACGGAAGGACGGCGATCGCCTTGTGGTCGGCGGAAATGGGGTCAGAGTCATTTTCCGCGCGACGGACGCTTCCGTGCGCGCCGGCATGACCGCCGGAATTTGACTCTGACCCCATTTCCGACGCATTGCCCGCAAACTTCCACAGGAAGCCGCCGCCGATGCCGAGCAGCAACGCGAGCAGCAGCAGTTCAGTCCCCGAGACCCGCTGCACGCCCCGCTCGCCGTGATACCAGGCCAGCACCAGCGTGACGAATAAACCGACGCACAGCACGATGATCAACGCGCGCTCTATCGACACCGGCCAGCCGAACTTGGCGGCGACGATGTCGGTGCCCTGCAGCAGAGCGAATGCTGCGGCGACGTAGGCGAGCGCCCATTGCACGAGCTTGCGTTCGCGCAGGCGTATCAGGAAATCGTTCAAACGGCAAACCCCCCGTGCCCGTCTTCTTTCATGGCTTCTCCTGCGCGATGGCACGGAGCCCTTCCATGATTTCCCGGTTGTTGCCGGTCAGGTCCGCCAGTCTCGTCTCGATATCGGCAACGCGCAGGCGCAAGAGCGGCACGATCGTCGGGTTCGATCGAAGATCAGCCGCCGCTGCCCGGACCGTGCCCGCGTCGAGCTCCGGATGGCAGTCGTAGTCGAGGACGCCGGCGATGCCCGCGTAATCGCCGACTTTCAGAAATCGATCGCCGCAACTCTTGGCGAGCGCCCGTTGCACGGCATTCGGGACGGCCATCCGGAAAGCTTCTCGATAACGTGACTGCATCCCTTCCCGGACCATGTTGTCCAGCGTGGGCATGTTGTAGACGCGCATCGCCGTGTCGCGCAGCACCCGGTCACGGATCAATCCGATCGTGCCGGTTGAAATCAGCTCGTCGTAGGTGGCCCGGCGCCGCAACTTCTGCTTGTATTGCGTCGCGCGATAGGCGCTGATCAACAACGCTTCGTCCGACGCCGGCGCCGCTCCGTCGAGCGCCTGGACGGTCCGTTCCGCATTTTCCAGTACGACGCGGCTGTACTGGATCATCATCTGATAGCCCCAATCCTCCTCGCGCAAGTCTTCCTTCAGGTGCACGGTGAATTCCGCGGCCTGGCGGTTCGTGGTGCGTTCCAGATTCCAGTTCGATACCTGCGTGCCGATGAAGACGCCGAGGATCACGATCAACAGTTCGATGACGACGGCGGTCCAATGCTGCAGCTTGAGGTGTTCGATGATGCGACGCAGGATCATGGCGATGGCCTTCCCGCGAGGCGCGAATCGGATCGTTGCTCGCATCCAGCCAGCGTCGACACGGTCAGTGCTCCTCCGCTGTCGGCCCGCATGCGAAATCGTCGCTGCCAACCGGATGGCACAGCGCGGGCCAGCCCTTCTCTCGCCAGTAGGCAACGAAGCCGTAGCGCACGAGGGTTTCCCTGATGCGTGCATCGCGCAGGAGCGGTTGTCCTACCGGCTCGGCAAGGGGGACAAAGAAGGAGTAGCGGCCGATGCGTGCCTGGTCCCGCTCGAATGATGCAAGGAACAGGTCAATGTCGCCACGCACGATCGCATAGACGTCGTTCAGTGTTTGCTCGGCAACGATCCGGCGCGCTTCAGTGTCGTTCGCACCGGGATCCTTCGCTGCCCAGTGAAACATAATCAGGTCCGCGGCCACCACGGCCGGGGCAACACGCTCGGCGGCGGCAAATTCGGTGCGCGCTGTTTCGACGTTGCCCTGGAACAGCGCCAGCATCGCTCGTCCGAGGCGGCCGCGCCGATTGTCCGGATCGATTTCGACCGTGTTCGCGGAAGCTTCATCGACCAGTTCGGCGCGGCCGGTTGCGAACCCGACCTGCTGGATCCGCCACCAGTAGTTCGCGACATGCGGATCGAGGGCGAGGAGTTCACGCGACACGACTTCGCTCTCCTGCACGTATCCGGTGCAAAGCAGCAACTCCGCGAGGTCCTCGCGAACGTCGGAATAGCTGGGATCGGCCTTGATCGACTCGAGATACGCGCGCTCGGCTTCGGCATAACGGCCCTGCGCGCGGGCAACGTTGCCGCGTGCGTGAATCGTCATTGCCGCTTTCGGGTCGAGTGCCACCGCACGCTCGGCGGCAGCGACCATCCGTGCATAGCTGTCGCCGATCTCGGCACGCTGCTCGTCGGTCGTCCACCAGTACACGACCTCGTGCGCGAGCGCGAGCGACGCCCAGCCCGCGGCAAATTGCGGCGCCAGGTCTACCGCGCGCCGCAGGTGTGCGACCGCGTCGCCGATGTTCCTGCGCGCGCGATACAGTGCTCGACCCTTGAGGTACTCGTCGTACGCGTCCGGATCGATCGCCGCCCGCGCGGCGGGGAGCTCGCCTACGCCGAGCTTGACCTGCAGTTGCTCGCCGATATTGCGCGCGATATCGTCCTGCAGCGCGAATACACTCTTGAGTTCGCGGTCGTAACGCTCGGACCACAGATGGAATCCGTCCGCGACGCGGATCAGCTGGGCGGTCACGCGCACCTGGTCGCCATCCCGCCGCACGCTGCCTTCGACGATGTTGCCGACTCCAAGCTTGCGTCCGATCTCGCGCACGTCCCCGCCCTTGCCCTTGAACTCGAACACCGACGTGCGCGCCGCGACGTTGAGCTTCGGGATCTTGGCCAGAACATTCAGCAGCTCTTCGGTCATGCCGTCCGAGAAATATTCCTCGTCGGCCTTGCCGCTCATGTTGGCGAACGGCAGCACGGCGACCGATGGATGCGTGCTCGCCGGCACGTCGCCGGCGCGATACGACGGCTGGCCCTTGAAGTACCAGCCGAGTGCCAGGCCCGCCAGCGCCGCGGCCGCGACATACACGCCGACCGTCGCGCGGGCGCTGGTGCCCTCGGCCTTCACACCGTCGCGCGTCATGTCGAACATCCAGGCAAACACCAGCGCGATCGGAAAGCCCAGCATCGCAATCAGGATGAAAACGCGCAGCGCCCAAGGCGGCGCGTCGAATGCGGGAAATCCGATCGATACGGCTTGCACCGAGAGCCAGGCGACGACGAGATACGCGCCGCCGACCTTGAATACCTTGCGCCGCTTGAGTTCGTCGATCAGCGACATCGTTACCCTTTCTTCCCGCAGACTTTCGCAGCATATGGGTCTTTCGTCTTCAGACGCTCGATGACGGCGATGAAACGCGGATCGCAGCGGATCGGATCCAGGACGGGCAGCATGACGGTCCAGTCTGCAGTGCCGCCGATTTCCGCCGCAAGATGTTCAAGATTGGCGAGTGCAAGGCCCGGCTCGCCCAGCAGGATCAGCACGGCCGGCATGTCGTACCCTTCCAGCGCGTTGCCGCTGGCCTGATCCAGGCCGCTGTCGAACGGCAGCGCGGCGTAGCGTCGTGCGAGCGCGCCCTTGTCGCCGCGCCCTGCGAGAGCCTCGGTCAACTCGCGGCCTTGCGCGGCGGCGCTCGGGTTCTTGCCCGCCGCGAGCCGCTCCAGCATCGACCGCGCCGCGCTGAAATTGCCAAGCTGCAGTTCGACCAGCCCGATATCCTCGTGGCAGGCAAACCAGGCCGGGTCGATCTCGAGCGCGCGCAGGCAACGCTCTTTCGCCTCGACGTCGCGATTCAGTGTCCGCAACGCGAAGGCGTGGTTCTCGGCCACGATGAGCGAACGTGGATCCAGCGCCGATGCGCGTTCCAGCGCTGCAAGGCCTCCGGCGAGGTCGCCGCTCGTCATCAACACAGTTCCACGCCACTGGAAGGCCGTCGCGAACGAAGGCCGCAAATCGATCGATCTCCTCAACAGCACGTCGGCCGTGGCCCGGCGCCGCTCCTGCGCTGCGACCATTCCCAACGCCGCATAGGGCTCGGACAACGCAGCGTCGAGCGCCAACGCGCGCTCGGCGGCGTCCGTCGCACGTGCCAGCGTTTCCGCGTAGGAAATGCGCGCGCTGTACGAGCCCAGGATCGAATAGATCAAGGCCAGCCCACCGTATCCCTGCGCGTATCCGGAATCGGCCTTGACCGCACTCTCGAACAGGTCGACTGCCTGCCAGAGAGCGTCGTCGCGGCGCGTCTGCCACAGCGCAATGCCGCGCAGGTAAAGGTCGTAGGCGGCGAGATCGCGAGTACCAGCCGTTGTTTTCCCGCCTGCGGACGCACCTGCGATCTGAACCTGCAGTTCGTCACCGATCGCCTTGGCGATCTCGTCCTGGATCGCAAAGATGTCGGAGAGTTTTCGATCGTAGGTCTGCGACCAGACGTGGTAGCCCTTCTTCGCGTCGATCAGCTGCGCCGTGATGCGCACGCGGTCGTCCTGCTTGCGCACGCTGCCCTCGAGCACCATGCGTACCTGCAACTGCCGCGCGATCTCGGGAATTTCCTGATTCTTGCCCTTGAACGAAAACGACGACGTGCGCGCGGCGACCTGCAGACCGACGGTGCGTGCGAGCACGTTGAGTATTTCCTCGCTGATGCCGTCGGAAAAGTATTCGTTCGCGGCATCGCCCGACATGTTGACGAACGGCAACACGGCAATCGAATGCTCGTCGACCGCGGGACCTGCCGCCGTGGCCGCGGTTGCGGTAATTGCCTGCGTCGTGGCCACCACGAGTGCCGCGTCGCGCCGCGGCGCCAGAACGAGTCGATCGAAAGCGAAATAGGTCAGCGCCAGCAGCAGCACGACGATGATCATGCGGTCCATGCGGCGCGCTGTTTGCGGCGCGATCGACTGCTCCGGCCGTACCTCGGCATCGCGCTTGATTCCGTCTGGAGTCAATTCAAATACCCACGCGAACACCAGGGCCGGAATGAGCCCGAGCGCCAGCACGATCACGATGCTGCGCGGGATCCATTCCGGCGCGCCGAACATCGGCAACACCGTGCCGGCGACCTGGGTCAACAGCCACGCGCCGACCAGATACAACCCGGCCATGCGGATGACGTTGCGGCGCCTGAGTTCGGCGAGCAGGCTCATGCGACAACCAGCCCGTCAGTGGCAGACATAGTCGCCCGGTCCCTTGCGCTCGCAATCATCCGGAGCGCCGTATTTTTCCCAGATCTGCGTCAACTTCGTCTTCCGCGCAAACTCCGGGAATTGCGCCAGCGTGCGCGCGACCGTGCCGTGCGACGACCACAGCCAGACCATGAACAGCGTGTCATTGGATGTCTGCGGATCTTCGACCAACGCGAGCGCGCGCGCCGGTTCCGCGAGTTGGAGCAATGCCCACGGCGCTCCGGCGGACACCGTCTTCGGACGCGTCGCGAGATACGCGTCGATCATCGCTACTGCCTTGGCACGGCTGGCCGCGTCGCCGAAAACTGCTTGCGCCAATACCGCCGATGTTCCCTCGGGAAATCCGTTGAGCGTCGAGCGCGTGCCGCGCGTGTAATGCGCTATTGCATCGGAATTCCGGCCTTCAGCATGGGCCAAGAGCGCAAGCTGGATTTCCGCGGGAGCCAGACCCTGGTCCGCGGAGCGCTGCGCCATCCGTCGCGCGCTCTCACGATCGCCGGCTTCGAGGTAGAAAAATGCACGCCACGAAAGAGCATTGGGCAGCAACGGATCGATCGCCAGCGCGCGATCGACGCTGGCGATCCCCAGCTTGCGATACCCGGCGTCGTATTGGCTCAGGCCAAGCCAGAAAGTCGCAGTCGCATCGCTCGGGTCGAGCGTCACGGCATGCTCCAGCGATTCGCGCGCGGCGGCCCACTCGCGCCGATACTCGTGAAAGACGCCCAACGCCGCGTACGGTTCACCGATGGTCGTGTCGAGATCTATCGCGACTCGCGCCTCTCGCTCGGCATTTGCCTGCGCTTCGGCCAGATCGTAGGTGTTGTCGTAGTTATTCGCGATCGCGTAAAACGACGCCAGCCGCGCGTGCGCGCGCGCGTATTTCGGATCGAGGCGAATCGCCTCCTTCAAGTCGGCGATGGCATCGGGAAAGTGCGCACCGTCGCGTCGATTGAAAATCGCCGTCGCCTGCAGATAGAGGGCGTAGGCTTCAGGGTTCGTCGTCGCGACCGGCACCAGGCGCGTCTTCTGTTCGCCGGCCAGAACGACCTTGAGCTGGTCGGTGATGGCGCGTGCGATGCGTTCCTGCAGTTCGAACACATCCCTCAGGTCGCCGTCGTAGCTCTGTGACCACAGATGAAAACCGTCGGATGCCTGGATCAGCTGCGCGGTGATGCGCACCTTGTCGTCCTGCTTGCGCACCGAGCCCTCGAGAACGTTCGCAACGCCGAGCGTCTTGCCGATCGCGCGCAGATCCTCATTCTTGCCCTTGAAGAAGAACGACGACGTGCGCCCTGCCACCTTCAGATCCTTCACCTGCGCGAGCGCGTTGAGGATTTCCTCCGCCATGCCGTCGGAGAAGTATTCCTGGTCGTGCGCCGGACTCAGGTCGGTGAACGGCAGCACGGCAACCGACTTCCGATCGATCGCGTCGGAAGATCGTGCGGGCGCGCTGTTGTTGCCCGATGTTTTCAGAGCTTCCTGATCAACGTGCGTCATCGAAGCGATTAGCGAAGCCTCGTGCCGCGGCGCCAAAACGAACTTGTCGAATCCGAAATACGTCAGAGCCAGCAGCAGTACGGCAATAATCATGCGATCCAATCGGCGCGTGGTTTGCACTGCGACAGTCCGATTGGGCTCGACTTCAGCATCGCGCTTGATGCCGTCCGGCGTCAGCTCGAACACCCAGGAAAAGATCAACGCCGGCACCAGGCCGACCGCCAGCAAGCCTACCAGCGTCTTCAACACCCACGATGGAGCGTCGAACACCGGCAGCAACGTTCCCGTGACCTGCACGATCAGCCACGAACCGACGAGGTACAGCCCCGCCATGCGGATGACGTTGCGGCGCTTGAGTTCGTCAATCAGCGACATTGTCAGCCTTTGTTTCCACGGACGCCGGGGCACTCATGCTCGAATTCCGCGACAAGGATCAATGTGGCAGCCCCATCTTTTGCAGAAACGCGGGATAGCGCGCATCGCTGCGCAATGACGCGAGCAGCGGGTCGATCAGGATGAAGGACAGGCCACCATCGCGCTGGACCAGCGCGCGTTCGAGCCATTCAAACGCCTTGTCGTTTTCGCCGCGCCAGGCGTAGACCTGCACGATCTGGTAGGCCGCGCCCACGGCGAAACCGGTGATCTCTTCTTCGAGTGCCGCCTGCGATTCCGCGGCATGCCCCAACGTGTGTTCGGCGATGGCGATACCTGCATTGCTGTACACCCTTCCGGATTTGCGGAAGTCCGCCAGCGCATCGTCGGCCTTTCCCTCGAGCAGGCTCGTGACGCCGCGATGGAAGTGCGCAGCCTCGGAGTCTGGAGCGATCTGCAACGCGCGATCCAGGTCGTGGCGAGCGGCGGAAAAGTCCCCGGTGCCGTTGTGCAGGCGACCCATCTGCAGCCATGAAGCGGACCTCAAGGGATCCAGATCGATCGCCTTCCGGGCGGCGGCAATGGCCTCTGGTACGCGGCCCAGCACTCTCATCAAACTGCTGTAACCGGCGTGCGCGTTGCTGTCGCCTGGATTGAGCGCGAGCGCTTTTTCGAGGTCGGCCTGGGCCCCGGCCCAATCGCGCTTGAAGGTAATGCGGCAGAATGCGCGAGCAGAATAGCCATCGGCCAGATCCGGCTCGAGTGCGATGCCTTTCTCGACATCGGCGAGTGACTGGTCCATGCCCGCACTGTCGCCCAACCGGTCGGCGACAAATCCTTCGAGCCTCGCAAGCGCTGCGTAGGCGGCGCCGTACTGCGGATCGAGCGCGATCGCTCGCCGGTACGCGGCAACGGCAAGTTGCGCATCATCCATCGTGCCGCGTTCAGCGAAGTTCTTGCCAAGCAGATATTGGTTATAGGCCTCGATGTTGCCGCTGCGATGCGAGTTCGTTATGACTTGGTTCGAAAGCAGGCGCACCTTCAGCGCGGCGACAACCTCGCTGGCGATCTCGTCCTGCACCTTGAACACGTCGGTCAGTTCGCGATCATAGGTCTGTGACCACAGGTGCGAACTGTCGATCGCGCGGATCAACTGCGCGGTGATGCGCAAGGTGTTGCCCGATTTGCGTACGCTGCCTTCGAGGACATTGGCGACATTCAGTGCTTTCGCGATCGTGGCGACGTCGGCTTCCTTGCCCCTGAACGAGAATGACGATGTACGCGCGATAACCCGCAATTGCGGCAGTTGCGCCAGCAGGTTCAGCAGTTCTTCGGACAGCCCGTCGGAGAAATATTCCTGCTCCTTGTCCGAGCTCATGTTGACGAATGGCAGCACGGCTATCGATGCGTCGCTTGCATGGCCCGGCGCGGGCACGCCTGTTTCCGCTTTCGCGCTGGCTTGAACTGCAGCGTTGGA
>Ga0070668_100003024_pt1 | contig 12438 bp, 7 predicted proteins | sample KBSS43metaG_FD_64661 | JGI IMG/M metagenome (GOLD analysis project Ga0070668, IMG submission 64661) | Switchgrass rhizosphere microbial communities from Kellogg Biological Station, Michigan, USA - KBS S4-3 metaG | ecosystem: Host-associated > Plants > Roots > Rhizosphere > Soil ... | reverse complement strand
TTTTCCCCCGCCTCGTCGCCAACGAACACCGCATACCCTTCACCCGGGGCCTGCTCCCCACCGGGATCGCGCCTTTCGACAACCTGTTGGGCGGCGGCGTGAACACCGGCACCAGCACCCTGATCATCGGTCCGGCGGGGACGGGCAAATCCCTGATGGCGGTTGTCTTCGCGATCGCGGCCATTCGGCGGGGCGAAAAGGCCGGCCTGTTCATTTTCGACGAGGAACTCGGCATCCTCTACGACCGGATGCTCGGTCTCGGCTACGACCTGCAGGCCTTGAGAGACAGTGGCGACCTCCTGATCGAACAGGTTGACGCCGCCGAGCTTTCACCTGGCGAGTTCGCCCATCGTGTTCGCCATTGCGTCACCACCAACAATATCAAGACGGTGGTGATCGACAGCCTGAATGGCTACCAGGCGGCGATGCCGCAGGAACACTCGTTGATCCTGCACATGCACGAACTCCTGCAGTACCTGAATCGTCAGGGAGCCACGACCTTGATGACCATCGCCCAGCACGGGCTGGTCGGCGACATGCAGTCACCCGTCGACGTCACCTATCTGGCGGATACGGTCATTCTGCTGCGCTACTTCGAAGCGCTGGGTAAGGTGCGCCGGGCGGTTTCAGTGATCAAGAAACGAACCGGCGGCCATGAATCGACGATCCGTGAATTTCGCATCGGCCCGAAGGGCCTGACGATTGGCGAGCCCTTGTCCGAGTTCCAGGGGGTATTGAAAGGCGTCCCAACCTATGTCGGCGCCACCGGCCCCCTGATCCAGGAGAACGAGGCGTGATTCCTGGCCCCCTGTCTGAACGTGCGCTGGTGCTCGCGCCCACGGGGCGGGATGCGCAGGTCGCCGTCCAGATCTTGAAAGAGGCCGGTTTTCCCGCCCAGACCGCGAGCGGCCTTCCCGAACTGGTGGCCGAGCTGGAAAAAGGCGCCGGTCTCGCCGTCATCGCCGACGAGGCGCTGCAGACCGCCGATGTGCGTGGCCTGGTCGAGTTTCTCAGCAGCCAGCCCGCCTGGTCCGATATCCCAATCGTGCTGATGACCTCCCATGGCGGCGGGCCCGAGCGGAACCCCGCGGCCGGACGCCTCGCGGACCTCTTGGGAAACGTCACCTTTCTGGAACGGCCCTTCCATCCCACCACCCTGGCCAGCGTGATCCGCACCGCCGTGCGGTCACGTCGTCGGCAGTACGATGCGCGCGCGCGCCTCGTCGAGCTTGCCGATCTCACCCAGACCCTGGAGGAACGGGTCGATGAACGGACCAAGGCCCTGATGGAAGAGGTCGCCGCCCGCGAACGGGCGCAGGACCAGCTGCGCCAGGCTCAGAAGCTCGAAAGCATCGGCAAGCTCACCGGCGGCGTCGCCCACGACTTCAACAACCTCCTGGCCGCCGTGATGGGCAACCTCGAGCTGTTGCGCAAACGCGTCGGCGACGACGAGCGCGCGCAGCGCTATATCTCCGGTGCAGTGCAGGGCGCCGAACGCGGCGCCGCCCTCACGCAGCGTCTCCTGGCCTTCGCGCGCCAACAGGACCTGACGCCCCAGGCCGTCGACTTGAAAACCCTGATCGGCGGAATGAGCGACCTCCTCGACCGTTCCCTCGGTCCGCAGGTTCTGGTGAACCTGAAACTGCCGCCCGGCCTGCCGCCCGCCAAGGTCGACGCCAACCAGGTCGAGCTCGCCATCCTGAACCTGGCGATCAACGCGCGTGACGCCATGCCGGAGGGCGGCGAGATCACCATCTCGCTACGCAGCGAGACCGTACGCCGCGGGCGGGATCTCGCCGCCGGCGACTATCTGCGCATCGATATCGCCGACACCGGCTGCGGCATGGCGCCGGACGTCGCCAAGATGGCGATCGAGCCGTTTTTCTCAACCAAGCCGGTGGGCAAGGGCACAGGACTTGGGCTGTCGATGGTCCACGGGCTGGCGATGCAGCTGGGCGGCAAACTCGGCTTGAAAAGCACCGTCGGCCGCGGCACCACCGCGACCCTGTGGCTGCCCGTCGCACCGGCCGAGGCGCGCCCGGCGACGATCGCGCCGCAGGTCCAATCGTTCGCCCCGGCCCGCCCCGCGACGATCCTGCTGGTCGACGACGACCCGCTCATCGCGACCTCGACCTGCGATATGCTTGAGGATCTTGGCCATACGGTCATCGAAACCAATTCCGGCCCCAGCGCCCTGGAGGTGCTGCGCGGTCATCAAGCCATCGACTTGATGGTCACCGACTACGCCATGGCCGGGATGACGGGGGTGGAGCTCGCCAAGGCCGCCAAATCGCTGCGCCCCTCCTTGCCGATCCTGCTCGCCACCGGCTATGCGGACCTTACCGAAGGCTCCGGCGCGGATCTTCCCCGGCTTGCCAAGCCCTATCACCAGGCGCAGCTTCGTCAGGAAATCGAACGCCTTCTGGCGTAAGGCGGAGCGGACGCATGAGCGAACTTCAGGCCGTCAATAACGTCGAAGCCGGCCGCTTCGAAATCCGCCTGGGCGACGAGGTGGCCTTCACCGAATACCGCCACACCGAGCGCGGCATCCTCTTCCCGCACACCCTGGTCCCGGTCTCAATGGAAGGTCACGGCATCGGCGGAAAACTGGCCCGCGCCGCCCTCGACTGGGCGCGGTCGCAAGGCCAGCAGGTTCTGCCCGTCTGCACCTTCATCGCCGGCTTCATCACCAGGCACGCCGAATACCACGACCTGGTCCACCCGCTCTATCGCTCGGCGCTGCACCTGCACGATGCGGAACTGGAAGAAGGCCTCGAAGAGACCTTCCCCGCCAGCGACCCGCCGTCCGCCACGCGGCGCGAGGAGTAGGCGAGAAAATTGCCTCTTCATCACCGTCCGTCCCCGCGAAGGCGGGGATCCAAACGATTGCTCAATCGTGCAGACCTGAGATTTCTTCAGCCGTAAGCTTGGATCCCCGCCTCGCCGGGACCTACGCAATCTCTTGGGCCTTAGCTGTCGAGGAACGACCGCAGTTTGCGGCTGCGCGACGGATGCTTCAGCTTGCGCAGCGCCTTGGCCTCGATCTGCCGGATGCGTTCGCGGGTGACCGAGAACTGCTGGCCGACTTCCTCCAAGGTGTGGTCGGTGTTCATGCCGATGCCGAAGCGCATGCGCAGGACGCGCTCCTCACGCGGCGTGAGCGAGGCCAGGACCCGCGTGGTGGTTTCGCGCAGGTTGGACTGAATGGCCGCGTCGATCGGCAAGATCGCGTTCTTGTCCTCGATGAAGTCGCCGAGGTGGCTGTCTTCCTCGTCGCCGATCGGGGTTTCGAGGCTGATCGGTTCCTTGGCGATCTTCAGGACCTTGCGCACCTTCTCCAAGGGCATGGCCAGCTTTTCGGCCAGTTCCTCCGGCGTCGGCTCGCGGCCAATCTCGTGCAGCATCTGGCGCGAGGTGCGGACGATCTTGTTGATCGTCTCGATCATGTGCACCGGAATACGGATGGTCCGCGCCTGGTCGGCGATCGAGCGGGTGATCGCCTGGCGGATCCACCAGGTGGCGTAGGTCGAGAACTTGTAGCCGCGGCGATACTCGAACTTGTCCACCGCCTTCATCAGGCCAATGTTGCCTTCCTGAATAAGATCAAGGAATTGCAGGCCGCGGTTGGTGTATTTCTTGGCGATCGAGATGACCAGGCGCAGGTTCGCCTCGACCATTTCCTTCTTGGCCTGACGCGCTTCGCGTTCGCCCTTCTGAACGGTCTGGACGATGCGGCGGTAGTCGTCGATGGCGACGCCGGTCTCGGTCGCCAGGGCGGCGATCTCCGAGCGGATCTCGGCGATCTGGCCCGCGTCGTTCTCGCAGAACTTGGTCCAGCGCACGCCGAGCGGCTTTAGCTGGTCGGTCCAGTTGGGCGCCAGTTCCTGGCCGAAATAGGCGCGCAGGAATTCCGAGCGTGAAATGCCGTAGCTGTCGGCCAATCGCAGCAGGCGGCCTTCCAGATTGATCAGCCGCTTGTTGATCGCATAGAGCTGCTCGACCAGCGCCTCGATGCGGTTGTTGTTCAGCTTCAGCGTCTTCAGGTGCTGGACGATGGCGCCGGTGGCGGCTTCATAGTCCTTGCGCTCGGAGTCTTTCAGGTCCTTGCCTTCGAGACGGCGATTGATCAGCTTTTCCTGAAGCTTGCGGAAGCTTTCGAACTCGGACGCGATGGCGTCGAGGGTGGTCATCACCCCTTCGCGCAGTTCCGATTCCATGGCGCTGACGGTGGGGCCCGCACCATCATCGAAGTCTTCTTCGTCGTCGCCGTTGGCTTCGGCCTCGGCCTGCTGACGACGCTCGGTCTCGACCTCGTCTTCTTCCTCGGCCTTGGCCGCGATCTTGGCGGCGACGGCTTTCGGCCCGCCCATCGGCGGCGATTGCACGACCTCGCCCGCGGGCGGGGCCGGGATGGATGTGCCGGGCAAGGTGCCGGTCAATCCGCCATAGGTCTGCTCAAGGTCGATGACTTCGCGCAACAGCACCCGGCCGGTGGCCAGTTCCTCGCGCCAGACCATGATCGCTTCGAAGGTCAGGGCGCTTTCGCACAGGCCGCGGATCATGGTGTCGCGGCCGGCCTCGATCCGTTTGGCGATGGCGATTTCGCCCTCGCGCGACAGAAGCTCGACCGAGCCCATTTCGCGCAGGTACATCCGCACCGGATCGTCGGTGCGGTCGTAGGCGCTTTCCTTAGGCGTTTCGGCGACGGCGGTGTCTTCGCGCACGGCGACTTCGGCCGGACCTTCGGCGGCGTCCTCCTCGGCTTCGATGACGTTGACGCCCATCTCCGACAGCATGGCCAGGGTGTCTTCGATGGCCTCGGAGGTCACTTCCTCAGACGGCAGGACCTTGTTGAGCTCGTCCATGGTGACGTAGCCGCGGGCCTTGGCCTGTTTGATGAACTTCTTGACGCCCGCATCGGTCAGGTCGAGCAGGGGGCCGTCGGCCACAGGGGCTTCGGTTTCGGTCGCTTCCGCGGTTTCGCTCATTCAAATCTCCGGTCCCGGATGTCCAAGGCGGGCGACGCCTCGAAGACAGCCAAAAATGCATGCAAGAGGCAGGCCGCGAGAATGCTACCCGCAGCCGCCCCTTAAGGTTCCCCCTGATCGCGGCGCGCTGGCGAACGGCGGGCAATGACGCGAAGTTCGCGAGGCCCAAGCCGTCGGCCGTAAGGCGGACGATCAGTGTGAGTGGGCGGCCGGAAGCGAAACATCCGGGACCTGGAGCGGCGCGCCTGGCAATGCAGTGCGGCCTTGTCGATTTCGCCTTAGGAAACCGCCGTCGTCACGAGGCCTGAGATGGCGGCGCGGCGGTTGAGAGTCAAGGGGTTAGAGCCTTCTCAAGACCTAGTGGGCCGTAAACTCCGCCCAATCCCCCGCCGATACCGCCCGCGACAGAGCGTCGCGCTCGATCTTCAACTTCGAAAGGGTGGCGAAGTCCTGGTCGCGGTCGATGTCCTGCTTGGCCTGGTCCACGGCGCGCTCCAAGGCATCGAGACTCATCAGGGCCTCATAGGCCTTGGCCCACAGGTCCCTCGCCTGCTGTGGCGCCAGGGCCGGGCTCATGAAGGCGGCCTTGGCCTTGGCGGCCGCGCGGCTGATCTGGTCGAACACGCCGTCGTCCATTCCGCGCGCCGCCAGGCGTCGGCGAACCGATGCAGGATCAAGGTGATCGGACTCGAAGCTCAAGGCGACGAGTTCGCTGGCCACCATGTCGAGTTGCGGGTCACCGAATCCGCTGGTCGCCACCCGCTCGATCTTGTCCATCAGCATGGCCGGATCCTCGATCGCCGCCAGGGCCAGGGCCGCGGACAAGGGCCGGGGCGAGATGCGCAAGGCGTGGGCGGCCGCCTTCCCTTCCAGGGAAGCGCCCGAAATCGCCGGCCGCCCTTTCTTGTCCCAGCGGCGGCGGGACAGCTCCCGCGCCGCCGCGCCGACCGTGTAGACCGGCTGGCTGACCGGCCACAGGGCCTCGTAGCGGCCGAGCAGGTCTTCGCGATAGGCCTTTGAAAGATCAGGGTCGGTGATCACCGAGGCGAGCTTGCGCAGATTGACCTTAAGCGCGGTCTTCTGTTCCGGCGTCTCCGGCGATCCGGCCTCGCTCAGGGCCTGGCGGAACAGGCGCTCGACGAAGGGTTCGGTCTTGGCGAGCTGCGCCTTCAAGGCGCTTGGCCCCTGTTCGCGCAGCACATCGTCGGGATCCTTGCCGCCCTCGACCATGGCGAACTTGAACGAACGGCCGGGCTTGAGGTGCGGCAAGGCCCGCTCGATCACCCGTCCGGCGGCGCGTTGACCGGCGCCGTCGCCATCGAAACATAGGGTCGGCTCGGGATGGTAGCGCCACAGGAGTTCCATCTGGCCTTCGGTGAGGGCCGTGCCCATCGGCGCGACGGCGGCGATGCCGGCGCGCTGGCAAGCGATGACGTCCATGTAGCCCTCGACCACAGCCAGGGCGGCGGGCGTGTCGGCGGGCGCCGTCGCCAGCAGCTTACGCGCTTCGGCCAAGCCGTAGAGCGTGCGCCCCTTGTCGAACAGCGGGGTGTCGGGGCCATTGAGGTATTTCGCCTTGGCCTCGGGATCGAGGGCCCGGCCGCCGAACGAGACGATCCGCCCGCGATGGTCGGTGATCGGAAAGATGATCCGGTGGCGGAAGCGGTCGTAGGGCGCGCCGCCATCGTCGGGCGCGATCAAGAGGCCGGCTTCGACGAGGTCGCCGGGCATGGCGCCCTTGGCGACCAGATAGTCCTTGAGCCCCGTGCGGCCGGAGGGCGCTAGGCCGACGCCGAACCGGGCCCATTCGGTCTCCGGCAGGCCGCGCCGCTCCAGATAGGCCCGCGCCTCGGCGCCCCCGGGCCGCCGCAGTTCGCCCTCGAACCATTTGGCGGCCATGTCCAGCCAGTCGGTCAGTTCGTGGCGCTTCTTGTCTTCCTCGACGGCGCGGGGGTCGGCGACCGGCATGGCGAGACCCGCCTCGTTCGCCAGCCGCTCGACCGCCTCGGGGAAGGACAGCCGCTCGGTTTCCTGCAGATAGGAGATCAGGTCGCCGTGCTTGCCGCTGGAAAAACAGTGATAGAAGCCTTTGTCGTCATTGACGAAAAAGCTGGCCGTCTTTTCCTTGGTGAACGGCGACAGGCCGGCGAACTCCCTGCCCTGTCGGCGCAGTTTCACCGTGCGCCCGATCACGTCGGAAAGGCGCAGGCGAGACTTGATCTCGTCGAGGAAGCGTTCGTCGAAGCGCATGGAGATGGCGAAATGATCCGGAAGTCGGGTTAGACGTTAGCGTATCAGGAGGCGCCATGTCCAAACCCCTTACCGTCATTATCCCGCACACCCTCGGCGCGGCCGAAGCGCGCAGGCGGCTGGAGGAGGGGCTCGCCGGCCTGGGCAAGGACCTGCCCGGCGGCGGCCTCGCCAACATCCATCAAAGCTGGACAGGCGACCGGATGAATTTCTCCGCCGACGCCGTGGGCCAAAGCATCTCCGGGGTCATCGACATTATGGCCGACAAGGTGAAGCTGGAGATCCTCCTGCCCGGCTTCCTCGGCATGATCGCCGGATCGATCAAGCGCAAGATCGAGGACAAGGGCCAGTTGCTCCTGAAATAGCCGGCCTCGCTTGACCGAGGCCTCGCGCAGACCTAGGTAACGGGCTTACGCATTTCGAGGCGGGCGGGGGCGACTCTGGCCCGCCTTTTTGCGACAATCGCCCATTCCGCCATGCCGACGCCGCAGCCTTAGAGGAGCCCCGCCCCATGACAGACGCGCTCATGCCCGGAGCCACCGCTGTCCTGGTTCTGGCCGACGGCACGGTGCTGCAAGGGATCGGCTGCGGCGCGGTCGGCGATGCGGTGGGCGAGGTCTGCTTCAACACCGCCATGACCGGTTACCAGGAGATCCTGACCGATCCCTCCTACATGGCCCAGATCGTCGCCTTCACCTTCCCCCACATCGGCAATGTCGGGACCAATATCGAAGACGTCGAGGAGTTCGGCGCCGGCGCCGGAACCGCCGCGCGCGGCGCGATCTTCCGCGACGTTCCCACCGAACCGGCCAACTATCGCGCCGACAGCGACATCGACGGCTGGATGAAGCGCCGCGGCGTCATCGGCATCAGCGGCGTCGACACCCGCGCCCTGACCAAGCTGATCCGCGAAAAGGGCATGCCGCACGGCGTCATCGCTCATGCGCCCGACGGCCAGTTCGACCTGGCCGCCCTGAAGGCGAAAGCGGCGGCGTGGGACGGGCTCGTCGGCCTGGACCTCGCCAAGGACGCCACCACCCGCCAGGCCTTCGGTTTCGAGGAAACCCTGTGGAACTGGCCGGAAGGCTACGGCAAGAACGACGCGCCGAAGTATCAGGTCGTCGTCGTAGACTACGGAATCAAAAGGAACATCCTGCGCAGCCTGAACAGCATCGGGGCCCAGGTGCATGTCGTTCCGGCCACGACCTCGGCCGAGGATATCCTGGCCCGCAAGCCCGACGGCGTCCTACTGTCCAACGGCCCCGGCGATCCGGCCGCGACCGGCGAATACGCCGTTCCGGAAATCCGCAAGCTGGTCGACAGCGGCACGCCGGTGTTCGGCATCTGCCTGGGCCACCAGATGCTGGCCCTGGCGCTCGGGGCTAAGACCCGCAAGATGGAACAGGGCCACCACGGGGCCAACCACCCGGTCAAGGATCTGACCACCGGCAAGGTCGAGATCGTGTCGATGAACCACGGCTTCACCGTCGACCGCGACAGCCTGCCCGCGCCGGTGACGGAGACCCACGTCTCCCTGTTCGACGGCACCAACGCCGGCATCGCCCTGAAGGACCGTCCGGTGTTCAGCGTCCAGCATCACCCGGAAGCCTCTCCCGGACCGACCGACAGCCTCTACATCTTCGACCGGTTCGCCGGCCTGATGGACAAGGCGAAGGGCTAGCTGCCCTCGCCTCGCCAGGCTACTTCCAGCGCGTCTTCAGGCCGACGTAATAGTACCGGCCCAGCGGGCTTACTGGATAGATGTAGTCGTCCGGTTCCGGTTCCTGGTCGGTGAAGTTGTTGACCCCGCCGTAGACCTCGTACTTATCCTCCGCGAAGCGGTACGCGACCTGCAGGTCATGTTCGTGACGGGCCTTATATTTGAAGTACTGCGGCTCGACATAGTCAGGCTCGTTCCGCTGCTGGGTCGCGCTGAAGCGCCGCGTCGGGCTGAACCAGTTGAAACCGTAGTTGACCATCCAAGGCCCCCTCTCCCAAGTCAGGTCGACCGTGGCCTGATATTCGGGAGCGGCTTCATTGGTCTCGCGGCGCTCGCCGTCGTCTTCGTTTGGTGGGGCGCCTGAGCTTTCTGTAAAGACGAGATCCTCCAGTGCGTTGCCGACCACAGCAAGGGTGAAGATGCCGACATCGCGTTCGACCCCGTAGCGTCGTGGATCGAGCCGGTACCGGAGCGATATGTCGTAACCGGAGGTCTTGTAGGTCGCGAGGTTGCCCGGGATCTGCTCAAATCCCGACAACCTGCCCGGAGCCGGGTCACCTGGACCCTGACGGGTGATGAGGCCGCAAAAATCGTTCGGGCGCGGCAGGTCGTAGCAGTTGCGGACGATGGTCGCGGCCGAGAAACTCTGGATCGCATCGACGATCTTGATCTCATAGTAGTCGAGCGACATCGAAAATCCGGGGATCACAGTGGGCGTGAACACGACCCCATAAGTGATCGTGTCGGCGTCCTCCGACAAAAGCTGCGGATTGCCGCCGATGAAGCCGCCCAGCGCCTCGGAACTGGTGTCCTGGTACGTGCCCGGCGCGTAGCCGGCCAACGCAAGGTCGATGTCGCAGTTTTGTCGGCGCAAGGCCGGGTTCTCGCCCAGGCCGAGGTTCGCCTGATCGCAAGGATCGGCGAAGGTCGCGAAGGTCTGCGACCGGCCCTGGAAGAGATCGACTATGTTCGGCGCGCGCACCGCCCGCGCCCGCGTGCCTCGGAACATCAGGCTGTCGTTGGGCGCCCAGCGCAGGCCGACGTTCCAGGTATCGGTCTCGCCCGCCGTCGAATAGTCCGAGAACCGATAGGCGCCGAGCATCGTCAGATCCTTTGCGAACGGCTTGTCGGTCAGAAGCGGCAGCGACACTTCGGTAAAGGCCTCCGCCACCGAGAATTCCCCGATCGTGGTCGCGGCCCGGCCAGCGATGGTCAGGGGATACTGAAGCTGCTCGGACAAGAGTTCGATAGGGTCAGGATTATATCGGCTCTTCTCGCGCCGATATTCGGCGCCGAAGACGAAGCCCACCGGCCCCCCCGTCGGAATCTTGAAGTAGTTCTCCGTCGTGCCGCTGATGAAGCCGTTCCACACCAGCTGCGAGATGCGGCTCCGCTCAACGACGTTGGTGTTGATCCAGTCTATCGCTTCTTGGCTGAGGTTGCCCACGCCGTAGATATTGGCCGGAACGCAACCGCTGTTGGCTCCAGGGGTGAAGGTCGTGCCGAAGGTCGCCGGATCGAAGGGGAACTGGGCGAAGACGTCGCCGAACGGCACGGCCGTCGGATCCAGGTTCGAGCGGCAGGTGAGCGCGCCCGTCGCCGGATCGGTGACGATGTCGGTCGCGGCGAAGAAGCGCTCATTGATCCGGACGTTCGAGCCGCGCTGCGTCTGCGAGGAAAAGCCGTAGTTCAGTGAGGTCTCGTAGCTGATGTTGTCGGTGATATTGCCCCTCAGACCCACAACGCCACGCGTGGTTTCACGCGCCAGATCCCAAGCGATGCTGCCAAGATCGAAGTTATCGCGGGCGATCAGTACGCCGGGAGGAAGACCCAGTTCCGTCGCTATATCATCGCCGGTCGCAGCCGCCGCATTGAAGTCCGCCACCGCCGAGGCCGGCAAGAGCGGACTGTCGATCGGGACATAGAGGCCGTAGTCGTAGGAGGGCTGGCCGACGAAGTCGCTGTTGCTGTGAACGTACTTCAGCTCTGCGAAGACGGTCATCCGGTCGCTGACGTCGAAGTGGCCGAGCATGTTGACGGCGTAGCGCTCGACGCCGGGCAGGAGATCGTCGTTGTAGAGATCGAGCAGCGAGCCGGATCCGCCAATGCCGATGAAGCTGCCCGTCTGGGTCGGCTGGACGAATGGGCGTCCGTCCCCAAGATAGCGAAAGAGAAAGTCGTTGCGGGTGATGATCGAACCTTCCGGCGAGGTGTCGATATAGGTCGCGCCCCGCGTCAGGATATTGTCGGGCACGGTCGGGTCATCGATGATATCGCCGGGCGGCCCACTGGATTGATCGACCTCCGCGGGGTTGCCGACCAGTATCTGGCGCCGCCCTGGACGAGTGAAATCGCGGTCGTAGAACTTCACGTCGTCGCGATTGTAGTATTCGCCCAGCACTGTGATGTTGCCGCGTCCGTCCGCGAAATTGTCGCCCCAAAGCACGCTGCCAAAGGTGGTCAGGCCGCCGCCGTGCTCCGGCGCGCCGACCTGCGTGCGGGTCGACAAGCCTTCGAAGTCATCCTTGAGAATAAAGTTCACGACCCCGGACACCGCGTCCGCGCCATAGATGGCTGATGATCCGCCGGTCTGGACATCGACGCGTTCGACAAGGTCCGTGGGGATCGAGTTGATATCGACGGCCGCCGTACCAGGATCGCCGGAGACATGGCGGCGGCCATTGACTAGCACCAAGGTGCGGTCGGTGCCGAGATTGCGAAGATTGAGGAGGTTAAGGCCGACGAGCGATGGCGTTGCCTGGTCCGCGCCAAAGACGTCATCCACGGAGCTGACGAGAGCCGGCAAATCCTGGAGAAAGTCGGTCAGGTTGTTCTCACCCGACGCCTCAAGCTGCGCAGCGCTGGTGGATATCACCGGGTTTGGCAGGGTGTAGTCCGGGAGCCGCAAACGGGTGCCGGTCACCACGACCTCCTCGACGGTGGCTTCGTCGTCCGCCGCCGCGACCTGATCCTGAGCCAGGGCGGGTGCGAAAAACATGAAACTACTCAATAGAGTACTGGCGAATAGACTATACTTGTTGGACATCCACAGGTCTCCGGACACAGAACCGCAGCCTCCGCCAACAGATGCGGCGTTAATCTGACGAGTTCAAAACGATTACGTGCGTTCAGTTTGTATTGCCGTGCGGCGTTTCTCTCGCCGCCCGGACCAGCGGACTGCGACAGCTACAGTGTGGCAACGGAGCCGAAGAATGTCAGTTCCACGACGCAATTACGCCCGAATAAAGTCTTTGGTCGGTGACCTAGTAAGCACAAACGGCGTTATATGAACGGCGTTCATGCTCGATTATCGAGCAAATTCGGCCTGCCGGGCAAGCGGACCGCGGCGAGCGGCGCGCAACGAAAATGGCCCGGAACCATCGGTCCCGGGCCATCGTCGAAAGCGCTGGTCGAGCGGCTAGTTCTTGTCTTTGTCGACCAGCTTGTTCTTGCCGATCCACGGCATCATGCCGCGCAGAC
>Ga0070668_100003017_pt1 | contig 12450 bp, 18 predicted proteins | sample KBSS43metaG_FD_64661 | JGI IMG/M metagenome (GOLD analysis project Ga0070668, IMG submission 64661) | Switchgrass rhizosphere microbial communities from Kellogg Biological Station, Michigan, USA - KBS S4-3 metaG | ecosystem: Host-associated > Plants > Roots > Rhizosphere > Soil ... | reverse complement strand
GCTCGGTGACCATTTCACGTCACGATGTCGGTGTATGCGATGAACGAGTCGACCCGGATTCGTACTAGCGTGTCGTCCATCTCGGCGTTCCGCGTGCCCATTTCCCCGGCGCGCTCAGGGCCTACATAGCGGCCTGCGATTCGCGTCGTCCAGGCGAGAAAGTCGGCCGGATGTGGAATGAGCTGAGCCTGCCCTTTGATGGTGACGAATCCGAATGGCGGCGCGTCATCATCCACGCAAAGCGCCACTCGCTGGTCGCGCTGCAGGTTCCTTGCCTTCGCACTCGCACTGGAGGTCGAAAAAACCACGTCGTGCCCGTCGAGGACGAACCAGACCGGCACGACGTGCGGGTGCCCGTCCCGACCGATGGTGGCTATGGTCGCGGTGCGCCGCCCGGCAAGAAGGAACTGGCTTGCCTCCGCCCAGTCCATCGCTCGCATGTTTCCTCCGACGATCGGTATCTGTCGACGCCGCACTCACCAGCGATGCAGCGCTGGTGACCAATCGGCGAAATCATCGTCGAGGTAATACGGCACGGTAGCGCGGCCAGGAGGTGCGATGTCGTCCAGGCGGGCGAGTTCTTCGTCGGTGAACTCGACGGCAACGGCGCCCAATTGATCCTGAAGCTGCTGAGAATTGCGTACTCCGAGCACGACGCTGCTCACGCCCGGTCGGCGCAGGATCCAGCCGATCGAGAGCTGCGTCGGGGAGCACTGCTTTTGCGCGGCGAGATCGATCACCACATCGACGAGTGCCTTCGCGCTCGGAGTGAAATGTCGCTGTTCCCACAAGCTGGCCGGGGTGCTGGTGAAGCGAGCGTCCTGCGGCCAATTCTCGGCCGAGTACTTTCCGGTGAGCAGACCGCCGGCGAGCGGAGACCAGACGGTGATCCCGATTCCGTACGTTCGGGCCATCGGAAGGAGCTCGCGTTCGACCCGACGATCGACCAGCGAATAGGGTGACTGCTCCACCACGACCCGGGACAGGTGGAACTCCTTCGACACCCACAGGGACTCGATGAGTTGCCAAGCCGCGAAACTGCTTGTGCCGACATAACGAATCTTGCCGGCGCGAACGAGATCATCGAGCGCGCCGAGCGTCTCGTCTATCGGCACCCGGCTCGTTGGTCTGTGCATGTAGTAGATGTCGAGGTGGTCGGTCCGCAAGCGCCGTAACGATTCATGGCACGCATCGATAACGTGCCGACGAGAGCTGCCGGCGGCGTTCGGATCGTCATCGTCCATCCGAGCATGGAACTTGGTCGCCAACACCAAGCGGTTCCTTCGCCCGTTGCGATCGAGCAGTTGTCCTAGCCGTTCCTCACTCGCCCCACGGCCGTAGACATTCGCCGTGTCAATGGAGTTGACGCCTTGGTCCAGCGCCCCATCCAACAGCCGGGCGGCATCGGCGGCATCCGGAATCTCATGCAGCAGCATGCTTCCCATCGTCAACGTGCTCACCTGAAGTCCGGTCCGACCCAAGCTTCGATATTCCACTGGTGATCCAATCGGCGGCACGATAGGGAGGCCAGGGACTTCTGAGTTCGACGCCGAGACGGGGTCCGGCAGCGGACGACACCGGCCTCACTGGATACTGCCAGACGGCCGAAGTCTGTTGCATTGGCCGCGCAGTGGGATCATGGCGACGTGGCTGACGTGCTCTCGGAGGCGGTCGCGATCCGGGCGACTGGGCCGCTAGGGGCTGTCGTTGGTGAGCACCACGGCTATCGGCAGCGCGGGGTCGCCCCGGGGCGGCATTTGGGCCTGCCGTCACCGTTTCTCACGGTGATCTTCACGCTGGATGAACCGCTCCGCATTGCGCAGCACGTCGATCCGGCCCAGCCACCCGCCGCGTACGAGACGCTGGTCGGCGGTCTGCATACCTCTCCGGCCGTCATCGAGCACGATGGGGCGCAGTCCGGTATCCAGCTGCAACTGAGCCCGCTCGGGGCGCGCGCGCTGTTCGGTGTCCCTGCCGGCGTGCTCGCCGGCATCGACGTGTGTGGAACCGACCTACTCGGTGCGAGAGCATCAGCGGTGCGCGAGCAGCTGTGCGAAGCGGCAAGCTGGCCAAGGCGGTTTCAGGTACTAGATCGCGAGTTGGGCCGTCAGCTCGCCGAGTCCCGCCGTCCACCCGCCGAGGTGTGCCAAGCCTGGCGAATGCTGCGCGCCTCGTCGGGAACCGTCAGCATCGCGCAGGTCGCCCGAGAGGTGGGTTGGAGCGACCGCCACCTCTCGCGCGGGTTTCGGCGCGAGATCGGACTGACCCCCAAGGCCGCGGCCCGGGTTATCCGATTCGATCGCGCCCGCCGGCTGCTCCCGCGCCACGGCGGCGCGGTAGTCGCGGCGGAATGTGGTTATGCCGACCAGGCCCATCTCATCCGCGAGTTCGTTTCGTTTACCGGCCTGAGCCCCACTCGTTGGCTGGCCGAGGAGGTCGGAAATCTTCAAGTCAGCGCCGGGCCGAACGAGCCAGACTTAGCGACATGACCGATCGCGATAAGACACCTCCCCCACAAGTCTGGCCGACCCTGCGCGCCCGTGATGCACATGCGCTGATCCGATTCCTGGTCGACGTCGTCGGCTTCGAGGAGACGGTGGTGTACGGCGACGCCGAGGTCGTCCATCATGCCCAGCTGTCGTGGCCGCTTGGCGGCGGGATCATGCTGGGCTCCGCCCGTGCGCAGGACGACGCGGACCGATGGCCGTTGCGGCCTGGAACCTTCGGCGGCTACGTCGTTGTGGACGATCCGGACGCGCTCTTCGAACGGGTGCGGGCCGGCGGCGCTGAGATCACCGATGGGCTGCACACCACCGACTACGGCTCGCGCGACTTTGCGATTCGCGATCCCGAAGGTAACCGGTGGTCCTTCGGCACTTACCGCGGCGAACCACGGCAACCTCCGCCGTAGTCGCGAAGCGGCGTCCGGGTAGGCGATCTCCCGGGACGGTTCTCAATCGGCGGGCAGTTTGCGAATCGGGTCGCCTTCGCGGACCGTTCCCGAGCGGACAATCCGCGCATTGAGTCCGCGGAGGCGCAGCTCGCGGCCGACCCGGGAATTGACGAATCGCCACGCGTCCTGTCCGAAACGTGCAGCGAACTTGACGCAACCTAGATGGGGCGGACTGGTCACCTCGATCACGGCCGAACCGACTTCGAGACGGGTACCGGCCGGCAGGTTGGCCGGACTCAAATCCAGATCGACGTACAGCTGATCCCCGGCTAGCTGCCGTCGATGCGGTTCATCGGCCACAAGCAAGGCCGCCCGGTTGTTCATTACGGTCAGCTGCCGGTCCGGGTCTGGCGAGGACTTTCCGGGCCGCACGGGCCACGTGTCGCCGATCAGGCCGGCGCCGGCCGCCAGAGTGGCCTCCGCGAGAACCTCGCGTTCGTCGACCGCCGGGCGACGCACGATCAGCGCGACGATGCCTTCGTCCGGCGGCGAATCGCGTACGTAGTCAAGGCCGGCCTCCAGCTCGGCGCTGCTCAGGTGTTGCACGTCGCCACGATCTCACCGCCGCGATCGACCGCCAAACCATTTCGGCTCCTGGGACGGGCACCGGACCCTACAGCACGCGTGGGCCGTAAACGCTCACGTGCCTGCGACTGTCAACCGTGAACGGCTCCCGCCGCCAGCCACCCCACCGATGGAGCAGCTGCAGACCTGCGATACGGGCCATGAGGTCGAGCTCGCCCGGATAAACAAGGCGCAAGGAGATTGGTGACATCTGAATGCCGCTGGTCGTCAGCCGCATGTGGTTCGTGTCGAGGATCTGGGTCATCGCGTCGTACTGATACGCACTTAGGCGCACCTCCTCCAGTCCGAGCTTGATCACATCGACATAGCCCCGCGTGCGCGGCCGATCCCACGGGACTCCGGTCTCGAGGACGAAAACGCCATTTTCACTGAGATGGCGGGCCGCGTTCTCGAAGCACCGGACTTGTTCGTCTTGCGTGAGCAGGTTGTGGATCGTGTTGAAGATGAGATAGACGAGTGCGTAACGGTCCGGAAGCGCAACCGTTGACATGTCACCGACAGTCACCGCCAGCTCAGCTCCCCCCGGCTTCGCCCGCAACACGTCCACCATGGCACTGGACTGCTCGATGCCGTCGACTCGCGGCCCTTGTTCCGCGAGCGGCAGCGCGATCCGGCCGGTGCCGATGGCGAACTCGAGGACCGGCCCGTCGCCGGCGAGCTCGGCGAGGAACCCGACTGTCTCCGGCTCGTCACCACGCGCGTCCTCGTCGTACCGCGCGGCCACGTCAGGGCCGAAGCTTTGCGATGGATCAAAGCCCTGCACGGCGATCCCTTTCCTTACCGATGTTCACGATCGATGGCTGGTCGTAGCGAGTGTCACGACGGCCACGCGCGTACCGCAAGGGGTTTCAACAGGCATTCGACCCAGACCCTTGCGCCACAAGGGCAAATCCCCAGACTCGCTGTCGTGGCCTTCCAACGACGACATCGGTCGAGCACAATCGGGTCATGGCGGCGCCGGTACCCAAGTGGGCTCTTGACGCCCTGTCGGACGTATACGACCCGTGTTGCCGAGAGAAGGGCATCTCCGTGGTGGAGATGGGCCTGGTCAAGTCCGTTGCGGTCGCGGATGGGCATGCTCGAGTGGAGTTGCTGCTTACCACGGGTTGGTGCCCATTTGCCTCGCGGGTTCTTGACGAGGTCGAGCGGGCGGTCGTTGGCGCGCCGGGCGTGGCCACCGCCGAAGTGGCGGTGGTCTGGGATGAAGCGTGGACTACCGACCGGCTCAGCCCGTCGGCGGCGCGCAAGCTGCGCTTCCTGCCCGATCCGATATCAGTTCCGGACCGCGACGGATACCTCGCGGCGCACCGGACACCACCTCAACCGGCCGAGGAGGCAAGCCGATGCTAGGTGATGCGTTCGTGTTCGACGGAGTTGCGCATCCGTTCAACTTCACTCCGAAGAACGCCTTCGGCCGGCCGGGGGAGATGTTCTCCAACCACCTCTACGCGTTCCACAGCGCGCTGACCCCTGACTCGGCGACAACGCTTTCGGCCGAGGAGTTCCTGAAGGACTGGACGCCCGCCGATATCCACCAGATGGTCTTCGACGAGTCCGATGTGGACATGCTCGTGGCGATGCCCTTGCCGCTCACCGACCTGTATCGAGATGGCCTGTCACCCTGGGAGGAATGCGCCGAGCTCGCCTCGCGTGACCCGGACCGCACGGTCTTCTGGGGCTCGGTGAACCCGCTGGAAGGCCGCCGCGCGCTCGATCTCATGGAACGTCAGGTCAAGGAGTTCGGCGCGAAGGCGTTGAAGTTCTACAACGTGCGCTACGACTACGGCCAGCCGTTCCCGTGGCGCATGGACGACCCGCGTATCGCCTTCCCAATGTTCGAGAAGGCGCAGGAGTTGGGTATCAACCTGATCGGCGTCCACAAGGGCGTACCGCTGGGACCGCAGCCGATCGAACACACGCAGACCTGGGACATGGACGGAGCCGCCGCCAACTTCCCCGACATCAACTTCGTCATCTTCCACGTCGGCCTTCCCTTCATCGACGAGACGTGCTGGCAACTGATCCGCTATCCGAACCTCTACGCATCGCTCGCCGCAACCGTCAACTTCATCGTTCGGGCGCCGCGCATGTTCGCCGAGATCCTCGGCAAGCTGCTGTTCTGGTGCGGCGAGGACAAGATCATCTTTGGCTCGGAGGCCCCGCTCTTTCACCCCCAGTGGGCAATCAGGGCGTTCATGGACTTCGAGATTCCGCAGGACTTGTGCGACGGCTACGGCTACCCGCAGCTCACCGACCAGGCCAAGCGCAAGATCCTCGGCGAGAACCTCCTTCGGCTACACGGCATGGATGTCGAGCAGACCAAGTCGCGACTGGGTCGGCCGCAATCGCACTGATCCCAGCACACGGATGCTCGGCTTGGACCGCAGACCGGCCAAGACCTTGCCGTTCACCACGCTGCCGTCGGTAGGTGATCGACATATCGGGTCGCGGCCCTGACACCCGCCGAGTACCGGTTGGCGTCTTCGTCGGTCTGAGCACGTTGGACGTCGTGCACCAAGTCGACGCCCCACCAGCTGTCAACCAGAAGGTCACTGCCAGCGCGCAGGCGATTGCCGCCGGCGGGCCGGCCACGAATGCTGCCGTCACCTTCTCCGCGTTGGGAGGAGAGGCAGTACTGGTTACCGCACTCGGTCAAGGCGCGGTGGCCGAACTGATCCGCTCCGACCTCCACGCGTGCCGGATCCGCGTCATCGACGTCGCGTCCGAGCAGGTGGATCGCGCGGCGGTCTCGTCGATCGCCGTGCTGCGGGGCACGGCGGAGCGCTCGGTGGTCTCGATTGACGCAGGTACGGCCGAAGTCACCGACGTCCCCGACCTGAGCCCGGTCCTGGTCGGCGCCGACGTCGTGCTGATCGACGGACATCATCCGGTGCTGGCCGAGGCAGCCAGTCAGACCGCGAAGGCGGCATCGATACCGCTCGTGATCGACGCCGGGCGATGGAAACCGGTTCTGGGCCAAGTCATGCCGGGAGCGCAAACGGTGATCTGCTCGGCCGACTTTCGCTATCAAGGAACCGCCGATTCCGATTCGTCAGCTCGAGCGCTCGTTCGCCTCGGGATTCCGACCGTTATGGTCACGCACGGCGCTGATCCGGTGCACTGGTGGCACGGTGACCAGTCCGGTTCGGTCAGACCGCCCGCGGTTCACGCCGTCGACACGAGCGGCGCCGGGGATGTGTTCCATGGCGCTTACTGTTACTTCGCGGTCCGAACCGGCCACGCTGGCATCGTCGGCCCTATCCACGCCGCATGTGAGATCGCGTCGACCAAGTGCGGGTTCTTCGGAACCCGCAGCTGGCTCCGCCACCTACCCGATCCGACCACCATCGCGGCGTCGTCCGATGAGGGAGCGCGTGAGCAGAAGTAGGCTCGCCGAATGGGCGACGTGCAACTGCAGGTCACATCGGTGACGATCACGACGCCGGATCCACTGTCTTTGGCCGCTTTTTATGCTCGCCTACTCGATCGGCCTGTGACTGCGGAGGCTGGTCCCCGGCCGGGTGAGTCATCGACAGCGGGCTGGGCCCAGATTCGGTCAACGGACGGCAGCCGCGGGCTGACACTTAACTTCGAGTACGAGAAGCAGTGGACGCCGCCAACTTGGCCGAGCGAGCCCGGCGAGCAGCACGCCACCCAGCACCTTGATATTCGGGTCAGCGATCTCGACGCGGCGGTCGAGCACGCCGTCAGCACCGGCGCTTCGATGGCGCCGGTACAGCCGCAGCAGCAAGTGCGGGTTCTCTTCGACCCGGCTGGCCACCCCTTCTGCCTGTACAGCTGACGGCGCGGCCCGCGGGGCTGGAAATCCCGCGGGGATCTCGCGGCAGTAGCGCACCGCTGGACGAGACCACATCGATCCGCGGTGGGCGCTACAGTCGCGGCAGGGCACAAATCGAGGAGCCGAGACGATGCCGAGCGTGCCGGTAATAAAGGTCTTGGTTACCCACCAGGAAGCAGCGCGAGCCAAGTACGGGCGTGCGGGCTGGACCAAAATCCGGCACGCGGCGACGGCCTTGATCAAGGCGGACCGAACGCGAGGGATCACGACCCGCCTGTTTGCGCTGGATTCCACCTCAGACGCCAAGAAGGTACACGGGCAGGCGGTGATCGCCCCGACGGACGTCGCGGCGATCAAGGCCGCGATCGACCAGATCAGCACGTTCTGGCAGCCCGCGTACATCGTGCTGCTCGGCGGCCCGGATCTTGTCGCGACGGTCAACCTCACCAACCCGTTGTGGACGGGTAACCCGGCGGATGATCCGGACCAGTTCATCCCGAGCGATCTCCCCTACGCCTGCGATGGTCCGTTGACGCTCTCGCCGGCGGACTACCGCGGCCCGACTCGTGTTGTCGGTCGAATACCAGACCTGGTGGGCGACACCGATCTGGCGGCGTTTGTCGATAATCTTTCCTTCGCCGCACAAGGGAAATCGCTCCTGCGCACATCGCCAGAGCCAGTGTTCGCAGTGAGCGCGAAGGTGTGGCAGCGCTCCACTCAGCTGTCAGTCGCCGGCCTACCAGACACCAGCTGCGACGTGCATATGTCACCACCCGACGGGCCGATGTGGACCGCCGGGGACATGGCGCCGGCGATCCACTTCGTCAACTGCCACGGCGCCGAGTTCGACCCGAACTGGTACGGCCAGCAGAGTCCCAACAACTGGAACCTGCCGATCGCCATCGCCGCGAGCGGGCTTCCCGGCTTGGTGCCTCGAGGCGCTGTCGTCGCCTCCGAATGCTGCTACGGGACGTCGCACTGGCCACCATCCGCCGCGCAGGGTCAGGCGAGTGTCGCGACGACCTATTTGCGAGAAGGCGCGGCCGGCGTGTTCGGTGCGTCGACGGTGGCCTACGGTCCCGCGGCGTCGAACGCATATGCCGACGTTATCTGCCGGATGTTCGTCGCCGAGGTCCTTAACGGCGCCTCCTTGGGCCGAGCCGTCCTCGTGGCTAGACAACAGTTCGTCCAGGCGCAGTCGTTCCTCGATCCCACGGATCTGAAGACGCTGGCTCAGTTCAATCTGCTCGGCGACCCGGCCGCGGTGGCATTCGTCACCCCGCTGCCCGCCGCTCCCGCTCTCCCGGGGAGTCGGCGCGTGGCTGCCCCGAAGTCGATTCCGACACCGGCCACGTCTCCGGTCGTGCTCATGCGCCGCGGCCAGCTAGCGAGCATCGGCGCCGCGTTGGCCCGATCGACGTTCGCCTGCGCCGACCTCCCGCGGCGGCGGGCCGGGCTCACGGTCACGGCACTGGCCGGGCTCCTCGGACGCGCGCTGCCCGGACGCACGACAATACGCACGTTCGACGCCGAGACGCCTTCGAAGCCACCGCCAGAGGCACAGGCGATCGTCGACACCGCTGGCACCTCACCGCGTGCGCACGTCGCGTACGTAGCACGAGCCGGCACTCGGCCACCGTCGTTGGTGGTCGTAAGGGAGGCCGGCGCTGAGCCCGAAGTGCGTGTCGTGGAGCGCAAGTAATGACCCAGCACGTGCGCGGCGTGGTTTCCCTGCAGCGGGTAGCCCGCGGCTCCAAAAGCGAGCAGCCGGCCGTCGTACTGCAAACGTCGGAGCGCAGCTGGGTACTGCGTCGCGTTGGCGGACCGCCCTTCGGGGTGGACGACGAGCTAGCTCTGTGGGCGGGCAAGACCGTGGACGTTACGGGATACGCCGGAAGCGGCGTGTTCCTCCTCACCGAGCTTCCGACGGAAGTCACCGGGTAATCGCGAGCGATGCGGGCCTACCCAGATCGATAGGCAATCCGACAAACTAGCGGCATGGCAGATACCGCCCCGGTCTTCGAGCACGGTGACGTACGGAATGCGCAGCCGGATGGCCGGATCGTCGTAGGCGTCGACGGTTCGGCCGGATCGCTCGCGGCGTTGAAATGGGCCATGGTTGAAGCACGATTGCGCGGCTCCACCGTGCACGCGGTGTTGGGCTGGGTCCATCACCCGAACTGGGGCTATTCCGGCATGGGTGGCATGTTTCCTCCTGGGTACCAGCCGTCCGGGGGCCCGCTTCCGGGCGAATTGAGCGCGACCTTCACCCCTCCGCCAGAAGAAATTCCGGTCGTGGACGAGGCCGCTCAGGGTGCGGTCGACGACGTCCTGAGTCGGGCTGTCGAGGAGGCACTCGCGGAAGACGCCCGAAGCGGACGACAACCAGTGATCATCACGAGCGAGGTGATTCGGGGACACGCCGCGAAAGTTCTGGTCGACGCGGCCGGCGAATCCGACCTGCTGGTTCTTGGAGCGCACGGGCACGGCGGATTGGTGGGCGCCCGCATCGGCTCGATAACCCAACATGTTGTGGCGCTGGCCCGGTGCCCGGTCGTCGTTATCCCCACCGCCGAGCTTCCGGACGAGTAGGCGTAACGGGCGAACCTCGGGGTGGCGTCGACCCGAACGCTGCGTTGGCCTCCTTACCCGACGCCCCTGTCGCCTCGCACATCCAGGTGACTCGAGCTACCCCAGTCACGGACGGTTCCCCTTACTGGTGAATCCCCCGTGTTCAGCTGGTCGTCCTTTGTTCGGTAGGGCCTTCCGCGGTTGACACCAGAAAGCAACACGAGATCACCGCCCCCGAGATGGGAAAGGCCCGGTAGTTCCACTCCACCGGCCGACCCGTCTACGAAAGGAAGCGGAACCGCCGAACAGCCACGACGCACCGCCGCCGATGCCACTTTCCGGCGGGCTGGACAGAACTGGGCGATGACACACGCGGCGGCCGGAAATGCGAGCCCGGCGCTCGGGAGGAGACACCGGGCCACGCGACGGTCACCAGACGGGCGGCTTCAGTGTGAAACCGATCTGAGGTCCGACTGCCCAATCCACCGGCCGGCGATCGCATGACGGCACTGGCCGCGCAGCGGCCCGCTCGGGTCGTGGGTCATGTGATCGGTCCGTCTGTCGGGCGTGACTCGGTGCCCGCGATCCGGTCGAGGTGGTCGATAAGCGACTGGATAAATGCGCGGACCTCAAGCTTGGTGGTGTCGCGGAGTTCGGTGAGGTAGGCGATGTGCTGTTCGAGGTCGGCAGGTTGGGCGGCGCTGGCGGCTGCTGACGCTGCGTTCACTTGGGCCTGCTCGATGATCAGGTCGTGCTGCTCTCGCAACCGGGTGTTCTCGGCCTCAAGCTCCGTCATCCGCTCGTGCATTGCCTGCACCGCACCCGCTACCCGGTCGATGAAATCGTCGACTTCGTCTTCGTTGTATCCGGCGGTGAGGCGGCGGGTCTCGTGAAACGTGACGGCCTGTAGCTCGGCGGCCGTCAGCATGCGATGAAGGTCGGCGTCAGCGGGTTGTGCCATCGCCGGGTTCCTCCTTGACGCCGGGCGGCGGCGAATCGCTCAGTTCACACTCATCGAAACATAATCCCTACTGTCCGTATCAGCGCAACACCCATGGCCGCAAGCGTTGCGGTGACGCATAGGGCTGGGCGTGCTGGGCAGTTTGTCCGGATTACCGGCCCTGTGGACGGTGAACTGGACTTTGGTGTCTCCCGGTACACCGAGGCGTCTGCTGCCCCGGATACTCGAAAATTCGTCTCTCGGCCGCCGCTTCGTCGGAACCGAGCCCGTCGTCAGGTTGGCCCGGCGATGGACCTCGGCGGTTAGGTACGGCTTCTCCGTGTTCTGCGCTGGCGCGGCGGCAGCGGCCCGGTCCGGCCGTGAAAGGCGTCCTCCCGGTGGACGTATTATCCGGGAGCGTGAACGCCGGCAGCACGGCGGCGAAGGCTTAGCCGTCGGCGCCGTGCGCGCCTCACTTGGCGAAATCAGCGGGCCGCGGCCGGATCGTGACCGCCGCGTTCACCGCCGAGCTGCCGTCGAGCACTTGCCCGCGCGTCGGTATGCCCGGCGACTGGTCGATGGCCCGGGCGGTATACCCCCAGTTGTGCTCCGGGTCGGCGAGGATGCCGGCGTCCAGCACCTCGCGCGGGAACGCGTCCGGCGCCTAGGCGTGCCCGGCCTCCAGCAGCAGCACCGACTGCGCGGATCCTGGCTCAAGGGGCCGCCAGCGCCCGCGGAGCCGCCCCGACGATGACCACGTCAGCGGTCTCGGGCATGCCAATCTCCTTACGTTATGCAGGTTGCCAGGTCAGCGATCGGCACGAACGACGGGTTGTGACGCTCGCCGATCGCAGCACACGGAAGCCCCCTTCCCTGGTATCCGCGGAGTTGGTCACGGGCCGTGCCGGCTGACAGAGATGGACGCGTTGGTGACCGTGCCGTCGTCAGCGAAGGCCGCGACCCATCCCCATGTATTTGAAGCGGTGCAGGGTAGGCAGCACGCCCGAACGGATGGGAGTCAGGGGATCCATGGTGCCTTGTACGTGCCCGTGTCGTTGAGGATCGCGGTCCAGTCGTCGCCGGCCCAGATGTTGCTGATCTTGCCGTGGCTCAGGCGGTAGACGTCGACGCCGTCCCACTGGACGTGGCGCCCGCTCGCGGGGATGCCCAGAATGGCGCCGTTCTGCGTGCCGCTCACGACCACGCGCACCACGACCTGGTCGCCTTGGCCGAAGACGTCATCGATGGTGATGTGCGCGTCGGGGAACGCAGCGACCACGCCGGCGAACAGCCCGGCGACGTTGGCCCTGCCCGTGACTGTGCCCACGGTGCCGCCGGACCACTGCATGTCGGGGTTGAGGTAGTCGGCGGCGTGGTCGCCGTGGTGCTCGTCGATGACGTCCTGGAGGAACGTTTCTACCACCCGCTCGTTCGCCCTGACGCTCCCGGCGCCGCCCCGCATCGCCGTCGCGGCCTGGGTGGGGTGCGCCGGGGCGGCCGTCGCCGCGCTCGCGGTGACGCCGGCGACTGCCAGGCCGGCGGCGAGGGCCACGGCCACGGCGACGCGCTGCAACTTCCTCATGACAAGCTCCTTCATACTTG